>JFJP01012225.1_pt1 | contig 16479 bp, 9 predicted proteins | sample 431651 | NCBI WGS metagenome assembly JFJP01 (sample SAMN02602958, study PRJNA72255) | Microbial mat metagenome, whole genome shotgun sequencing project. | biome: fresh water; feature: sink hole; material: water; isolation source: purple microbial (photo- and chemosynthetic) mats found in... | reverse complement strand
CGTAAACCGCTGGAAGAACGTATGAATGCTTTGAGCCAGCAGGCAGATGCGTTGTCGTTGCAGTTGAAAGACAAGCAGGCTGAGGCGGCCAAGTTGGCGTCGGAACGCGAACAGTTGACCGCGCAGTTGAAGAATGCCGAGACACGTGTTCAATCTTTGAGCGCAGGGCTGGAGCAATCCAAAGTCGAGCTCAAGCAGGTTCAAGCGTCTGTGCCGGAGAAGCTCGCGGCGTTGCGTCAACCGCTGGAAGCGAAAGTTTCTGATGTGAGTACAAATTTGCAAAAAGCGCAGGCTGAGGCACAGGCCAAAGCGGCGGCGTTGGCAAAACTTGGCGATGAATATCGCGCCCTTGAAGGTCAGCTGGCATCTGTTCAGGCTTCAAAGGCGTCGACGGAGAAGGCGCTGGCAGCGGCGCAGGATGAAGTAAGGTCGCTCCATCTTTCTTTACCGGTCAAAGTAACGGAAGCAAAAAAGCCGCTAGAAGAGGCTGTGGCAAGATTGAATGTTCAGTTAAGCGGTCTGACGGAAATGATCCCTGTGAAAGTGGCCGAAGGCCGTAAGCCTTTGGAAGAAAAGATCGCGGGATTGAATGCGCAGTTTGAAGCCGTGTCGGGGCAATTGAGAGACAAGCAGGCTGAAGCGGCTAACTTGTCGTCGGAGCGTGAGCGGTTGACGGCACAGCTGAAGAATGCGGAGGCACGTGTTCAGTCTTTGAGCGCAGGCTTGGAGTTGTCTAAGGCGGAACTTAAACAGGTAGAAGCCGCTGTGCCTGAAAAGCTCGCCGCCTTGCGCCAGCCGCTGGAAGCGAAGGTTTCGGATGTGAGCGTGAATTTGAAAAAGGCCGAGGCCGAGGCGCAGGCCAAAGCAGCCGCCCTGGCAAGGCTTGGTGATGAATATCGCGCACTGGAAGGTCAGTTGGCAGCCGTTCAGGCAGCCAAGTCTTCGACGGAAAGATCCCTTGCGAATGCGCAGGATGAAATTAAAACGCTCAACGCATCTTTGCCGCTCAGAGTGGCGGAAGCCAGAAAACCGCTCGAGGATACGGTTGCGCAATTGAATGCCAGGATCAATGATCAGGCAGGAACGATCCCCGTGAAGATCGCGGAAGCGCGCAAGACCTTGGAGCAGAAGATCGATCAACTGGTTGTGCAGAACAGGGATCTTGAAGCGTTGATCCCTGTTAAGGCGGCAGAGGCTAGGAAGCCTTTGGAAGAAAAGATCGCGGGATTGAATACGCAGATGGAAGTCTTGTCGGCGCAGTTTAAAGACAAGCAGTCTGAAGCGGCAAGGTTATCATCGGAGCGCGAGCAGCTGTCTTCTCAGTTAAAGAATGCGCAAGTGCGCGTTCAGTCTCTGAGCGCAGATCTGGAGTTATCAAAGGCAGAACTTAAGCAGGTCGAATCGTCGGTGCCTGAAAAGCTTGCGGCATTGCGTCAGCCACTGGAAGCAAAGGTCTCTGATGTGAACGCTAATTTGCAAAAAGCCCAGGCAGAGGCGCAGGCCAAGGCCGTCGCGCTGGCAAGGCTTGGTGATGAGTACCGCGCGCTTGAAGGCCAGCTGGCGTCTGTTCAATCTTCACGCATAGCGACAGACAAAGCCCTTGAGAATGCGCAGAATGAAATTAAAGCGTTGAATGCTTCTTTACCTCTCAGGATGGCGGACGCCAAAAGGCCGCTGGAAGAAACGATCGTGCAATTGAATGCCCGTTTGAGTGACCTGGCAGGGACGATCCCTGTGAAGGTCGCTGAAGGCCGCAAGGCCTTGGAGCAGAAGATCGATGAGCTGGTTGCGCAGAAAAGGGATCTTGAAGCACTGATCCCCGTCAAGACGGCGGAAGCGCAGAAGCCTTTGGAACAAAAGATCGCGGGACTGAACGCGCAGTTCGAAGCTGTCTCCGGGCAGCTGAAAGACAAGCAGTCTGAAGCTGCCAGATTATTGTCAGAACGCGAACAGTTGGCGGCGCAGCTGAAGAATGCCGAGGCGCGCGTGCAGTCTTTGAGTGCAGGGTTGGAGCAGTCTCAAGCCGCGCTTAAGCAGGTTGAGTCTTCTGTGCCTGAAAAATTGGCGGCATTACGTCAGCCGCTGGAAGCGAAGGTTTCGGATGTGAGCGTGAATTTGCAAAAGGCGCAGGCCGAGGCGCAGGCCAAAGCAGCCGCGCTGGCAAAGCTCGGCGATGAACACCGCGCGCTTCAAGGTCAGTTGGCATCTGTGCAGGCTTCAAAGGTATCGACCGACAAGGCTTTGATCGATGCTCAGAATGAGATCAAGGCGCTCCAGGCTTCTTTACCGGCACGGATCGCGGAAGCCAGAAAGCCCGTCGAAGAGACAGTGGCCAGGCTTAATGCCCAGCTCAATGATCTGGCCGGGACCATTCCTGCCAAAGTTGCCGAAGGCCGCAAGCCCTTGGAAGAGAAATTTACAGAATTGAATGCGCAGGCCGAGTCTTTGGCCGCCCAGGTGAAGGCGAAGGTTGAGGAGGCCAAGCAGTTCTTGTGGGAGCGCGATGCGGTGTGGGCGCAGTTGAAAAAAGCAGAGGCCCGGGTTCAGGAGTTGAGCGCAGGACTTGACCAGGCGAAAGCGGAGTTAAAGAAAGCAGAGGCCTCTGTTCCCGAGCAGTTGGCGGCCTTGCGTCAGCCGCTGGAAGCGCAGGTTGCTGCTGTGAACGTGAGTTTACAAAAAGCGCAGGAGCAAGCAGGTGCCAAGGCATTGGCGCTGGCGAAGCTTTCTGATGCGTATCAGGCCCTTGAAGGTCAGCTGGCATCTGCGCAGGCCTCAAAAACATTAACAGAGAAGGCTCTGGCTGAGGCACAGGGGCAGGTTGCTGCGTTGAATGCTGGCCTGCCCGTCAAGCTCGCGCAGGCGCGCGAGCCGCTGGAGCGATCCATGGCAGATCTGGGCAAGGCGCGCGCTGTACTGGAAAATGAAAAGAAAGAATTGATGGCGCAGGTCGGTTTTCTCGAAAAAGCGGTCCGGGAAAGTCAGGCTTTGGCCGTGGCCGCAGAAGCATCGGTCCCGGACAAATTGGTGCAGGTAAGCGGGCCTTTACAGGAGAAGATCAATCTCCTCACAAAAGAGGTTGCGGCCAGAGACGCCCAGTTGAAAGCAAAGGCTGCGGCATTTGACGAGAAACTGAAAGTCAGTGAAGCCATGGTCCCGGCGATGGTCGCCGAGGCTAAAAAGCCCCTGGAAGAAAAGATCCGGGCGCTTGAAGCGGCTGGGGTTAAAGAACGCGAGGCCTTGTCGCGCGAACTGGTATCTTTAAAAGAGCAGCTCGATATACGCGAGAAAGCTTTCCCGGAAAAACTGGCGCAGGTTCAGTTACCGTTGCAGCAGAAACTCGAAGCCATTCAAAAGACCTCATCTGACTACAGTGCGCGCTTGCAGGATAAAGACACGGAGTTGGCGCAGATCAGGGGAGAAAAAGCCGCTGTTGATTCAGCGCTCGAAACGGAAAGAAGCTTGCGCGCCCAGTTTGAGATCAAGGTCGCGGACCTGCAGCGTCAGCTTGAAAAAGCCAATGCCGGTGTGCAGGACAGGGTGGCACAGATGCGCGATCCGTTGGAGAAAAGGGTTAAGGACCTTGAGAATCAGCTGAAGGCCGCGGATATCCTCGCGGAATCCAAGGTGCGCCAATCGACGATGCCGCTTAAGGACCGGGTGAGTTTTCTTGAGAATGAAGTCAAAACATCCCAGGGCCTTTATCAGCAGCAGGAACAGCTGGTCAAAGACCTGATCGCCAAGCGGGATGAATTGTTAAAGAGCCTTTCAGCGGTTGAGAATGACCGTCAGGTTTGGAAAGGCCAGGCCGCGGCGCTGACGAACAGGGTCGGTGAGCTGGAGAATGCGCTCCCGCTCAAGCTGGCACAGGCCAAGGCTCCGTCAGAAACAAAGCTTGCAGAAACACAGGCAGAGGCAACCCGGCTGAGCGCTTCGGTGGCTCAAAGGGATCAGCAGATCGTGGCGTTGAACGGACAGCTTGTCGCATTGAAGCAGTCCGTCGATCAGATGAACAGCGAGCGGGTTTCACTCAGAGATCAGTTGGCTCAGTTGAGTGCCCAGGTCTCTGCCCGGACTGTCTCACTGGATGAGCGTTCCAAAAGTGTGGGTGAGCTTAAGGCGCAGAATGCAGACCTGGCCACACGTCTGGCGGCGCTGCAGCAGGAAAAGTTATCGCAGGACAAACGTTTTGCGGAAACCAGCGGTGAGCTTAAGAATTTTCAGGATTCGATCAGCCGGCGTATCGAGGAAGCGCGTGCGCCGCTCGAGCAGACGCTGCGGTCGCTGGAAACAAACCTTCTGGATAAGGATACCGCCCTTAAGGGCCGGGATAGCGAGATCATGCGCTTGACCACGGAACGCAATGACTTTGTGCAGAAGCTGGCACGTTCCGATGAGGACCGCAAGAATATAACAGCACGGCTCACGGCGCTGGAAATGCAGAACAAGGGACTTTCATCGAATGTGACCAAGAAGGTTGATGATGTCAGGACGCCGCTGCAGAAACAGATCGATGCGCTCAAGGCAGAGCTTGCAGCGGTACGCTCGGAATCGGAGGGTGTTCGCCAGCAGGTCCAGGCGTCCTATGAGGCCAAGATCGCGGCCCTCAATGCCCAGATCCAGGCCAGGAGCAGTGAAACATCCGGGGCTTTGGCCGAGGCTAATATGAAGGCACAGCAGCTGGCAGGTCAGCTGGAAACCTTGAGAGCTGATCATCAGCGCCTGACCATGGAATCTGCACGGCTCTCCGAGACCTTAAAGGGCCGCGGGGCTGATGTGGCGACTCAGGTGGCCCAGGCGCGTGCCGAATCCGCGGCCAGGCTGGTAGAACTCGATACGCTGGTCAAAGAAAAACAGATGCAGCTTAAAGAAAAAGATCTGGCATTATCCCTCGCTTCATTGAAAGCCGAAACGCTTCTCAAGGATGCAGAGCTGGCCCGGCAGGACAAGGATGCGATCCAGCAGGAATTCCTGCAGATCAAGGAGCGCCTCAACGGCGAGCTGCTGCTCTTGAAGAATGAGAAAGCAGCCCTTGAAGCGCGTTATGCGGAAGTGTCCGCGCAACTCTCCGGCGCGCAGGAAACATTGACCGGATTGCGTCAGAAGAAAGAGAGCAAGGTTCAGGACCTCAAGGCGGTCAGGGAAGAGCTTCAGGGAGCCATGGAGCTTATTAAGTAAAGACTTTTTATAAGATGCCCGCTTGACTATCAGGCGTTGAGCGTCACAATAAGTTGATGCTAAGCTAAATAAAGGGAGCACTGCGATTTATGATAGAAGCGTATGAACATCTCTGGGGCACCATGTTGAAATTCCTTGCGCCGTTTTGCGCTTCGACGGTGGCGGTCATTGTATTGACACCCCTGATGATCTTTATTGCCCGCCGGTTTAACATCCTGGATGTTCCTAATGAGCGCAAGATCCACACCCGGCCGGTCCCGCGGCTCGGCGGGTTGGCCATTTTACTCGGCTTCTGGATCGTGGCGCTGATGAATCTCCCCTGGACCAAAGAGTTTGCTGCGATCATTGCCGGAGGCACGATCATTGCCATCATGGGCATTGTGGATGATGTGCGTTCGCTCTCGTCAAGGGTCCGCCTGGTCGGACAGTTGGTGGCGTCAGGCATTGTGATCTGGTCGGGACTTCTGGTCTCGTTCATGCCCAAAACATGGTGGGGACAGGCGCTGGCCATTATCATCACGCTCATATGGATCCTGGGGATCGTGAATGCCTTGAACTTTGCGGATGGTCTTGATGGATTAGCGGCGGGCATTACATTCATTGCCGCGGCATTCTTCTTTTTGATTGCGATCTATCTGCGTCAGCCTTCGGTCGCCTTCGGCGCGGTTTTGCTCGCCGGGAGTTGTCTGGGGTTCCTGGTCTGGAATTTCAAACCTGCCAAGATCTATCTGGGAGACGGAGGGAGCACGTTCCTGGGGTTTATCCTCGCGTGCCTGGCTCTGCACGGCGGTTGGTCGGATGACGGCGTGATCGTGGCACTCGGTATCCCGACGATGATCCTGGGTGTTCTTGTGTTTGACATGATCTATATCACCATTGCCCGGATCAAGAACGGGTCGGTGCGCACCGTGCAGCAGTGGCTGGACTTTACGGCCAAAGATCATTTTCATCACCGCCTGATGAGCATGGGGTTCAGCGAGGTGATGGCGGTTGTTTTCATTTATCTGGTATGCCTTATCCTGGGGATCAATGTGCTGGTGCTCGAGAGGATCCATAATCCGTTAGGGGTGGCGATCCTGTTCATCCACGCGCTCCTGGTCTTCGTGGTGATCTTCATGCTGATGCGCGTCGGACATGCGATGATGGGACGTAAACAAGGGTAACAGGTATGGGAAAGAATGATGTCCGTTCGCGGACGGTGACATTTCTGGCGGCGCAAAGCGCGATCCTGGCGGTCATCATGCTGGCGTTCATCGTGCTGGCGAGTGTTCTTTTTGTCAAGAATGCGACGCGCTGGCAGATGCGTAACATTGAAGAAGATCTTCTTATTTTCGCCAAACAGGCCTCGCGTTCAGGCGAGGTTCCTCGTCGGGGTGATGTGGGCGCCTACACGTTCTTTATCCTGACGCCTGACGGGAAATATGAGTTGCCGCGCATGCCGCGTTCGGATGAGGGCGAGCAGCTCTGGCAGGAATATGAGCATAAACTTCTGTATGAAATGCAGAAACGGCGTGACGGGTGGAGCTATTATCCGGATGAGGACCGCCTGAAGTTCGGCGAGGGGCGCTATGTGATCCGCTATATTTATCTTGAGCAGCAGGGCTGGATCGTTGCGGTTGAGGCCTATGTGTCCAGCGAATGGAGCATGCTGCAGGGCTTTCTCACGCCCAAGCTTTTCCTCGGGCTTTTCCTCGTGGTCTGCCTGGCGTTCGGCCTGATGCTGCTTAATGCGTTCTGGCATTTCCGTAAAGTGATGAAGGCGATCTTGCGCGCACAGGAAAATAATTTCATTGCCGCCCCGCCCAAGCTTCAGGATGAACAGACGTTTTTGAAGCGCGAGGACAGCGTGTTCGCCAATGGCGTGATCCAGGGGGCGGGCGGGCGTATGCCTCCCAAGGCCCGGCCTGCGCCGGCGGAGCGAGCGTCGTCAGCAGAGCCGCCTGACAGAGCGGAAGAAGATATCGAGCGGGAGGTCCTGCCCCAGGCCACGCGGCCCGTACGTCAGCCGCCTGCGTTTAATCCGCGCCAGCTGGATAATCTGGGCGAGATGATGATCGACACGACGGATATCCGTTCACCGTTGTTGAAGAAGGCGATCGAAGAGTTAAGGGAAGAGAAAAAATAATATGTACATACAGCACTGGCAATTATACGAGAAGCCTTTTGAGCTTACGCCGGACCCGAAGTATGTGTATTATTCCAAGGCTCATGAAGATGCGCTGCTGCGCCTGATCTACACGGTCCGCGACTCCAAAGGGGCAATGCTCTTGACCGGAGGCTATGGTTGCGGGAAGACCGTCCTTAGCCGTGTGTTCCTCAATGAACTCGTCGGGGCGCGTAAATATGAGGTGGCGCTGATCACCAATCCGCGCTATTCGGCCAAGGAGTTGCTGGTCGAGATCATTTATCAGCTGGGCGGCGACCGCCATGATTACAAGACCAAGGGTGAGCTCTTGCACCTGTTCAATGAGATGATCTACCGGAATCTCGAGAATCAGAAAGAGACTGTCATTGTTATCGATGAAGCACAGGCCATTGAGGACCTTGAGACCTTTGAAGAGCTCCGGCTTCTGCTGAATTTTCAGCAGAACAACCGTTTCCTGCTGACGCTCATCCTTATTGGGCAGCCGGAATTGCGGATGCGCTTGAAGGGCCTGCCGCAGCTCAAGCAGCGGCTGGTCATCGAGTTTCATATCAATCCGCTCGATGAGAAGGATTGTTCTCAGTATATCGACCACCGCATGCGCATTGCCGGCGCCCAGCGGGAGATCTTTGATGCCCGGGCGAAAAAGCTGATCTTTCGGCATTCCGGGGGCATCCCGCGCGTGGTCAACGGGCTGGCGGATACGGCCCTGCTCGTCGGATTTTCGGAGAACCGTAAACTCGTGGATGAAAAATTGATCCAACGTGTCCTTGAAACCAGTGAGGCGCATCAGGAGCGCACAACATGGTCCGCTTGATCCATATGCTTAAAAAAGGCCTGAAGAAACCCGAGGAGCCTCGCGCGGATCTTGCGTTGCCGCAGGACCCAAAACCGCGTCCGGCGGCATCTTTTGACGAGCCACCCCGTGGAGAAAATCCGTACCGCCGTAAACCTGATGCCCAGGGCGATCCGCAGGCGTATCTTGAACGGTTCAGCGGATTATCCGATCTTTATCGCGAGTTGTATGCCGCGGTCAGGTTCACGATGAGTGGCGTGATCCACAGGGAGAAGATCATGGCAGTGGTTGAGAAGGTGGCGGATGTGTTCGCCGCGCAGCCATACAATGAACTCTTGCTGATCTCCTACACATTCTCAAGAAAGAATTATCTTGCGGCGCACATTGCCAACGATGTCATTTTGACCATCGGGTTTGCGGTCAGCCTTGGGTACGGGCGTGCCGATGTCATTGATCTTGGGGTTTGTGCGTTCACACACGATTTGGGGATGACGGGTTTTGATGCCCTCTCCAGGAAAACGCATCAGCTCAGCGGTCAGGAGATCGAGGATATTAAACGCCACCCGCTGATCGCGGCGGACCTGGTGCGGCCGATCTTTTCAGAGAAAATATCGGCGGTACTCATGGATATCCATGAGCGGCAGAACGGGCAGGGGTATCCGCGCGGCATCCCGGGGGCGCAGATCCATGTGTGGGCTAAGATCATTGCGATCTGTGATACGTTCGAGGCGCTGACGCATCCGCGGGTGTTCCGTGCGCCCTACAGTCCTTACGAAGCCATGAAGATCATCATCAAGAAGAAGGATGTTTTCTTTGAAGATACGATCGTCAAAAGGTTCATAGATTTCATTTCCATTTATCCTGTCGGGATGCTCGTTTACCTGAATACCGGCGAGATGGCCATGGTCACAGCGAGCAATTCGGGGTCGCCCACACGGCCTGTGATCCAGGTGCTTATCAATGAACGCCGGGAAGTCGAGGAATTGCCGCGGACCATTGATCTGGCCGACCAGAATTTTGTGTACATTACGGGGGTGGTTGAACCTGAGAAGGAAAAAGAGGTTCATTATTTTCTTAAACCCAGAGGACAGGTGGATCCCGATGAAGCCTAAAATACCCGTGTGCCCCGTGTTGGGCCTTGTGATGGCGGTTGTGATGTGCGGCACAGATGTCCGCGCCCAGAATGCGCCCGTCTCTGTAGCGGATGCAGCCCGTCAGGAAATGATCCTCGATTACGGCAAGAAAGTGATGGCCGGTAATAATCCCGGGTCGAATGCGGCGCCTGCGTCAGAGATGTACGCGCGCGAGGGGCAGCAGCTCGCGTCCCAGTTGCAGGTCATTTCTGATAATGAGGATGTGAACTACACGATCGTGGAGGGGGACACCCTGACCATCGCGTTCAAGGACCGTGACCAGGAGAATCGCGCCGCGTATAAAGTTTCACAGTTGGGGGAGATCTTTATGCCGCTGTTGGGGGCTGTGAAGGTGGCAGGGCTTAACCGCAAGCAGGCGCGTGATCGGATCAGCATGATGATGAAGGATTATATCCGTGAGCCGCAGATCAATATTGCGATCAATACCGACGGGCGTGTGATGGTCTTCGGCGCGGTGTCAGGGCCCGGGATCTATAATCTGGCCAACAAGATGTCGGTCATGGAGGCCGTTTTTGCTGCGGGCGGGTTTATCAAGGAGAGCGCCGAACTGGGCAGTGTCATTGTGATCCGCGGGCCGGTGGAGAAGCCTGTTATTCTGAAACTTAACCTGAAGAAGATGATCGCGCGCGGCGACCGTACGGATGATGTCCTGGTCAAGCCTGGAGATTTTATTTATGTTCCGACGACGCTGATCAGCAATCTTGACAGTTTCTGGAACACGATGCAGGGCTTACTCATGAAGTGGTACAGTCTGGGCGGCTCCGTGCCGATCAAGAACCGTGGAACCTTTGCGTGGTGAGGCAAAAAATATGGAAAATCCGGACAGTGTCAACGAGATCCCTTTAAGCGAGTATTGGCGCATCATTAAAAAACGCCGGGTCACGGTGCTGCTGGTTTTCTTTGCGGTTGTCGCGGCGACCTTTGTGTTCACGCGCCTGCAGATACCGGTCTATACGGCATCGATCGAGCTTAAGGTGGAAAATATTTCGCCGATGGGCTCCGACCTTAAGGCCGGGTCTGGCACGCCCGCTGCGGAGAAAGACATGGGGACGGAGTTGCGCATGTTCAAGAGTTTGAACGTGCTCAGCAAGGTGGTCGAGAAAGTGGAGGTCCTTCCCGTTGATCCGGAGCAGCGCAAGCGGGTCATGCATGCCAAGGCGCTCGAATATCAGGGCCGGGTCCGGGTGGAACAGATCCAGGACACAACGATCATTGTCATCCATGCGACGGCCAATACTCCCGAGCAGGCGCAGTTGCTGGTGAGCGCGGTGGCAGATGTTTATATCATGGAGAACACCCACGGCAAGAAGAAGCAGCTTGAGGCTGTCCTTTCCTACATCAATAACCAGCTCGAAGAGTACAAGAAACAGATCGAGGCGACAGAGGCCGGGCTTCTGAAATTCAAACAGGATGAAAAGGTTTTTGAAGTGACCCCGCTCATCAAGGAAGTCCTGGACCGGATGACGGTCGAGCGGACCTTTGATTTTGAGGGGCAGATGCTGATGATCGACGGTGATCTCAAGGGGGTCAATGAGGCGGTCGAGGCCAAAAAGGCAGCGGGCACGCTCAAGTTCATGCCGTCGGAACAGTTGTCGGAGAATTTTATTTTTACCGGATTGAAGCGGCGGCTGCAGCAGCTGGAATTCGAGAGGTTCCTCCTGCTGATCGATTATACCGAGAAGCACCCGGCGGTTCTCGACCAGGACCGCACGATCACCGAGATCAAGATGCGCATCATGTCGATGATAAAGGCCCATACGCCCGAGGTCATTGACGTTGAGGGTGAGGCGGATCTGGCGCTGGTGTTAAAGAAGCTTTTTCTGGAGAGCCGGCGCGAGGTTTTATACCGGATCATCAATAAATATTATAACGACGGCGAATCGCTCTCCTCCAACCAGAAGGATTATCTCAAGGGTTCACGCGAGCAGGAGCGGCTGATGAATGCCTATAATACCCTCCTGGCCAGCCGTGAGGAAGCCCGCCTGTCCCTGGCCAGCACGGACAATCAGTCTGTTTCCATTGTTTCTGCGGCCAGCGCCAATCATGAACCGATCTCACCCAAGGCGAAGGTCAATTTCCTGGTCAGCATTGTCATTGGGCTTATCCTCGGCGTGACGGCCTGTTTCCTGCAGGAAAGCATGGATTCGACCGTATCCACGATCGCGGATGTGGAGCATAAGCTCGGGCTTGCCGTGCTTGGCATTATCCCGATCATGAAATCCGATGATTCCGTGATCATCCTGGAGGACGGTATAGAGAAGGAAGTCCCCAAGATCGACAATCTGGTCACCTTCTATGAGCCGCGCTCGTCGATGGCCCAAAGCTTCAAGATCCTCAGGGCCAATCTGCTGCAACTGATGAAGAACGCGGACCACAAGGCGATCCTGTTCACAAGTTCCGAACAGCAGGAAGGCAAATCGACGGTCATTGCGAATGTCGGCATTTCCATGGCCCAGATCGGCAAAAAGACCGTGATCGTAGAGTGCAATTTGCGCCGCCCGACGTTGTATAAACGCCTGGGATTGCATCGGGAACCCGGTGTGACCGATATCCTTCTGGGCAAGGTGGCCTGGCAGGACTCGATGAAAGGTTCGACCGACATTTTGGTCGGCGGGCTGGATGTGGACAAGGTCTTGAAAATGCCGGGGCTGGACAATCTGCGCATCATTACCGCCGGGCATTCGATCGATAATATCTCCGAGCTTTTGAATTCACGGACGTTCGATACGTTCATCGCGGAGCTTAAAGAGGCATTCGATGTGGTCCTGCTGGATTGTCCTCCGGTCCTGCCTGTGCCGGATGCGGCCACCATGGTCAGCCGTGTGGATGGCGTGGTCATGATCTATAAGGTCGGCAAGACATCGAAGGATATGCTCAAGATGGCCAAGTCGCGCCTTGAACATGCCAATGCCCGGATACTGGGCATCGTCCTTAATCAGATCAAGGCGGAAGAGCAGGTCGGAGCCTCTGCCTATCATTTTCATGAATACGTGGAAACAAAGCCAAAAAGCCCGTTCTCTCTTGCGCAATGGTTCACAAAAAGTTCCTGAAAAATTCCCAGGTTCCCCGGTCTGCGCGCGCTTCCTTCGGGAGCGTTGCTGCCTTTGCGGAGCCGGCGACACTTTTTGTTGTGGCGGCCCTGGTGCTTTCTGGCGTCGTGTTCGGGCATTTTATCAGTTCGTCGCCAGGACAGTTGCCGCTGATCATCACGGTGGCGGGGGCGATGTTCTTTTTGACTGTCCTGCGGCCCGACTGGGCGCTGACCCTGCTCATCTTTGCGATGCTTCTGTCGCCTGAGGTCAAGATCGGGTCTGTTCCCAAACATGATATTGTCATCCGTATTGAGGACTTGCTCATCTTTATCATGGGCCTGGCCTGGATCGCGCGTTCGGCGATCCGTAAGGGCGTGGACATTATTCCCAAAACACCGATCAACGGCTGGGTCGGTATTTATGTGGTCTGTTTTCTGATCGCCACATCCCAGGGGATCATTTTTGGCAGCGTCAATCCGCTGAAGGCCGTATTCTTTGTTCTAAAGTATCTGGAATACTACATCATTTTTTTCATGGTCGTCGGGCTGGCGTACAGGAAAGGGCAGTACCGCGCCTATCTTGTGGCCTTGTTCGTGACGTTCATGATCGTTAATTTCTATGCAGTCAGCCAGATCGGCCAGGTTGACCGCGTGTCTGCGCCGTTCGAGGGGCCCGAGGGCGAGCCCAATACGCTGGGGGGTTATCAGGTCCTCATGATGTGCATCGCCATGGGTTTGTTCTGTCATCTGCGTTCAAAGTATGCGCGCTGGCTCATGCTTGGGATCGCGGTCTTTACTCTCTGGCCGTTCATGCACACGCTCTCGCGTGCCAGTTATCTGGCGCTGGTGCCGGCGTATCTGGCGCTCATTGCGTATAACCGTTCTTCCCGGCGCAATGCGCTGATCTTTGCGCTGGTGGTGGCTTTTGTTCTGGGCATGTGGTTTTTGCCGGAGAATGTTAAAGAGCGTATTCTCTACACATTCAACGCCCGGCCGCAGGAAAATATCACACCGGTCATGTTCTTTGGATTGCAGCTGGACCCGTCCGCGTCGGCGCGGTGGTGGGATTGGTGGAAGGCGTTCGAATACTGGCTCAAACAGCCGTTCTTTGGTTACGGGATCACGGGCCGTTCGTTCCTCGACAGCCAATACGTCAACAATCTTGTAGAAACAGGGGCCTTCGGATTCCTTGCTTTTGCCGGTGTTATCGGGACGCTGCATTATCATGTGCAGAAGGTTTATCGCAGCAGCAAGGATGAGTTGGTCCGCGGCCTTTCGCTGGGATTTCTCGCAGCGAATATCGGGATGTTGTTTCATGCTTTGACCGCGAACACGTTTATTCTTATCCGCGTGATGGAGCCCTACTGGTTCATGGCGGCCATGATCCTGGCGGCGCATCGTTTCTCTGCGGATACCAAGGTTGCCGCAGGGAAAGCCGATGAGCCCCCTGCTCCTGGAAAACCCTCCGCTTTGCCGGCGGGAGGCCCGCGGAATGTGAATTTTCTTTTACGTGATAATCCGCAACAGGGAGGTACGGATGCGACATGAACGCTACGAACCTCACCGTGATCTGAAGCTGGGGATCAAGGTCTGGCCCGTGATGGTTTCTGAATTGTGGGAGGCCCGGGAGCTGATCGTCCGCCTTTTTCTGAGGAATCTTTCGGCGCGTTACAAACAGGCGCTCCTGGGCGTTGTATGGGCTTTGATCGTACCGTTCGTGGCGATCGGCACATTCATTTTTCTGGATAAGGCGGGGATCGTTGTGATCGGGGCAACAGATATTCCTTATCCGTTATTTGCGCTGGTCGGGCTGGCGGTGTATCAGTTCTTTGCCACAGGCATCACGGCGGCCTGCGGGTCATTGGTCGAGGCCGGAGATATGATCGCAAAGGTTAGTTTTCCGAGAGAAGTCCTTGTGATCGCCGCGATCGCTCAAGCGGCGTTCGAGCTTTTGGTCAAGGCGGTGCTGATCGCTGCGGCGTGTGTGTTCTATCAATATCTGCCTCCGGCAGGATTTTGGCTCTTCCCGCTGGTCCTTGTCCCGCTTGTTTTTCTGACTTTGGGATTGGGGCTTGTCCTGTCTTTGGCCAATGCCGTGTTCCGTGATACCGCCCAGGCTGTCGGGGTCCTGATGATGTTCCTGATGTTCCTGACCCCTGTGCTTTATCCGTCCACAGCGGCGCGGGAGTTCATGTTCCGTTTAAATCCGCTGACCGCGCTTGTTGAGGCGCCGCGCGATCTTTTCATTTACGGAGCGCTTCGCCATCCGCTGGACCTGCTGGTGGTGTCCGTGTTGTCGTTGTTGATATTCTTATGCGCCTGGCGCGTGTTTCACCTGGTCGAGACCAGGATCCCGGAACGGCTATAGAGGTAGGACATGTCTTCAGTTGCTATCCGTGTGGATAACGCGGGAAAAAAGTTTTCCAGGTCTCTGCGGCAGATGATGCTCTACGGAGCGCAGGATATTGTCTGCGGCGCGCTCGGGATGCCGGCGGATCCGTCCTTGCTGCGGCCCGGCGAGTTCTGGGCCCTTGACGGGGTTTCCTTTGAACTGCAGCGCGGTGCGTCGCTCGGGATCATTGGCGCGAACGGGTCGGGGAAGACAACGCTCCTGCGTATGCTCAACGGTATTTTTATGCCGGACCGGGGTGTTATTGACGTGCATGGCAAGGTGGGTGGCCTTATTCACGTGGGTGCGGGGTTCCATCCGATGCTCTCCGGACGGGAGAATATTTACGTGAACGGCGCGATCCTCGGGTTGTCCAAAAAAGAGATCGACCGGAAATTTGATGCCATTGTGGATTTTGCGGATATCGGGGATTTTCTGGATGCTCCGGTCAAGCAGTATTCATCCGGGATGTATGTTCGTCTGGGATTTGCTGTGGCGGTCCATAGTGATCCTGACATTCTGCTTGTGGATGAGGTCCTGGCCGTCGGGGACAGGGACTTTTCTCTCAAGTGTTACCATAAAATGAAAGAGATCCGTGAGCGCGGGGCGACCGTGGTCCTGGTTTCGCACAATGAATATGTGATCCGGGAGAACACGCAACAGTGTTTGTATTTGCAGCAGGGGCGGTTGCGGGCCAGCGGCAGCAGTGAAGATATGATCTCGCTTTATATCAAGGACGGGCTTCAGAAAAAGGCAGCGGCTGGTGCTTTGCGCCCCTCCGGCAAGGATGCCGCGTTGTCCCGCCGGATGGAGATCCTGGATGTCCGGTTTTGCGCAGCGGATGGCGCTGTGGTCGACGGGCTTGTGTCAGGTGAAGAATTTTATGCGCGTATCCGTTACCGGGTGCAAGCCCCTGTGGCAGAGCCGTTCTTTTCCGTGAATTTCTACACGGATGCGGGGCTTGTTTATGCGGCCAACAGTGTTTACGAAGGGGTCCGGTTCCCGCCGATGGGCCCGGGTGAGGGGACGCTCTGCCTTCGCCTGCCACGCCTTGACCTTCCGACGGACACTTACTACGTTTCAGTTCTGGTGGGTGAGGGGGAGGCCTGTTATCCTTTGGACATGCAGCATTTTGCCTATACCTTTGTCGTCGGCCGCGCCAGAAATGCGCGGGGATCCCTGAAACTGCCCACCGAATGGAAACTGGAGGCTTGAAGCATGGTGCGTCTGGCAGCGGTTCCCGGTAATAGTGTGGAAGATTTTCTGGACCTCGGGCTCGGCCCGACCCTGCAGCGTTATTACAATCCGTGTGATTTTTTTGAAAAGGTTTATTTCCTGTCCTCATTTGAGCAGGCCAGGCGGGAGATCCACGGCATTCACGTTATTCCTGTCAAGGATGTTCAGCTGCCGGCGATGTGCCGGGAGCTCGGGATCGATCTTGTGCGGGCTTATGGCGGAGCGACGCCGGCGGATGTGGCCGTGTTTTACAGGGCCCGCGGCATTCCCGTGATCGTTTCAGTCCATGACAAGCGTCCGGCCATGCTGCACGGGTCTGTGCGTTTTGCGGATGCGGTCTTTGTTGTTTCCGAGGAATTAAAAGAGATCGTGCTGGCGATGGGCGTACACGCCCAAAAGATCTTTGTGGTCCCCAATGGTGTTGACGGGGCGCAGATGAGGCCGCTTGAATTGTGTGATCGCGGTGACCTGGGGGCAAAGTATCCGTTCAAATACCGGTTATTGCATGTCGGACGAAAATCACCGGAGAAGAATATTGAACTGATCATCCGCGCC
>JFJP01038635.1_pt1 | contig 16481 bp, 11 predicted proteins | sample 431651 | NCBI WGS metagenome assembly JFJP01 (sample SAMN02602958, study PRJNA72255) | Microbial mat metagenome, whole genome shotgun sequencing project. | biome: fresh water; feature: sink hole; material: water; isolation source: purple microbial (photo- and chemosynthetic) mats found in... | reverse complement strand
TTGCGAGTATCGTAACCCCCAAAATAATCGTGCGCAATTCTGTTCTTCAATTCCTCTTCTCTACTGTTTATGTCGTATGCCATTGTGTTGTTACTATCAATTTTGTGCATTTTTTCATTGCAAAGATACAAAATAATATTAAATGTAACTATTAATTGTTCAATTATTGATACAGGTGGCTCCAAGCCACTTGTATCAATATAGCTAACAGTATGAGTACACCTTGCTGAAAGCCCAACTTTTCCAAAGTTCAAATTTTGGAAAAGTTGCACGTGATGCAACAAGCGGCATCAATAAGTAAATATTAATAGGCATCAAAATTGGATTCGATATAAAAACATTGGATAAAATCCAGTTTGGTAATCGTAGTTTATTTCTTGAGTGCGAGGGTTGAAGGATTGAGAGTAAATGTTTTTGTAGTTGGTGAGGTTTTGTAAGTCAATAGCCCATTCTTGACTGAATTTCTTGCCATTCATCTTAAAACCAATGCGCAAATCGGTTCTAAAGTAATTATCCCATTTGTTTTCAAAAGCATTGCTCCAATTGTATTGTGTGTAGTTTTCGGCTATCGAGGCGTTTATATCTATGGGTATGTACCTTTTACCACCTGCGTAAACCACTCGCAAATCGGCGGTGAGCGTATTGTGTTTGCCTATTTTAAATTCGTATCCTCCCAGTAGGTTGCTTACAAAATTGCCATTAAATGCAGTATTTCGTTCTACTTGGCTATATCCTTTGTATTTCGATTCAAAAACAGACAGGGTAGCTAAAAAATAATATCCTTTGTTAATGAATTTTTCGAGGGTAAACTCAAAACCATAATTTGTTCCTGTTCCTTCGTTTTCTAGGTTATCTACTATCGATCCACCAAAGCTGTCGCCAGTGTTAATCATCGAAAAATCAGGGTATTCAGAACTTACAGGGATATTGTAGAGGTTTTGGTAATAAATTTCGGATTTGATTCTAAAATCGGTAGAAATCATAGCATCGTAAGCCAACACAAATTGTTGCGATTTGGAAAGTTTCAAATTCTTGTTGGTAAAAAGGTAGCTTCCATCGTTTTGGCGTGTTTGTACAAAATAATACATACGTGGCTGGCTTTGCGAATGAATGCCGTAGCCCATACTAAGGCTTTGTTTATCGTTTATTTTGTACGAAAAACCCAAACGAGGTTCAACGGAAATTTCGTTGTTTATATCAATGTATTGCGAATACACACCGGTATTGAAGGTTGTTTTGTTGTTCAATTTGTGTTGCCATTGGGTATAAGCTCTTAGCATAAATAAATTTCCAATAATATCGTAGTTTCGTTTAAACCCATTGATGTCGGCATCTAATACACTGTCGATGTAATTAACATTGTATAGGTCGAAATAAATACCCATTTCGGTATTATTGCGGGAGTTGTGTTTGGTTTTTAAATGGGAAGAAACCGAATATTTTACTTCCCCAGCATTTGCATTGTAGAATGTGTAGTTTGAATTGGGAATAATTTCATTCAAATTATTGAACTTTAGTGAGTCGATGTGTGTTGTGCTTCGTACACCTAAAACTGAGAGTAAGGTTTCGAGTCGTACTTTTTCATTGAAAAAGAACAAGTGCGACAGCCCAATCATTCCCATGTCAGAGCCAAAATCTAAATCTACTCCTGCATAATCGTAATTGGAATCGGCATTATCATCGCCAGAGGCTTTCTTGCTATCGTAAAGTTCTATGTAGCTAAGCCCTCCCATTCCAATAAGCTCTAGTTTACCAAATTTAACCCCGGGAATGTTTATTTTGAAACTAATATCTTGGTATTGAGGAATGGCGGCACCTGTACCGAAATCAAATCCCATTTTGCTCATCACATCGAGGGTCGAATATCGGTAATTGACCAAATAGGAAGCTTTGGAGTTTTTCGAGAAGGGACCTTCAGCACCAAACTCAAAGCCATTGAAGCCTATTTGCCCTACATATTCTCGCTTTTGGTTGTTGCCTTGTCGCATCTTCAAATCGAAAACTCCTGATGTAGCGTTGCCATACTCGGCAGGAAATGCACTGGTAAAGAAATCGGAATTGGTCAATAGGTTATTGTTGAGCATACTTACCGGACCGCCTGTGGTACCCAAAGCTCCAAAATGGTTTGGGTTTGGAATTTCAAAACCATCTAAACGCCAGAGCAAGCCTGCAGGGGAATTGCCTCTGATGATAATGTCGTTGCGGCTATCATTGGTCATCGCTACTCCAGCATAGTTTGCCACCATACGCGAGGGGTCGCCCAAACTGCCTGCATATCTTTCGGTTTCTTCAATAGAAAAAGAGCGTGCGCTTACAGTTGCCATTTCATTAAGGGCTTTTTGTTTGGGTTTGCGTGCACTTACAATAATTTCTTCGGTTTCTATTGCTTTTTCTTCCACCTCTACGCTCAAAACCAACTCTTTTCCTGCCACCAAACTTAAATTGTTGAGCACAACACTGTGGTAGCCAATGTACGAAATTTGAATAGAATGCCTACCCAGCGGCACATTTTCGATACTAAATTTACCTTCTACATCGGTCATGCAAGCAAACTCAGTTCCGGTATTAAGCAACAATACCGTGGCACCCACCAAAGGCATACCCGATTCTTTGTCGGTAACTACTCCTCTTATTGTTTGAGTATAATCATTGTTTTGTGCAAAAATGAAGTTTGCAAAAAATAATACAATTAAAAAAAACAAATACTTTTTTCTCATCATTTCAAAGTTTTATGCACTAAGTGCTGGTTAATAATCCAATAGCAAGCAAAATTGTAACAAAATAAATAATCTCGTGCCTTTGTGCTGCGAAGCCGTAGTTCTAGTAGAAGCTTATATTTTAATGCAATACGAATGATTAAAAAAGGGCATAACAAACAGCCTGTAATTAAAGTACAAAAATACAAGCTCATACAATAGAAACACTTAACCTAAGTTAAGAAAAGGTTATTGTTTTGAAATTCTTTTTCTAATACGACTTAGCGAGGGGGCTTGAATGCCTAAATAAGAGGAAATATTGGCAAGAGAAACACGTTGGAAAATATCAGGGTGCTTTTTAAGTAAATTACGATAACGTTCTTCGGCATTGAGAAATAGAAAATTTTGCATACGCAACGAGCCTTCGATGTAAACCGTTTCTGCAATTATTCTTCCAAAACGTTCCAATGTATGCGATTGCGAATATAATTCAAGTATTTTGCTACGCTTGGGTAAATGAATAACCGTTGAGTTTTCCATAGCCTGAATATTCATTGAGCTAGGCACGGAACTTATAAAGCTATTATAATCAACCACAAAATTATTGTTGAAGAAAAAATGGAAATTAACTTCCTCTCCTTTTTTATTAATATAGTACCATTTGAAACTGCCTTTGATAATAAAGCCTATTTGTTCTTCGGTTTGTCCGGCTGTTAGATAATAGTCATTTTTTGGATATTCTTTTATTTTTAGCAAAGGCTCTATCAATAACCAATCGTCTTCGGTTATGGGCGAGATTGAATTGAATGCATGCTTTAAGATACTATACATAACAAATCGATTGTCTATTTTTACTTGCAAATAAAAAAGATAACGTATAAAAAAAAATGGATAGTTCTATTTTCCATACAGAATGAACCGCGCCAATACCGAAACACTAGGCGCGGAAGTAAGATTACTCTATTGTATTCTCATTATCATTTGCTTAAATATACTATCAAATTTTACCAAAATATTTCAAAATCCATTTATCGGACAAATAATATAAAATAGTTCCAATTACCATTCCTATTAAATACCCATTGGGCAATCCATTTGCACAAATCCCAACAATTACAGCAATAAAAAACATTTTTTTGTCGGTAATTATATCTTTTATTAACAAAATCAATGCAATTCCTTCAAACAAAAGTATCACTCCCAAAATTGGTTTTGGAAATATCTGCAATGTTTCCACAGCATTTCCACTAAAAAACAAACCTAAAAGCAAATAGAACAAACCATAAATAAAAGTAGAACCACCAGTTCGTCCGCCAAAAGTATAATGCCCTGCAATTCCTCCCGACCCATGGCAAACAGGTAAACCGCCAAAAAACGAACTTATTATATTCATTGCAGAGTAAGTAAAACCAATTCCTTTAGCCGTTATCTTTTTTTCAGGAAAATAATCTTGAGCTAATTGTTTTGTTGCAAAAATTGAATTACCCAACGAAAGTGGTATTTGAGGAAGTGCCAAGATAATTAAACCTGAAACAATACTGTCGTATTTTAATTCGGGAATTGTAATGTGCGGCAAACTAATGTTTATTGTTGCTATAATATTGAATTTAAAAGCAATAATATAAATAAACCCTAATAATAAAATAAAAATTGCAGGCGGATATTTTTTATTTCCTATAAGTATAAGTCCGATTACAAATCCGATTGATGCGAAAATATAACCAATGTAACTATCCGAAGGAATATATTCTTTTATGGCTAACAAACTAAGTTGCAAGCCTAATCCAAATTGAATACCTCGAATAACCGTTTTCGGAATAATTTTATTAAGCCAATTTATTAAACCGGTAATTGTTAAAAACAACATAATTATTCCGATAGCAAAACCACCACCAAAAATCACATCGCTCGAAATTTTCTGCGAAATAACAAGCAATGCTACCGCTTTAAGCGGCTGCACAGGCATAGGTATTCCGTAAACAATTGAAGTTAGGATTTGCAAAAATCCGTAAACAATTAAAACGTTTGACATCTGAAGGTTTGTAACCAACAGCATTCCTATTATTAGCGGTAAATCCGTTCCAATATCGCCAAAAGCACCAGAAAATTCGTTCCTGTTTAATTTTATCCGTTCTTTAAAGAAATTCATTTTTGTTTTCTAACTAGCTGATAACGTAACTTGATAGCAGCCGCAATTACAATGAAATAAAATTACACAATGATTATTAATTCCTGTTTATAGTACACAAAAGAAAACTAAAAATTTAAGGTATTTTGAAGTTTCAAAATACCTTAAATCTGTAGCTTTCTTTCAAACACTATATATTACGTTATCAGCCCTTTATCACTACGAAATAGAATCGAACTTAGTGTAAGGTACCAACACATCTGGAATTTTGATACTGCCATCGGGCATTTGGTAACCTTCTAATATCGAAGCCACTATACGTGGCAATGCCAAAGCACTACCATTGAGCGTGTGCGCCAAAACGGTTTTCTTTTCGCCCTTTTCTTTGTAGCGAAGTTTCAAACGGTTGGCTTGGTAAGCCTCAAAATTAGATACAGAACTAACTTCCAACCATTTATCTTGACCTGCTGCATAAACCTCAAAATCGTAAGTAAGTGCCGATGTAAAACTCATATCGCCACCGCAAAGCTTAACAATTCGGTACTCCAAGCCTAGTTTTTGCACAAGGCTTTCTACGTGAGCCACCATCTTCTCTAACGTTTCATACGACTTTTCAGGGTGTTCAATCTGCACTATTTCCACCTTGTCGAACTGGTGCAAACGATTCAAACCTCTCACATCTTTGCCATACGAACCCGCTTCGCGCCTAAAACAAGGGGTGTAAGCCGTATTTTTGATTGGAAAATCTTCCGCTTTCAAAATCACATCGCGGTAAATATTAGTAACAGGCACTTCGGCAGTTGGAATCAAATACAAATTGTCAATGCCTACATGGTACATTTGCCCTTCTTTATCAGGTAATTGACCTGTGCCAAAGCCAGAGGCTTCGTTCACTACAATAGGCGGCTGCACTTCCAAGTAGCCGGCAGCTTCGGCTTCGTCTAAAAAGAACGAAATCAAAGCACGCTGCAACTTTGCGCCCTTGCCTTTGTACACCGGAAAACCTGCGCCTGTCAATTTGTTGCCTAGTTCAAAGTCAATCAAATCATACTTTTCGGTAACTTCCCAATGTGGCACTTTGCCTTCTTTGCTAAATTTACCTTCGTTGCCTTTGCGCACAATCAAGTTGTCGGCAGCCGAATGTCCTTTGGGCACACTAGCGTGGGGAATGTTTGGGATTTGCACTATCAAAGTATGCAATTCGTTGTTCACATCATCGAGTAGTTTCGACAACTCTTTGCTTTTCTCCTTGTATTCGTTGGTTTGTTGCTTTGCGGCATTTGCTTGCTCTGTTTTTCCACTTTTAATCAAAGCACCAATTTCCTTAGCTAAATTATTGGCTGCAGCCGAAATATCATCAAGTTCTTTTTGAACAGCACGACGTTTATCATCAGCCTCTATAATTTTGATTGAAATCTCTTGAGCATCAAAGTTTTTAACCTTCAAGGCTTCAATCATTTCCTTCGTATTTTCGCGAATGTATTGAATTGTTAGCATCTGCTTATAATTATGGTTTAAGTTGAATCGATTTTTAATTGAAATAAAATAAAAAAACTCTTAATAATCCGCATGCTTGCAGAAAATTAAGAGTTTTTGTTCAAAAAGATGTTTTTCTTTTTTTTAAAAACTATCGAAGAAAAACATAAAATAAGCTATAAATACAAATACACAATGTTTTGTACTTCAACTATTTTACACTTAAATTTAAAGAAGTTTCTTTAAATTATCAACCTTTAATTTGCTGCTTCAGTTGGAACCACTGAAACATACGAACGGTTCAATCTTTTCTTTGTAAATACAACAGTACCATCAACCAATGCGTACAAAGTGTGGTCTTTACCCATTCCAACGTTTACGTCGGGATAGTGAGCTGTACCGCGTTGTCTTACTAAAATGTTACCTGCTTTTGCAGCTTGGCCTCCAAATATTTTTACGCCTAATCGTTTACTATGCGACTCTCTACCGTTTTTAGAACTACCGGCTCCTTTTTTATGTGCCATTTCTTTTAATTTTTTTTTTAACAGCTATCAGCAATTATCTATCTATTTGCCGAAAAACTAATTTGTTACTAAACAATAAATACTTAACTTTGATTAAAAGCACAAGTATTTCATTTTTTCTTTTTCTACAAGAAACTTTTTCCCGTAAAAAAGGTTTTAAATTGCAATGTTTTCGATTTGTATTTCAGAAAACTGCTGACGGTGTCCGTTTTTCTTTTTGTAACCTTTTCTTCTTTTTTTCTTGAAAATAAGAACTTTATCACCTTTTACAAGCTGTTGTAATACTTTTGCGCTTACTTTTGCATTGTTTACTAAAGGGCTTCCCACAGTTACAGAGCTTCCGTTATCAACTAATAGAACTTTATCAAATTCTACTGCTTCGCCTTCTGCTTGTGGAAGGTGGTGAACAAATAATTTTTGGTCTTTTTCAACTTTGAATTGCTGACCTGCTATTTCTACTATTGCGTACATATATAATTGATTTTAAATTTATAAGGTGAGATGTTGTACTTCAATTTTTGAATTAAACAATCTACTTGTTTGCTACCTTTATAAAAGTTTTACAAGCCGCAAAAGTATAAATTCTTTTTTTTCTTGCAAAGTTTTTATTTGTTATTTTTCTATAAAAATTTATTTTATTTTAATGAAAACACAAAACAATAAATAACGTGCTAATTATCAATAAAATAAAACTCTCATTATTTTTTCTGTTTCGATTTGGTTTTATAAATGTTTTTAGTTTTAAAAAGTATAAGTAATACCTGTTAATTTCTCCGAAACTATCCAAAGTTCTTGTGCTAGGTTGATATTATAAGATTTATTGCTCGATTTCAACAATTTGGGAAAACCTCTAAAACCAACTACTCCAGGAGGTCCAAAATATTCAGCTCCAACTAAATGTGGCTCGGTTGCAGCTCGCAACAAGGGCAAAGTGCCCATCGACACCTTTTGACCTATAAACGAGCTCATTTTGCTCACTATTCCATTTGACCTAAATAAATTAGTGGCGGTTACGCCCGGGTGCGAAGCCGTGGCTATTGCATTAATTTTGTGGGCTTTGAATAACCTATCGAGCTGATAAGTAAACAAAAGATTTGCCAACTTACTTTGCGAGTAAGCTTTCATTTCGTTGTATGATTTTTCCCAATTCAAATCGGGAAAATTAATTTCGCCATTGAATTTATGAGCTATGCTACTTTGAGTTACAACTCGTGCACCCTGAGTCTTCTTTATTAAATCGAGTAGTAAGCCAGTAAGTGCAAAATGCCCCAAATGATTAGTACCAAACTGAATTTCAAAGCCTTGCTTAGTTACTTCGCGTTTGGGAGGAAACATAATTCCAGCATTATTCAAAAGTATATCCAAGCGCGAAAAGCGAGCATGAAAGTCTTCCGAAAACTTAGCAATCGACTCTAAATCAGACAAATCTACTTGCATCAATTCAACTTGAGCCTTTGGATTTTGAGCTAAAACTTGCTTCATTGCTGCTTGTCCCTTTTCGAGATTGCGAACTGCCATAATAACGGTAGCTTCTTTTTGACTCAAAACAGATGCCGCTTCAAGCCCTAATCCGCTGTTTGCGCCCGTAATAAGAATTATTTTGCCCTTTTGGCTGGCTATTTCTGCCGATGTCCAATTGCTGTTGCTCATTGTTTTGTTTTTATTTTTGTAAAAAAATACGCTTAAATTAATTGTATTAAAGCACTTACTATATTTTTTGCGCCTTCGGCTATTTGCACAATGTTTGCATCGAGCATATAACAAGGCGTGGTTACAATTTTATTTTTCGGGTCTATAACAACCTCTCCGTGAGTGGTTTGCTTGTGAGTAGCTCCCATTTCTTCTACTGCTTTGGCAGTTTCGGCATCTTGCCCAATTGTAATTTCCACGTCTTCAAGCACTTTGGCAATTACCACTGGCGAAATGCACAAAGCTCCGATAGGCTTTTCTTCGGCGTGCATTTGCTTAATAATAGCAGCAAGCTTGGCATTTACGCTGCAATTAGCACCTTCAAAAGCAAAACTCGAAAGGTTTTTGGCTACCCCAAAACCGCCAGGCAAAATAAGTGCATGAAAGTCGCTAGTTTTAAAATGCTTTAAGTCTTTGATATTTCCGCGTGCAATGCGTGCCGATTCCACCAAAACGTTTCTAGTTTCGTGTATTTCAGCACCAGTAATATGATTTACAACATGATGCTGCGCAATATCGGGCGCAAAAATTTGATATTCAGCTCCTTGTTTGGCTATTTCGAACATTGTAAAAGTGGCTTCGTGAATTTCTGCTCCATCAAAAACACCACAGCCAGATAGAATTACTGCAATTTTTTTCATTTATTTTGTGTTTTAAAAGATTGTTTTATTTCTTGCTTTTGTATTGAAAAGAGTACTTTTAAACTCTTTTGCATCGAAACTCATACGCTTGTATTAATTCGCGAATTTAAGTTTTTTTTACAAAGTAATACAAAAAGTAATTCATTTTTTTATAAAAATAGAAATCTTTTTTACTTTTGCAATTCGTTCTTGTGTTTGAAAGAAAAGCACTCTATAAAACAAAAATAAAATAATAATGTATTTTATTTTTCAAAAAACTAAAGATAATTATTTAATAATAAAGTATTTCGCAAATTATAATCGTTGAATCTTTTTTGCGTTATTCTTTCAACTCTTTAAATAAAAATGGCAAAAAAGGAGAAATCAAAAAATCAAGTTCCCGAAAAGAAACAGAGTGTAAATAAAACAACTGTTTTAAATTCTAAAACACCTAAAAACTTTACGCCTTCAAAGTTTGAGTTGTTTATAAATAAATATTCATTTGTATCTTTGATTGGTTTAATTTTGTTAGCTGGTCTTTTTGCTTTCCGAGATTTTTTGTTCTTCAAATACGTTTATATTTTTAAAGACATTGGCAGCGATACGCTGAATACTTTCTTTCCACAGGCTTATTTAACCGAAGAATTGACTAAGAATGGTGCGCCATCAACTTGGAGTTTTCAGGTTGGTATGGGGCAGACTTTCTTTTCTGGAGTTCCAGTATTTGCCAATCCGTTTTATTATTTACGTTTATTAGTTGTTTGGGTGCAAGAATTGCTTTGGCACGAAAACCATTTTATTTACGGAAAGTTTATTCGCATCTTTCTTAAATATTTTATGGTAATTGGTTTGCTGTTTTATGTTTATTTGCGCAGCCTTTCCATTGATAAATATACTTCACTACTCGGTGGTTTTTTAGCCGCATTTATAGGGCATTCGGTTTTGGGAAGCAGTTGGGAGCAAGCACCCGTTGTACTTTCAACTATTTTTGTACTCTTTGCTACCGAGCAACTTTTTTCAAAAAAAAGATGGTATTTTTTTCCTATTGGAGTAATTCTCATTTCGGCAAATCCTTTCAGTTTGTACATTAATGCGCTTTTTGTAGTTATATATTTGGTTTTTAGGTTTTTCTATTTTGAAGATTCTAAAGTTAAAGAATATTTGCTAACTACTGCAAAAATGATACTTTTAGGAATTGTAGGGCTTGTTATGAACCTGACCAATATAGTAATCAGCTATTTGGATATTTTCGATTCGCCTAGAGTTGGTGGCACGGTTGGCTTTTATTCTAAACTTTCGGATAAATCTATTTTTAGTACCCAAGGCGAAACTTATGGCGAGCAAGTAGGGCATCACTTAACTGCTATGTACCGCTTCTTTTCAAACGACATTTTGGGTACAGGCACTGATTTTAAAGGGTGGTATAATTACTTGGAAGCTCCTATATTTTATGCCGGATTAATTACTCTGCTGCTAGTTCCGCAATTGTTTCAATTTATTAACAAACGACAAAAATTAACCGTTGCGTTATATCTTTCTTTTTGGGCTATTCTTATTATTTTTCCATTTTTTCGATACGCCTTCAATGCTTTTGCAGGCGACTATTATCGTGTAGGATTGGATACTTTTGTGCCTGTTTCGTTGCTTTTGCTTGCCATTTTTGCCTTCAATTTTATCTACAAACAAATAAAGCTAAATATTCCTGTACTTTTTGCTACTTTGGGTGTTTTGCTTTTAGCTCTTTACTTTCCGTATTTTGGCAGTAAAAATTTGCCGGTTGTGGAATCGTTGCGCAATTTAATTGCCTTATTTCTAATTTTATACTCATTTGTTTTTGTAGGTTTGAAATACAAAGAATATCGAAGTTTTTCACTTATTGCTATTCTTGTTTTGGTATTTGTAGAAATCACTGTTTTTTCGTATTACACTGTTAATAAAAGAGATGCTTATCTTGCAGAGGATTTCACAAAAAACGGTGGCGGATATTACGACAATACGGTAGATGCTGTTAAATTTATAAAAAAAACAGATAAATCATTCTTTCGCTTAGAAAAAGATTACAGTTCGGGAACTGCTATGCACGGTAGCCTCAACGATGCCATGGTGCAGGGATATTATGGAACCACAAGCTATTCGTCGTTCAATCAGGGGCGTTACATTCATTTTTTGCAACGCGCCGATGTTATTTCAGATACCAGCGAAACACAAACGCGCTGGTCGCCAGGATTGAGAGGGCAACCCTTGTTAAGTACTTGGGGAAATGTAAAATATTATTTGAGCAAAAACGACAACTCTCCTTTTTTGCAATTGGGCTACAAAGTGATACAAAAAGTAGGAAGTGTTAATGTCCTCAAAAACAGCTATTACCTTCCTATGGGCTACACTTATACACACTATATGCCTGCCGATGATTTCGATAAACTTTCTCGTTTTCAAAAAGATATGGCTTTATTGAATTATGCCATAATAGAAAATACTACCGATATTGACAATTTTATTCCTCAATATGCTGCTAGTGATAGTATCAGTAGCATTACCGAAAACAAATTTGGTATGAGTTTTTTCAATTTTAGCAAAAATGATTTCGATACCACCAAAACAGACCTCGAAAAAAGCATATATGCCCAATACCGAAATAATTTAATAGCTGATACATTGGCAATTACTTCGCATGGCGATGATTTTATCAATGGAACTATTTCATTAAAACAAGCCAAAGTTCTCTTCTTAACCATTCCGTACAGCAAAGGCTGGCATGCAACCATAAATGGGAAAGAGCATCAAATAATTGATTGCAATATGGGGTTTAGTGGCTTAAAATTAGAGCCAGGTAATTACACTATCGAATTAAAATTCACCCCTTTGTACCTCGATCAAACCCTTTGGATAACTTACACAAGCAACGTTCTTTATATTTTGGTTGTGCTTTTTGTTTTGTTTCGCAACCGACAAAAAAATAAAGTCTGAATTGCTATAAGTAAAAGATTGAAATTGATTTATATTTATAGTTCGCATAAATCTTTTTTTGTGTGTTCTTCTTTGTGTACTTTGTGGTTAAACAGATAATTAGAACCACAAAGAACACAAAGAAGAACACAAAGCTAAAGTATAAACTAACTAAAGAGACTTACTTATTCATTGTTAAATTTTGTTAAGTCAAATAAAGTAATTATTTTTCGGAATTATAAATATACTCAAAATCGCATATATTTAATTACTCAATTAGTAATAATTCAATTCAATAGTATAATTTAATACCAATGGTGCTTTTTTACCATTGTGTGTGTTTCTTAATAACTTAATCCTTAATACTTTTACAAACCAAAAACTAATACGTAGAACAATGAAAAAGCAACTGATTTTTTTTCTTATTTTAATGTTATTTAAGTCCTCTTGGGCACAAGATTTTACAATCAATGGCATAGTAAAAAATCCAGAAGGCTTGCCTTTGCAAGGTGTATTGATAGAAGTGAAAGACAGTAAAGTCAATACATTATCAGGTGCTAATGGAGAATTTAGTTTAAGCCTTGCTTTGGAGGAAGCGGAACTTATTTTTAGCAAAAATGGCTTTGCCAATTTAGAGCTAAAGGCAAGTAATACTACTTATATTGAGGCTATTATGAATACTAGCAGTATCATCGATTTGGTCGATTTATCGTTTGAAGAACTTCTGGAAATTCAAATTGTAACTGCTGGAAAGAAAGAACAGAAAATTTCGGATATTCCGGCGAGTATAATATTGATAACTCGCAGAGATATTGAGCTTTATGGGTTTAAAGACTTAGAAGAAATTTTCAAAAATATTGCAGGATTGTATTACATGAACAATTATTCGTTTTTAGGACCTACTATTGGAGTACGTGGCTACATGACTCCAAATGCCTCTAACTTAATGGTTTTAATCAACGGAATGCCACAGCACGATGACTTGTTTAATTCCTTTTCTTTCCACATGTCGCCTATTCCGGTAGAAGCCATTGAGCGAATAGAAGTAGTGCGTGGTCCGATGTCGGTTATTTATGGAAGTAATGCTTTTTTTGGTGCAATCAATATTATTACAAGCGATTTAGATAACAAAAATACCTCATCTACTCTTGTTAGTTCTAACATAGGGAATGCTCAAAATGGTCGTTTGGCAATCAGTAGCAAAGGACGAGAAGGTGAATTTTCGTATAATCTAAGTGCTTTGGCGCAAAATACGGCAAGTATCGATTTTTCAATAAAAGACATGAGTACCTTATTTCCAACAAACTATGCGGCACTTGGTTTTACCAATCCAGACAAAACAACCGACGATTATTTTAATACCAACCAAAAGTATTTCGGTTTTTCTGGCAATTTCAATGAATTGTTCTTCAATCTGAATTATTCTTATAGCATTTACGGACATACTTTTACTGATATATTTTACCAACCTGCCAATATGAAACTATCATTTGCCTCGGCAGCAGTAGGTTATAACAAAGAGTTTAGTCATAAATTTTCGCTTCATACAAAGCTTAACTACAACAATTACTACTTGTATATGGCTGATAATTATTATACAAGTGCCGCTGAAGGTTATGGATTTGAATCGGACAATTACTCTTATGGCGAATATTTCTCAGAACGAGTAGATGCAGAAGTAAACCTGTTTTTTACGCCTTCCGATAAGGTAAACATTAGCTTAGGAACATCACTCGGAACAATCCTGCAATCGCTCGACAAAACCGATGCTCCTTACAATCCTGCTGCTTTTGGTTTAATTAACCGTTCGGGTGGATTGGTTGAAGGCGACAATGTTTATGTCTTTTCGGCTTATACTCAGTTAGATGTGAAACCTACAAAACGGATTCAATTAGTAGCCGGTGCGCGTGTGGACAGAATGAGTACCTTCGATTTGTTGTTGTACAGAGGAATGTACACTCCTAACAAACAGAAATTTATGGAAACTTTCGATTACAGTAACTTCTATTTCATTCCACGCTTGGCGGCTATTCTTGATATTTCCAAAAATCACATTCTCAAATTGATGTACGGAAAAGCCATTAAATTGCCCGACATCTGGTCTTTGCGCAACAATTTGGTTATTCCCGAAGGAAGCCCTTTGCAAAAGCAACTAGACGAAGAAAGTATAAATACCTTAGAACTAAATTACTTGGGAACTTTCTCTTCACAGTTTTCTCTTAATATGAGTTTGTTTTACAATACGCTCGATAATTTGGTTTCGCGAACTGTTCAGTTAGAGCCTCCTTATACTTCTTATTTTACCAATATGGACAAAATAAGCACAAAAGGTATTGAATTTACTATGAATGCCAAGCCTATTTCTAAATTGAGTAGCGAGTTGAGTGTTACTTATCAGAAATCGACCAACGAAGTAGATAATACCCTTGATGTGGACTTCTCGCCCAATTGGTTGGGATATTTTAAAGCTGCCTTTGAAGCCAATAGTAAATTTAGTGTGGCTTTAGTTGCTAATTATGTGAGCGAAATGTTTGCCCAATGGGACAAAAGCCCCAAAAGTATTTCTACCGGCGACCTAACACCCAAAGGACGAGTGGGCGCAAATTCACCTGCTTATTTTTTACTTGGCACTAACTTCCGCTTTCAGAATCTTATTTCAAAGAAAGAAAACGCTGGCTTGATTTTAGAATTTAAAGCAAACAATTTGCTTAATTCCGAAATTAGATACCCTTCTACTACCGTGAGCAAATGGGCTGACAAAGGAGTTATGGGTTATGGAAGAACATTCTTATTCTCAGTGGGATATAAATTTTAATCCAATGTAGCCAAAGCATTTTGTAGAGACGCGCCACGGCGCATCTCTGCATGATGTGGCGCGTTTCTACAAAATACGTGTGTATCAATTTTTGTTACAAAGATTTCGCACCTAGGGTACTAAAACAATAAAACGAAACTTTGGGAACATTCATTCTTAATTCGTTCTGTTTAAATTTACGATTGCAAAAATCATAACCGCAGCACTTACCCACTGCACAAGGGAAAGTGTGTTTTTGTTAATCCAATAATCAAACAGCACCGACGAGATGGGAAATAACAACTCTACCATAGTAGCCACCATAGCTTTAACATTGTTCAAACCAATGTAATACAAAAAAATAGCTCCACTTCCGGTAGTAAGCGAAATGACAACAAAGAATACCGCATTTTGATTGGTAACAAATTGAAATTGGTTTATTTGACCTAAAATCAATACCAAAAAGAACATCATAACAGAAGCAAACCCGTAGCGATAGAATGTAATAGTTTTGAAACTGTATTTGGCAAGTGCCTTTTTGCCAAAAACGGTAGAGCCACCAAAGCTTATTGCTGCCAACAGTGCATAAAGCGAAGCCAACACGCTGTTGGAATCGGCTTGCATATTGGGCAAATGAAAACCAAATGCCAAAGTATATCCCGCCAAAGTAGCCACAATAGCCCAAATGCCAAAGTTCTTAGTGAGTTTTTCCTTTAGCAAAATGGCTGCAAGCGAAATGGCAAAGATAGGTTGCAACTTCTGCAAAAGCACCACCACGCTGAGTTCTTGGAAATTGACCAGAAACAAGGCTTTCACTATGGCAATAGTGCCAATGCTACCACCAAGCAAAGCCACCAAAAGCAAAACAGATACATCTTTGAGGCTAAAAACCTTCAAATACGAGTATTGTTTGTACAAAAAAATGTTCATAAGCAGAAAAGGCAAGGCATGTAATATAAATACCACAAACTCGACAGGTAAATTATACAAACGTGGAGTTAATACCACGCCATCTAATCCCCACAAAATAGCTGCAATACCTATTGCAATGCTTCCTCTTATCAACGTATCATTTTTCATTCTTTTTATCACTGTTTTATAGTTTTGGAATGTGTGCTAAATAACTGTTCAATATTCATTTAAACCTGACAGATGGGCTGTAAAAAATTGCAATTTGATAGTATTTAAAATCACTTTATATCAATTTATTGCAAAAGTCTCAGCTCAAATTATTTTCGTTCTTTTTTACACCGTAGGTGTAGAATAGCGATAGAAACAAGTTCTCCCCTCACGCAGGTATCGCCCCAGCGGGGCGAGATACGTGGGGGAATTTCTTTTTCTATCGCTATTTGCCTTCTACGAAGGCTAAAAAAACGGTACGAAAACGAAAATAATTTTTGACAGCCCACCTTGAAGGGCTATAAACAAACAATTCAATGCCCTATCATTAAACAACTCTTTTTGAGTTATTTAACGATAAAACATTGAATTGATGAAATTCTATTTACGGCTTGAACGAAAACTACGCAAAATCGGTTCGACCGGCTTGTCCGGTCTGTCCGATGATTTACTAACAGCCTAACCGACAGACCGACAAGTCGGTCGAAC
>JFJP01012224.1_pt1 | contig 16485 bp, 8 predicted proteins | sample 431651 | NCBI WGS metagenome assembly JFJP01 (sample SAMN02602958, study PRJNA72255) | Microbial mat metagenome, whole genome shotgun sequencing project. | biome: fresh water; feature: sink hole; material: water; isolation source: purple microbial (photo- and chemosynthetic) mats found in... | reverse complement strand
GGCTCGTAGGGCGGATTCGCACCGTCGGGGAATTGGGTCGGCACGTCCCAGATCAGCGTCGAGGGAGTCCAGCCTTTTTCAAACGCCGCAAGATAGGTAAATGGCTTGATGGATGAACCAGGCTGACGTGTGGGACTGTTTGCCATGTTGATCTGTCCCGAAATCGCATCGTTGTTGAAGTCGGGTGAGCCGACCATGGCAAGGATTTCACCCGTGGCTGGGCGGATGGAAACCAGCGCTCCGTTATGGGTGTTGTTATCTACCATCGCCGCCACCTGATTTGTGACCAGTTGCTGGGCGGTATCCTGCATGATCGGGTCGAGCGTGGTGTATACCACGAAGCCAGAACGATAGATGGTCTGCGCATCGTATTGTTCTTCAAGTTGGGCGCGGACGAAATTAACCCAGTGCGGATACTTGGCATCAAATGAAGGTGGGCGGAATGAATAGGCTTTCATCTCGTCTGCAGCTTGGGTGGCAATCACCGGATCAATGCAAATGAGCGTCTCGCTGTTGCTGACCGTGATGCAGTTATTTTCAGTGCTCATTTGAAACATCAACACCAGCACCTGTTGTTGGCGGATGAGCGTATCTTCTGGGTTGGTGTAAATGTCGTACACGGCAGGCGCCTGCGGCAAGCCCGCGAGGAAGGCTGCTTCGCCCATTGTCAGGTCTTTGGCTGATTTACCGAAGTAAGTCTCGGCGGCGGCTTCAGCGCCGTAGGCAAGGTTGCCGTAGTAAATTTCATTCAGGTAAAGCTCAATGATTTCATCTTTTGTATAGCGGCGGGTGATCTCAGCCGCCAGAATGATTTCGCGCGTCTTGCGGGTGTATGTCCGTTGTGACCGCTCTTCGGCTGAAAGCAAAAGCGCGCGCGCCAGTTGCTGTGTAATGGTAGACGCCCCTCCGCCTTGCCCATCGGTGCGGTAGTTCTCCCACAAGGCGCGGATCATGGCGGGCAGGTCAAAGCCTGGGTTTGTATAAAACTCCTTGTCTTCCGTGGCAATGGTCGCCGCTAAAAGATTTGGAGATATTTGCGAAAGCGGAATGTAGTTACGCCGCCCAGCATTGGGGTCGAGAATTTCGTACAGCACCTGACCGTTGCGGTCTAAAATGCGCGTGGTTTCAAATTGTGAGGCGTTATTGCGCAGTTCACCCACATCGGGCAGGTCGCTGGCGATCTCAGAATATTTGTAGACAAAATAGGAGCCTACGATCAACCCAATAATGACAGCCGCAAATGCCGATACGATCAAACCGCGCAGAAGGCAGCCCCAATTTTTGAAAGGACGAACGTTAAACGTTGAACGTTGAACGTTGGAATGGGGACCGCTTTGCGGATGCAGATCCACGGACGGTTGCGAGAGTGGCGCCGACTGCGGGTGTTGGCTTCGGGTTGGCTGGTATGCGGCAGACGTGACTTGTGTGCCTTCCAGGTCAATCTCGTTTACGCGGCGCGGCAGGGGCATATTGTCCTTGTCTAACGCGGGACGATAATATTTGTCGGTGATCTGGGAGGGAGGAGGCTCGACAGGCTCAGGGTTATAAACTCCCTGTGTTTCATCTTCGGACCTTAGAATTCGGCGTAATCGGTCGTTGTCTTCGTTGCTCATTTGTAAAACCTATCCATTTCATGCCCTCGCAAGGACAGCTATTTTATTTCGATTTGCTTAATACCAGCAGATTCAAGGAGCCGCGCTGGCAGATTTCATCATTTTGATTCTTCACCACAATCGCCGCACTGATCGAACCGCCGCCGATGCGCGGCAGGGCTTTGGTTTCTGCAATTTCCAACTCGGCGTGGATTGTATCGCCGATGAAAAACGGTTTGACGAATTTCCATTCGTTGATCTCGCGGAAAGCCAGCACTGTGCCTTCCAGAAACCCCGTCCGCATGATTAAGCCTGTGGCAAGTGACAAGCCCAAAAGTCCGTGCGCAATGCGCTGACCAAACTGGGTTTTGCTGGCAAAAGCCGCATTGGTATGAATCTCGTTAAAATCTCCCGTCAACCCAGCGAAATTGAAAATATCCGCCTCGCTGATCGTCCGTCCAACCGTCAAGATTTTCTGCCCAACTGAAAACTCCTCGAAATAAAGTCCAGCCATTTCTCTCTCCTTGTTTACTTGTCTACTTGCCTACCTGTTTACCTTCCGCAAATTATACCTTTGACCTCCCGCCATTTCGCCCGTACAATAAGCGCCATGCGCGATTGGTCTTTACATCTCGGCGACCCGCTTTACCTTTCCCTGGCTGCGGATGCCCGCTTGTGCCAGCCTGACTACCTCAACGACCACATTTGGGAAGTGGAACTCGGCGCGGTGGATGCCGAACGCGCTTTTGTTTCCCTTAACACCACCTTTGGGTTGCGCGCGCGCTCCATGCGGCTGTTTTTGCGTTTTACCGAAAACAACGTCTCCGTCACAGACCCTAACACCTTTGTTGTCAAACCGTCACTGCGCTGCTCCTACCCAAACTTCCTATCCCTCGATTTTGTTCCCCTCGAAGCCCTGCAAGTCACAACAGATTACTGGGTCCCCGAATCCCACGCGGTGGCAGGACGTGTGGTTCTCACCAACAAAAGCACGGCTGTGCGCCAGATCAAACTTGAGGTCTGCGCTGTACTTTCCCCTCTTGATGGTCAATCCATCATTCCCACTCAACAGCAATTGGTAAATATCCTGGCGGGACAAACCAGCGGAATCGCCCCCGTCATTTTCATGACGGGCGGACCCAAACATGGGACTGGAATCCAACCCTCGCTTCTTCTGGAACTGGAGCTTGGTCCCGGCTCGACAAGACAAATCACCTTCGCCGAAGCCGCGCTGGACACCGTTGCCACCTCCTTTGAATTGGCGCGCCGCAGCGCCGCCCGCGCATGGGATGCAGAACGCGCACGTATCGAACTGCTAAACGCCTCGCAAACATTAGACATCCGCACGGGCGATCCAGATTGGGACGCAGCCCTTGCCTTCAGCCAGACCGCCGCGCTTGGGCTATTTTTTAATGCGAATGAAAATTTACCCTACCCATCGTTTGTGACAGCGCGTCACACCGACAACGGCTTTTCACGCAAAGGCGACGGCGCAGATTACCCGCCTTCGTGGAACGGGCAAACTCCGCTGGACGTTTATTACCTCTCCAGTATTTTGCACGGAGCGCCGCAGATAACAAAAACCCTCATCCTTAATTTTCTCGCCACGCAGGACGAAGACGGCGAAGTGGATGGCAAACCGGGCATCACAGGTCAGCGCGGAAAACTACTTGCCGCTCCCCTGCTCGCCAGCCTCACTTGGAAATATTATCAATCCACACTGGACGAATCCCTTCTTGCAGAGATTTTTCCGAAATTAATTAAGTTTTTCTGGGCATGGTTTTCGTCAGCCCATGACCGCAACCGTGACGGCGCGCCCGAATGGGACAACCTCCTGCAAACCGGCTTCGACGACAACCCCATTTTTGATGTCTGGCACCCCTGGTCACAAGGGCTTGATATTTCGCTGGTGCATAGCCCCTCGCTCGAAGCCATGCTGTATCGCGAAGCAAAATCCATAGCAAAGATCGCCAAACAACTTGGCAAGCCTGATGAAGAAATTGTGCTGGTGAACGCCCAGGCAGAATTTCTCAAAACCTCCCTCGCCGCAGGCTGGAACGCCGCCCAAAGCTTTTATTCCTACCGTGACCGAGAAACCAAACTGGTCTCGACCGGCAAAGTCATCGCCAAGAAAAAGGGCAACGGCACGCTTCGCGCCCGCCCGAAAGAAGAGTTCGAGACCGGAGTTCGCCTGCTGGTAGAGATCCAAACCCAAAATCCAGCCGCGAAGCGCCCCGAGATCGAGATCAGCGAATTCTTCACCAAATCCAAAGGCGAAATCGAAACCATTCTCGGTCATCAATTCCAATGGCGCACGGGTGGGCTGGTTGCCACGACCCAAAAATTATTCACCCGCATTGGCAGAGTCAGCGTGAGCGGGCTGGATGAAAAAGATAAAGTCGTCATCAAATTGATTGACACCACCGGTGAAGATTTAACACTCGCGCTCCCGCTTTGGGCGCATGTTCCCGAAGCCCAGCAAGCGAATGAATTGATTGGGCGCAACCTGATGACTGCGGATAGATTCGACCGACCGTTCGGGCTGCCCTCCCTCACCGCTTCGCCCGACCCCGATGCGGATGCGGTCTCGATGAGCGTTTTACTCCCCTGGAACCAGTTGATCGGCGAAGGCTTGCTCGCCTACGGATACCGCGCCGAAGCCACCCGACTGACCGCTCACCTGATGAACGGCGTCATCCAAAATCTGAAACAAACCCGCTCCTTCTACCAACGCTATCACGCCGAAAAAGGCACGGGCATTGGCGAACGAAATTCACTGCAAGGCTTTGCGCCCGTTGGCTTGTTTATGCAAACTCTGGGCGTGACCATTCTTTCGCAGCGCAAGGTAAAACTTGAAGGAAAAAATTTATTTCCCTGGGCGGTGACGATCAAACACAAAGGTCTGACCGTTGTGCGTGGATTGGAGCAAACGACAGTGACCTTCCCGAACGGGGAAAGCGTGATCGTAAAAGAAGAAACTCCCTGTATCGTTGAAATGTAACTCTGGCGTTCATCCGATTGCTTACGAAAAGTGACAGTCCCCTTCAAAGTGACTGCCACTTTCTTTTTTAATTTTTAGAGAGCGCAAGCAAAACATGTCCGCGCGGACTGCAAAATCTCCTGATTTTGCTCGAAAGTCGGGTGACTTTCGACTCCACTTCTGACAACCTTTGCTTGCGCGCATTTTAGACAGAATTAACCTTAAGCAAAAAAATCATGGTATAAAAATTCACGAACTTGCCATAAAAATATAACGATGAAAAAACTCCTCAGCCATCTCATTTTTTTGTATGGAAAAGATAAAGCGCCGCAATTGTATGAACGCACCCGGCAATTGATCGCGGATTATCAAGCGCAGACACATCGCGCGGCGCGCGACGGCAATTTGACCGAACGCGACTCCATTCTCATCACGTATGGCGACCAGATTCAATCGGCGAATGAAAAACCATTGCAAGCCTTAAGCAAGTTCTGCGAAAAATACTTAACCGATGCCATAAACGGAATACACATCCTGCCGTTCTACCCCTGGACTTCGGATGATGGCTTCTCGGTTGTTGATTATCGCAAAGTGGATTCAGCCTTGGGAAATTGGGATGATATTTCTTCCATGCAAATTAATTTCCGCTTGATGTTCGATGGGGTCATCAATCACATCTCGGCGCACAGTGAATGGTTTCAGGGATTTTTACGCGGCGATTTGCGTTATCAAAATTATTTTATTACGGTCGAAGACTCGCCAGATTTATCACAGGTGGTACGTCCGCGGGCTTTGCCATTGCTGACAACCTTCAAAACGGCAGCGGGCGATAAAAAAATTTGGACGACCTTCAGCGACGACCAGGTTGATTTGAATTTTAAAAACCCCGAAGTTCTGCTGGAAATTCTCGATATTTTGCTCTTGTATGTGAAGCATGGCGCGGTCTTTATCCGCCTCGATGCAATTGCCTATTTGTGGAAAGAGATTGGAACAAATTGTATCCACCTGCCGCAAACGCATCATGTGATTCAATTCCTGCGCGCCGCATTGGATGAGATTGCCCCGTATGTTCACTTAATCACCGAAACCAATGTGCCGCACGCGGATAATATTTCTTATTTTGGCGATGGATCGAACGAAGCCCAACTCATTTATAACTTTGCCCTGCCGCCGCTGACCCTGCACACCTTCCATACAGGGGATGCGCGTTCACTCTCGAGTTGGGCGAAGACCTTAACCCTGCCTTCCCACAAAACAACCTTTTTTAATTTTCTTGCTTCGCACGATGGCATCGGATTAAACCCTGCGCGCGGTATTCTCTCTGACGAAGAGATTGATTCGCTGGTTAACAAAACACTCGAACACGGCGGACTTGTCTCGTACAAGCACAATGCGAATGGCGCACAAAGTCCGTATGAGTTGAATATCAATTATTTCGACGCGCTCTCGAATCCAAATGGAAGTGAACCTTTGGATGTGTTGGTCAATCGCTTCATTGCCGCGCAAGCCGTTATGCTTTCGCTTCTTGGCGTGCCTGGAATTTATTTTCATAGTTTATTTGGCTCGCGCGGATGGATCGAGGGCGTCAAACAAACAAACCGCAACCGCACCATCAACCGCGAGAAGTGTGATTTTGAGACGCTGCAAAACGAACTTGCTGATTTGAATTCATTGCGGTCCAACGTCTTCACCCGTTATCGCCGGTTGCTTTTGGCGCGGAGCAGTTCACCCGCATTTCATCCGCATGGCGCGCAGAAAATTTTGGATATTCACCCATCAGTATTTGCCGTTGAACGCATCTCGCCCAATTCAAAGTCGCGTGTGTTATGTTTGCAGAATGTCAGCGTGGAAAAGATTGCAGTTGAAACGGAACATGCAACAGCAACAGACCTTTTCACAGGTCAACTTTTACAAATTTCAAAAATCAAGCTCGACCCTTATCAAATCTTATGGATAAACCTATGACGCATCACATTGGTTTTATTTCGACCCGTTTTGCTGGGACAGATGGCGTGTCGCTTGAAACACAAAAGTGGGCAACCGTGCTGGAGCGGCTTGGCAACCAATGTTTCTATTTCGCTGGAGAATGCGATCGAAACAGCCACCAGTCCCACGTCACGCCAGAAGCATTTTATCGTCATCCCGAAATTGATACATTAAATCAGCAGGCATATTCAGGCAGTTGGACGGTTACGAAGGAGGCGCGTAAGGCGCATCCTGAAATTGCCGCTTTGCATAAGGATTTTTTCTCCATGTACATTCGCCCGCCGCAAATGACGCGCCGAGTTAATGAGTTGAAGGAATACATCAAGGAGCAATTATATAAATTCGCGCATCGTTTTGACTTGGAAATTCTCGTCATCGAAAATGCAGTGACGATCCCGCTTAATCTGCCGCTGGGTCTGGCGATCACAGAATTCATCGCTGAGACGGGTTTCCCCACCATCGCGCATCATCATGATTTTCATTGGGAACGCCAGCGTTTTCAAGTTAATTGCGTGGCTGATTACCTCGCGGCGGCTTTTCCGCCAACCCTGCCATCGATTCGCCATGTGGTCATCAATTCATTGCAAGCCCAGCAGATCGCCTCTCGTTATGGATTGGCGTCGCGCGTGATTCCCAATGTCATGGACTTTGACTTCCCGCCGCCCGCGCCTGATGCCTACACCCAAACGGTCCGCGCAGACTTTGGCATTGAGCAGGGCGAATACTTTTTACTGCAACCCACGCGTGTCATTCAGCGCAAGGGCATTGAACATGCGGTTGAACTTGCGCGGCGGCTCGAGCTTCCTGTGAAACTTGTCATCTCTCATGCTTCTGGCGATGAAGGAACCGACTATGAACAGCGCGTGCGCGAATATGCTCATTTGTTGAATGTAACCGTACGCTTTGAATCTGATCAGGTGCAGGATGAACGCGGCACAACCAGCGATGGCAAAAAGATTTATACGCTCGGCGATGTATATCCTCATGCCGATTTGGTCACCTACCCTTCTACAATCGAGGGCTTTGGTAACGCATTTCTGGAAGCCGTGTATTACCGCCGCCCGATCCTGGTCAACAACTATTCCATCTACGAAGTGGATATCAAACCCAAAGGTTTTCGCGCGGTCTGGTTCGATGGCTTCATCAATACAGAAACACTCAACGCAGTCCGCCGCGTTCTACAAAATCCGGCACAGGCACAGGAATGGGCGGAGGAAAATTATCAGCTTGCGAAGCGGCATTTTTCCTTCACTGTTTTGGAGCGTCGTTTGCAATCTGTTCTTGCAGATTGCCTGGGGCAACAGATATGAACATAGCCATTCTGCATTACTCCGTCCCGCCCATCGTTGGCGGCGTGGAAAGTGTCATCGCCCATCATGCGCGGCTGATGTCTGCGGCTGGACATTCCGTACGTTTGATCGCGGCGCGCGGCGATGCGCTGGGTGAAAAAATTCCGCTAACGATCCTCCCCCTCGCAGATTCACGCCACGCGCGCGTGACGGAAATGAAAGATCAATTGGATCGCGGTGAAGTAACAGCAGATTTCGAGACGCTGCGCGATGAGCTTGCTGAACAATTGCAGGCTGTTTTGTCGGGTGTGAATATTTTGATCGCGCACAATATTTGCTCTCTGAATAAAAATCTTGCGTTGACTGCCGCGCTTTATCAACTGCATGTTGCTGGAAAACTTCCGCGCTTGATTCTCTGGCATCACGACCTCGCTTGGACAACGCCGCGCTATCAACAGGAACTACACGACGGCTATCCCTGGAATTTGCTGAAAACTGCCTGGGCTGGCGCAGTTCAGGTCACTATCTCTGAGATGCGGCAGGATGAACTTTCTGATTTGATGAAGATGGATAAAACTCAAATTCACGTTGTTCCCAATGGCATCGATTTGGGTAAGTTCCTCAAACTGGAAAAGCAGACACTCGAATACATAAAACGGCTTGACCTGCTGGCGGCGAGCCCCCTGCTTTTGCTCCCCGTCCGCATCACATCGCGCAAGAATATTGAGCTGGCTTTACGAATTCTGGCGGCGCTGCGGAATGACCTGCCGTCTGCCCAGATGATTGTGACTGGTCCCCTCGGTCCGCATAACCCCGCAAACCTGCAATACTTTGAGAAACTAAGCGCATTGCGCGAAAAACTGGGGATAAAAAACTCGGCGCATTTTCTCGCCGAATTGACCAATGAATACATTCCTGATGAAGTCATTTCAGATTTCTACAAACTTGCAGATGCGCTTTTATTCCCCAGCTTTGAGGAAGGTTTCGGTATTCCCATTTTAGAAGCGGGCTTTGCGAACATTCCCGTCTTTTGTTCGGATATTCCCCCGTTAAAAAAACTTGGCGGCGAATTCGCGGTTTATTTTTCTCCACACGCTCTCCCCGAAGTTGCGGCAAAGTTGATGGCGGACTATTTCAAAAAAGATAAAGTCTTTGGTCTGCGGCTATCTGTCCGCGAGCAATTTATATGGGAGCGGATTTACGAAACAAAGATCGCGCGCTTGCTTGAACAATAAAAGGAGACACAATGTACCCGACGATCCCCAGAAACGTTTTTATTACAAAAATTCTTGTGCCTGTACTGTCTGGCTGTGAAACAAAGTCTGCCATTCATGCCGCACATTCGATTGCAGGGGATGAAAACGTCCTGCTCACAGGCTTCATTTATGTCCCCGAAGGTCAATCACTCAGCACGGCGGCGGTTGATGCGCGTAAGCTGCGGCAAACTCTCAAACAGCTTTACAAAGTGAAAAGAGGAGATAAATGGGCGCAGGTCAATGTCTCGCACAATCTCTGGGCTGACTTGGTCAATGTGGTCAAGCGCGAAGACATTGACCTATTGCTGCTTGAATGGCCCTGCCACTTTAACTCGCTCAGGGTAACTGTTGCCGAGGTGCTTTCGCAGGCGCCGTGTAACATTGCCATTGTCAACCGCCATGTTGGTTCTCACATCAAGAATATGCTGCTGCCCATTCGCGGCGGTCCTTATGCCGAGCTTGTCTTGCGTATTGCGTTATCCATTCACAACTCAAACAACGCGCATATTTCATCCCTTCATCTTTTTCCAAATAACTTTTCACGCGATCAGGATGCCGCCTTCAAAGGCGTGGAGCGTGTGTTGAAAAGCCTGCCTGAAATTAAGCGTGAGGAAATCGTTACGGATAACCCGGTCAACGCCATTTTCGATGCCGCTAAAAAATACGACCTGCTTGTTATGGGCGCGTCTGCGCGTCCGATGACCGAAGTCCCTTCAATGGGTCCCGTTGCTGAAAAGATCATGCAGGAAAGTACGCATGGCGTGATTGTGGTCAAAACAAAATTGCCCTATGAAATCAACCCCGCCAGTGAAGAAGCGTCACAAACCGCCATTTCGGTACTGGTGGATAAATGGTTCGCGGAAAACACATTTCATGCAAATGAATTCGCAGACATAAAATATTTGCTGTCCCTGAAACAAAAACAAAATCTCACCATCAGCCTGGCGCTTCCCGCGCTCAACGAAGAGGAGACAGTCGGCAGGGTGATTCGAACCATCAAGAACACCCTGATGACACGTTATCCGCTGCTGGATGAGATCGTGTTGATCGACTCAAACTCAACCGACCGCACCCGTCAGATTGCAGAAAAGACCGGCGTGCCGGTTTACATCCACCAAAATATATTGCCACAGCATGGCGCGCGCAAAGGAAAGGGCGAGGCGTTGTGGAAGAGTCTGTACTGCACAAGCGGAGACATCATCATCTGGATTGATACGGATATTGTGAACATTCATCCGCGCTTTATCTATGGCTTGATCGGTCCCCTTCTTCTTCGACCTGAAATTGATTTCGTCAAGGGATTTTATCGCCGCCCCTTGAAGGTTGGCAACAAAATGCAGGCAGGCAGCGGCGGACGTGTCACCGAGTTGACCGCGCGCCCGTTGCTTAACTTGTTTTACCCCGAACTCTCCGGCATGGTTCAGCCGCTTTCAGGTGAATACGGCGGCAGACGTAAAGTGCTGGAGCAACTGCCCTTCTTTTCAGGCTATGGTGTCGAAATCGGTTTGATGATCGACATGCTCGAAAAATTTGGCTTGAGCACGATCGGTCAGGTGGATTTGCAGGAACGTGTTCACCACAACCAGCCGCTGGAGGCATTGGGAAAAATGTCCTTTGCCATTATTCAGGCTGTCATCCGAAAACTGGAAGGCAAGTATGGACAAAGCATTTTGGAGAATATCAACAAAACCATGAAGATGATCCGCTATGAACAGGATCGTTTCTTCCTTGACATTGAAGAGATCGCCGAAGGCGAACGCCCCCCGATGATCGAAATACCAGAATATCAGCGCAGTAGAAAATGAGCAATTGCTCAGCCCTATGTTTTGCGTGAGCTTTTCTTAATCTTTTTTGAAATATTCAACTGCAAAGTATACAAAAGAGGAGCGGTATTGTGAGGTAGTCAGGCTTGATACTCCAGTGTGGGGTATCAAGCGTTAAACATTAATAAAACTCAAATCCCCCACACCACCCCCAAATGCTATAATCCTTTCCGTGAAAGGGAACTTATGCTAAAAAACTTTGTAAAATTATTCAGCGGCGACCCCACCAAAAAGACGGTTGCACAATTTGGAAATCTGGCGGTGCAGGTTAATGCGCTGGAGGCGGAGTACGAAGCCCTCAGCGATCAGGCTTTGCGCGCGAAGACGGATGAATTCAAGGCGCGTGTGGCGAAAACCATTGACGGCGTGGATGACGAAGGTCTGCGTTATAAATACGAACAGGACGCCCTGACCGAACTCATGCCCGAAGCCTTTGCTGTAGTGCGCGAAGCCTCCAAGCGCACGATTGGTCTGCGGCATTACGACGTGCAGATCATCGGCGGCGGGGCGCTGCATCACGGTCAGATCGCCGAGATGCGTACGGGCGAAGGCAAGACTTTGGTCTCGACCATGCCTGTTTACCTCAATGCGCTGGCGGGACGCGGTGTGCATCTCATCACAGTCAATGATTACCTGGCGCGGCGTGATGCGCGTTGGATGGCTCCCATTTTCCACATGCTTGGTTTGAGCGTTGGCGTTTTACAAATGGCAGCCGCCACCGAGAATGGCAAAAAAGCCTTCATCGTGGATTTCGAGCGCGAGTCGCCGCATGAAGATCAACGTCACTTGCGGCTGGTGGAGCGGGTCGAAGCCTACAGCGCGGATGTCACCTACGGCACCAACTCCGAATTCGGTTTCGATTATCTGCGCGACAACATGGCAATGCGTTTGGACAATCGCGTCCAGCGCGGACATTACTTCGCCATCGTGGACGAAGTGGATAACGTGCTGATTGATGAAGCCCGTACCCCGCTCATCATCTCCGGTCCTTCCTCTGGCGATCTTGAGTATTACACCATCATGGCGAACATCGTCAAACAGTTGAAGCCCGAAGATTTCGAAGTCAACGAAAAAGACCGCAACGTCTCGCTAACCGAAGTTGGCATCAGCCATGTCGAAGCCCTGCTGGGGCAGCCGTTGCTCGACCCCGACCGCCCCGAAGATTTGACCCCCGAACAGGCGCGCCTGACAGGCTTTCTCGAACAATCTCTGCGCGCTCAATTCCTCTTCCACCGCAACAAGGATTATCTCGTGCAGGGCGGCAAGGTCGTCATTGTGGATGAGTTCACAGGGCGGCAGATGCCAGGTCGCCGCTGGAGCGATGGTCTGCATCAGGCAGTCGAGGCGAAGGAAGGCGCGAAGGTTGAGCCTGAGAACGTCACCTACGCCACCATCACCCTGCAAAACTATTTCCGCATGTATAAAAAATTGGCTGGCATGACCGGCACGGCGCTGACCGAAGCCGAAGAGTTCAACAAGATTTACAAGATCGAAGTTGCTCCCGTGCCTACCAACCTTGAATACCAATCCCTGCGGACAGATGCCACACTGGTCGAACAAAAAGCCAAGGACGAAGAAGGCTATCAATATTTCTACTACACCACCAAATCGGGCGACGGAAAAATATTTTATCGCCGCAAGGATTATCCCGATGTGATCTATCGCACGGCGGAAGCCAAGTTGCGCGCCATCGTCACCGAGATTCTCCGCTACCATGTTTTGGGACGCCCAATGCTGGTTGGCACCACCTCGGTCGATTCCTCTGACCGACTCTCAGGCAGACTCAAACCCGAACCTGTTCGCCGTTTACTGCAAGTGACTCTCGTCCGACGGGCTTACATGCGCGCCAATAACCTTGAAGAGGATGGGCGGTTGATCGCAGAGCTTGCGCCATTCAACGAACCTGTCGAAAAGATTACGCCCGACATGTTGCGTAATTTCATCAAGCCGCACGGCATGACCAGCATCAACCTCGAAGAGCCAGCCAACATGCAAGATATGCTCGAAGCGCTCAGGCTTTCAGATCAGGATGCCCCGCGCTTGAAAGCCATCATTCAGGGCGGCGTGCCGCATCAGGTTTTGAACGCGCGCAAACACACCGAAGAGTCGCAGATCATTGCGGGCGCGGGCGCATTTGGCGCAGTGACCATCGCCACCAACATGGCTGGTCGTGGTGTTGATATCAAACTCGGCGGCGAACTTGCCGAAGAAGTGATTGCGGCGGTCAACCGTGTTTTGCGGAAAGTGGGATACGCCGACCCCTTTGACATGACTCCCGAAGAACGCCGTCAGGCTCTGCTGAAAGTTGATTCAGCCAACTTTGGCATTTACGAGGCTGAGGTCAAACTCTTCCTGCAATATTTTGACGACATGGAACGTGTGAAGGAACTTGGCGGCTTGCATGTCATTGGTTCGGAACGTCACGAAGCCCGCCGCATCGACAACCAATTACGCGGACGCGCCGCCCGTCAGGGTGACCCTGGTTCCTCGCGTTTTTATCTCTCCCTGCAAGATGACCTGATGCGTATGTTTGGCGGCGACCAAGTCGGTAACCTGATGCAAAGACTCAGCGTGGATGATTCTCTTCCGCTTGAAGTGCGTCTTGTCAGCAGTATTATCGAAGGCTCGCAGACCCGTGTGGAAGGCGCGAACTTCGATGTTCGTAAGCATTTGCTGGAATATGATGATGTGCTCAATAAACAGCGCACACAGATCTACAGCCAGCGCGACCGCATTTTTGTCAAAGAAGATTTGAGCAAAGATGTGGCGGATATGCTTGATGCAGAAGTCACCAAGCGTATCGAGATTGGGCTTGCTGATGAAGAAGGACCCTGGAAGTTGATTGCCTGGCTTGACCAGGTTCAACCCGCGTTCGAGTCGCAAAATGGATTGTTCCCTTCGTACGGATTCAAGCTAATTCTCGACCAAATAAAAGGCGATGCGGATAACGTTAAACGGTTAACGTTAAACGTCATCTCCCGCGCCATCGAAGCCGAAAGTGCGCACACCTGGCGCGCGATTGAATCGCTGATTACCAAGACGCGCGAAACTTTCGAGACGCAGTCTGCCGAACGTGATGACACTCTCGACGCGTTCTTTGAAGGTTTGAACGACCGCGAAGACGCTCCCCGCCCGCAGAAGATTCTGGAGGAAATTAACTCCCTTGTCCGCTTGCAGTTGCGGTTGAACAATGAGATGATGCGCGCCCTGGGTGAAGACCCCGCTTCGATCAAGGAAGATATTCAAGAGATGGTGGCAGAGCAATTGACTGCGCTCAACGCCGCCCGATTGATCGGCGCAATTCAAAACCGCGTGGGCGAGCAGTTGCAGTGGCAAACTCCCCTGCCGTCAGATTGGGACGATCTCGAAGATGTCATCCTCAACACCTCGCGCGAGGGGCTTGCCCGCAGGAAAGAACATCTCGTTGCGCAGATCGAACGGGATATTGATGTGTTCCTCCAGCGCGAACCCGCAGACACCGACGCAGCCAAACTTCGCCTGCTGTTAAATCTTTCTCACGGCGCAAAGGTTGACTTTGACCAGAAGACTCACAAACAGGTGAGGAAGGCATTCGTACGTTTTAGTTATGTCTTTCTCTCTGCGCAATTGCTTGATGGACGCGAGGCGCTGGACATTCACGAAGATGCGATGAATCACCTTGAACTGGCAGAGGAGAACCTGCGCGCTACATGGGGACAATCTGAGTTTGCGCGCTTGAGCCAGAACGCCGTGAAATTGGCTGACTTTGGTCCCGCGGCGCGAATCGCCTTCGGGGAGAGCCGGCTCAACGAAGCAGTATCAAGCCTGGGCGAGGCAGATCAGGCGGCGTTGATCGGGGCGATTGGAAAATATGTCCTTAATGAAGTTCATCGTCAGCTTCTACTTAGCGCATTCAGCGAGTTGTGGGTTGAGTATCTGACAAAGGTCGAGGCGTTGCGTGTCTCTATTGGCTTGGAGGCTTACGCCCAGCGTGACCCGCTGGTACAATACAAGGGACGCGCATCAGAAATGTTCCAACAATTACTTGAAGATGTGCGCGCCCTTGTCATTGGTCGCGCGTTTGCGGCGCGACCGCGCCGCGTGGAAATTACGCCGATCGAAACTTCTGAAAATGAAGTTGCTGCGCCAGTCGTACCGCAGGTGGAAGACGGCGGCAATAAAAAGAAGAGGAAGCGTCGTTAATTTATAGAGGTAAATTGTTACGCGACCAAACCACTCCGTTGAACCAATATTTTTCCCTTCCAAAGGTGGAACTACACCGCCATTTGGAAGGGTCTTTACGTTTAACAACGATGTTGGATATTGCGCGTCAGCATGGGGTGACGGTTCCCATCAGCATGTTCAACTTGAGCGGGCTGGTACAAGTGCAAGATCAAGACCCGCAGACCTTCACCAACTTTTTGGATAAATTCAAGACCCTGCGCCTTTTTTATAAATCGCCGGATGTGATTGACCGAGTGACGCGCGAGGCGGTGGAGGATGCGGCGAAGGATAATGTCCGCTGCCTTGAGTTGAGGTTTACACCCGTGGCTTTGAGCCGCGCCGAAGGCTTCCCCCTGCATGACGTGATGGACTGGGTGGTAAAAAGCGCAAAGGATGCCGCGCAACAATACAATGTGAAAGTTTGTTTAATTGCCTCAGTCAACCGTCATGAAAGCCCCGACCTTGCCGAGCAGGTAGCTTGGCTGGCTGCGGGCTATATGAAGGACGGGTTGCTTGGTCTGGACCTGGCGGGAAACGAAGCCGAGTTTAAATCTGATCCGTTCCATTCGATTTTCAGAGAGGCAAAACAGGCAGGCTTACATATCACCATTCATGCCGGCGAATGGGGACCCGCTGAAAATGTGCGTGACGCCCTTATCTATCTCGGCGCCGAGCGTATTGGTCATGGCGTGCGTGTGATGGAAGATCAAAGCATTGTGGCGCTTGCAAAGGAACGCGGCGCCATTTTTGAAGTCTGCGTGACCAGTAATTATCAATCGGGGGTGGTGCGCTCTTTGCCATCGCATCCACTGCCGCGGATGCTGGCGGCGGGTTTGCAAGTCACGCTTAACACGGATGACCCCAGCGTTTCACGCATTACACTCTCGCATGAATACCAGCATGTGTGTGACCAATTGAAGGTTCCGATTAGTGAACTGAAACAGAGTGTCTTGCGCGCCGCACAGGCATCCTTTCTGGGTGGTGACGAAAAAGTTCAACTCGTCGAATCCATACGGAAGGAATTGAATTTATAAAGTTATTCCATGTCATTGCGAGGGCGGCGCTTTTCCGCCCGAATCAATCTCCTCATTTATCACGGGGTTGCTTCGCAAAAAACACTCGCGATGACATAGCTATATCAATCTCACCACAAAGCATCAAGGATATCAAAGGCGCTCCTTTGAGTTCTTCAAGATTGTGGTGTGAGCAGGTCGCGCTTTCAGCGTGACAAAACCCTCATACCAAAGGAGTATCCTATGCAAGACCTATTTAAGTCCCGCGACGTATTGAAAGTGGGAGACAAGCAATACGTCATTTTTCGTCTTGATGCGCTGGAGAAGGCTGGGCTGACCAAAC
>JFJP01038634.1_pt1 | contig 16486 bp, 19 predicted proteins | sample 431651 | NCBI WGS metagenome assembly JFJP01 (sample SAMN02602958, study PRJNA72255) | Microbial mat metagenome, whole genome shotgun sequencing project. | biome: fresh water; feature: sink hole; material: water; isolation source: purple microbial (photo- and chemosynthetic) mats found in... | reverse complement strand
ATTGCCCCAGTTAATCCATGTAAGCAGGATATATGCGCCAAGGAATTGGATATTCCAAGTCTACTGATTATTAACCCATTTGATCTGTCTGAGATGAATAAAGTTCCCTATGAAAATAGGGAGAAAGCGTTCCTCAGTGCCTGTAACTTCAAAGCAATGAAGCATATGGATGATTTGATCAGGGCTATTCCCTACATGCCAAAGGATGTTAAAAAGTATGTTGGTGGTGGTGGCATAGAACAATGCTATATGTCATCTGAGGATAAGTGTAAACCTCAGTATATGATCAATGGTACACGTATCTGGGACAGGGCCATTGACTTCGGTATGGAATACCTTGGTTTCCTGCAAACAAGCGACAGAATAGCCTATTCTGACAAGGTTCGGGTTGTGGTGGACCCTTCCTATGTTTCCTTTTATAAAGACCGTGGTGGTGCATATACAAGGGTTTTCGTGGAAGCATTGATTTGTGGGTGTATCCCAGTTGTCAGGGAAGAAATGATGGATACAACTTTGTTTCACCCGAATGTCAATTTCTTCATGGTCCCTGCTGGCAGCACAGATAGACAGTTCGCTGATATTGTTACTTATGCGTGTAATGTATCTGAAGACCAGTATAAGACGATGACCATAAACAGCTATACGAAATTGAACTTTCTGGATAGAAAGACAGTGGCCCAGGAATTTATACACCTATATACAAAAGCAAAGGTCATGGCTCCGTCTGGTAGGGTGTCGGATGAAACGCATATGAAATCCCGTGCCGCCCTCAAGGACTTCTTTGGGATAAGCACTAAACCAGCTACTACTGGAGTAAACAAATGGTTGAAATAGGCAAGCCGTATTCTGTTCAGATAGAACTGGTTCAGGGGTGTAATAGACGCTGTTCTTTTTGTGGGATCAATTCTTTTATTGATCAAGAACGGCATTATATGACATTGCCAGTTGCTATGACAATAGCCAAGGATTGTGCTGCGTATGTACCAGACAGACGGTATGAGTTTGCCATGCATGGGGAACCAACTTTGCACCCAAACCTTATACAGATGGTCAGTATATTCAGGCAGCATTTACCTAAAGCCCAGATGCAAATAACTACCAATGGCTTTATGTTTATGAAAAACATAAACAAAGTCCAAGAGCTATTTAATGCTGGTATTGACTTCATTATACTGGATATGTATGACTCTGATGCCCAGAAGTTACGGGAAGTTTTATCAGTATTGCCATCGTCGATAGATAAGATCGACTTCTTCAATACGGATATAAGCCCCTTCCAGAACTACAAGCGGAAGTTGACTAACACCATCTTTTATATTGATAACTTGGCAGAGAATTCTGGTAGGAAAGCCAACAAGAAGTTATCCAACTGTGCCGGTAATGCCCCAGATCAACCTTGGCCAGATGCCCCGCTGGAAAAGGTATGTACGCTGCCTTTCAGAGACTTAGCTATTTGCTATAATGGGGATGTAAACCTATGCTGTATTGACTATGCCCATGAATATACTTGCGGGAATATAACAGAAAGTTCCCTGGAAGATATATGGCTTGGTCCTGAGTACATGGCAGCACGTCGATTCATTCGCCAGAAGCAACGGTACTTTACTCCTTGTGCCCGTTGTAATTTTGGTGGGGGAATGCGCCAAGGTTTACTCCCAAAACTGTCAGCCCCAACAGAGGAAGATATCCGTATTATTTCTCAAGTACAAAAAGACTCTATGCATAATAATGCCTTGCCAATTTTAAATTTTATTGGTAAAAAGGCCACTGCAATGCAACTGGGGAAAAGCAAAAGCGTATTAGATTATTTAAAGTAAGGGGTATCTATGAATCAGTTCTTCACGAACATAGCAACTGGAAAACCTAGTTGCTCTGCTTGCGGTCTGCATAAGACCGCAAAGACCCACAAAATGCCCGTAATCGGAAAAGGATTAAAGGGCATTTTTGTTTTAAGTGGGGAACCATCTGCCACTGAAGACAACAAAGGTATCCCAATGTCAGGGGATAGCGGTATTCACTTTGGTAAAATGCTCAAAGGTTTCGGTCTATCCCTAGAAGAAGACTGCTGGAGAACTAATGCAGTCCGGTGCCATGTCCCTACAGATGATGCCCTTAAATACGTACCAAAATGCCAAGCAAGTATCCATAAAATAATCAAGGACTGCAAACCCACCAAGATATTTATTCTCGGTACAGTAGCCCTGGCATCCTTCTATCACAATTGCCCTGAAGTAATAAATTCATTACCAGCTAACCGTGGTTTATCCTTCTGGGATTCACGGTATAATTGCTGGGTATTCCCATTGACCCACCCATCTGTATATCAAGAAACGAAAGATCAGGCTATAATAGCTGACGCCAAACGCACCCTGGAAAATGCTATAGAGCATTACAGCGGTTCACCAGAAATACCATTACCAGCAGTAAAGAAACTCATTACATTAGATGCTGTCACTGATTATTTGAATTACCTGTTGACGGAAAGGCCGACATTCGCTTTTGACTACGAGGCTACAGGATTAAAACCGCAATTAAAAGGGCATAAGGCTATATCAGTTGGTATATGTACAGATAAAGGTGCTGTGTCATTCCCACTAGAACACCCATTCTGGACCAAGGAACAGCGGACTATCATTATAGATTTATGGAAGCAGGTTCTATTTGATAAGAAAATAAAGAAGGTTGTGCAAGCCTATCTGATGGAATACGTATGGTCCGTTGTTCGATTTGGTCCTACCAATGGCGTTATATACGATACGCAACTAGCTTCCCACGTCCTGGATAACAGGGAGGGCGGGTTCTTCGGCCTGAAGTTCCAATCGTTCTTGCGGTGGGGTGTCCGTAATTACTCAACGCTTGATCAGTATATAAAAGCAAAGAATGGGGAGAAGTTCAATAATATGCTCAAGGCCCCCATAGACGCATTGCTGCAATACAATGGTCTAGATGCTTTGTATACATACCATATCTGGAAGGAACAGAAGTTAGAATTTGAGGGGAACGAGTTGGAAGCCTACCGTTTCTATCATAGGGGATTAACTACCCTGGCTGAAATGCACCTGAATGGGGTATGTATAGATGTTGAGTACTACAAGAATCAGAACAAAATATTGACTATGGAATCACAGGAGGCTATTCAGAAAATAGAAGAATCTCCAGAAGCTACGGCATTCCAGAAGAAGTATAAACGTAAATTGAAGGCAACAAGTAATGATGATCTTGTTGATCTGTTCTACGGTATCCTTGGGTTTGATTCAATCAAGCAGACCTCAAAGGGTAAAGACTCCGTGGATGAAGAAGCCTTACGTGCTACTGGTCATCCTATAGCACTGTCTATTCTAAAGGCACGTAAAATTGATAAGATCAATGGTACGTATGTTCTTGGTTTTCTTCGAGAAGAAGCACAAGGATTCATGCACCCTGTATTCCAACTACATAAGGTGGCAACCTTCCGTTCATCTTCTGCTATGCCCAATTTTCAGAACATCGCTAAACGGGATAAGAAAGCAAAGAAAATAACTAGAAGTGGTATCATCCCACGGAAAAAGCGTGTCATAGTCGAGGCTGACTTTTCCGGTGCGGAGGTTTGTGTTTCCGCCATGTATCATAAGGACCGTAACTTTATCAATTACTTATTGGATAAAGATAACACTGACATGCACAGGGACTGTTACTCTTTTGATACACGGATTTTAACAGAGAACGGTTTTAAGTACTATGATGAGATAAGTAGCACTGATAGGGTGGCACAATATAATGAGAATACCAATAAAATAGAGTATGTATTTCCAACAGATAGAATTTGTTACGATTATGCTGGAGATATGTATAGGATACATAATAGGTATATAGACGTATGTGTAACACCCAACCATAGGATGTACTTAAAAAGGGCGCATAAAGAGTTTGAAATAATAAAAGCAAAAGATATTAAGAAAAGTGTGTATTACTCTAAAACAGGGGCAAACATAACAGAAGAAAAAGTACCACCTAAATTCTATTTTGCCCCAGTTTACGGTATTGGTACAAATAGTGCAAAGAAATACCACGAAGAGTGCACAATAAAGCCCAGTGATATGTTTGAATTACTTGGATATCTAGTAACTGACGGTCACTTTAAGTATCACAAACAAGGAGCATACCGTATAAATTTATCCCAAATAAAAGAACCGCATAGAAGTAAAATGAAGTCTTGTATAGATAGGATAAAATCGTACACTAATTTTAATTTTCACGAAGAAATTAGTAAATGGAGTATGTCTAATAAAACCATTTGCACTTGGCTATGCGATAACTTTGGGGTGAATAAAGTTAATAGGAAACTGCCGGATTTTATTAAAAAAGCTCCAATAGAATTATTACAGATATTTTTTGATGCCTGTATGCTGGGAGATGGTAGATTTAATAAAAGTGGTGAATCTGGTACTTTATTTACAGTTTCCACGCAGTTTGTAGATGATTTCCAATTCTTATGTATGCGTCTTGGATATAGTTCTAAAATAACTAAATTACCGTTAAAAGGGAATAGAACTATACAAGTGTACGCTATACATATATTGCTACGGGATGTGTATCGCATAAAAGGAATTTCTCCAACTTTTACTATGGAAAAGTACAGAGGAAGGGTCTTTTGTTTTACAGTACCATCTGGGTTGCTAGTTACACAACGGAATAACAAAATATCCGTTCAGGGGAATTGTGCTCAAGACCTTTGGTTACTGAGAGACTTATGGAAGTCCCTTGACCCAGGTATAGCAAAAGGTATCAGGCAGAATACCAAAGCGGATTGGACCTTTGCTGAGTTCTACGGATCATACTGGAAGAAATGTGCTGTAGCAATGTGGAAGAAACGGTCAATCATTATAGATACTTCAAATAACCGAACCCTAGAAGATCATTTGTTCTCTAAGGGCATGACAACGCAAGATAAGTTCTTCAAGCATGTTGAGGCATTTGAGAAAAAGTTCTGGGGTAAAGAGATGTTCGGTGAGTACGCCGAATGGAAGAAACGAAATGTCCGTGAGTATCTTAAGAACGGATACATTGAAACATACTTTGGTTTTCGCCTGAAAGGGCTGATGAATGACAGAGAAGTAAATAACTACCAAACACAAGGAACATCATTTCATCTGTTGCTACATACTGCTTATGAGTTGAGCAAGAGATTGAAAGCTGCTGGTATGAAAACACTGTTGGTCGGACAAATTCATGACTCAATCGTAGCTGATGTACCCACAGACGAATTGGCAGAGTATTGCAGAATGTTCAAGTCATTACTGGCAGAATTACCAAGTCAGTTTGACTGGATGATTGTTCCAATTATGGCCGAAATGGAAGCGTCAAGACCAAGAGAAGAAGGTGGGTCATTTGCATATTTAGAAGGGATTGATTTAGAAAGCATAGATGATGTAACATGCTATGAAGACATAATCTTTCTCAGTACTGTTGATGCTAATGGTGAATCAATTCAAAATGCTAAACGAATACCACTGGTTGCAGTACGACAATAAACTTGACGTGCAAGTATAGACATGGTATATATAAACGTATGGACACATTGAAACGAAAAGAATGGCTAGAGTACAATTTCTCAGAAGATGCTCGGTTGGACAGATTTCAACTTGAGTTAGAAGCGGAAAAGCAATCCGAGATAATGGATAAGTGGCTGGACCTTCTGAATCAAGCACAATCAGACTTGGCAGAAAAGAAGAGAACACTCAAGTTCATTGAATCTGACTTATATCTTGATGCATGTAAAAATGGCATAGTGGGTATTACTCCAGCACGGGGTAAAGTTCCTCCTGATGGTACAATACGTGCGTGGATTGAAACTCAAATTGGTTATAGAAAGGCATTGAAAGAAAAGGAAGATGCTGAGTCAACGGTATCTTCCCTTCAGAATGCTCGTGCCGTTCTTGAGCATAAGAAATCAATGATAAAGATAGAAGCAGAATTGTGGATCTGTGGGTATTTTAGTAGACCCCGTATCTCAGGAGAAGTAAGGCAGAAGGCCGATGACGAAACAAGAGAACGGGTAAAAGAGTCGCTAAAGGAATCTTTAGTGAAACGTAAAAGGCGTAATGCCGAGGAGAATTGAAAATGGCTAGACCAGGAATGAGTGCAGGTAGGGACAAAATGAGGTCATCTTTACAGAAAGGTACTGAGGATTCTTACAGACGTAAGGATGGTTCAGGACAGTTCAAGACCTATTTTGATGATGTTAAAATGGATGGTGTTCCGAAGTTCAATCCAGGTAAAGGCACTTGGATTATTGACATTATCCCGTATGAAGTTGGTGAAAACGATCCGCACAACAATCCAGGGGATTACGCCTATGTACTGGATGTATTGGTACACATGGGAATTGGACCGGCAGACGAGCGTATCGTGTGTCCCGCCCAGTTTAACAGACCCTGCCCCATCTGCGAGAAGGTTAAGGAGTTGAATAACAGCGGTGCTGATTATAAGACTGAGATCAAACCGCTTGTAGCAAAACGCCGCACGATTTACAATGTCATTGTCCGTGAAAATCACGAGGAAGAAAAGAAGGGTGTTCAGGTTATGGAAATGGCCCACTTCTTTCTTGAGAAGAATATCGCCGCTTTGAGCAAGAACCCCAGAAAAGGTGGCTACATTGTCTTTTCTGACCCGGACGTAGGTAAGTCTATTTCATTCCGTAGAACGGGCGTAGGTGCCGAAAATACGGCGTATGATGCTTACCAATTCGTTGACAGACCGGAAGTTATTTCTGATGCAGAACTGGAGGGTGCCCGTTGCCTGGATGATTTGATTTCCATTCGGGACTACGATGATATTCTCAGCATCATTTCTGCTCACAAACCAAAACAGGAAGAAGAGGAAGCTCCGGCACCTCCTTCCAGAAGTACCAGCCGTAGAAATATCCATAAAGAAGAGGAACACCAGGACGAACAACAGGAAGAGGAGAAGCAGCAGGAAGAAGAAGCTCCTACCCCACCACCCAGATCAGCGAAAGCTGGCACTAAGTTGAAGTGCCCCGTGAAAGGTGGAGTCTTTGGTGATTCATTGGACGAGTTCGAGGAATGCAATGAGTGTTCCTTGTACGATGCCTGTGAAAAAGAAATGGCCGCTGGTAAGTAATACAAACTTGGGGTACTCTTTCGGGAGTACCCCAAAGGAGGAATAACAATGACAATGACAGCAGGAGAAGTATTGGCTTTTATATCTGTAGCCGAAGAGTATAAGCCTGTAATAAAAGAAGGGATTAAGTTTATTGCAGGTATGGGAACAGAAGTGGCCCCAGTAATGGAAAATCTGCGATCATTCCTAGTTGACGGACGTATCAAATCCGTCCGTCAGTATGAAGCGGCTGGCTTTACCCGTAAAGAAGCGATACTGCTTACCATTGATGGGAAGTTGGCTTTAAATGGTATGGTAGAATCTCTTAACAAAGCTAGTAAGAAGGGATGATATGGAAAAGCGTAGACGCACATTAACAGCAGCAGTTGAGTCTATCGACGCATCCGTGGATATTCCTTTAATTCCCCTGGAAAGGGAGAAACCAGTCAACTACAAAGATTGCCTGAGTACCGGCAGCACCTTGGTAGATTTGGCTTTAACTGGTGGTAGAACCCATGCGGGTGGATGTCCTGGTGGAATACTGCTGGAAGTATATGGACGGTCAGGAAGTGGCAAGACCAGTATCTTAAGCGAACTAGGTGGTTCTGCTCAGTCTTTGGGTGGAAAGGTGCGGTTCGTTGACCCAGAAGCAAGGTTGGATGAAGAGTATGCAAAGACTTATGGGTTGCGTATTCCAACAGACAACTATTTCAAACCGGATACAGTCAGTGAAATGTTCAAACTCATTAGTGACTGGGATCCACCAGATGGTAAGATTAATGTTTTCGCCGCAGACTCATTGGCCGCTTTATCTACAGAACTAGAAATGGATAAAGGCGATAAAATGGGTATGCGTAGAGCAAAAGAATTCTCTGCAGGGCTACGAATGTACTGCCGTTTGATAGAGAAACGTAACTGGCTCATAGCATGTAGCAATCAGGTGAGACAAGGTGATTTCGGCGATGTTACTCCTGGAGGGAAAGCTGTCGAATTCTACTCATCTGCTCGTATAAGTATCAATAGAACTGGGTTCATTGAGAAAGAACGATCCTTGGTTGGTAAGACCAAGAAGATTAAAAGGGCAATTGGTATCATATCTCAATGCAAGGTTACAAAATCGTCAATCGACAAACCATACAGGGAAGCTCCTGTATACATAATTTTTGATTACGGTATTGATGATATACGGGGGAATCTACAGTACGTCAAGGATCTGCTTGAACAATCAAAATACTGGGTTGGGGATGATCACCCAGGTTACGTAAGTATGGACGATGCGATAGCCTACATTGAGAAAAGTAATAGCGAGAATATTCTCAAGGAAAGGACTATACAACTATGGAACGAAGTAGAAGAAAGATTCAAACAAGTACGGAAACCAAAAAACCGCTAACACGGAGACGAATCATGCCAGTGTTAGTACCGATAGAAGAAAAGAAACTAGGCCCCCAGCAAGGGACTGGTATTCGATGCCCGAAATGTGGCGGGCAAACCAGGGTTATCCGTTCTATGGCAAAACCACAGGAAAGTGTACATGGTCGGTATCGTAAGTGCGATACCTGTAATACCCGCATGTATACAGAAGAGCAAATCAAATACATTATCGAGAAGAAAATTCTCCCCGTATGAAAATACTGCTCATAGACGGTAGTGGTGTGATGCACTCTGCGCTTCATGCCCTACCGTCTTTCTCCTTTGAAGGAGTTGACACGTCGATCATTTATGGATTTCTTAATCAGTTATCCTATCTCCAAAAAACCTTTGATGCTGATAGAATAGTATTTGCTTTCGACGGTAAATCATCGAAACGTGAAGAGATATTCCCAGCCTATAAAGCAAAACGCAAGGCCCAGCGTAAGGCAGAAAAGGAAAAAATGTCAAGTATAGACATTTTAGCCTTGCAAAATGTTATGAAACAGTTTACTATAGTACAACATGAGGTTTTACCGGCACTTGGTTTTAATAATCTCTTTAGTCAAGAAGGATATGAAGGAGACGATATTATAGCCAGTGTGTGTAATAAATACAAGGCACACAAAATTGTTATCGTAGCGAACGACAAAGACCTATATCAATTAATAACCGCAAACCATAAAATGTATTCTATTCTTGGGCGGGACACAATCACGGAAGAGGTTGTCTGTCAAAGGTACGGAATACATCCTTCCAGATTTGGGGAAATGAAATCAATATCAGGCTGTACTTCCGATGAAGTTCCTGGTGTTCCAGGTGTCGGGGATACAAAAGCAGTACAGTACCTGTGTGGGGATATGAATGTCAAATCAAAGACATTCCAGAAGATAAAAGCAAGTGATGATATAATTGCTTTCACTCGTAAATTGGTAGTCCTTCCCTTTGAGGGAGTTGAAACGTTTAAGGTTAAGGAAGATTCTTGTACCATAAATAAATTCAAAAGGGTGATCAGGGAATACGGGTTTAAGTCTATGAGGGAACCTGGATATATCCTTGATTTACAAAGGTGCTTTTGTGCAAAGACGTGTATTCCAAGTGCAGCCGACTACAATGCGTAAGAGAAGGGTATTTCCGTCACAGGACGAAGCAAATAAACAGTATGAAGAAATGGTTATTAGTGCGCTCACTCGTGCAAATCGGTGGGACTATGGGCACCTGGATAAAGGGAATAGGTTGTTCAGGGTTCGTACTTTATCTGCTATTACGATACCGGGAGAAGTAATTACAAAGCTGCTGAGAGAAGGGCGCATAATTCTTTCAACACTTGGTTATTATGAAATTGTAAAGGATGAGGAGGAGTAATATGCCAGCAAAATTAGAAACAGTTTTTAGTAAAAGAGTGGTAACAGTGGCACTTACCCGTACAATTAATACGGGTAACTATGAATCGGTAAAGGTTATGGCTGGATTCTCATCCACTATTCCTGATAATGCCGATTTAGATACAGCGTATAACGAGGCTTGGGATATAGCCTCAGAAGAGTTAGACGGGTATATAGAAGATATCGGTCTGCGTGGAAGAAGATAATATTATCAACATGAAAGGAGAAGTACAATGGCTAAAAAGACAGTAGAAGTAACCCCAGTAGTTGAAGAAGCAGCAGATAAGAAAACTTTCGGCAAAGCCCAGCTTGGTCGTGCAGTATCTGAATTGGTCGGTATTACAATACCAGCGGCAATGGATGTTGTTACTTGCGTGTTTGATGAGATCCTGGAAGCCGTTCAGCAGGGCGAAACCGTTAGCATCGCCAAGTTTGGTTCGTTCTCTGCCGTTACTGTAGCAGCCCATACCGGACGCAATCCGGCTACAGGAGAATCAATTGAAGTTCCTGAGAAACGTAAGCTGAAATTCAAGCCCTCGTCTACCACCAAGGTAGCACTCAATTAATTGATGATAGGCTAAAAGTTTTATGGTAAAATAGGGTTACTCTTTGGTGAGTAACCCTATTTTTGTTTGGAGAACAAAATGAGAAAAGTATTCAATAGTGCGTGTGTTTATGAAGTGAGTGGAATGGGATGCCTGTTAGCCTTACCTTGTGAAGAGGGATGCGTCAAAGAAGCTAAGGTCAGTTTGACGCAGATGAAATCAACAGAAATAGCCATAGTACGTAATACTATACTAAAGTGGCAGGATGATAAATGTCCAATATGTCATAGGAAAATTACTACAGATATGGCTTGTTTGGATCATGACCATCAGAAGAAAATAAAAGGGACTGGAAAAATACGTGGAGTTCTTTGTCGTACTTGCAATAGTTTAATAGCCAAGTCGGAGAACAATGCTACTCGGTGCTCTGTTCCGCAAAAAGACTTACCGCAGATATTACGAAGAATGGCTGATTACCTGGAAACAGATCAGTACCCATTGCTACACCCGACTGAGAAAAAGAAGGATGTAAAGCTACGTAAAGATTCATATAACAAGCTGGTAAAAGAAATGATAGCCGCAGGTAAGAAGCCGCCAGTATATCCAGAAAAGACGAAGAGACTTACAATGGCACTTGAGAAACTATTCTTGAAATACAAGGTTATTCCAGAATTTTATTCTTGACATTCTACGGCATGTTTGGTATATATAAACATCATACGGACAATGACTAAAATTTACACAAGGGGAATAGAATGTCAACATCGTTAAAAACAGTATACAATCAATTGCTCCGTCTTGAGGCATTAAGTGCTACTAACGATAAGATAGCACTACTTGAGACTTTCCTGAAAGACGAGTTGTTCGTAACAGTTGCCAAGTATGCACTGAGTTCAGATATGGTTTACCATATCAATAAAGTGCCTGTCTATACCAATAGACCAGCCCATGTTATCAAGGGCGATGTTCTTGACATTCTGGAGAACTTGGCAAAGCAGGATGGAACTACTGATACAGATAAGTTGCGGTTGTTCAATGCTGCCGCCATTGACGGAGAAACACACGAAGTAGTCAAGCGCATTGTTCAGAAGGATTTGAAATGTGGTGTTGGTCCTAAGACCATTAACAATATACAACGTGACGTTATCTATTATGTCCCTTATTGCCGATGTTCTTCGGATAAAGCTGAAGATAAATTCTGGAGTAAAAAAGGCCAAAAGTACGCACAGCTTAAAGAAGATGGGATGTTCGTCAATGTTCTGCACTATAATGCGGATCATATTGATATTCTTACCAGGAATGGTAAAGACGTTCTCCAGCTTGACGTTCTCAAAGGCAGACTCGCAAAAGGTGTAGGTTATACTGGGTTGGTAAATACAGGGGAACTCCTTGTTATCCGTGATGGTAAAGTACTGAACAGACAGACAGGTAACGGTATCCTGAATAAGTTACTCAATGGAACTGCCCCACAATCGGAAGCTGACTCAGTTGCCTTTCGTGCCTGGGATGCCCTGCCAATAGATGACTTCTGGAATTACGAATGTTCACGGACATATACAGATAGATGGAACCTGATACAATCAAAAATCGCACAGATAAATGACCTGCTGTATGTGAACGCAGTCTATACGGAAATGGTTGAAGACAAGGAAGAAGCAGATGACTTCTATCGTCGTATGCGTATACTGGGCGAAGAAGGATCAGTCCTTAAATGGGGTGGTGCTGTATGGAAAGATCATACTTCACCAAACATGATCAAGAAGAAAAATGTTTCATCTTGTGCATTGAAAGCTGTTGACTGGAAGCCAGGAAAAGCAGATAGCAAGTACGAAGATGTGATGGGTGCCGTAATGTTTGAATCCTCTTGTGGTAAATTGCAAGTCTCCATTAACGGCAAGGATGATAAAATGCGTGGAGAAGACTGGAATGCAAACATGGGCCAGATATGGACTGTTGATTTCAACTATGTGTCTTTTTCCAAGAACAAAACAACAGCATCTTTATACCTGCCAAGGTTGGCGAAACCAAGACCAGACCGGACAGCGGCAGATACACTGGCTGAAATAGTTGCAAGAGAAAAGAAGAAAGTGGCCGATATGGCCTGAAGTGCCCTGGATAACCACCCGCCGAATGTGGTAGGCAGAACCCACTGACTGTCATCTGTCAGTTATTCCTGTTACACTATGATGCATATTAGGCTGGCAGTCCAGTATCCATTCTCTACCCCCGTAGAGAAGCCAGCATTATCCAGGGATTGTGTGACAAATAGGAACTCCCTCCTTACCTGCGAGGGCTACAGCCGTAGGCATAATTAATCAGGCACTGTAGCAATTTTTAATGAGGATAAAATGAGCAGCCAATTCGTAAAAGGTTTAAAGACTATAAAAGATAAAGTCATATTTCTTCTTGAGAAATATAAAGAAACTCAAGATAATGATCCGTTGCTATATTTGCGGTATTTGCAGACGTTTACCGACATTGAACGCATTGGTGAAGAGAATATGCGGGTAGTGAAAAAAGCTATATTATCCGCACCCGTACCGGAATCAATCAGAAGGATAAGACAAAAACTGCAAGAAGAAACAAAAGAATTACAAGGCACTAAAAGGGAACATAGAAAAGAGGAAGGCGAAATGGTTCGCAAAGAGATAAAGAAGTTTAGTTTAAGGTGACATTATGAAAAGGTATTTAGTAATTGATTTCAAAATGGATAAAGGCAGATAAATGCTAATTATATTTGGTGGTGAAGAGTATTACGCTAATGCCGGAGTTTACAGCATACTTAAAATATTTCCTTCGGATAAACCAAAATATGTTGTGGAGATAGCAAAGAGTCTTATAGGGAAAGTAGTATGCCACGGAACTGATGAATGGAGTCCAGAAATACGTATTGAATGGGTACAAGTTTACGATACTGATAAAGATGAAATACTCTTTGAACAAGGTCGTCCATACTCACAAAGAACACTATGGAAAAATAAAGTGATAGTATGAAAAGATATTTAATATTAGCTTTGTTGTTGGTGGCATTTGACGCAAATGCCAGTAAATACTCTCATTGTGACGAACCTCAGAACAGAACTGTCGAGGCTTGTATTGGTTATAATGAATGGCGTGACGATATCATTGAAGAAAAACGGTATAAGGAAGAACAGCGGGAAGAAGAGCGTGACCGCTATGAAACCAAAAAGCACAGAGAAGTAGAAGAACGAGAACTACGGGAAATCAACCGACAACTCAATAAAGAAGCAAGGAAAACAAGGTATCATAGCTATGATGACGAATCTGATGAATAAAAGGGCTGGTTGGGTACTAGTTGAAATGATGTTTGGTAGTCATCTGTACGGGACAAATACAGCATCATCTGATACAGATATAAAGGGTATCTTTGTTCCTTCGAGACGTAAAGCATTTTTAAACCAGATACCAAAGACCATTCAGAACCATACCAAAATTGGTGGTGGTAAGAACAGTTCTGAAGATACTGACACGCAATTATTCAGTATTCAGTATTTCATTGAACTCGCTTGCCAGGGACAGACCGTTGCCATTGATATGCTTCATGCAGATGAAGGTAGCCTTATTTACAGTACTCCTTGGTGGGATACGATAGTATCCCATAGAGATTTGTTCTATACCAAGAACCTGGATGCCTTTGTTGGGTACGCTAAAACTCAAGCAGCAAAGTACGGTATCCGTGGTAGTAGGATAAATACTATAAAAGAAGTGCTGGCCTATCTGTCTAAGTTTTATCCACAAACCAGACTGGCAGATGTTTGGGATAACCTGCCAATGTTAGAACATTGTTCTATTGCCCCTAACGCCAAGACAGGTGTTCTGGAGTATGAAGTATGTGGGAGAAAAGTACAGCCCAGTATTAAAGTGATATATGCTATGGATATATACCAGCAGTACCTGAAGAACTATGGGGAACGTGCGGAACTCGCAGCCCTGAATAAAGGTATTGATTGGAAAGCTGTATCCCATGCAGTACGTGCGGCATTACAACTCAAGCAGTTATACACAGAGGGTACTATAACTTTTCCTTTGATAGACGCTGCATTACTGAAACAGATAAAAGCAGGTGAACTGGACTACAGCGGAGTAGTAGCCCCCATGCTGGAAGGGCTAATAGATGAAGTAACGGAACTCAGCGCAAAGAGTTTATTCCCAGAAAAAGTAGATAGAGAATTTTGGGATGATACTATATATTTAATCATGGGTGTAAAAGAATGAAACGCCCCTCAATGGATTACTGGCTTGGTTCTGATTTTCATTTTGGACACGACCGTGCTATCCGTGAGGGGTGGAGAAAAGAAGGGTATGAAGAAGATGTATGGGCCGGTCTTAGGCAAATAGGTCGTAAAGATATATTCATATGTCTTGGTGATGTTGCCTTTTACGATGTTAGATACTGGCACGACTTCATTCTCACTATATCAAAAGCCAGCAAGAATTTTCTTATCCTTGGCAATCATGATCGGGATACAATGTCAAAGTACTACAGCTTTGGCTGGAGTATGGTTGCCAGGGAATTGAAACTGAAGTTGTATGGTAAGGTAATAGTCTTCTCCCATGAACCAGTGGACCCAGCCAGGACTGATTATGATTTTAATATCCACGGACATTATCACGACGATGACCACAGGTGTAATGGCAAACTGCCTGAGAATGCACGGCTGATCTACACAAAGATAGTAACCCTTAAAAGTGTTATTGGAGCGTAAAATGGTGAGAGAAACTATTTCTTCCACATTATTTGGTTGGAAATGCCCTGATTGTGATAGAATTAATAACTATGCAGATGAAGATGAACTTTCTATTGGGGATATGGTGCGGTGCTGTCAATGTAAGCATAAGTATTACATTGACTCTTTTTCAGCAAAGCACCGTAGACCTGTCAAAGTTAATACAGAAGTTGTAAATGACATCCGAATGGCAAAGACTAATCTAGCCTATACTATCAGGCAGTTACTTGTCGATTTTGAAGAGAAATATGGTGTTAGTGTGGTCTCTATTACCTTGGATAGTGTGGCATCATCATTGAACACTTCTGTTCGCACTGTCTCTATAAAAGCTGAGATATAATATGAAGATAACATTACAGAATTTCCAAGGCCATGCCAATACTGAGATAGAAACGAAAGGCGGGATAACAGCAATCACTGGTTCTACCAATGCTGGGAAGACCTCTGTCATTCGTGCTTTAAAGCACATGAATGAAAACAATCTCAGGGGTACTGGCTATATCCGTAAAGGAACAGATACCTGCACTATTGGTGTTGATAACATAAAAAGAATAAAAGGCAAATCCCTGAATCAGTATTTTGTCGGGGAAAACATGACAGAGGCCCTGAACAAAGGAGTCCCTGTTGAAGTAGCAACAGCATTGAACCTATCCAGTGATTGTGTTCAGTCACAGCATGATTCTATCTTTCTTCTTAATCAATCCGGTGGGTATTGCGCCCAACGATTCTCGGAACTGATTGACCTGGAACAAGCACACAGGGCGATTAAGCTGGCAGAACAAGAGAAACGGGCAGTTGCCACCACTATCAGCAACTTGAATGCATCTATCAATAAACGGAACACCACCTTAGAAAATCTAAAGGACATTCCCACTATTGATGATAAACTCAAAATTCTTGAGAAAAAGCAGTCAAAAATTGATGAACTACGCCTAGACATAGTTACCCTACATAATATGGTAATTGGCGTAAAAAACGCTAAAATTGAGCTTAATTCATTGCCTGACGTTTCGCAACTTACAGGCATACCGGAATTGATTGCGGAGCATAGGGCTGTAAGTCTTCTCACTAATGCGATAGAAATAGCAAAGATTATGACAGAAGCGGTAATATCCGCAACCAAGAACATAGTAACTATCCCTGATCATCTGCTTCCCGAGATAGTCAGTATAAAAACTGAATTATCTTCTATAACAAAAACAGAAGATAGTATGGAAAGTATCGAAGAACTTTCCGAAGATGTAAAATACTACAAAGCTGAATTGAAAAAAGAAAAGGAGTTGTATAAACAACTCATGGG
>JFJP01014052.1_pt1 | contig 16487 bp, 19 predicted proteins | sample 431651 | NCBI WGS metagenome assembly JFJP01 (sample SAMN02602958, study PRJNA72255) | Microbial mat metagenome, whole genome shotgun sequencing project. | biome: fresh water; feature: sink hole; material: water; isolation source: purple microbial (photo- and chemosynthetic) mats found in... | reverse complement strand
AGGGAGCATGACCATAGTTAGCCACACTGGTTAATAAACTCGATTGAAACCAGCCCCGATGTTGATCAGAACCTTCTAAATACATATCCGCAGGATAGTGTAATTCTGGGCGTTGATTCGCAACAGCAGCCCAAGAAGAACCGGAATCAAACCAAACATCCATTGTATCGGTTCCCTTGCGGTAAGTCTTGCCATTATTATGATATTCTTCGGGTAATAACTCCTCAATTGATAACTCCCACCACGCATCAGAACCTTTTTCGGCAATAATAGTTTGAACGTGATTAATTGTGCTTTCGGTTCGTTGGTTTCTTCATCATAAAAAACCGGAATCGGAACCCCCCAACTTCGTTGTCGAGAAATACACCAATCACTGCGATCTGCTACCATTGAAGTAATCCGATTTTCTCCTTGGGCGGGAATCCATTCTACCTCAGAAATTGCTTTTAAGGCTGCATCTCGGAACCCTTCAACGGAGGCAAACCACTGTTCAGTAGCCCTAAAAATCGTGGGTTTTTTCGTGCGCCAATCGTAGGGATATTTATGTTGATAGGGTTCTTCTTTTAACAAAGAATTAACTTCCGTTAAAGCATCAATAATAGCCCCATTTCCCTCACCTAAAACATTTAATCCTTCAAACTTTCCAGCTTCAGAAGTAAAGTTTCCTTGATCATCAACGGGGGATAAAATTGGTAAACCATATTTTTGACCCACAATATAGTCTTCTTGACCATGACCAGGGGCGGTATGAACTAATCCCGTACCGGATTCTGTGGTAATATAATCTCCCCCAATAACTATCGGACTTCTGCGATTAAATAGGGGATGTTTATAGGTAGAATTTTCTAAATCCTTGCCTTTAAACGTGACTTTAATGGTTAAGGAATAACCCAAAGTTACTGATAATTGTTCAGCTAAATCCGCCGCCACAATTAAATATTTAAACGCCACAGGTTTGTCAGTTTCCCCCACTTCCACGACGGCATAATTTAAGGCGGGGTTAACCGCAACCGCTAAATTACCAGGAATTGTCCAGGGGGTTGTAGTCCAAATAGCAACGCCTAATTCTGATAAAAATGGCGTTAATAACTCGCGCAAAGGTTCCGACACCGTTAACAGTTTAAAAGCTGCAAATAAACTGCGAGAAACATGACCTTCAGGATATTCTAATTCTGCTTCAGCTAAGGCTGTTTTAGAACTAGGACTCCAGTGAACAGGTTTATGTCCTCGGTAAATATATCCCTCTAAAAACATCTTCCCAAATACGCCAATTTGGGCAGCTTCATATTCGGGTTTTAAAGTTAAATAGGGGTGTTCCCAGTCGCCCCAAACGCCATAGCGTTGAAAATTTATTTTTTGTTGTTCAACGGCTTGTAAGGCGAAATCTCTAGCTTTCTGACGCAAAGTTAAGGGGGTTAATTGTTCCCTTTCCCCAGCTTTCATGTTTTGTAATACTTTCAATTCAATGGGTAAACCATGACAGTCCCACCCCGGAACATAACGAACTTTACGACCCTGTAAAATTTGATAGCGATTAATAATATCTTTGAGAATTTTATTCAGAGCATGACCAATATGTAGCGCCCCGTTCGCATAGGGGGGGCCATCATGTAAAATAAACAATTCACCGGGGTTATTTTGTGATAGGCGTTGATAAATTTCCTGTTCAGCCCAAAATGCTTGGATTTCCGGTTCCCGTTTCACAGCATTTGCCCGCATATCAAATTTGGTTTGGGGCAAGTTGACGCTATCTTTATAAGACTTGTTTGTAATAAATTCAAGGCAACTTGATGCAGTTGAGATTCTGCTAGTTCAGCGCGTTGACGTTCTTGTTCAGCAATTTGACGTTGATGTTCCGCATTTTGACGTTGATGTTCAGCAGTTTCTTCTGCTAAAGGGAGTAATTCCCCTTCTAAAGTTGCCCAACGTAACCAAACCGCTTCCACACCTTGATAAATTCCTGACCAACGAACTAATGCTAATCCTAAAGATTGACTAATAAATTGCTGATTTTCGTTCAGAATTAACGGTTGATAAATTCCTTGGTTCAGGAAGAAACCCGCCCAATCATCGGGGTTAAATGGATCATACCAGAAATATTCAGAAACTCGTAATTGATTTTGATAAATTAATTTTTTATCGGTTTTATCGACATTTGCCGTACTTTCTGACAACAATTCTATCACCACATCGGGAGCTTTTCCTTCCTCCCAAACCACCCAACTTTTGCGTTCACCCTTGGGAACATCCACCACCGCAAAGAAATCTGGCCCGCGAAAATCACGGTTTTTCAGTTGTTCTAAACTAAAGTAAACAAACATATCACCCCCCGCATAGCCATCTGTTCGGGCGTTTAACCAAGGTTGCAGGGTCAGAATTAACATCGTCATCTGTTGGAAGTGACGTTGGCTTTCCATAGGAACTCCATCAGAGTAGGGCAGGTTATCCTGAGTCGGAGGAGAAGAAAGATTAGTAGCCGTAACCATAGCAAATACAGAGTAGGTTGATTTCTGTTCCTTTATGGTAGCTTGTCCCCTGGTTCGACTGAGTTAATTTGTATTGCGTTTTATGAAAATTATGAAAATTATGGTGCGATCGCCTGGTAAGATGATTTTTTGATTTTTAGAAACAGTCAATATTTACACTCGTTAAGTTTGGAGGAATAATGGACGCAATTACAAGTTTCTTTGGCAATATCAACTTTGAGCTTATTGCCCAACTGACAATGTTAGCTCTGATTGTGGTTGCTGGCCCGGCAGTCATTATCTTACTGGCTTTTCGTGGCGGCGATCTCTAATCAAGATTACAGAGACGTTGGTGGCAACGTCTCTAACTAATTTAATCTTGAATATAATCTGAACCAGAAATTAAGGCAATTTCAGCCCGCACAAATTCCCGTCCCAAATACAACGCATGATCCAAACAACTGACCGGACAGGGTTGGGTTGCTTCAGTAATTTTAATCCCTAATTCCTTAGCAGTTTTTCCGGTAAAAATAGCCGTAGGTTCGCGCTTCAAACTCCCAGTACAAGGGAAAGGTTCTCCGGTTTCAGGATCAACAGCTAATCCTTTTTCATTGATAGCATTGGTATAGTGTTCTGCACAAATTAATCCCGCTTTTTGATCAATATAAACAATAAAATATCCCGCCGGATCAAGATGAATAAAACGATTAGAAAGCTGATCGTCTAAAGCCGCGAGTTCTTTGGGGTTGGGAGTAATAGTTGCTTGAGAAGACACGATATTTATTATTAATGGACTGATCAAGTATACCTGTCTATAGTTGATCTCATTTCCAGCCTAAATTTTCATCAAACCCCGTAGGGGCGGGTTCGAGTCAACCTAGAAAACTCACCCCAAAACCGACTAAACCCGCCCCGACCCCAACACTCATAATTTTGACTCCTGCGTAGCACTAATAGCATCGTGCGATCGCCCGATAAGATCAGCACAGTCAACTTCGCGCTGGCTTTCGACATCGCATTAATAATGATAACGACAAGAAATGATCGTGATATAGAGATCATCGACAACGTAAACTAGACGATTAGTATCATCAATACGACGCGACCAAAAACCAGATAAATTTTCTTTCAAAGGTTCAGGTTTACCAATTCCTTCAAAGGGACGTTTTTTAATTGCATCTAGCAGTTTATTAATTTTTTTGAGAGTTTTTCGATCTTGATTTTGCCAGTAAATATAATTGTCCCAAGCCTCGTCAGTCCAAGCCAATATGCGGTTACTCATCTATCAACTGATGTTCAAGAGCTTTCCCCTGCCTATATTGGGCAATGGAACGTTCTAAATGAGCAGCGTTGGCTGGCGACTTTAATAAATGAACTGTTTCCAGTAAACCATTAAAATAATCAAGGGACATGACCACTGCATGATCAGCATCGCGTCTGGTAATTATGGTGTAGTCAGCATCTTCAACTACCCGATCTAACACCGTTTTTAATTGGCTTCTCGCTTCGCTAAACGTTACTACTTTCATTGTTGTTGCTTGTACGACTATGAGTACAAGTTAATTGTAGTTGATTTTGATTGATAGTGGTTGCGCGATCGCGCTAATAGCAGAGTGTTTAAATAAAGCCAGAGTTAAAAAAGCCGAAAAAGCCTGCCTCTCCCATAATAATGATGTGTGCTACAAGATCGGCTACGAGATTAGCACTGATCTTGAAGAAGTTCTTGCAGTTTTGTTTCCTGTTCTGATAGCGACATCTCTCTACTAAATGTCTAATTAACCTCATGAAAAATTTATACCAAATTTATGGATATCTTAAAAATATTGAATGATTAAAGGTTTTTCGGGAATAAATCGAGATTGAAATGGTTCTTTTTTACCCACTCCTTTAAAATTAGAAATATTCACAGCAGTTTCTAAGGGTTTGAGGTCGGTTACTTCCCAAAAAATAGCACAATTTGGAGAATCATTTGCGGCCGTTGCTGGGCGATATTTCATCCCTTGGGGATGGCGACCTCGGCGCGAGTCTACATGACCAATATATAATCCTTGCCAGGTTACTTTAGGAATAAAGGAACGATTTTCTTGCAGAGTTGCATAGATAAAAACCTTGACTGCACGATCATTTCGGTCTTGGTCAAGTTTACGAAAAACTTCAAATTCTTGACTACCAAACGCTACTTTTCCTTCCTGTTCACATACATCTTGACCGGAAAGCAAATGAATTTCAGGTACAGGTACAAGCAGCGAAAAATTACGGGTGATCAATTTTACGGTAGAATCGTTCATCAGAATCCCTATCAATACAGGATACTTAAATTATCCCATCTTTAGGTAAGAAATAACGGGGAACTGTAATATCAAATGAATTAAGGGTTAAAGGGAAACCCGTTGAGATAGTTCTTTTATGGCTTGGTCTGTACTTAAAAAAGTGCGATCGCGTCCTAATTTATCCACAAACCCGACTTTTTCTAATTGATCAAAAACCGGGCCTTTAACTTCAGATAAATAAAACTCAATTCCCATCTGGTGTAAATCTTCTATCAGACGTTGGAGGGTTTCTAAAGCACTACCATCAATAGAGTTAATCCCACTACAGACTAACAGTAAATATTCGACTTCTTTCTGTTCTGTTACCAGTTTTAATAAATAGTCTTCTAAATATTTAGTATTCACAAAATACAAACTTTCATCTACTCGCACTGCCAAAATATGGGGGCTAGTTGTCACCGGATGGCGGAGAATATTACGGAAGTGTTCTGTATTTTCCACCCGTCCCACGATCGCAATATGGGGTTTACTGGTTCGAGCTAAATGTAAAATTAGAGAAATCAATACCCCAATAATAATTCCCTGTTGCACACTGGTTATTAACACCGCAATAAAGGTACTACACCAAGTAATTCCATCTAGTTTATTATATTTCCATAACCGTTTTAGGGTAGGAAAGTCGAGTAAATTTCCCACCGCCACTAAAATAATTGCAGCTAAACTGGTTTGAGGTAAATAATAAAATAAAGGGGTAAAAAACAAAACAGTTAACATCAGAAATAATGCCGTAATGATTGATGCTAAGGCTGTATTTGCCCCGGATGAAAAGTTAACAACAGAACGACTTAATCCCCCTGTTATTGGATAGCCCCCGGTGAATGCAGCCGTTATATTCGAGGCTCCTAAAGCAATTAATTCTTGATTTGCTTCAACCTTTTTACGTTTTTTACTAGCTAAAAATTGACCGACAGAAAAGGCTTCCATAAAGCCCACAAAACTAATAGCTAATGCAGAAGTTCCTAATAATTGGATATTGTTTAAATCAAAATTAGGTATAGTAAAAGGTGGAAATCCTTTAGGAATTTCTCCGATTACTTTAACTCCAAACAATTGATCTAAATGTAATAATCCCACTAATATTGAACTACCAATCACTAATATTAGTGGCCCGCTTTTCGTAATTGGGATAATCAGAGATTCCTGAATTTCTTTTTGTTTTAGATATTGTCCTAAACCGCGATTAAAATATAATAATAGTGCTAAACTAATAATTCCTAAACCAAAAGTTACTAAATTTAGATTAGGACTTTCTTTAATAATAGAAATAACTGTAGTAAAAAATGATTCTGTCTGAGGAATTTTAATGCCTAAAAGATGCTTTAATTGGCTAAATCCAATCAAAATCGCCGCCGCACTAATAAACCCAGAAATTACAGCTTGACTAAGAAAATTAGCTATAAATCCTAACCGGAAAATCCCGATAGAGAGTTCTATTATTCCTACTAATAATGCTAAGGTTAAAGCATATCCCCAATATTCTGGTGTGTTTTCGGTTGCGATCGCACTTACCACCGTTGCTACCATCAAAGAATCCACCGCCACCGGAGCTACAGATAGCATGGAAGCAGTTCCTAGACAAGCATAAACTATCTGAGGAAAAATGCTGGCATAGAGTCCTACTTGGGGCGGTAAACCTGCCAGCATTGCATAAGCCATTCCTTGGGGAATCAATAAACTAGCCACAATAATTCCGGCGGTTAAATCCCCAGTTAAATCTTCTCGTTTATAATTTAATCCCCAGTTTAAAATCGGAAAATATTCCCGTATTCTTCCTAACTTAAGCACGCTGATTATAGGGTAATTTTGCCAATAACATTGCCATAGCGCAGGTATTACTAATTCCGGCAAATAGCAATCCGGCTCCTACAAATCCACTTAAAAATAGGAAATTAGGGGAAACAAATGCTCCTAATATAGTTCCAATTAATATTAAAGATCCAGCAACAATTTGTACCTGTCTCATAATACTAATGGGAGCATTTTTATTAATTATTGTCGGATATCCGGCTTGTTTCCAAGCATTTAATCCCCCTTGCAGGTGTGTGACTTCTTCAAACCCCGCCGCCAATAATTTTTGGGCAGCTTGACCACTACGGTTGCTGGTTTGACAATACAAAACAACTGGTTTGGAGTCACTGATCGGTAAATTTAGGGGATCAAATGTAGATAATGGTATAACAATTGATCCAGAAATATGTTCTCCGGCGTGTTCAGAAGGTTCTCTAACATCAATTAGTGTAATTGAGTCTTGCTCCAGCCATTTTTTCAAGGTTGTAGCATCGACCGTTTTTAATTGATCAGTAAAAGATTTAACCATAGTTTTAGGATAATTATTGATCCAATTAGTTGGGTTAAGATTTTAAGCGTTTAAACGATAGTATCCTAGCGAGCGAGGACGCTCGCACTGCTTATAAGTTTTGTATTAACCCATTATACAATACCTGGCGCAATATTGCTCAATTATGCTTTGAGGCTTGATTCCCGCACAGTTGATTAGCTGGAACTGCTTCCGCAATTTTTTTGGGATTGGGCAAATTGAGGTTATTCATCAGTTCAATAAAACTATCTCGATTGTTACCAACAAAACGAGGATTAAACTGTTTTTCTTCTCCAATAGTAGAAACTGTTTGTCCTTTATAATCGTGACCGGGATAGACGGCGGTTTGATCGGGAAGGGTAAATAATTTTTGGGTAATATTATCGTAAAGTAACCCAGCATTTCCACTTTGAAAATCCGTGCGTCCACAGCCTCGAATTAATAAAGAATCTCCGGTTAAAATGTGATCGCCATTCACTAAATAAGCCACATGACTATCGGTATGTCCCCAGGTTGTGATCGCTTGAATTTTAATATCTCCAATTTCTAAGATTTCTCCATCTTTAATCCAGCGATCGGCACAATTAACAATAGCGTTTTCTGGAACAACTCCCAAACATTTAGTTAGTTCTCGCAATTTTCCGGTTCCGGTGATGTGATCGGCGTGAACATGGGTTTCCAAACAATAGCGCAATGTCAGTCCCAACTCTTGCAACAGGGTGAAATCTCGTTCCACTTGCTCTAACACGGGATCGACTAAAACCGCCTCTTTGGTGGTTTCGTCCGCAATCAAATAAGTATAGGTACTGGTTTCCGGGTCGAACAGTTGGCGAAAGAGCATGGTTTTTCACTCCTTTAGGGATCAGATTGACAGGATAATACTACCATATAGTTTTATAAAAGTATAGATTTATAAAAAAATCGTAAGATTACTTGACAAATATATAACTAAGTGTTTATATTAAAGATAACCAGATATTCTTCCCTTGGCTTGAATTCTCAGCTTTTCTTTTATAAATGAACTAAAATGGAAAATATTATTTCTTCGGAAAGTCCCTCTATCTCCCGTCGTCAACTGCTGAATTTTCTCACAGGTGCCGTGGTGGCAACAACGGCGGGCGCAACCCTTTATCCCCTTGGCAAATATTTTCTCCCCCCCGTAGAAACCACAGAAGGTGGCGCAATTTTAGCCAAAGATATCTTAGGAAATCTGATTCCCGCAGGCCAAATTCTGGCAGAAATCCCTGGAACTCGCGCCTTGGTTGCTGGGTTAGCCGGAGAACCAACTTATTTAACTATTGAAGAAAATGGTAGTTTAAGTCCGATTGGAATTGTTGATAATTGCACCCATTTAGGTTGTACATTTCCCTGGAATGGAGTTGACCAACAGTTTCAATGTCCTTGCCATGGTTCTCGTTATGACAGCGATGGCTCTGTATTGCGAGGGCCAGCACCTTTACCCTTGAGATTAGTTCATGTTGAGGTTAAAGAGAATCAGATTTTGATTTCTCCCTGGACAGAATTAGATCCTCGAACTCAAGAAAAACCTTGGTGGGTTTAATAACAATAAAAATCGGATTAAACTATGTTTCAAAAAGTTACGGAATCCTTAGCAATTGGCAATCTAATTACCTCTGAAGAACTGCAAGAAATTGCGAAACAAGGGTATAGTACAATCATTGATTTATGTACACCCGTAGAAACCAAACAAATGCAGGTTGAGGAGGTTAAACAACTGGGATTCAATTATATTAGTATTCCGGTTTCTCTCCAAAACCTCAACTCAGAACTGTTAAAAACGTTTAGTAAAACAGTAAATACAGCATCTCAACCCGTTTATATTCGTTGTGCGTCGGGTTTGCGTGCGGGAGTGTTCACCTTGCTAACCTTAGCCGATCAACAAAATTGGACAGAACAGGAATATTTAGAACATCACCAAAAGTTAGGATTACAACATAAACCCAACTGTCCTATTAAAGCATTTTCTGAGGAATATTTAGCTGATTTAAAATCCCCATAAACCCAGAAAAAATAGAGGCAATTAATAGCAAAATTTGCCTCTAGCTTGATTAATTTTAAAGTGTAAATAGCATCTTATCAAGATTAGATTTTGATCAAAATGCGTTTAAACTAAGTTGATCAATAATTGATATTTTCCCTTTCATACTTGAGGCAAAAATCATGCGGAAAATTCTATTATTATTTGTTTTGATTTGGCTGCTAATTTCTCCTGTATTACTTTTCAACCCTTTGCCAGTATCAGCCGAGAATTTTAATTCAGAAATCACTCATTTTCTGGAAGAAATACCGCCGGGATATTATGCCGTAATCAAAACAGAGGATCTTCAAACTCTCAGACAACAGGGTAATTTGGTGATCATTGATGTTCGAGAACCTGCGGAATATGCCTCTGGTCATATTCCAGATGCTATCAATATTCCCTTGAGATCTTTAACTCAAAATCTTGATAAAATTCCTAAAGATATCCCCGTAATTCTTTATTGTACAACCGGTTATCGGACAGCAATGGGAGTTATGGCATTAGAGTTATTAGGATATGACAATATCAGTGGATTTCCTCCTAGTATTCAAGGATGGAAAGCCGCCGGTAACCCTGTAGAAATAGGGTTTTAAACAGATTAATTCAAAAAAACATCTCACAAAAAACATTAACTATGGTTAAATCAACTGTAAAACCTTCAGAAGTTACCAGCGAAACTACAAATCTCAAGCCAAATAAAACCCAGCATCATCAAATTGTGATTGTCGGAGGAGGTGCAGCCGGAATTACCACCGCTTCTCTTTTATTTAATCATAATCGTTCCTTTGATATTGCCATTATTGAACCTTCTGATAAACATTATTATCAATCCGGTTGGACATTAACTGGTGGCGGTGTATTTGATATGCAAGATACCATCAGAAATCAACGGGATGTTATTCCCAAAGAAGCGACTTGGATTCAAGATAAAGTGATTCAGTTTGACCCAGATCAAAATCGGGTTGTGACTCGAACTGGAATTGAAGTTGTCTACGAATATTTAATAGTTTGTCCCGGGATTCAAATAGACTGGGATAAAATTAAAGGGCTTAAAGAATCCCTAGGAAAAGATGGTGTAACTACCAATTATTCCCCCCGTTACGCCTCTTATACTTGGGAACTAATTCGTAATTTTAAGGGTGGAAATGCTTTATTTACTTTTCCCAACACCCCGATCAAATGTGGTGGCGCACCTCAAAAAATTATGTATATGGCGGATGATACTTTCCGAGAAAAAGTGGGAGTCCGTGAACGCACTAACGTGATGTTTTTAACCCCTGGAAATAAAATGTTTGCTGTGCCAGAATATGCTAATCTTTTAGAAAATGTCATCCAAAAACGAAATATTAAAGTTGAATTTCGGCATAATTTAAGCGAAATTCAATCAGCAACCAAAACAGCTATTTTCGATCTTTTAGATGATAATTGTAACGTCATCGATCAGGTTAGCTATCCCTATGATATGATTCACGTTGGCCCACCACAAAGTGCACCGGACTTTATTAAAAATAGTCCCTTAGCTATGCAGAATAATCCCTATGGTTGGGTTGATGTTGATGCTTATACCCTCCAACATCGTCGATATCCTAATGTTTTTGGTTTGGGAGATGCCTCATCCGCCCCGACATCAAAAACCGCCGCCGCCGTTCGCAGACAAGCACCCGTTGTCGTTAAAAATTTACTGTCTTTAATGGAATTAAAACCTTTATTAAGTCAATATGATGGTTACACTTGTTGTCCATTAATTACAGGTTATAATCGTGTAATCATGGCAGAATTTGACGGTTATCATGGAACGCCCCTATCGAGTTTTCCCCTAAATCCGATTAAAGAACGTGCCATTATGTGGGCAATGGAAGTTACCGGGTTTCCTTGGATTTATTGGAATCGAATGCTCAAGGGAAAAAAATTTGAGGGAGAGTATATTAAATTTATGAAGTGGAAACCCTAACTCCCCTGTAGGGTGCGTCAGCGTCAGCGCCCGCACCATTTATTTATTGATATTGATACATTTATTGATATTGATATTAATAAATCTACTCCTACCTGCTTTCACTTCTAAATTAAGTATATTTACCGATTGACAAACTGCAAGTTTTATATGACTATATAATTATATAAAAAATCAATCATTAATTAATCATTAATGAATATAGCTCAAAACCGGAGGAATTGAAAAATGGGTAAATTAGTTGACGAGCTAAAACGAGATATTCAATACCAACACGGAATGAATGCCTGCCTGAACTGCGGTATCTGTACTGCGGTCTGTCCAGCAGCAGAGTTTTATGATTACTCTCCCAGAGAGGTGATGAATATTTGCCAAAATGAAGATGAGGAATGGCTGGTGGAGTTACTTAAATCAGACAAAATCTGGTTTTGCGGACAATGTTATTCCTGTAAACCCAGATGTCCCAGAGGTAACAGCACCGCCGATGTGATTCTCGCCTTACGTCGCCTTTCGGTTCGTAATGGTTACTTTGCTGAGTCAGAAAAAGGCAGACAGCAATTATTTGCCAAACGGGTATTCGGAGAAAATATGCTCAAACGAGGCTATACCTTAGTAGCAGAAAATATCACCCCTGAGCATTTCCCCGAACTTGGAGAAAACTGGGAATACTATTACGAACATAGAGCTGAAATGCGGGAATGGTGGGGTGTCCCAATGGACTTAGAAAATAGCGCGGGTTCCCATCGAGTAATTCCCGAAAAAGACATGGATGAATTGCGGGCAATTTATCAAGCAACCGGGGCAATTGAGTTAATGGATGCTGTAGAAAAAGGCATGGAAAAGAAACTCGGTAGCAAAAAAGAAGTTGAAAACTATTGGGAAAATTGGGTAGAAACTGCTGATAGCAGAAACTACGAAATGGACGAAGATAAATAAGGAGAAAAATTGTGCAGACAGTCAATAACCTTAGTAGCGTCAATAGTAGTCTGGATGCCACCGAAACAGAAGGACTTGTCTATATGCGCGAAGAAGAAAAATTAGCGCATGATGTCTATATTACCCTGTATGAACAGTGGGGATTGTCTATTTTCAATAACATTTCCAAGAGCGAAGATAATCATGAAAATAAGATAGAAACCCTGCTCAATAACTATCAGATTGAAGACTCAGTTGGTGATAATTCCATCGGTGTTTTTGTCAATCCAGATTTACAACAATTGTACAATAATCTGATAGCGCAAGGGAGTCAATCCCTAACGGAAGCCTTAAAGGTAGGGGTTTTGATTGAGGAGACTGACATTGCCGATTTACAAGAACGTATTGCCCAAACAGATAACGCCGACATTCAACAAGTTTATCAACAACTTTTGAATGGTTCATACAATCATCTGAGTGCATTTACTTCTAACTTAACTGGCGAAACTGTTAATACCAACTCCTCTAATGATTTAACGAATCAGATTCAGGAAACAACAATAGATGATCCTCTAACCGGAGGAGGAAATTATCAAAACTTAGCTAGTAATAGCGGGGGTACTAACTCAGGATATGCCGCCAATTTTATCTTAGGTTCGTCGAGTCAAATCAACAACGGTGGGTTATCAGGAATTGAGCCAATTTATCTGAATATTGATAATAATTTTACTGCCCAAAACCAGCCCATTGATTCATCTGATCCAGGAGGTATAAGTAACTTATCTACAAACAACTTAGAGACGGCTTTTTATTCCACTCAAGACCCGATGGCTGCTCTGACTACAATGCGGACAATAGCCAGAATGGGTGAGCGGTAACTTTCGAGATTAATTTCTGAGTTAATCTTCATAAAAACTTAAAAATTGACACCAATAAATAAGGAGAAAACACCATGAGAGTGACAAGAGAAAATATAGTTTGGGAAAAACACCAAAAACAGGTTCCGACGGTCGATGATGAAGGCGGAAAATTGTGGGGATGTTTCCGCAGTTGTTTTCTACAAAGTGCCGCTCCTTATACCGAAGGTGTTGCCTATAAAATCTTAAAAGACGATTTGGGAATGGACTTGCGGGAAGCCGCCGGACATACTTCTTGTGGGGCAATTGGCTATCACGGAGATGTCACAACTATCGAAACCCAAATGGTAGTAGCCGCGCGAAATTTTTCCGTTGCTCATCACGAATTGGGTGTTGATAATCTGTTTTCATTTTGTGTTACTTCCTTTGCCAATTACACCGAAATGATTAAACTCTGGGAAGAAGAACCAGAGTTGCGAGAATACACCGAAAAAACCTTAAAAGAAACTACCGGACGTGAGTTTTGGATTCCCCATGTTTCCGGGGGACGGCCATCTGTTGTTCATGCTTCTGATGTTTTCTATGCTAACCGATATAAATTAGCAGAAAAAGCTAAATATAGCCTCAAGGGAATTAAAGCCGTTGATCATATTGGATGCCACTATGGAAAAATCTTTCCAGGTGAAGCAATGGGTGGGGTGGAATTCCCGCAAACTTTAGTCGGGTTATTAGAAGCTTTTGGCGCGGAAATTGTTGATTATCCAGAACGTCGGCATTGCTGCGGTATGGGTTTCCGTCAATGTGCGTTTCCAGAAAACCGAGACTATACCGCCAGTAGCACTTACAAAAAATTAGCTAGTCTCAAAGAAGCACACCCCGATTGTAATTTAATTCTGACTAATTGTCCGGGTTGTACGGTGTTTTTGGATGCCGAACAAGGCACAATTAAAGAAGTTTTGCAAGAAGAATTTAATGTTAGCGTTTTGGATTACGCACAATTGACCGGGTTAATGTTAGGCTATGACCCGTTTAAAGATTGCGGACTAAATGCTAAGGCGGTTGAAGTCGAGCCTTTGCTCGATAAAATTGGCATTCCCTACGATAAATCTAAGACTTCTGAACAACGCAGAAGACCGTTTTAGATCCCCCCTAACCCCCCTTAAAAAGGGGGGAAGAAGATCCCCCCTAGCCTGCCTTAAAAAGGGGGAAAAGACACTCAAGGCCCCCTGATTAAGGGGAAACGTAAAAAAATTAAAAGGTAAAAAAATGAACAAACAAGTATTAGTAATTGGTGGTGGGCCGGCTGGAATGGCGGCGGCGGGAAAATTGCAAGATTTTGGTTTCCATGTCGTTTTAATTGAAAAACAAGCGGAAATTGGCGGACATTTAAACAAGTGGTATAAAGTCTTTCCTGACTTCACCGAGGCTTCAGAAATTACCGCCAATCTCAAAGCTGGTTTAGGGAATACCCGAATTTTAAATAATACTACAGTAACTGAAATTCAAGGTTCTGCCCCTAATTTTCAAGTAACTACATCGACCGGAGAAAAAATTGAGGTGGCGGCGATTTTAGTTTCCACTGGATATAAGCATTTTGATGCAACTTTAAAAGAAGAATACGGCTATGGAATTTATGATAATTGCATCAATTCCGTAGAACTAGATGCCATGCTGAAGACAAAAACGGTGAAAACCAGAGATGGAAAACTGCCGAAAAAAGTAGCAATGATTCACTGTGTTGGTTCTCGTGATGAGAAGGTGAATAATAATTACTGTTCGCGCGTTTGCTGCACCAATGCAATTAAAGTGGCAATTGAGGTTAAAGAACAAATTCCTGACTGTGAAATTTACTGCCTTTATATGGATATCCGGGTGTTTGGTCGCGGTTATGAGGAACTTTACCGAACTTCTCAACAAGAGTTTGGAGTGCAGTTTCTTCGAGGTCGGCTTTCTGAAGCGAGCGAGAAAAAAGATGGCAGTTTATTACTGCGCTTAGAAGATACTTTAACCGCAAAACCGATGCGATTAACGGTTGATTTGTTAGTTTTAATGGTGGGAATGGAGGGTAACTCAGAGTTAGCAGAGGTAGCTGGTTTAAGTTTGGGTTGCGATCGCTTTTATGCCACCAGCCATCTGCAATATTCTAACAATCATTCGGATCGAGCAGGTATTTTTCTCGCCGGGGCAGCAACCGGGCCAAAAGCGATTATGGAATCGATTACCGATGGCCGATCTGCGGCGGCAGAAATTGCTAGTTTTTTAGCAAGTAACCCAGCTAATTTGACAGCAAATATGAATGGGCAAGCAGTAACAAAAATGGCAGCATCCCTGAAGTGAGGTAAACAACAATGGCAAGTAAGAATAAGAAAAAATTTGTCTTTGGTCTGAAAGTTGATCGTCAACTCGATGGCGATAAAATGAACTCCGATTTTATTAAGAAAGTTCTGGCTGAAGGTGGAAATGGTGCGGCGATCGCAGCCTGTATGCAGTGTGGTACTTGTAGCGGAGGTTGTACCAATATTGACCTGATGGATATGTCCCCCCGAACCCTAATTTTAATGATACAAAGAGGGGAATGGGAAAAGGTGCTTAAAAGTAATGCTTTATGGATGTGTAGTTCTTGTTATATTTGTACCTCTCGATGTCCTCGTGGGGTGCGTCCTTCTGATGTCATTGAAGCAGTAAAAGCCCTGGCAATTCGTCAAGGAATTGAAAATGATGCGACTCGTTTTAATGAAATATTTGTCGAGTTAGTTCAGAAACGAGGCATTCTTTTTGAACCCGAATTAATGCAGAAATATGGCGGTTTACCAGCCATGATCGAACAAGCAGAATTGGGAATTAAATTAGCTTTAAAAGGCAAAATGTCACCATTCCCAGAAAAAGTAAAAGACCCTAAAAAATTTAGTGAAGCATTAGAAAAGGCAAAAAAACCATGAAGAAATATTCTTACTATCCCGGATGTAGTCTGCATACCACAGCCAAAGAGTTTGATATCTCAACTAGAGTGGTAATGCAGGAATTAGGAATTGAATTAGAAGACCTCAAAGACTGGTCTTGTTGTGGCGGTTCTATTGCGGCGAGTGTTTCTCACGATGTTGGTATGGCAATGGCGGCGAGAAATGTCGCTTTAGCCCAAAAACAAGATCTCGATTTATTAGCCTCTTGTTCGGGGTGTTATAACAAGTCGGCCAGGGCACTAAAGGCATTACAAGAACCAACCGAAAAAGATCGAATCATGGCGATCATGTCGGAAATGGGGATCGATGTTTCTGACTACAATATTAGAGTGAGAAATGTAGTTGATGTCTTAGTTAATGATGTCGATCTTGCTCCCCGAATTAAAAAGCCATTAACAGGTTTAAAAGTTGCCTGTTATTATGGGTGTTTGTTAACTAGACCCGCAGATATAACAGGTTGGGATTCGCCGATGTTCCCGACATCAATGGATAGATTATCAGAGATTTGTGGGGCGGAAGTCGTTGATTTTCGGTCAAAAACTAAATGCTGCGGCGGCCCGATTTTAGTGTCTCAAAAAGATGTCGCTTTTGACCTCACCAAGAAACTCTTAGATGAGGCCCAATCTCTGGGTGCAGATTGCATTGTTTTAG
>JFJP01002010.1_pt1 | contig 16487 bp, 15 predicted proteins | sample 431651 | NCBI WGS metagenome assembly JFJP01 (sample SAMN02602958, study PRJNA72255) | Microbial mat metagenome, whole genome shotgun sequencing project. | biome: fresh water; feature: sink hole; material: water; isolation source: purple microbial (photo- and chemosynthetic) mats found in... | reverse complement strand
ATTGGTTTGATTTTGAATTCTTATGTCACTCCGGACGAATGGGTTAAGCAGAAATCCTGCCAACTTTCCGATTAAACTAAGTAGAATTAATCAACGGGCGACGGGGCGGCGTGGAACTTGGTGGAAATCCCCTTCCCCGCGACGATGTCCGCGAGGCGCTCCGGGTGGCGACCGTGGGCGATGTGGGTCTCGATCCCGGCGTCCACGGCGAATTTCACGGCGGAGAGTTTCGAGGCCATGCCACCCATCGAGAAGCGGCCCTTGTCCTCGCGGACGTGGCGGAAGACGTTGTCGATGTCGGTCACCTCGGGGATGAGCTCGCTGGTCGCGGGGTCTAGCAGACCGTCCACGCTGGTGAGCAGGATCACGCGGCAGGCCCCGGCGAGTTTTGCGACGCGGACGGAGAGCATGTCGTTGTCGCCGAATTTCAGCTCTTCCACGGCGACCGAGTCGTTTTCATTGATGATCGGCAGGATGCGCGGCTCCATCAGCAGGCGGCGGAACGTGTCGCTCACGTAGCCCGCGCGCTCCGGCGTCCCGAGATCGGCGGCGGTGAGAAGCACCTGTGCGATGGTGATGTCGAAATTTGAAAACAAGCTGCTGTAGGTCTGCATCAGCCGCGCCTGGCCGATCGCGGCGCAAGCCTGGCGGGTGGCGGTTTCCGTGGGATATTCCGTGAGTCCGAGCGCGGAAACGCCGGAGCCGACCGCGCCGGAGGAGACGAACAAACAACGGTGCCCGGCATCCATCAGCCCGGCGATGGCCGAAACGAGGTGCACTAGCGCGGCCTTGTCGAGTGTGCCGTCGGCGGATTTCGTGAGGACGCCGGTACCGGCCTTGATGAGGGTGAGTTCGGGAATCATGGGAAAATTTCGCCCTGTGGCGCGCCCGGGGCATAGCGGGATTCCACGGCCCGCGCCAGTGTAAGCTGGTGAAAATCGGATCCGCGCCGGCGGCTTGGCGGGTGCCTGCCGCTTCGAGGGTTGCGCTGCGGCCCAAGATGCGGTTGACTGGCCCATGAAATTTCCGCTCCCGGTCCTCGCCGCCATCGTGCCCTTGCTCCTCAACAGCTGCGGCGGCGGATACGGGCGGATCGCGCTGCAGAACGCGCCGAAAATCGTCAACGTCTCGTCCTACGACCCGAAGGAAAAACAACGGTCCGGCGAATCGTTTTCCGCCACCGACGTCTCCGCGCTGCGGCGCAATGGAGCGCACGGTCTGATCGCCCGCTGCGGCAAGGGTCCGGCGCTCGACGAAAAATGCACGGATTTCCTCAGCTCCGCGGACCGTCAGGGGATGCGGCTCGGCACCTATTATTTCGTGCTGAAAACCACGGACGCCACCTGGCAGGCGGACCAATACATCAACCGGTTGCGGGAAATCGCGACCTCGCGCGGGCTCTTGGGAAAGCGGATTCTGCTGGTCGGCGACTTCGACACCAAGTCCAGCCCGGCGGATCTCGTCGCCTTCATCGACCGCGTGGAGGCCCGGACCGGCGTGCTGCCGGCGATCTATCTGGAGAACAGCGACCGGCTGCGCAACTCGCTGGCCAACGCGACCGCCGCACAAAAAAGCCGCATTTGCCAATGCCCCTACTGGATCGCGCTCTATGCGCCGACCAGCAGTTTCCAGACGCCGCACAAGCTGATGAAGGCGTATGGCATCTGGGACGACTGGGCGATGTGGCAATACGCAGGCGTCGAGTGGTCCGGTCGGTCGGTTTCCAAGCACTACCACCACGGCCCGTGGAAATCGCCGCCGTTTTTCGGCTCGATGGACCGCCCGCTGGAGCACAACGCCTTCAACGGCTCCGTTGACGAGCTCGACCGCTTCTGGGCGAAGCACTCGTGGGTGGTCCGGTGATCCGGCATCAGCCTTGCATGGATGTTCCTGAGCCGTTACAGCTCGGCGAGTGGCTCGTGAGTCTTCAGAAAATCATCCCAAGCTCTGGAAGTGGCGGCTCGAGTGGCTGGCCCAGACGGGGATCGAGAAACTCGTGGGGCTGTTCCCGGGACCGGTGGTTTTCCGCTTCGGCGAGGCCCTCGGCGGGCTCGCCTGGCATTTCATGCCGTTCCGGCAGCGGGTGATTTTGAGGAATCTGCGCATCGCGTTCTACGGCGAGCACGACCTGCCGACTTTGCGTCAGATGGCGCGAGAGACTTTCCGCCGGACAGCGGGGAATTTGTTGTCCGCCATGCACTCGACGCACCTGTCGCTTGAGGAAATTGACCGGATCGTCACCGTTGAAAATCAGGAGGTTCTGGAATCCGCGCTGACCCGCAGCCCTGGTCTTGCGTTGATGCCGTCGCACATGGGGAACTGGGAGCTGCTCAGCCGCATCAATTTGAAATTCCCTCCCGGGCACAAAATGGGCGCATTTTACCGCCCGCTGAACAACCCGATTCTCAACGCCCGGGTGCTCGCCCACCGCGAGCACGAAGGCACCCGGCTTTTCTCCAAACGCGACAGTTTCCACTACGTAACCGGGTTTTTGCGCGAGGGCGGAATTCTGGGAATCCTTGCGGATCAACGGGTTGGCCACCAAGGCGAGCTCGTGAGATACTTCGGCCGGCTGACGCGTGCCAGCCCGCTGCCCAGCCTGATGGCGCGGCGGAGCAAGAGCGAGATCCTCTCGATGTCGGTGCGCACCGTGGCTCCGGGGAAATGGGCGATCCGCTACCACCCGGTGAACCGCCCGCACAAGACGGCGGATTGCATGGTGGCCATCGAACAGGCCTTGAAGGAGAGCCCGACCGACGTGTTCTGGCTCCAGGAGCGGTGGAAAGTTTACATCAGCCCGAAACATCCAATCCGTAAATGGCTAGGCCCGGATTCGATGGGCGAGGGCAATCCGCACCGTGCCTTGCTGTGGTTGGCGGGTGCGCCCGCCGGGTGGCAGTTGCCGGAAGAATGGACGCACCCGGATGTGATTTACGAAATCGTGCTGGTTCCGGGACAGGAGCTGCCGTCCTGGCTCACCGGCACGGAAATCGTTCACACCGTGGCGGTTACCAATGACCGCGACCTCTTGCGGAAATCCATCGAAGCGATCGATCTGGCCGCCGGGCTGCCCATCGACTACATCCTCGCCTGTGATGCTTCGAAGGCGCTTGTGAAAGCCGCTGGAAAAGAGTCGATTCCGTTGGTTTCCCTGTCCTCCACGCCATGAAAGTCATCCAAATCCTGCCCGAGTTGAATGGTGGCGGCGTCGAGCGCGGCACGTTGGAAGTCGCCGCATTTCTGGTCGGGCGCGGTGACGAGTCCGTCGTCATTTCCAACGGTGGCCGGATGGTGGCGGATCTGGAAAAAGCCGGCTCACGACATTTCAAGATGCCGGTCCACCGCAAGGCGCTTGCCTCGCTCGGGCAGATCCCGAAATTGCGGCGGCTGTTTCTCCGCGAAAAACCGGACATCATTCACCTGCGGTCGCGGCTTCCGGCGTGGCTGGCGTGGCTGGCTTGGAAAAGTCTGCCCAGGGCGAGCCGCCCGCGTTTGGTGACGACCGTGCATGGATTTTACTCGGTGAATGGCTATTCCGCCGTGATGACGCGGGGCGAGCGGGTCATCGCCGTTTCCGAAAGCGTGCGGGATTATATTCTGAGAAATTACCCGATGACCGATGCGGCGAAAATCCGGGTGATTCACCGGGGGGTGGCTGAGGCGGATTATCCCGCGGGATTTACCCCGTCGGCGGAATGGCTGAAAAATTGGCAGGCAGAACATCCGGAGCTCGAAGGACGGACTCCGCTTTTGATGCCCGGCCGGCTCACGCGGTGGAAAGGGCAGGAGGATTTCATCCGGCTCATCGCCAAGCTGCTCGAATCCGGGACGCCGGTGCACGGTCTGATCGTCGGCGAGCCGCATCCCAAAAAACTCGCCTTCCTCGACGAGCTCAAGGAACTCGCCGCCTCGCTCGGCGTCACGGATCACGTGTCGTTCCTCGGCCACCGCACCGACCTGCGGGAAATCATGGCGGTCTCCGAGATCGTGTATTCGCTGTCCCACGATCCGGAGGCGTTCGGCCGGGTGTCATTGGAGGCGCTCGCCTTGGGAAAACCGGTCATCGCCTACGATCACGGCGGTGTGGCCGAGCAGCTGCGGGTGATTTTCCCGCAGGGTCTGATCAAAGTCGGCGACTTGAACTGCGCCATTGACCGGACCGGGGAAATCCTGAAAGGTCGCCCGACGCCCTCGTCGGCAGAGGCATTCGCGCTGGAGCGGATGCTCAATTCCACGCTCGAGGTTTACCAATCCGTTCTCAAGGACCCGCGATGAAGCAAGTTGTCTGTATGAAGTGGGGCACCGTTTACGGCCCGGAATACGTGAATATCATGTATGCGATGGTCCGGCGCAATGTCACCGGAGACTTCACGCTCATCTGCTTCACCGACGACGCCACGGGCATCCGTCCCGAGGTGAAATGCCTGCCCATCCCGCTGCTGGAGTGCGAAATCCCGCCGGACGTGCCGGGCAAATGGCCGAAAATCGCGCTCTGGGGCAAAGAACTCGGCAGGCTCACCGGCACCGCGCTTTTCATCGACCTGGACTCGGTGATCGCCTCGAACATCGACGACTATTTCACCTACGGCGACCCGTCGGACGTGATCGTCGCCCGCAACTGGGTGCGGTTTTTCGGCAAACACGGGCAAACTTCGGTGTTCCGGTTTCCGATCGGTGGAAATCCGTACATGCTCGAAAACCTGCGGGCGAACTCCGTCGAGATCTCGCGGAAATACCGGTTCGAGCAGAATTACGTCACCGCCGGGGTCAAGAGCGGGGTGAAATTCTGGCCGCACGCATGGACCAAGCATTATGGAATCCATTGCATGGGCATTTGGCCGCTGCGTTATCTGCGCCCGCCGGTCCTGCCGCGCGGGGTGAAAATCGTCACGTTCCCGGGTCACCCCAAGCCGCCGGACGGCATTCTCGGCCAATGGTCGGACGCGACGCCGCACGTTCCGCGGCTGGAATATCTCAAGTGGGTCTGGAACAAACGCCACACCGAAAAACGCTGGCGGCGCTACATCAATCGCTTCGTTTTCCCCTCCCCGTGGGTCAAGGAGTTCTGGCGGGAGTAGTTTTTCCCAACCGGCATGAACGGCAAACGCATCCTGTGGATCATCAGCGAAGGCAGCCCGGGCCATGTCAGTCAATCCATCGGGCTGGCCGCCGCGCTCGCGGAAAAATGGCCGGTGGAAATCCGGCAATTCGAGTGCCGGCCTAAAATCAGCGGCTTCGTCCGCCATTTGATCCGGCTGTTCTGGATGGGAAAAAGCGGTCGCCCGCTACCGGATTGGATGCTGGACGGGCCACTCGGCCTGGAGCGGGCGAAAGCGGACGAGCCCACGCCGGACCTGATCGTTTCCAGCGGCGGCCGCAGTGTGTTCGCGGCGCGGACGCTGGCGGTGAAATACGGCGTGCCCTTCGTTTTCCTCGGCGAGCGGAAGCCGTATCCGGCGGAGTGGTTTCATACCGTTTTCACCCCGTCGTCGCTGGAAACGGCCGCCAACGACCTCCGGATGGACGTGATTCCCACAAAAATCACCCCGGAAATCGTCAAGCAAGCAGCGGCGGATTGGTCAAACCAACCGACGGGTATGCTGTGGGCGATGCTGATAGGCGGCAAGTCGCGCAGCCATGATTTCCAGGATGCCGACTGGGAGAATCTCACAAAAGGCATGGCGCAACTGGCCGGGCGCGAGGGGATCCGCTGGCTGGTGACGAGTTCCCGCCGGACCGGGAAAGAACTGGAAGCGCGGCTGCGGAATCTCCTACCACCCGAAATCGTGGCGGACGCCGTCTGGTGGTGCCATCAGCCGGAGAAAAAACTGGCCGCCTACCTCGGCGCGGCGGAGGTGATCTGGGTGACGCAGGACAGCATTTCCATGGTGACAGAGGCGGTGGCGACCGATAAGCCCGTCGTCGTGATCCAGCCCGAAACCACTAATTTTCCGGCCAACAGCTTCATGCCCGGCTATCTGGCGAACCTGGAATCGCTGGGCCTGATCGTGCGTTTGCCGATGGCCCGGCTAACGGACGTGAACCGGGATTTCCTAAAGAATCCGAGGCCCGTGATCAAGGTGACCGAGGTGATGGCGGAGCAACTTTGCCAACGACTTTCATGAAAAAGCCCACCGTCGCGCTCATCAACGACACCAGTATCTATCAGTCGCATTTCGGCTGCCGGCTGGTGTGCCAGACGTTCCGCGAGCAATTCGCACGCACCGGGCTGGACCTGAAAATCTCGCTCAAGCGGGATTTCAACCTCGCGGACTATGCGGAGAAACTCGCGGCCGTGGACCTGGTGGTGATCAATGGCGAGGGCTCGATCCACCATGACAAACACCGCCACCTGCTGGATCTGGCGGGGCAATTCCCGTCCGTCCTGATGAATTGCGTCTATCAGGAAAACTCGCCGCACCCGGATTTAAGCAAATTCCTCTACATCACCGCCCGCGAATCCGCGAGCACGGCGGCGGTGAACGCAGCCGGCGGCCGCTGCGTGACGGTGCCGGACGCGATGTTCGCCTCGTCGTTTCTCCGCTCCTATCAGAAGCCCGCTCCCACCGAGGATCTCGGCGAGACGGACAACGTGGTGCGCCAGTATCTGCACGTCGGCCCGGTGAAAGTGCGGTGGAAAATCGGCTTCAACACGCGCTATCCGACGGTGGCCGGTTACCTGAACAAGCTGGGTTCCTACCGCCGTCTGTGCATCGGCCGCTTCCACGCGGCGGTGGCGAGCTCGGTGTTGGAGATTCCTTATTCCACGTGGGATTCGAACACCTGGAAAACCCGGGCGATGATGCAGGACATGGGTGTGGCGCATCTGCATTTCGATTCCTACAAGGCGGCGAAGGCGAATGTGCCCACCGAGTTTCCCGAGGAGATCCGGCGGTTCGCGACGGAGGCCCGTGGCCGGGTGGAAGCCTCGTTCGACCGCGTGGCGGAGATCGCCCGCGAGTTGGCAAAATAATGGCGATTCCGATCCATCAGCTCGAAACGGCGCGGCTCCGCATGGGGTGCGAATGCCTATTTGTAGGAATCCAGCACCTTCCCGGCGTCCGGCGCCTCTGCGGAAGATGCGGCGGCGACGGCCTTGGTCTGGATTTCCAGCGCGCGGGCCTTGTCGCCCTGCAGAAAAGCAATGCGGGCGAGCGTGGCCAGGGCGGAAGATTTGGCCCCGCCGGCGGTTTCGCTGAGTGGCGTTGCGATTTTCCCGGCGGCGGATTGCAGGGTCGCACCGGCATCCGGCCTTGAAACCAGGCACCCGGCGACCGAGGCGGTCACCTGAGGGTTTTTCGCGAAATCCTCGCATAACAGCTTGGCAAGCTGGATGGCGTCTTCGTCCTGCTTCCTTGCTAACAGCAACTTGAGCTCCATCAAGCCGCCGATGTGGCGGAAATTGTCGGTGAGCGACTCATGGAGCTCGGCGATCGTCGCCTCCGCATCATCGAGTTTGCCGGCCTGGATCTCGGACCCGGCGCGGCCCGCCAACGCGACCGCCTTCGCACTCGGCGCGGCGGCAAGATCCGCGGCGGGTCCGGACGGGGCAGCCGCCTTGGTGGATGGCTCGCTGAGCAGCGTTTCAAGCACCGATTCCTTGAGCGACATCGGATGGCCGATGTAGGCGATTTTTCCCGCCTTGCTGATCACAAACGCGCAGGGAATTCCGTTCTGCCCGGCGGCGGTTAGCCAGTTCTTCGCCATCCAGCCGCCGTCGGTCTTGTCGTCGAGCGCCACCCGATAGGTCATTTTCCCGCCCATCTTCCTGACGAATGCGGCAACGCCCTTGGTATCCTCCTCCATCACGTTCTGCCCGATCACCACCAGCCCCTTGTCCTTGTGGCGCTGATGGATTTCATTCAGATGCGGGATCGAGGAGACACAGGGCCCGCACCAGGTCGCCCAGAACTCGACGATGTAAACCTTGTCACCCTCGAACGCCTGCACGGCGTCACCCTGCACCCACTGGCCGACCTGTAATTTCGGCGCCGGATCGCCCACTTTCAGGGCTCCCATCACGACCTGCGCGGAGAACAGGAAAACGAACAAGGCCCGCAATGGTCGAATCCTATGAATCATGAAGCGACGATGTCCCGGCGGAGATTTGCCTCAAGGAAAATCGGCTCAGTCCCCGATTTCGTTTTGATTTTAGGGTTGCCGTGGCGCGTGTCCGGCTTGCTACAGTCATGGGGTGATCGATGAAAACAGGAGTCGCCCGTGGTTGCCGTTTCTTTACATCATCGCGGCCAGCGCGCTGGCGCATCTCTGGTGCCTCGGGTCGCAGTTCTACCTGGATGACATCCCGCAGATCCGCGACAGCGCCGCGGTTAGAAACGGGGACCTAGCGGAGACCGGTTGGGTGCTCTGGACCACGTTCTGGTATCACCTCCAATTCCGGATTTTCGGCATGTCGGCGGCGGGATTTCATGCGGTAAACTGGATTTTACACACATCGACGGCGTGCGTGTTGTTCGGTTTCGGGCGGGATTTCGTGCGCGACCGTTGGCCGGCCGGGGTGGCGCTCTTTGGCGCGCTGCTGTTCGCGGTGCACCCGCTGGCGAGCGAAATCCCGAACTACGCGCGCACCCAGGACCTCGCGTGGGTGACGCTTTTTTCCCTGCTGGCGGCCTGGGCGATGCTCGGATTCCTGCGCGACGGCGGTTGGTGGAAGGCGGTGGCCTGTGTGGTTTTCATGCTCGGTGCGACGTTTTCCAAAGGCCCGGGATTGCTTCACGCCATCATCGCGGTCGGCGCGGTGAAACTCGCGTTTCTCCAGCCGAAACACCTGCGGATTTTCCGGCAATACCCGTGGCAGAGCGCCGGGGTGATCGCGCTCGTGCTCGCCGCCTTCTGGGTGGTGGGCGGAATGAGCGCGCGGCTTGAAATGCTGGAAGGAAAGGTGGATTCGCGGTTCATCGGCCATGCCTACACGCTGTCGCGGGTGTTCTGGGAATTCGCCTGGCGCAGTGTGATCCCGGTCGCGCTGAGCTCGGATCATGAAATCACCGAAACGCTGGTGCCGCCGGGTTCGTCGTTCTGGAATATCCCGGACAAGGCCGCGATGGTCGCCGCCGCCGGATTTCTCGCGCTCGCGGCCTTCAGCGCGTTCCTCGCCTGGCGAAAATCGACGCGGCTGTTCGGCGTCTGCCTGTTCATCTACGTGGCGACCATTCTGTTCCGGGTGTTCTATCCGGTCCCCGAATTCATGCCGGAGTATCGCATCTATCCGGGCCTGCCGTGGTTCTGCCTCGGCGCGGCCATCCTGCTGGCGGCGGTGTGGAAATCGCTCTTCGAAACCCTCTCGCCACGCGTCCCGGCGGTGATCCTGCTAACCATGTTCGCCCTGCTTTCCGCCAAGCGCTCCTTCGTCTGGCACGACGTCCACCGCCTCGCAAACGATGTCCTCAAACGCTACCCCGCCCGCGCCCGCGCGCTTTGGGAAATGCACGACCGCGACGTGGACGCGCAGAACTGGCAGGCGATCATCGACCGCCAGCGCACCGTGTGGCCGGAGGTCGAGCGGCAGTTCGTCACCCGGAACCAACGGCTCGCCCCGCTGCGCGAAATCCCGAGCGGCGACTTCGTGCTCGCGATGGTGGCGATCTTCGGCAACTACGCCCGCGCCGTCGCCCACGTGGAAAGCCCGGCGGCGGGGCTCCGCGTGATGGCGCAACTCGAAGCGCACATGAACCGGATGAAAATGACGCTGAAGGAGAAGCCGCTCGAATGGAGCTATTTCTATCAATCCAAGGTGGCGATCCTCGAAATGACCGGAAACGATCAAGCCGCCATCGGCCTGCTGCGCGGACTCGACGACAAGTCCGGGGCATGGAAATCCGAGATCGAGCGACTCGAAAAGAAACTCGCCAAGCCCCAAGGAGCGGCGGACTCCGATCCGCCGAAGCCCATGAAGTGACGATGGCCCGAGGCAAACCGCTTCTCATCGGCGACCATGGGCCACGGCGGATCGGAGTCCGCCGTTCATCACCTCAAAATGAATATTTTGGTTTCCGCAGCTTCCACGGCTTGCAAAAAGTGCTGGGGGGTGTCATGAAGCGTGTGTCAAACTTGGGCGATGGATTTTGTGGGCATTCCGACACGCAAACCGATCATCCGTGTTGACAACTGAAATGAAAACTGTTCACATGAACCCATGCTAATTAAACCAACGAAGTTACCATTTGCCGGTGATGAGGATTCCAACATCAAGAAGCGGACCTTTTCTGTGGTTGACCTTTTTTCTGGTGCAGGTGGCATGAGTTATGGATTTCACCGTCATGCAGACTTCCGGCTGATCGCTGCAGCGGACGCGGAAATTGGCAAACCGAGTATGGGAAAAGGCTCGCTTCAGTGCAATTCCACATACGCGAAAAACATGGGAATCGTTCCAAAAGGACTCGACCTGTCACAAGTCAGGCCGGACGAGTTACGGGAGAAACTGCAGTTAGGTCGAACAAAAGTGGACGTCCTGAGTGTTTGCCCACCCTGCACGGGATTCAGCCGGGCAAATCCGTTGAACCATACCCGTGACGATCACCGGAATTCCTTGGTCATAAAGGCCGCCGAATTCGCCATTGCTCTTGATGCTGACATCGTCGTCATGGAAAACGCCAGGGAGCTGATCCGCGGAAACTTCACGGAACACTATCTCGCATTCAAAGCCTGTTTGGAACAGAACGGTTATCAGGTTCATGCCAAGACCCATATGCTTTCCTCGTTCGGGCTTCCCCAGATAAGGGAACGTGCTCTTATTGTGGTCGCCAAAAAGCACATCGCTTTGAAAACACTCGATGACTTGTGGGACGGATGGGAAGTTTCCCCCTCGGCTACCACCGTGAAGTCTGCCTTCGAAGGTATTTCAAAAAACGCCTCTGCTCAGGATAGCTACCCGGCTTTTTCCGATCATGTCGTCGCTGACCGTCTGGCGGCGATTCCTCACAACGGAGGATCATGGCTCGACCTTGTCGGCACGCCACAGGCATCAAAGCTGCTGACGGATGCGATGAAGAGAATTATCCGTCTCAACAAACTGGGGTCACACCCCGATGTTTACGGACGGATGTCCTGGAACAAACCCGCTCCTACCATCAAGCGCGAGTGTGCCCACATCGGTAACGGACGCTACGCTCATCCGGTCGAGAACCGCCTTTGCTCGATCAGGGAGCTGGCCATGCTACAAGGATTCCCCAACGAATTTCAATTCAACGGAAATTCATTGTCCAACAACTATCGTCACATCGGCGACGCGGTTCCTCCCTTGGTCTCTTTCCAGATCGCCTCACTTTGCTCATGGATGCTGACGGGCGTCCGGCCCGCGATTCACGATGCCCTGCTCAAAGGCACCCATCTCAAGCGGAATCAAATCATAAAATCTAAACAGTTCACGTTGCTCCATGCCGACTGATAGCTTCAAATTCTCACAATCAGAAAAGCGGAGAGTGGGTGAACTTCTATCTGCCTTGCGGACCCCTGTCGAAGCGACGATCCATCCGGATTCATGGCTGATGAACGAGGCCTTCGCGGCGGAGTTCCAATCACGGCTTCTGTCGCAGCATGTCTTCTTGAAAAGCATTCTGGCAGAAGCGAGCTTTGAAGCCGCGTTCGTCGCCTCCGCATCCGTCGCAGGCATGGCTACCATTCCGGCCATCAGCGGACAAAGGTTTTGGGACGTAGAAGTCGCGGGCAGGAAACTCAGTTTGAAATCAACGAAGGCTAAAAGCTTGAAGCTCAAAGAACTGCACATCAGCAAGCTCACCGAAGCTGCCTGGATTCAGGATTGCAGGACTGCCCGAATGAGAATGGAGAGGGTGCATGATCTCTTCCGCCATTATGTCTCGACCGTCTCTTCGATCATTCAGCTTCGGTATTTTCAAAATACCAATTCTTACGAACTCGTTGAAGTGCCGGTGTCTTTGTTATCTCAGGTCATGGAGCTAACTGTGAGCGAATTCGCCGCCGAGAATTCCACCATCGGTATCCCGGTGGGCAAATCACCGCCGGATTTCACACTCAAGCTGGATCGGTCCGACGCCAAGATCACCTTGGCGAAAATTTCAAAGGAATGTTGCATCGTCCATGGGACTTGGAAACTACCTTCAGACAAACCCGCCGTGCAACTCAAGCCAGATTCGTGAACACCGCCTGCACGTCGTCGTCGTCCTCGATCTTGTCGAGCAGCGCTTCCACTTCCTCCATCTGCTCCTCGGTCAGCTCGACGGGCTGGGTGGGCAGACGCTGGAGGCTGCATTTCGTGGGAACGATCCCCGCCGCCTCGACGGCGTGGCTGAGGCTCGCGAAGGCGCTGAGCTCGCCGATGACCGAGACCACGCCCTCATCCACCGAGAGCTCCTCAAGTCCTGCGTCGATGAGTTCAAGTTCCAGTTCTTCCAGATCGCGGCCTTCCGGGACGGGGAACTCGATCACCGACTTGCGGTTGAACATGAAATCCAGCTGCCCGGCATTCACCAGTTGGCCGCCGTTTTTGTTGAAGATGATTTTCAGGTTGCCGACGGTGCGGTTGGAGTTGTCCGTCGCGCACTCGACGACAAACAGCGAACCATGCGGGCCCTTGCCCTCGTAGGTGACTTCCGTGATGTCCGCGGCGTCCTTGCCGGCGGCGCGTTTGATGGCATTCTCGATGTTTTCCTTCGAGAGGTTCTGCGCCTTCGCGTTGTTGATGGCGACGCGCAGCGACGCGTTGGATTCCGGGTCCGGGCCGCCGCTTTTGGCGGCCATGGTGATGGATTTGGCCAGCTTCGGAAACACCTTGGACATGGTGGCCCATCGCGATTCCTTCGCCCGGCGGCGGCATTCAAAGTGTCTTCCCATGGTTTTTAATCGGTTGCGGGTGACCGGTGAAATCGCCCTGCGAAAATTCCTAAGCCGCTGCGCCGCAGGATGCAAGTGAAGTGACACTCCGATATTTTCATTCGGTCTTCACCAGTTCAATCACTTGCGCCCACGCCCAGTCCACGCGGTTGCCCACGCCGCTCAGGGCGGTCTTCTGGAAATTCGCGGCGAGCGCGCCTTCCGTTACATCGTCCCAGTAGCCGACCCGGCCGTCTTCGTCGATTTCAGGCAGCAGGATCTTCGAAGGCTCGCTGCGGGCGGCGAGTAAGGAGAGTTCCTGTTCCCGGATTTTTTCGGGGGCTAGCAGGAACAAGGGTTTGTTGGGGAAACTGCCGTGGGAATGCACACTCTTGCCAGCGCACAGTATCCGGTCCGCATCTTTCGCCCGATCGCCCAGCAGAATCTTCACGTTCGCCCCGAGCGCCAACTCCCGCAGCAGCTTGGCGTATTGATCGCCCATCACGGCCTCGTCCACGATGAAGCCCAACGAGCGGGCCGCGGGTGCGCCGGGTGCCAAGGATGTCACGCTGCAACTCTTGCCATCCCCGCCGAATTCCCGCTTGAGCGGATCGTTGTTACTTTTCAGGTAACCCACGGTGAATAGGGCAGCACAACCCGCCAAGGCACTGCCTCCTGTCGCCAGAAGGTCAGTTTTCTCGATTCGCTTCCGTTGACCCACTGCGAGGGTAACCAAAATGACGGCGCACGCGGCGGGGAAGATCCAAAGCCGCCAGTCTTCCATGGTCGTGCTGAAAATCCCAGCGACCAGAAAGGCGAGGATGGAAGCTCGCAGCGCGACCGTCACGGCTTCCCCGCTGCGGGGTCTGGTCAAGACCCAGAACAGCACGAATCCGAACAAGACCGCTCCAGACCAAAGCCAGCCTTGTTCGACCACGAAGGTCAGATAACTGTTCACCATCGTCCGGTAGCCTTCCTGCCGGTCGAGCGACTGATACCACTGCATGTATTGCTCGCCGGATTTTCCTGTTCCGAAGCCGTGGATGTTCTCTGCCGCCATTTGCAGCGCGCCCCTCCAGAGTTCCACCCGGTTTCCCACCGACGCGTCCCGCCCCAGTGCTTCAGTCGAGCGGGAGCCCAAGCCATTCCACATGGTGCCGCCCGCGAGCGCCGCCACCAGCAGCAGAGATAACCAGAAACCCGAGCGCTTGTGCCAGGGGCTTTCCTTCTTGCCGCCCTTGATAGCCGAGAGGACTATCAAATAAAGCAAGGCCGCTGCCGCCGCGACGAGGCCACCGCGCGAAAAAGTCATGATCAGGCAATACCACGCTGCCAGCAGCCCACAGGCCGTCACCAGCAGCGCAGGAATCTTCAGCCACCTGCTTTCAAGCCTCCATGACAGTTGCCACAGGCACCACAGGATCGGTAAGGCACAGGCGAAGATCACCGCAGCCTTGTTCGGGTTCTCGAAGCCGAAGCTCCAGCGCAGGGTTTCCCCGTAAAAGTATTCCACTGGTGTTTCCATCATTACTGTTCTTCCTCCTTTTGTCCCCATAGCTTGGCGATCGATTCATTGGGCAGATAGATCCGCGAATCCTCGGCAATGGATTCTCGGGCGTCCGCAGCATTCGGGAAATATTTCCAATCCTGACCGTCCCCTACGAAGGGCATTTTCTCGCCTTGAAACGCCAGCCGCTCCGCCGCGGGTGTCAGAGCCGACCTCCGCTTTCCAAGATCCTTTTTGGTGAAGTCGTCATGAAACTTCAGGAACTCCATGTCCAGCTTGTCCACGGCTCCGCTGCCTTCGTGGACCATCCCCAGATAGGACCGGAACACCGGAGCCGCCCCCACGTTCCTCAAGCGGTCCACCACCTCCAGCGAGGCGTTGTAACTCTCGTCCGACTCACCGATCGTCACCAGCCATGCCACCTGGTTGCAGCGGGCGTTCGGCGCGTCGAACCAACTGGAGGAGTTGATTGCCACCGCCGTCACCCGGTCCGGCATCCACATCGCGAACCGGTGGACAAACTGCGCGCCGCCGGAGAGTCCCTGCATCAGCAGCCGTTCGGAATCCACCGGGTATTTTTTGGAAACCAGTTCCAGTGCCTCAAGCGTCGCCTTTCCTGAAAATGATTCGGGATAATAATACGACAGTTTGCGGTCCTGTGCCGCCTCCTTCGCTTGTTTGAAGGTGCAGCTCATCACGAACCAATCCCTCTCATCGGCAAGCGACAACCACTCTGCACTGCGGGCCAGCTTCTCCAGCCCTTTTTGGTTGAGATGGGGGCACAGGAACAGCAAGCGGTAGGCCTTCCCCGGCCGGTAATTTTTTGGTACCCGCAGGTAGAACGGGATTTCCTTGTTCAGGTCCGAGCGGGTCTTGACCGTGAAGGTCTCCACCCGTTCCGGCAGCTTCTCCGCAGGTGCCTCCGGCTTCTGAGCGCGCACCGGCACCGCCGAAGCCATCAGAAAGACCAGGGTTTGCGCTACGATCAACCGGGGGAAGCTTACCGCAAATGCGCAAAGGTCGCGAAGTAACGCAGAGCCGGGACGATGCGGGGAAGAAGGATTTCGATCACGGGTTTTTGACAGGTTGGTTCTCATGGATTTCTTCATTCACTCGGTTTCTTTTTCCCAAACATCCGCCACCGCCTTGGATGGCAGCTCAATTCGAAATTCCTCATGGATCGATTCCCGTTCCGCCGAACCCACGCTCCGGTAAGTCTGGATGTCCCCATACCGTGACACAGGCATTACTACCTGTTCTTCACTCTGCTCGCCCTTCCCCGCGGGTTCTTCTCTCCCCCCATAGTGTGCCAGAAACACCTCCGCCATGTCCCTCACCGCCGGTGTCAGCTCGTGACCTGTGCCTGTGTAGGACCGCCACAACCACGGGCAGCCCAGCCGCTGGCCCTTCTTGAAGAACTCCCAAGTCGCGGCGTAGCGTTCATCCGACTCGCCACACAAGATCAATCCGGGCACGTTCCTCACCCGCGCCGTCGGCTCGCTCCACCAGGCGGCGGAATACGCCACAAACGCCTTCACCCGCTGCGGCTTCCACAGCGCGAAGCGGTGCACATAATGCGCACCGGCGGAAAACCCGAAAAACAACACCTTCTCCGTTTCCGCTCCGGTCCGTTTCTCTACCTCCTTCAGCGCCTTCTCCATCACCTCCCCGCTGCCCTGTTCCGGGTAGTAATATCCCTTGCCCTCATTGTTCTCCTTGCCCTCCGCGTGGAACGTCGGTGCCAGCAGCACCAAATTATGCTTCGTCGCAAACGCCTTCCAGCGGGCGTCCAGAATCTGCTCTCCCTTGCCATTGTAGCCAGGCACCAGGACCAGCACTCCCGTGCTGGCCCCAGCTCCCTCCGCTTGCCATGACCTGAACGGGACATCCATGCCACGGGCGGAAACCACCCACTGCTCCTCTGCTGCTGATAGGACGCAGCAGAGGAGTGTGAGCAAGCAGCCAGTTCGTTTGATCATCGAGTCGACTCGTTACTGTCTTCGACCTTGGATGTGAATTCGAAAGGACCCCATTCACTATTTTCTAGCTTCCTCGCGGCGCCGCCCAAAACGCTGAAGAAAGTATTCGAATTCACTCAGTCCTCGGTATTCTGGCCCGGCGTAACCACCAAATGAGTATATCAAATCGAGGCGTCCATTTTGGTTCTTTC
>JFJP01039146.1_pt1 | contig 16488 bp, 15 predicted proteins | sample 431651 | NCBI WGS metagenome assembly JFJP01 (sample SAMN02602958, study PRJNA72255) | Microbial mat metagenome, whole genome shotgun sequencing project. | biome: fresh water; feature: sink hole; material: water; isolation source: purple microbial (photo- and chemosynthetic) mats found in... | reverse complement strand
GTATTCGTCTGTTTCAGGTCATGTCAAACCTAATCGACAACGCTCTCAAATTTACTGAGAAAGGGTCTGTCCATTTTGGCTATGAGCTTCTGGGGAAATCCGACAATCAATATATCCGTTTTTATGTCAGGGATACAGGAATAGGCCTTACTGAAAAGCAAATCAGCCAATTATTTCAGCGTTTTTCAAGGGTTGCTGATTCGAAAGAAAAGTTATACCGTGGAACAGGACTGGGTCTAAGTATCTGCAAAAATATAGTAGAACTCCTTGGAGGTAAAATCTGGGTCGAATCAGAGCTAAACGTAGGATCTACTTTCTATTTTACAATTCCGTATTAATAAAACCACTTAAGCAGCCTGAACTTATAGATCTTCTTCAGCAATTCTTAAATTGAGCTAAGCCCGGAACTCACTCCCCGGCTACACATCTCGGCGTTTTACGGTTAGATCGCAAATTCCATTAATTCAGAATACAAATCTGGGAGCCTGTTCTAAACTTATTGTTCTGTAATTTGTTATAGAATTATGAAGATAAATAAACAAACCCGCACTATGACAAAATTTACTTTGTTATTTCTGGTCTTGTTGACTTTTATAGCAGCTGCCTGTGAAAATAAAGAGAATAGTGAAATGCCGCTCACAGAAACTGCAGCTCCATCCTTTACCCTTATTTCATCTGATGAAATGAACATTTCTCTTTCAGGGTTCAGTAACAAAGTAGTTGTTCTGTTCTTTTTTGGAAGCGACTGCCCATCCTGCAAAGCTGTAGCACCTTCAATCGAATCGCAATTGGCACAACCATTTGCCGGAAGATCTGACTATCAGATTCTTGGTCTTGATCAGTGGAATGGCACTCTGTCTGCTGTAAAATCTTTTGAGTCAATTACAGGTGTTTCTTTCCCCCTGCTGCTCAATGCTGCCTCAGTAGCAGCGGAATACAAAACTACGTATGACAGATTGGTTGTTATCGACAAATCAGGTAAAATTGTTTTCTCAGGTACTCAGAATGCATCAGCTGACCTTGATGCTGTAAAACTTATTGTAAAAGACCTTCTTCCTGTTCCGGCAGTTGATGGCAGTTCTGAAATTCCAGTTACCAAAGGAAATGCGCCAGACTTTAGCCTGAGTTCGCTTTCTGCAGGAACTGTAGCTCTTTCAGATCACATAAACAAAGTGGTTGTACTGTTCTTTATGGGGTATAATTGTCCATCGTGCCAGGCTGCAGCCTTTGACTTAGAAACAAAGATTAATAAACCTTACAGCAAGCGAACTGATTTTAAGTTTTATGGCCTCGATATCTGGAATGGCAGCAGAGAGGCCGTTGAAGCCTTCAGGGATCTTACCGGAGTAACATTTCCGCTTTTGCTTGATGCTTCAAAGACAGGTGCAGATTACCAGACAACCTATGACCGGCTTGTTGTGATTGATAAAAAAGGAAATATAGCTTTTTCAGGCAAAATGCCAGCTACTTCCGACCTTGCATCTGTTAAATCAAAACTCGATGAGCTCTTTGCAAAATAGGCTCAGCAACAACCAACATTACTTAAACTCTTAAAATGGCAATGAAGGCAATTGCAATTGCAATACTATTAAGCTTAATGACGTTGATTACCAATGGTCAGCAGGTTAAAAATTTCAGACTAAACGATCTGGATAATACATCACGTTCATTTACAGAGCTTAAAGGAGAAAAAATTACAATAATTGATTTCTGGGCTACGTGGTGCAAACCCTGTAATAAGGCGATACCTGAACTTAATAAGATCTACGATTCATATAAAGATAAAGGTGTTCAGATTATTGGGATAAACTGTGATGGCCCCAGAAGCATCAATAAGGTAGCGCCTCTTGCTTCTGCCCTGAAAATAAAATATCAGGTACTTACAGATATCGATTCAGAAGTTATGAAAGACCTTAATATTAATGCCTTCCCAACATTAATAATAATTAACAGCCAGGGAAAGATTGTATGGATACATGAAGGATTCAGCACCGGGGATGAAAAAATAATTATTGAAGAGATAGAAAAGAATCTTAGTAAATCGTAGGCATGCAGGTTAGAAAGTTAATATTTATCTTAATCCTCGTCCCAACTTTCTTTATCAATACATTAAAAAGTCAGTTCAGCGGATCTGAACTTCTTGAGTTTCAGTATGGAAGAATTCCTGAAGATACTGCTTCATTCCCAACAATTTATAATAAGGCCAACCTTAACTATTCAATCAAAAGTTTCAAAGCAGGTATAACACTGGAACAATTTTACACCAGGAATACCGGAAGCAGCTATACGAAACCAACTCAGGTATATCTGCAATACAATTCTGAACTTATTGAAATAAAAGCAGGAAATTTTTATGAAACCATCGGGAGAGGATTGCTGCTCCGCTCCTATGAGATACAGGGTGCTCTTACTGAAGATCTCAGCTATCGCTCCCGTCATTACTTTCATCGCGATATTTTTGGCGTAAGTACAAAACTCAGACTAAAAAACTTCAATACAAAACTGATATACGGAAAACCCCTTAACAATGTATTTCCACCGTCGCTACCGGAAAAAACACGGAGAACCGATGAAATAGCGGTAATATATTCCGATTTTTCGGTCAGAAAACAAACGGCTGGCGCATCTTTGCTTTACCTCTCCAATAATAATGGAAGTTCTTATTATACAATGGCTTCTGTTCAGGGAAAACTATTTCCCTTTCTCTCTTACTATTCGGAAGCTTCGAAGAATATCAGCGGATATAAAATAAATGATTTCTCCAAAGATGCTGCATACGCTCTATACTCAGCTTTAAATATTACTTATAATAGTCTTGGAATCAGTGCAGAGTATAAGTATTATAACAATTTTACAATTGGAGCCGGCATTAATGAGCCTCCTGCACTTGTTAAGGAGCATACTTATAAGGTACTCAACAGGAGTACTCATGCACTACAGCCCTTAAATGAAACAGGTTATCAGATTGAGTTCTTTTACACATTCCCCGGATTAAGTACTCTTACACTGAACAATACAATAGCGATTAACGATTTTGGCCGTAGTTTTTTATTCAGGGAATATTTTGCAGGCTATGAATTTTCAGTAGGCGAAATAAATGAAACAAAAGTGTTTTTTGATTATGCCTCTGATCCCTTTAAAGGAGAAATGAATCGTATATCGGGGGGCATATATACAGAATGGTCTGTTGGAGGCTCATCTTCAATAAATACAGCTTTTGAATCTCAATCTTTCACGAGGAATGATGAAAAGGTGAGGAATATGGTTCTTTCGGCAGGATACGCATTAAGGTCAAAGATTATTACCGGACTTACAGTTGAAACAAGCAATGATCCATTTCTTACTGAAAGAGAAAAAAAGATCTGGACAGGAGCAGATATCAAATATCAGATAAACAATAAGAATTCCCTTCAGCTCTTTGCAGGGAGCAGACGTGGAGGTCCGGCATGCAATGCAGGAATTTGTTATGAGGTGCTTGATTTTTCGGGCATAGAATTCAGGATTACAAGCAGATTCTAACAACATTAAAATGCCCGTTAAACCACTTATCAATAACTGATTTCTTAAACCTCTATTGTTTTACCAGTTCCACCCGGCGGTTCAGGGCTCTGCCCTCTTCAGTTTCATTAGTTGCAACAGGCGCTGTTGGTCCGTCGCCAAAAGCTTTTAGCCTGGCAGCTGCCACAGAATGTTGTGTCACAAGAGCATTAACAACTGCTGCTGCCCGGTCCATTGACAATTTGATGTTAGCATCAAATGTTCCTGTATTATCTGTATGTCCAACAACATAAAGTTTTAAAGACTGATCAGTAGAAAGCAGTTTAGCAATCTCCTGCAGTGCTGACGACGATTCCGGTTTCAATACGGATTTGCCGGTATCAAAATAGATTCCATACAGAGCAACTTTACCGGTTTCTTTAATCGAGGAAGCCATACTGCTTGCATCGGCAACCACATCCTGCTCCATAGCCTCTTTTTCAATTACAAAAATTGAATACATACCGTTTCCGCCACCCTGAATATGAGCCCATACCTCTTTCCCATCTTTTACCAAATTAACAGTTGTATTGAGAATTCCACCATCCACAAATTCATACACCATTTTCCCTCCGATTTTCTTAATAGCATTTGTATAGTTTCTGGCAATTTGCAATCCGCTCGGAGCCTGGGCATTCTCGTTAAGGTTATAGTAGACAAACATATAATGCCCCTCAACAGCCTGCTTTTTCCCATCGCTTACTGTAAATTCATATTTGTCAAATTGCAAATCATCACACCTGTAGATATGGAAATTTGGCATCCTGGTGAATAAAGCAGGATCTTTGCAGCCTTCAGCATCTTCCTGTGCGATTGCAGGAAGGATTCCTGCCAGAACTAATAATAACGTACTGATAATCTTTTTCATAAGTCTGGTTTTACAAATAAATTATTTTCTCCCGGTATTTCTTTAATAGAAACAGTTACGGGCTAAACATTATAAAAATAATGTAATTTATTAAGAATCCATATCCGGAATACAGAATAATCAAACAAAATACAAGTGGATTATGAAATAAAATCCATTACTGAAACTGTCGCCCGCTCAAAAACAATGTTGTGAAAGGTATTGTCATGCTATTCTTCAAAACAAAGAAAATTCATATTAATAATAATGTATTCAAATTGTAAACATTTAAGATAGAAAATGAAACTTTTGAAAAATATTTTTGAGACTTATTATATGTAAATACATTAATAGAGGATACTAATATTATTTTCTTGTGGATATTTCTGAATTAAACCCTAAAATAGAAAGGGCTTTCTATTTTATCCTTGCAATATTTGCATTGTTAGTCTTTATAACCGGACTTTTCCCCGATGCCATTGTAGATTCAGCAAAATATGCAGCAGTATCGCGCAGTATTTTTGAAAGCGGTGATTTTATTCATCTGAAAATTAATGGAGAACCTTATCTGCAAAAACCACCTTTACTATTTTGGCTGGGTACTTTATCGTTTAAATTATTTGGTATATCAGTAATTGCGTTTAAATTACCATCGCTTCTCCTCTCATTTCTGGGAGTATATTCAGTTTATCGCCTTGGTTTTTTGATATTTAATAAAGTAACGGGCTTAATTGCTGCATTGCTCTACTTGTCGTGTGAGGCATTTATGCTGTATAACATGGATGTTCATACTGACTTGCTGCTTACGACAAATATTATTTTTGGAACATGGCAACTGGCAGAATATCTCGAAAAAAAGAAAGCACTGAACTTTATTCTTGGTTTCGTCGGAATTGGTCTGGCAATGATTTCAAAAGGAGTAATTGGGCTGGCTGTACCTGTTTTTTCAATATTGGGATATCTAATTGTAAAAAAAGATTTCCGTACAATATTTTCACTGAAGTGGCTTGCTGCAATACCAATTCTTGTAATAATTCTATATCCTGCTTTAAAAGGGTTATATGATCAATTTGGAATTTCTGGTATAAAGTTCTTTTTCTGGTCAAATAATATAGACAGAATAAAAGGTGATTATACAGGAGGAAGACACGACTATCTCTATAGTTTTCATACACTTATTTACATTTTTGTTCCATGGTCACTTTATGCATATACTGCATTTATTAAAGATTTCCAGAACTGGAAGAAACAAGGTTTCCAGATCAGAAACAAGCAAACCGTGTACTGTTACTCAGCAATTATTATTTTTGGACTTATCATCACTATTTCGAGTCAGCAATCACCCCATTATCTTTTGCCGGTCATCCCGTTTATTGCAATAATTACTGCCGGCCTTATTTATAAACTTTCTATTGAAGAAAAGTATCCGCGTACTTACAATCTGATGCTGGTCCTGAGGACAATAATGGTTATTTTGTTATGGTCCTTTGTCATAGTACTGGTTACATATTTTTTCCCTGCAAAAAACTTTCTTATTCTGGGTACAATAGTTCTGATGTTCATAATTATGGTTATCAGCTACATAATGCTTAAGACCAGGTTCCAAAAATTAATATTTCCTCTGTTAATTACAATCTTTGTTGTTGGGTTTGCATCAAACACAGTATATGCTCCTTCCGCACTGGAATATTTTGGTCCTCTGCAGGCTTCATACCGTTATAACATACTGGCAAAAGATTCCGAACCGCTGTTTATCTATAATTACTATCGTTTTGAAACATCTTTTTATCCGAAAAATGTTGCTGAATTTATTTCCGGAGATCGTCTGAAAGAGGTCCTTTTTAGAGGATCATGCTGGTTCATAACTGATAGTACAGGACTTATGGATATTAAGGCTGTTGACGAAACCTCAATTGTTGAAAAACATATTTTCCCTTATAAAGAGTCAACAAATCTATCCTTAAAATTTCTCAATCCTGCTACCAGAGCAAGCGATTTGTCTGAAATATACCTGCTAAAAATAAAACAGAGATGACTAAATTATCAATTCTTATAGCTGTATATAATGAGGAGGAGAATATTAAGCCTATGATAGACAATATCAATAAGGCTTTTAATAATTCATTAATAGAATATGAGGTTATTTTTATCGATGATGGTTCAACTGATGGTACTGCATACTGCATCAAAGAAATTAATGATCCGAGAGTAATACTGTTAGAACTCAAAAGAAATTTTGGTCAGACAGCAGCACTAAAAGCAGGAATCGATTATTCAAAAGGTCAATATATTGCAACACTGGACGGTGATCTTCAGAATGATCCGTCTGATCTGCCTGGGATGCTTGGAATATTAAAGCAAACTGATTGTGATATCGTAACAGGAATCAGAGCTAAAAGGAATGATGGTTTCTTTTTAAGAAAAATGCCATCAATTATTGCAAATTACATTGTTCGTAAGGTAACTCATACTGATATTATAGACAATGGTTGTGGTATTAAGGTCTTTAAAAGCAATGTTTTAAAGGATTTACCATTATACGGAGAAAGACATCGTTTTCTGGTATCTCTTGCAATTCTCGACGGTGCAAAAGTAAAACAGGTTGCAGTGAAACACCATCCCCGCATACACGGCAAATCCAAGTATGGTTTAGGACGTACTCTTAAAGTTGTAAGCGATCTTATCCTAATGAATTTCATAAGAAAATATGAACAAAAGCCTATGTATTTTTTTGGAACAACAGGACTATTAACTTCATCAACCGGAGCAATAATTCTTATATGGCTGCTTATTCAAAAGCTTCTCGGATATGATATATGGGGAAGACCTCTGATGATTCTTGGAGTCTTGCTGTTGTTTATCGGATTCCAGATAATATCAACAGGTCTCATTCTTGATTTCACGATAAGAAAGCACTATGAAAAAGATTCGGCAAAACCTTACAAAATCAAAAAGATATACGATGCAAAACCGGAAGTTAAAAGATATATTGATTTTTACAGGTAAGATTCTCCTTTCTTTACTTGCAATCATTTATGTCCTTAAGAAGGTATCATTTAACGATATAGCAGACATTTTACAAAGAGCAAATTTTATCTTTCTGCTGGTTGCCCTTATGTTTTTCTTTTTATCAAAACTCTTTTCGGCTAAAAGATCCCTTTTAATATTTAACCAATACTCAATTCATATAACCGGCTGGGAAAATCTGAAATTGTACTGGACAGGCATGTTCTATAATCTGTTTCTGCCAGGTGGAATTAGTGGAGACCTATACAAAACAGTCATTATAAATAAAGCTCACGGCAACGGTTTTAAGATTAGTGCATGGGCTGTTATTACAGACCGGATAGCAGGTATATCAGCTCTTATAGTTCTGGCTATGTTATGTTTCTTTTTTATCAACTCCTTTAATAATCTGATAATTATTTCAATTATTGGCATCCCTTTAATAATAATAGGTTTCCTTATGATTATTACACTTGTAATGCCAAAACTTAAAGAAGTTATGGGAAAGCTTCTCGGATGGTCTTTCCTTGTACAACTCCTTCAGGTCATTTCAACCATATTCATACTAATTGCATTGGGAGTTGGCACAAACTATGTGGAATACATTTTTATTTTTCTTGTATCGTCTGTAGCTGCCACGTTGCCTGTTTCAATAGGAGGAATCGGGATACGTGAACTGGTATTTTTAAAAATATCTGATTACCTCTTGCTTGATCAGAGAGTTGCCATATCGATAAGTTTCACATTTTATCTAATAACAGTACTGGTCTCATCAGCCGGAGTTATTACATCAATAGAAAGTAAAAGGAAGATTAAATCCGAGGCAGAAATAATCGCATATAACAATCAAGTCTGATAGAATCAATGGTAAACAACAATATGTCAGCTGTAATCAATACAGGCCGGATTCTTGTAACAGGAGGAGCAGGATTTATTGGATCTAACCTTAGTGAAAACTTACTAAAATCTGGTTACCGGATTACCTGTGTTGACAATTTTAACGGCTTTTATGATCGGAGCATAAAAGAAAGAAACATATCTTCAATTAGGAACCATCCACAATTCGAACTATGCGAAACTGATATCAGAGATAAGAATGAGCTTGAGAATGTGTTTAAAAGAGTGCGTCCGGGACTTGTTATCCATTTGGCAGGAATGCCGGGTGTACGCCCTTCTATTGAAAATCCCTTTCTCTATTTTGATGTAAATGTTACCGGCACTTTGACTATTCTCGAAATGATGAAAAAATTCAAAGTCAATAATATGATATTCGCTTCGAGTTCATCGGTTTACGGGAATAATGTAAAAATTCCATTTTCAGAATCAGACCCTGTGGAAATGCAGATTTCTCCATATGCTTCCTCTAAAAGGTCGTGTGAGTTGTTATGTTATACCTACCATAGTTTATATTATTTTAATATTTCCTGTCTACGATTTTTCACAGTATATGGGCCGCGTCAGAGACCCGATCTGGCAATTCATAAGTTTACTGAAAAAATCCTTGCCGGTGAACCTATTCAGATTTATGGATCAGGAGCTACGGCGAGAGACTATACCTTTATAACCGATATTACCGATGGAATTGAAAAAGCAATAAAACATCTGAATGGATTCAGTATATATAATTTAGGAGAATCTCAGGTTGTTACACTAACTGAAATGATTGAAACAATTGAAAATGCCTTAGGTACCAAAGCTGTTAAAGAATATCTTCCCGGACAACCGGGTGATGTTGTAAAAACATTTGCTGACATCAGTAAGGCCAGGGATGAAATAGGTTATAATCCGGTAACAACATTTAAAGAAGGGATAGAACTATTCATTAAATGGAAGATAAACGAAAGAGCGATCAATTCCTTTCAAAGAGATGATGCCCGCTATATAAAAAAATATCAAATAATATAAATGTATGATAAATTTATCTTTTGTAATTAAACTTCTCAGATTTGGTTTAGTAGGCTTATCCGGTATGTTACTCGACTTCGGACTAACCTTACTCTTTAAAGAAGTTTTTAAAGTAAAAAAATATATTTCGAACAGTATTGGTTTTACTGCAGCGGCCACATCTAATTTCATTTTAAACAGGGTTTGGACTTTCAGCAGCTCAAATCCAGATATAATGTTCCAGTTCTTAAAATTTTTTATGATTTCTCTATTGGGCCTATTGCTAAATAATCTTACGATCTATTTGTTTACAGATTATAAGTTTAAAATTAACTTCTATATTTCCAAGGGTATAGCAACTTTTCTGGTTTTTTTCTGGAACTTTTTCATGAACTACTTCTTTACATTCTGATTTTTACAAATTAGTCTTCCCGAGAGACAATTAAGTAACTATTTGCTAACTGAAATAACATCTTATTGTAACACTTTTCACTGAATTTCACCAATAAAAAAAAGATGTTACCACTTTCAATAAAAAGCAGGATAAGAACCAATTTTTTTAATAAATTACCATTATGGTTCCTCAGTTTTCTATTAATTATTTTGTTTATTTTCTCACTTCAGTATCTGAAAATAGAAATCTTTTTTAAGCAAGCTAATACTCCTTTTGAAGGTAACTACTTTTACAATCCCTACAAGGATTTCTCATTAAATACAGTAAAGGCAAACTTTCATACTCATTCAAAATCAGGAAGAAATTCTATTAAAAATCCGAATGAAACCGGGAAAATATATGAACACTATAAACGCAATGGATATGATATTATTAGTGTATCCAACTATCAGAAAATAGAAAAAGATACATTAACTTCGCTTTACATTCCGGTTTATGAACATGGGTATAATATTAATAAAAGTCATCAGCTGATAATAGACAGTGAAAAGCCTGTATTTTATGATTTTTCTTTAATTCAAAACTATAGTACCCGACAGCAGGTCATAAATAAACTAAATCAAAGAAGAGGGCTGATTGTACTTGCACACCCCAGTTTATTTGGAGGCTATAAGGAATCGGACATGAAATACCTCAAAGGATATGATTTTATAGAAGTATTCAATAATTATGCTGTTTCAGATAACATCTGGGATGCAGCTCTTACAAACGGTTATCCTGCATGGCTCATGGCAAACGATGATTGCCATGATATCAGCCTTTCAAATCTCTCCTTCAACAACTGGACAAGAATCAGTTCACATGGAAATTCGAAAGAAGAAATCCTCATGGCTATGAAAGAAGGGTGCCATTATGGCGTTAGAAATCTGGATCATACTGAGTTAAATTATCTTGACTCCTGCATTGTAACAGGAGATGTGTTGAAAGTCTATTTCCGAAACGAAGCAGACCGAATTAAATTTATTTCAGACAACGGAACAGTTATAAAAGAGGCGGTAAACACAAATTTTGCTTCATATAAAATAGAAAAAGAAAACAGTTATGTAAGAGTTGAGGCTCACAATGGGGAAGAACTGATTTATCTTAATCCTGTTATCAGGTACAACGGGTATCAGTTATCCTATAACAATGGGTTTCCCTTAATAGATTCTACTCTTACAATTTTGGTAAGAATGCTTATTTTTTGCCTGAATCTATCATTGCTTTTTATAATTCTTGCCATAAATGGAAGAGTTGCAATTCCTGTTATTCTAATCAAATTCCCTACCCGTTTCAGAACAAGGGGCGAAATGAGTTTGGGATAGTATCGCCCTTAAAACCAGTCATTTCATATATATACACATATTTCACAGTTTTTTTATTCCGTTCAATGGAAAGAGTATCCATGGGTATTACCTGGCTGAAAAACCCTGAAAAATATTCAGGATCATGATAATTCCGAGAGTCTGTAATATAAAAAACCCTTGAGTTCATATCTGGTTGTCGTATTTTGTTTATCCAATAATATTTGTGAATTTTCTCAATTCCTCCCAAAGCAATAAGATTTATCTTTAAAGGATATGCTATATAATAATCGAGATGGGCTGCCGGAAACCAATTGTCGCTTAAAATTAAAGTTTTAGAATTATCAATGCCTGTTATTCCTTCATTTAAAAGGAACCTGGAAAATTTTTCTCTTGTCTGTTCCCATCCATACATATCAAGGGTAATGTCATTTTTACCTGTTCGCATTTTATCGATGCCGCTGGCAGCATTAAAAAGTCCATAATTGATCTGAAGAGTACCTGCAATGAGGAAAAAAAAACAAAACCCCACAGCAGAGTAGACTATTCTCACAGATCTATCATGGTTCATTAGGTACAGTTCCGCGAGGTATTCGCCTGCTAAAATAATCAGGCATATAAACGCCGGACCTGTCCAATGGGGCAATGCATAGCGGAATAATGAGAGAAGGGTAAAAATAACAATAAGTGGCAGTCCGGTATAAAGAAGAAAGATATCCACTCTTGATATTTCTCCTCTCTTCTTTCTAAAAAGTTTAAAAAGGGTAAATAAAAAGAGAACTGAAAGTACCGGGTTATGATACAAAAACTGTCCCAGACTGAATTGTACGAATGAAGTTAAATTAACCTTGCTTTGAAAAAGCTCTACCCTGTTTCCCTGGAAAGCGAAGCTGATAAAATCGTTTTTAAAGTTCCAGTATACAACCGGGAGCATTAGAATAAGTGTAACTATTACACTTATATATAAAGCCGGTTTTCTCAGCCATATTCTGTTACTGATCAGAATGAATAAACCTGCTCCAAACCACAAAAAAAGTGCGTTATACTTACTAAGGAAGGCAAGGCCGGAGAAAAAACCAAAAAAGACAATATTGATGTTGTCCTTTTTCGTCGGATTTGGAGATGTAATTGAAGGTAATGCGAAAAAGAGTGCAAGAAGGACAAAGAGAATCAAAGGAGAATCAGGCATAATAAAAAGACCACTTATAATATTAAAATAGAATGAAGATATAAACATAAAAACCGCAAAATATCCAGCCAGGGGCGAATAAATCCTTTTTACAAGATAAAAAAGGATAATAATATTCCCCGACGAAAAGATCAAAGATCCCAACCGCATAAAGTAATCTCCTTGAAGGGATAGGTCTAATGAGAACAATTGAATAAGAAACCCAACCATTGGTGGATGATCAAAATGACTCCAATCCGGGAATAGTGCATATGTCCAGTAATAGACCTCATCATTTCCCAGCTCGAGAATTCCTGCTGGAAAGGATTTTAACAGGAGGTTTATAACTACAATAAAAAGAAGCAGAAATAATTCTTTTCTTTTGGAAAGATCGCTGACCAGATATTTAAAAATCATAGAAAATATTTTAGATTGTGAATCCAAAGATCATCTAATAATGTTTCGAAAATGTGAAGATTTTGTGAATATACAGACCACATCGTATAAGATCTGAAGATGAAGTCCTTCACATCCTGGATCACCGAATCTCTGACTGACGGTAAGCAGGTGTTGCCCTTTTAAAGACAAAACCCGTAAGACGTTGATCTTACGGGTTTTGAAAGTTGTAGTAATTGTCAGGGTTAAACTCCTATGTCCCAGCGGCGAAAATACAATCCCTGACGAACTATGGGGATTGTTTTAAACTCTATTTCCTCCATCTGCATCTGGCTCAATGGTGAAAATCCGGAAGCAATTTTTATGTTTTCTTCTATTTGTGCCACGCTGTCGACACCAATAATGGTTGTGCTTACCGGCAGAGTCATATTATATGTCAGCGCCTCCTTAATTGTAATTGTTCCGGGTAAAGATGTTCGCAGGCGGACATCGGGTTGTTCCTCCAATGGTGGAGGGGTCCAGCTCGAAAGAATACGGCTGCGGGTAGTTACTTTCATTCCGATTATAGCAATTCCCTGCTTCTGTGCTTCTGGCAGAAGATAGTTTTTAAAGCTCAGGTAATGAATATCAGCAGCATTTACAGCCAATAAAATTGAATCAAACGGATAACGTTTGATTGCTTCCAGCAAAACAAGCGGTTCGAAGTGTCCGGTTATTCCAATATTCCTTACGATTCCTTCGGCTTTGGCTTTTTCCATGGCTTTAATAGCGCCGTTGGCAGCAAAAATCTGATCAACCTGATCCTGCCGTTGCACATTGTGTAACTGCCATGTATCGAGGTGGTTTGTCTGCAGATTCTTCAGGCTCTCCTCGAGTAAACGCATCGATCCGTCATAAGTCCTGTCGTGGGTTTTTGTTGAAAGCCAGACTTCATTACGTCGGGTTTTCATTACCCGTCCAATGTTCAACTGGCTTACCCCCTGACCATATGAGGCAGCTGTGTCGATATAATTGATCCCCAGATCGATGGCGCGATTAATAATTTTTTCCGATTCCTCTTCCCTTCCCTTGATTTCGATGGTAGCCTGGCCACCAAGGCTCAACACTCCTACTTTATAGCCCGTCTTTCCCAAAGATCTGGTAGGCATGGCATTGTATGTTACCGGGTTAAAGGGATCTTCATTGTTTTTCTTCTGAGGAATTGATTTTAATGTTTCATTTAATGACATAGAATTTCCAACTGTCACAGTAGCTGCAGCCGCAAGTCCGGTACCAAGAAAAGCTCTTCGGTTAATAATATTCTTCTTCATAGTTCGGTTTTTATTTGTAAGACTACAATCAGGATAATTCAAAACCATAATATTAAATAAAGGACTCTGAAGTCAATATATTTAATACTTAAAGATATTCCTTTATCAAACGAAATCAAATTATTTTTTTTAAAGTTACAGAATCCATCACCGAATCCCGGCCAGCAGACAAACGTCACCACTATCACCAAAGTCATTATGCCGGCATCTTATTGACTCAAAAGATGTGCATTCGAAAGAAAAAAGCTTCAGATGAATTAATTTCCTAAATTCCGGCAGGGATCTCTTTTATTGGCATAATTTGTATATTCCGGTAAAAAGAATGGCGCAGATTAAAAGCATGATTGTTGATCTTCCCATTTACAATATGTATGCTTTCATTACCCACCGTATAAATTTCTATAACATTCCACTCACCAACAGGTTTTTCATGATCCTGATCCTTCTCGCAATAGCTTCTTGCAGTAGAAAAGGTTATAGATTCTGCACCTTTCATGTATTTGTAACGTTTGTCAGGCGACTCTCTGACGGCTGGAATATCAGCAAAAGTAGTATCTACACATATAAAATCACCTGTAGATTCCTCCATCACCTGACATTCGAGCGACTTCATCCATACTCCTCCCCAGGAACCTTCTTCTTCAATGGAATGGTAAAGTATACCACTGTCCATAAGATCATCCTTGCGGGGAGGATACTTCTCGTTTCCCCATTTAAATTCCAGTCGCAAATGATAATTTTCATACTCCTTTTCGGTGACAAGAATCCCGAATACCTCGCCGGATATCCTGATTGCTTTCTTTCCATCTTCATCAACCACGGTGAAAACATTAAGAGGGTCCTTGTTAATACCAATTGGAACCGTATAGTTTCATCTTTTTCATTGAACAGATTTTCCCAGGTAGAATCACTTTTCCCCTTTTGAGGAGACTGGCAGCTAATCAAAACAGATGAAACAAATGCAATCAGGAGTAGTCGTAACATTGGATAGGCATTTAAAGTTTTAAAAATCAAATGTAATTAAATTCCCGGAATCAAAATTTTAATTATTGGAATGTCATTCTTCAGGCATATAATTGAGGATATCTGAGAAACAAAAACCCGCAAGAAGTTGATCTACAGGATCTGGGTTATTATACAAGAAAAAATAATCAACCCTAAAATATACATCCTATTAATAATTCTGTTTTTTATACATTTTCTGAAAGAGAAAGAGAGACCTAACGTTAGTCCTGATGCGGATCTTCTGATCTTCATTATTTGTTCATCTTCACTTCAGTATTTTTAATTCTGTTAAAAATTACCTGAAACGAAATGCTAATGTATTACAGTCTAATCAATACCTGAAATATGAAAGTAATTCCGGGTTTCATAATTTTACTTATTCTGGGACTTACTGAGCTTCAGGCACAAAGTAGTTTTACTGCGTCAGGCGGTGATGCAGCAAGCGGAGCAGGAAGCATTCTGGGAGTCAAAAATGGTTTCCAGTTTAGTTATTACTGGAGCTCAACCGAATCGTATGATAACTTTGCCGGATTCCAGTATTTTGATTATGGTTCTACTTACTTTGATTATAAGAGTAGTACTTATTATGTGCGCGCAGTCCGGAGATTCTAACAGAAATTAAAATCTTAATAATATTAGTGTTGGCATGATATTTGTTTATTTACTTATCTATATATATAGATTATTAAATTTAATTATACATTTAAATTTATTCAAATGAAAAATTCAGGTAGCAAACAGGCATTGGTAATAGTTATCACATTTCTGTTATTAAACACATCTCTCACAGGTTGTGAAAAACAGAATGATACTACAGAAAAGGCTGGAATTGAATCAGATCAGGCTGCAGGAACTTCAGATATAACAAACCAGCTGAAGTTGATACCCATCGAGCCACTGAGCGATAAAGAACGTAATGGCCTTATTTTCCTTCGCGAAGAAGAGAAACTTGCAAGGGATGTTTATAACTATCTGCATAGATCATTTAATTTGAATACATTCGTTAATATTCCGAAAAGTGAACAGCAACATATGGATGCTGTTAAGTTTCTGCTGGACAGATATGGAATTAATGATCCGACAGAAGGCAAGGCAATTGGGGAATTTGTTAATAAAGAGTTGCAGGAATTATACAACACACTGATAAAAAAAGGAACGGAAAGTGCTGTTGAAGCACTTAAAGTCGGAGCACTTATTGAGGAAGTAGATATACGTGACCTGATAAATGAGCTGGATGAAAGCGTAGATAACCTGGATATTAAATTTGTATACAACAATCTGATAAAAGGATCGAAAAACCACCTCAGAGCTTTTACTGGAGTTCTTAAAACTTATGGTATTACCTACACTCCGGTAATTTTAGATGAAAAACTTTATAATGCAATTGTTATGTAATGCGAGGTAATTGGCTAAAATCAGAGAAACCAGTAAGAGAAAAATCCCCCATCGGATCCCCGCCTGCCGGCAGGCAGATGTCACCCCTTTCAAAACAAAAACCCGCAAGACATTGATCTTACGGGTTTTGCGATTTAAAGAAGTGGTGCCACCAGGAATCGAACCGGGGACACATGGATTTTCAGTCCATTGCTCTACCGACT
>JFJP01005564.1_pt1 | contig 16489 bp, 18 predicted proteins | sample 431651 | NCBI WGS metagenome assembly JFJP01 (sample SAMN02602958, study PRJNA72255) | Microbial mat metagenome, whole genome shotgun sequencing project. | biome: fresh water; feature: sink hole; material: water; isolation source: purple microbial (photo- and chemosynthetic) mats found in... | reverse complement strand
CGTGCAGTGTGGTCCAAGTTGGGAGGAATACGGTCGATTTTGTAGAAGAAAGCTGGGGGCCTGAAGGTCAATCAGGCACCCAGAAGGAGCACTTCCGCTGGTGACTCTCGCTGGGACTAGCGAGCGTCAGGCAGCTCGATTTTGACTTCCAGCACTTCCAGGTTGTCCTGGCGCTCAAGATTCACTTTGATGTCGTCCGGATTGATCTTGATGTATTTGCTGATCACTGCCACCAGATCGCGTTGCAAATCCTGCAAGTAATCGGGCTCGGCGGCGTTGCGGCCGCTGCGCTCGTGCATCAGAATCATTTGCAGCCGTTCTTTGGCGACTGTGGCTGTCTTCTTTTTCTCACCAATGAAAAATGAAAGAAATGACATGGCTTTATTTCCCTCCGAAGAGGCGCTTCAACAGGCCCTGCTTAGGTGCTTCGGTAAAGCGCATAGGTTTCTCAGCACCTAAAAAGCGGTCTATGACATCCTTGTAGGCCTCAGACACATCGCTGCCTTGCATGTGCACAGCGGGCACACCCTGGTTAGAGGCCTGCAATACAGATTCGCTCTCCGGAATGACGCCGATAAGCTTGATGCGAAGGATGTCTTGAATGTCTTCGAGTGATAGCATCTGCCCCTGGTCCACACGCGCCGGGTTGTAGCGGGTGATGAGCAAGTGTTCTTTGATAGGTTCACCGCCCGCCATGGCACGCTTGGTCTTGCTGGCCAGCATTCCCAAAATGCGGTCTGAATCCCGGACCGAAGACACCTCCGGGTTGGTCACCACCAAAGCTTCATCCGCAAAATGCATGGCCATCAACGCACCGGTCTCAATGCCGGCAGGGGAGTCGCACACAATGAATTCGAAGTCCATTGCAGACAAATCATTCAACACTTTTTCAACGCCCTCCTGAGTGAGAGCGTCCTTATCTCGGGTTTGCGACGCTGCCAGTACAAACAGGTTGTCGCACTGCTTGTCCTTGATCAGCGCCTGGTTGAGATTGGCTTCACCGTGAATCACATTGATCAGGTCATACACCACGCGGCGTTCGCAACCCATGATGAGGTCCAGGTTGCGCAGGCCTACATCAAAGTCGATAACGGCAGTCTTGTGACCACGCAGGGCCAACCCGGTTGCAAAACTGGCACTGGTGGTGGTCTTTCCCACACCACCTTTGCCGGAAGTCACCACAATGATTTTTGCCATGGATAAAAATCTTTCAAAAATAAAATCAGGTTTTCAATGCCTCAATCAGCAGTTTTTCCTGCCCATCGTTGCTTAAACGTACTTGCGCTGCCTTGCCGTGAACCTCTTTGGGAAGAGAATTTTCACTGGTGCGGTACACGCCGGCAATCGAGATCAATTCCGGCTCCAGACACAGGGAAAAAATACGGGCCTGAACATTGCCTCGCGCACCAGCCATGGCTTTACCGCGTAGCGGGGCATACACATGAATATTGCCGTCGGCTACCACTTCTGCACCCTGGTTCACCATGGCCAGAACCACCAGATCCGCACCACGCGCATAAATTTTCTGGCCGGACCTCAAGGGTTTGTCCACCACCATGGTTGCCGGGCCAGGGACTTCTTTGACGACTTCCCTCACCATCTCGACTGTCTCGGTCAGGTGCACTACTGGCTCAGCGCGTGGCCTTGGCACATCGGCAGGTGACTCCACCAAGCCCAGGGCTTTGGAAGCTTCCAGCCAAACCGTATGGGGGCTTCGTACCGCCACGGGTACCAGTCGGCAAGCGCGAACACTGTCAAGCAAGGACGAGAGTTTGGGTACAGATTCATCGGTTTCCAGATGGGAAAAATCCAGAACCAATGCATCGTGGTCAAAGAAATCCGGACTCTCGCCTTCTGGCCCGAATTGTTTTAAAAGATCATTGCAAACTGCATCGAGGTCACTGGTCTTGACCAACAGCGCTACCAGCGAAAGTTGTGCACTTTTGATCTCGAATGAAACAGACATGGGGGGGAAAACCGGTGAAACCGCGCACAGCACAGCAAGAAACAAATTTTACTTGATTGCCTATCCACGGAAGACCGGGCGCCAGAGGGAATTTTGTGTAACCTGTGTTGGAACAACAAGCCAAAATTTAATTTGCTTTTTCTATGCGCCTTGTATTCTCTTCTTTTACTTATTTAAAGCATAGTAGTAGTAGATAAGGGTGGCACCTTTCTGTGAATAAGTGTTTTTTATCTATATTTATCAATGACTTAGCTACTTTGAAGCCATGTGTGTGAGCCTGCTTTCCAATTGGTCCTGTGCCATGAACAACTTTGAAGATTCGTCCGTTGCTGTGGATAAGGTAGTGTTTGTTCCAAACCTATGCACAGAGTTATTGTTTGACAAACCGTGCAATCAGCCGTGTAGAGTTGCATGCTGCATCAGGAGTTTTTGCAATGAGTGAGAAGAAGTCTTTTGAAACCGCGCGGGAGACGCTGAAGCAGTTGACTGCGCGCAAACTGCCGCCAACCCCTTCGAACTACCAGACGCTATACAACGAGATTGCTGGCATTCCGCATGTGCCACATTTTCCTGCCGATTTTTTAAGAGAAATTTCGCAGGCCCTGCCAACGAAGACACCCGGTCAACAAAAACAGCGAGGATTGTTGGATTACGCGATTGACCGTTTGAATTGGGAAGGAGTCAAAAATGCCTTGGTAGCTTACGGTGGTTTTGCACCCGTCGCTGGGCCAGAAGCAGCGGGTATCACAGGGTCGTCGGTTCCGAATGCCATTGCGGCTGAAGCAGTTGTTGCATCACCCGCACTGACACCTGAATTCATGGCCCAGATTGGTCGTTTGATCGAGTATGCACAACCCGCACTGGGCCAGGATGATCCGCGATTCACCGAGCAGACGCAGACACTGATCAAGGCCTTGAAGCAGCCCGGTAGTGATGCGGCAACCCTCAAGCTCATGCTCGTTAACTATGGGCATCGTCTTTCTTTTGCAGCAGAAGACCAGGCAGAAATTAGAACGGCGTTGCTCAAGCTGTTGCACCTGGTGTTTGAAAACATAGGTGAACTTAGCCTGGAGGAGCAATGGCTTAAAGGGCAGATGGATGCACTGATGACCGCGTCAGCGCCACCCTTGTCGTTGCGACGTCTGGATGATGTCGAGAGACGTTTGAAAGATGTCATCTTCAAGCAGAAGGAAGCCAAGGAAAGGGCAGCGCAGGCTCAGCAGGAAATGCGCGCCATGCTGGCAGCGTTCATTGAGCGGCTGTCAGAGATGACCCAAAGTACAGGCTCCTTTCACGACAAGATGGAAGAAAGTGCCCGCCTGATTGAACAAGCCAAGACCATGGCTGAAATTGCGCCGGTGTTGAAAGAGGTTGTGGGGGCTACCCGCTCTATGGCTTCTGAAAGCAAAATGGCCCGCGACGAGTTAACAGCCATGCGCGAACGTGCCACGGCAACCGAGGCGGAACTAGCCAAACTGCACCAGGAACTGGACCGCATTAGCAGCGAGGCACGCCATGACCCCTTGACCGGTGCACTCAACCGCAAGGGCCTGGATGAGGCCATGGAAAAAGAACTCTCCACCGTGCGCCGCAAGGAAACACCATTGTGTGTGGCTTTGCTCGATATTGATAACTTCAAGAAGCTCAATGACACGCTGGGGCACTCCACCGGGGATGTAGCACTCAAGCACTTGGCTGGTGTGGCGCGCGAATGCATGCGCCCCCAAGACACCCTGGCCCGCTATGGTGGAGAAGAGTTTGTCATCCTTCTGCCTGACACTGCTTTGGAAAAGGGCATTGAGGCCATGACAAGGCTGCAACGCGAGTTGACCCGAAAATTCTTTTTGGCAGGCAATGAAAAAATATTGATTACCTTCAGTGCAGGTGTGGCACAGCTGGAAGAAAAAGAAGCAGGCGTGGATGCTATCAAGCGTGCAGACCAGGCCATGTATCTGGCAAAACGTGCTGGAAAAAACAGGGTGTTAGGCGCGTAGGCAGGAATTTAAGCAAGGATTTGTATGGTGTATCTGGTTTTGGGATTGGTGCTTTTTTTGGGTGTGCATTCCGTTCGCATCGTCGCAGATGGGTGGAGGGAACAAACTTTGGCGCGCGTGGGGGAGGGCGCGTACAAAGGGGTTTATTCGCTGGTGTCATTGGCTGGCTTTGGGTTGCTGATCTGGGGTTTTGGCGTGGCGCGTGAGACGCCTGTCATGTTGTGGACCCCACCGGTTGGAATGCGCCATGCCGCTTCCCTCTTGACCCTGGTTGCGTTCGTGCTTCTGGCTGCAGCTTATGTGCCGCGCAATGCGATCAAAGCGCGTTTGCACCACCCCATGGTGCTTTCCGTGAAAGCCTGGGCTTTGGCCCATTTGCTGGCCAATGGCAGCGTTGCCCATGTTGTTTTGTTTGGCAGCTTTCTCGCTTGGGGCGTGGCGCTTTTCGTTGCGTCCCGTCGCCGCGACCGTGCGCAGGGAATCATCTATGCACCTGGCTCGGCAATGGGAACCGGGCTCACTGTTTTGGTGGGCTTGCTGGCCTGGGCCGGCTTCGCCTTCTGGTTGCACGGTGTGTTGATTGGTATCCGGCCGTTCGGTTAACCGGGAGCGCCTTAGCGGTCCAGGTACCACTGAATGGCAAATTTGGCGATAAAGCCGACCATGCCAAAGGCCAGGCCCAGAAAGATGACAAACGTTCCGAATTTGCCGGCCTTGGACTCCCATGCCAGGTGTCCGATGATGAACAGCATGTACAGCATGAAGCCGCCCACGCCGAAGCTCAGACCAAAGCTGGCAATTTCTGCCTCGGTGTAGCCAAACATCAGTGCCCGCCCGCTGTGGTGCCGCCAGCCTCAGTCTGGTCACGTGGTGGAGTGCTGGAACTGTCCACCAGCGCTCGGTACGCATGCCAGCTGCCGTGACCGAGCATTGGAATCACAGCAATGAGTCCGATGAGTAAGGAGCCCAGACCCAACAAAGTAAAACCCATGATCAGCGCGGCCCAAAAGGCCATGGGTATGGGGTTTACCAGCACCGTTTGCCAGCTGATGAGTATGGCTTGCATCAGTGTGACTCGGCGGTCCAGCAGCAGTGGCATGGCCACGACGCTGGAAGCAAACATGGGTGCTGCCATAACGCCACCCAGCGCCAGCCACATCTCAAACAAAAACCCCTCGCGCGCCAGCACCACATGATGCACAAAGTCCAGTGGCGTGTGAATGGGCACTGGGGCTAGCAGGGTGATTAGTGCAGCAGAGGTCAGCACCCATCCGGTGGCGGCCAAGGCCAGCAGGCTGCCGAATTGCACCATGCACCAGTAGTCGTTCCCCCATTTGTTAAAGTGGCTGTTTTGCCAGTTCAACCAGGTTTTAAGCACAACACGGTAGTCGGCCCGCTCGCCCTGCTCCAGGGCGCGGCTCAGGGCATACAGGCTGGTGGCCAGAACCGGCGCCACCACCAGAAACCCGGACAGCGCTCCGGCCAACAACCAGAACCGGTCGTGCGCCAGCACCACAATAACTGCACCTGCCAGGGCCATTGCCAGGCCATGGGCAAAGCTAATCCAGCCGGATCGCGCCATATCGCGCCAGGCCAGTACCAGCCAGACGAGAGGCTGCATCGGGCTGATCGTTCGTATGCCGGGGAGCGGGACGGTATTTTTGGGCTTTGACATGGCGGTGAGCGCTGCAGTGTATGCGTGCGGCCGGTGTGACCGCTTGACGTGCATCAATGGTAACGGTGGCCGCGCATAATCCGGCGTTTACGCCTTCAGGAGTTTTTCAATGTCTCGTCCCGTTCTGGATGAATCCCGCATCCACCATGCCATACGCAACCGGGTTGCCTCGCACCACCAGGACATCATCGGCGAAGTACAGGCCGCCGTGGACTCCAACCACGTCGTTGTGGTCGGTATGGGGATGAACCCCATGCCCAAAAAAGCCTGTGCCGCGTTGAATGCCGCAGGCGTGAACTTCAAGTACTTGGAGTATGGCAATTACCTGAACACCTGGCGCCGCCGCAACGCATTGAAAATGTGGACCGGCTGGCCCACTTTTCCGATGGTTTTTGTGAAAGGTACGCTCATCGGTGGTGCCTCGGACGTCGAGGCCATGATTGCCTCCGGCGAGCTCAAGGCGCTACTCGCCTGAGTGCTGCTTATTGCTTTGGCGCGGCAGGGGCTGCCTTGCTGTCTTTGCCGCCCTTTGGCATGTTTTTCATGTCGTGTTTGCCACCGTGGCGACCGCCCATGCGGCTGTGTTCGGCATCAAAAGTCTTCTGCTGCTCGGCACTGAGCGTTGCATAAAAGGTCTTGGTGGCTTCGTCGCGTTTGTCCATGGCCGCTGTCATGTCGGCCATGTGTTGGGCGCGCTCACTGCGCATCTTGTCAATGCGCTCAGGGGTGGAGAGTTTTTCCATGTCGGCGCGGTTCATGCGCTTGTCCATCATGCCGGCCGGGGGTTTCATGGCAGCTGTAAAGGCTGTCCAGGCGCCTTCCTGGGCGGGGGTGATTTTGAGCTTTGCCTTGAGGTCGGCACTGCGCTTGGCCATCATCTGCTCCATCTTGGCAGGGTCCATGCGGCCCATTTTTCCACCGCCTTCATGGTGATCCATCATGCCCATGCCGCCGCCTTGGGAATAGGCGGCAAATCCAGCGGTGGCCAGCAGGCCGGCAACGATCAGCGATTTGAATACGGGTTTCATGCAGTTTTTCCTTGATAAATCTGCTGTAGCGGGGATCGCTATCAGGCTGAATGCAAGTGTGGCCGCCGCGTGTATCGCGCGCATTGCGCTGGGATAATGGTTTGTAAAGATGCGTGAAAATGCGTGTCGTAACAAAGGGTTTGAGTGTTTAAAAACGTAATGTTGTACCGCATGGTTTCTGCTTGGGAGCAGACCCCTGCGACGCTGGAAGCAGCACTGGAAGATGGGCAGTTCGTCCCTTGTGGTGGCTCACAGGAAAAGTCCGTTGGCTGGGTTCCGCCCCGTGGCGAGGCGCATGGTCCTCTGCTGGAGGTGGTTGCGGGGCAATGGATGCTCAAACTGATGGTAGAGGTGAAGGTGTTGCCTGCGACTGTGGTTAAACGGAAGGCTGACGAGCAGTTGCAGCATATTGAAGCAACCACTGGGCGAAAACCCGGCAAAAAAGAGGCCCGTGAGATTCGCGAGGATGCACGCATGGCACTGCTACCACTCGCCTTTACCAAGCAAACCACCGTGCCAGTATGGATCGATCCACAAGCGCGTTGCCTGGTGCTCGGTGCGGGTAGCCAGGCACGGGCGGATGAAGTAATGACCTGCCTGGTCAAGGCGGTGGATGGTTTGGCGGTGCAGCTCATCAACACCCAGATGTCGCCGGCCGCAGCCATGTCCGTGTGGTTGTCCACCAAAGAAGCGCCACAGCACTTTTCGGTGGACCGCGAGTGCGAACTCAAAGCCGCCGATGAATCCAAGGCGGTGGTGCGCTATACACGCCATGCGCTTGATACGGACGAGGTCAGCCAGCACATTGCCGCAGGCAAAGTGCCTACGCGCCTGGCATTGACCTGGAGCGACCATGTCTCTTTCGTGCTGACAGAGGCATTGCAACTTAAAAAAGTGGCCCTGCTCGATGTGGCGCTGGAGGGCGCTGGGGCTGGCGGTGATGGCAAGGATGACGCATTCGATACCGATGTAGCCCTTGTTACAGGCGAGTTGCGCAAACTCATTCCGGACCTGCTCGAGGTGCTGGGTGGTGAGGTTCTGCAAACTTAGGCCAAATTCGCTATGCTGAGTTTTTAACCAAGGAGACAGCATGGCGCGCAAAACGGCACAGGATTTTGACCAAGAACTGTTGATACTGTTTGATGCTTACGTGCATGGCGGTATAGACCGGCGTGGCTTTCTGGAGCGCGCGCAAAAGTTCGCCGTGGGCGGGCTGACTGCTGCCGGAATACTGGCTTCGCTTTCTCCTGACTTTGCTATCGGGCAGGTGGTGCCCAAGGACGATAAGCGCCTCAAGACCGAAATGCTGGAAGTGCCATCTCCCACGGGTTATGGCACGATCAAAGGCTACCTGGCCCGCCCGGCTGCCGCAACGGGCAAGCTTCCTGCGGTGCTGGTTGTGCATGAAAACCGGGGCCTGAACCCCCACATTGAAGACATTGCGCGCCGCCTTGCTCTGGAGGGCTACATGGCCTTTGCCCCTGACGCTCTCACGACCATGGGCGGCTATCCCGGTGATGAAGACAAAGCGCGTGAGCTATTTGCCAAGCTGGACCAAAGCAAGACGCGTGAGGACTTCTTTGCCTCTGCCCAATGGCTCAAGGCCCGCGCAGACGGCATTGGAAAAATCGGTGTGATTGGCTTTTGTTATGGCGGTGGCATGGCGCACATATTGGCAACCCGCCTTCCGGACTTGGCCGCGGCCGTGCCGTTCTACGGAAATCACCCCCCTGCGGAAGACGCAGCCAAGGTCAAAGCGCCGCTGCTGATTCATTTTGCCGGTGTGGATGAGCGCATCAACGCCGCCTGGCCAGCTTATGAGGTGGCCCTCAAAGCAGCCGGCACGCGTTACACAGCGCACCAGTACGCGGGGACCCAGCACGGTTTCAACAACGACACCACGCCTCGTTTTGATGCCGCTGCCGCCAAGCTGGCCTGGGACCGCACATTGGCGTTTTTTGCGCAAACCCTGCGCACCTGATCAGTCGCGGTGTTTGTCGTGGCCATAGCCATGGCCACGGTGATGGCGCCCGTGCTTGTTATGGCGCCGGTCGTCCTCCCGGTCCCAACGGGCGCGGTTGTCATAGTGGTAGCCCACTGGCCTGCCGTATTGTTCTGGCCCAGAGGCTCTGTGAGAATGTTGCGTGTGGCCTACGCTGCCGCCCACCGCGGCACCGGCAGCGCCCCCGACAGCCGCGCCGATAACGGCACCTTGACGGCCGCCCACCGATTGGCCGATGACGGCCCCGGCGGCTGCTCCCACACCACCACCCAAAATGGTGGCGGTCTGATCCGCGTGTGCTGGGGTGTTGACTGCGCACAGTGCGAGCAGGCAACAGCCTAATGCGCGCGGCAGCAAGTTGGTTTGTAAGAAGCGTTGCAGTGAAGGCATGGTGCAGGGTGGGCTGGTTGCCCTTACCGCCAGACGTGGCGATTTATCCTCCACCAACGCCAGCCATCCTTGGGGGATGACTGCCGTAACAAGCTTTTACATTTCAGGCAGCATCCGGCTTTTTCATGGCGCAGGTGCTGAACCCCAGCATGGCGTAGGGCGGGCACCAGCCTATAGCGCCTGTTGCCAGGGGAACAATGCCCAGCCAACCCCACCAGCCAACCGTACCTGTGGCGGCAAGCGCCAGCAACACCAGGCCGACCACGATGCGGGCGATGCGTTCGATATTTCCTACATTTTGTTTCATGAGTAGCACCTTCTTAAATAATCAGTAGGTGAATTAGACGCTCAGAGAGCGTGGGCGTATGTGACTTGCATCACAGAGTCAATGCTGATGCCAGGTTTCTCAAAGCCGAACTATTGCTGATGTGTATGCGTTCTCGTGCCAGCGTGACCCAGCCCTCCCTTTCAAAGCGGCGCAGTAGCCGTGTGACGATTTCTCGCACGGTACCCAACTCGTCGGCCAATGTCTGGTGGGTCAATGCCAGGTCTTGCCCACGCCCCAGCAGCGCGGCAGCCAGACGCTGGTCGAGTTTGTGAAAAGCCACCGCATCGATCAGGCCGGTCAGGTCGGCCATGCGTTCGGCAAACAGGCCCAGCACGTCGTCCCGAAAGGACGGCGTAGCCAGCCATTGGTTGAAAATGGCCGGCGGAATCAGCAGCAGAGTGGTGGGCTTGGTGGTTATGCCTTGTGCGGACAGTGGCGCGCTGCGAAACAGACAGGCACTTGATACCAGGCAGAGCTCACCAGGGACCACGCGGTACAGCTCCAGTGAGCGACCGTCCCCCGAATGGCGTGAGACCTTGACCTCGCCAGCCAACACCAACGGAAAGCCCTGGCATGGTGCGTTTTCGTTGAACAGTACGGTGCCAATGGGCACGGTCATGGGGCCAATGGTGTTCCCGAGGTCTGCCAGGGTCGGCTGGACCTGTGCCAGCGCTGGGTACAGGTCGGTAGGTTGGGTCATGGTCGCCGTGGTGCCGCCTTTCAGGCGGCGACGGTGTAGCCTTCTTCGGCAATCACCTTGGCCAGAGATTCTCGTGGCAGGTCGGATTGCACTTCCACCCGGTTCTGGGTGCGGTCTGCAGTGATTTCTGCCGATGGGTCGATGGCCTTGACAGCGCGTTTGACGGCCATTTCGCAGTGGCCGCAGGTCATGCCGGTGACGGTAAAGGTCTGGTTCATTGCTGTTCCTCGGTTCAGAGCGATGCACAAAGCGTTAGGCTTCGCATTATGAACACACCCACTTTGCCAGAACCCTCCCTGGACATTGGTATCGGCGGCATGACTTGCGCCTCCTGCGTTTCCCGGGTGGAGCGGGCGCTGAAGAAGGTACCTGGTGTCAGCGACGCTACGGTCAACCTGGCGACGGAGTCGGCTCGCATTGTCTATGCCCCGGGTGAGCAGATGGAGGCGCGCCTGCGCCGTGCGGTGCGTGATGCGGGCTACGAGCCGCGTGCGGCCGATGCGGCGGTGATGGCCGAAGACACGTCGCCCTGGGTCGGGTTTGCGTCGGTGGCCGTGGGGCTTGCTTTGTCTGCTCCATTGGTGTTACCGATGGTGGGGGACTTGTTTGGCAAACACTGGATGCTGCCAGCGCTGTGGCAATTCCTGCTGGCCACGCCGGTGCAGTTCATTCTGGGCGCGCGCTTCTACAAGGCTGGTTGGCATGCGCTCAAAGCCTTGACCGGCAATATGGATTTGTTGGTCGCCATCGGCACCACGGCGGGCTGGGCGCTGTCTATGTGGTTGTGGCTGACCGCAGAGGGTGCGATGGTGCACCTGTACTTTGAGGGCTCTGCGGTGGTGGTCACCCTGGTCCTGTTGGGCAAATGGCTGGAGGCGCGCGCCAAGCGGCAGACCACCTCAGCCATCCGCGCTTTGCACGCGCTGCGGCCCGATGTGGCGCACCTGTTGGGTACGGATGGGGAGGTGGATGTGCCCGTGACCGAGGTGCTGGTTGGTGATCGCTTGGTAGTCAAACCCGGTGAACGCTTTGCCGTGGACGGCATAGTACAGGTCGGGGCCACGCAGGTCGATGAATCCATGCTAACCGGCGAGTCGCTTCCGGTGACCAAGGAGCCTGGGGCTCTGCTGACCGGGGGCTCCATCAATGGAGAAGGCCGTATCGTTATGGAGGTCCGGGCTGTAGGCAGCGAGACGGTCCTCTCACACATCATCCGACTGGTGGAGGATGCGCAGGCGGCCAAGGCTCCTATTCAACGGTTGGTGGATCAGGTGAGTGCCGTTTTTGTACCTGTCGTGCTTGTGATTGCACTCGGGACCCTGTTGGCGTGGTGGTTCACCGGCCACAGCTTTGAGGTCTCCCTGATTCACTGTGTGGCGGTGTTGGTGATTGCCTGCCCCTGCGCACTGGGACTGGCCACACCCGCCGCCATCATGGCGGGGACCGGTGTGGCGGCTAAATTCGGCATCCTGATCAAAGACGCACAGGCACTGGAACTGGCGCACAAGGTGGATGTGGTGGCTTTTGACAAGACCGGCACGCTTACGGTGGGTCGGCCCCGCCTCACCCGTCTGGTGCTTGCACATGGAGGTGATGACACGGACCTGCTCTCCACGCTGGCCAGCCTGCAAAGCGGAAGCGAGCATCCGCTGGCCCGCGCGGTTCTGGAGGCCGCCAAAGAACGTGCCATTGCGTTTGAGCCACCTGCCAATATGCGTGCCGTTTCGGGCTGTGGCACAGAGGGCGAGGTAGGTGTTCGCAGCTTTTTGCTCGGCAGTCTGCGCTGGATGGAGTCACTGAGGGTGGATTTCGGGGCCTTGGCGGCGCAAGCGCGGGCCCTCCAGGAAGAAGGCGCAACTGTGTCCGCCGTTGTGGAGCGCACCTCGCAGGGATTGACGCTGCTTGCTCTGTTGGCTTTTGGAGACGAACCCAAGACCGGCGCCAAAGAGGCGCTTGCTGTACTGCGTGCCCGTGGAATCAAGACGGTAATGGTTTCCGGTGATAACCGGGGTGCAGCTTTCGCAATGGCACGCCGTCTGGGACTGGATCCGGACCGCGGTGAAGTCATGGCCGAGGTGCTTCCGGCTGACAAGGCTGCGCATGTGCTGGAACTCAAAGTGGGGGGGCATACGGTGGCTATGGTGGGGGACGGTGTGAATGACGCGCCCGCGCTCACCGCTGCCGACGTCGGCATGGCCATGGCCAATCCCAGTGGTGGCGGAACCGATGTGGCAATGCATGCTGCCGGGATTACGCTTATGCGCGGTGACCCGATGTTGGTGGCCGCGGCGCTGGAGATATCTGATCGTACGGTAACCAAAATCAGGCAGAATCTTTTTTGGGCCTTCGCCTATAACGTTGCGGGCATCCCGTTGGCTGCTTTGGGTTATTTGAACCCGGTGCTCGCGGGTGCGGCGATGGCGATGAGCTCCGTAAGCGTAATGAGCAACGCGTTGTTGCTTAAGCGCTGGGTACCTAAGGACAAGTAATGAATACCATGAAATTGATGCGTTTGTTCACGATCCGTTTGCGTATGCTGGGTGCGATCGGTATGGTGCTCGCACTGCTGACAGTTCTCGGTGCCGGAGGACTGATTGGTATGTCCAGTGTCAAGCAGCGCACAGACTTTTTCCTTCAGCATACTTTTTCCAGTGTGCAGCACCTCTCAAGTTTGCGCGCTGCGGTGAGTAAGGTGCGCCAGGCGGAGAAAGACATGATCATTGAATATGAGCGCAGTCATGAGGTAGAAAAGGCCTATGCACGCTGGAAAGATGCGCTTGTGGAAACCCAGTTGGCTCTGGCGGGTTTGTCAGCGGGCAACGCTGGCGCGGACAACAGTGGTGTGGCTGCTATGGTGGCACGCATCAAACGTTACAGCGAGATGTTTGAGGCGGTGGCGAACCAACTTAAGGCCAGCGGCTACGAGTCCGCAACCACCGCTAATCGCATGGCCCAGAAGGCGTTGTTGGAGATGGTGGAGGTGGATAAGCAGATCTCGATATTGGACGACGCTTTACAAATGGAGGTGAAGTCTTCCATTGAAGGACAAGAGAAAATTGCCAAGCTGGTGCAATGGGTTTTTCTGGCTGCTGTGGCCCTGGCGGTATTGCTTGTCGTTCCCCTAACCATCCTGAATATGCAGTCGATTTGCAAGCCTGTGGAGCAGGCGCGTGCAATTGCTGCTTCTATTTCCGCGGGTGATTTGTCAATGGGCATTCAAGTCGAGGGGAAGGACGAGGTGTCCGATCTGCTGCAGGCACTAGCGGCTATGCGCGCCAGTCTTGCGACTACGGTGGGCGATTTGCAAGTAACCAGCGAAGCCATCGCCTCTGCCAGTCAGGAAATCGCGTCCGGCAATCAGGATCTCTCGAACCGGACAGAGCGGGCCGCCAGTAACGTGCAAAGCATGGTGTCTTCTATTTCGGAGCTGCTCAATACGGTGCAACAGACCGCATCGTCAGCGCAAACGGCCAACCAGTTGGCCAGTGCTGCATCAGTCCAAGCCTCGCGCGGAGGTGAAGTCGTGTCCCGCGTTGTGACCAGCATGCATGACATATCGGGCTCGAGCCGCAAGATCGGCGACATCATCGGGCTGATTGACTCAATTGCGTTTCAAACGAATATTCTGGCCTTGAATGCTGCGGTTGAAGCGGCCCGTGCTGGCGAGCAAGGCCGCGGTTTTGCTGTGGTGGCCAGCGAGGTACGTTCGTTGGCGCAGCGTTCTGCACAGGCCGCCAATGATGTGAAGTCGCTGATACAGGCCAGCGTGACTGCCGTGGACAGCGGCGTGCGCCTGGCCGAGCAGGCCGGAGATGCGATGAGCGAAATGGTCAATGGCGCTCAGCGTGTCGGCACTTTGATCGGTGAAATCTCTACTGCTTCTGTGGAGCAGTCGCAGGGCATTGGTGGCGTAAACCAGACCGTAACCGAGATTGACCAGATGACCCAGCAGAATGCCGCGCTGGTGGAGGAGTCAGCGGCTGCGGCGCAGTCACTGCAGGAACAGGCGGCCCGGTTGGCCGAGGTTGTGCGTCAGTTCACGCTGCCCGATGGAGTCGCCGCGAGGGCAGGGACTTTGCGTCTGATGGCTGCTTGACCGGCTGTTTACCCGAATTGTCATGAAGGTACCCGCCCCCATTGGACTGGGCGACGCCTGAAGCCGCTGGCAGCCTGCGCAGATATTGCGTAAGCTGCGTCGGATGACAGACACGGAAAACATCGAAACCTCGCGCCAGGCATGGGCGCTGGCCTCTGCCTTGGCGCTGGGGGCTGCGGTTTCGTTGGGAATTACCCGCTTTGCTTATGGGCTGTTGCTGCCCGCTATGCGCTCGGACCTGGGCTGGAGCTACACCTTGGCCGGAGGCATGAATACCGCCAACGCCCTGGGCTACTTTCTGGGCGCGCTGGCCACGCCATGGCTGTTGCGCCGATTCGGGCCTTCTGTTTTGCTGTGGGGCGGCGCTGTTCTGGCGAGCCTTTTTATGGGCTTGAGCGGCTTCTTTACTGCGCACGAGCCACTGCTGTTGCAGCGACTGTTGGCCGGTATTGCCAGTGCTTTGGTTTTTATTGCCGGTGGATTGCTCGCGGCCCGATTGGGTGCCCGCAATCCCCGCCACAGTGGCCTGCTTCTGGGCATGTATTACGGCGGAACGGGGCTGGGCATTGTGCTGTCGGCACTGCTGGTGCCCTGGGTTCTGGATGCGACCGCTGCGCTGCCACATGGGTGGCGTTGGGCCTGGTGGTGGCTGGCGCTGGTGAGTCTGCTGGCCAGTGCCGTGCTGGTCTGGCCGGCCCGCGTGATGGCCCGCTGGGACGCGGCTTCACCGGCTGCCGGTGCCCATGCGCGCTTCCGGTGGCGGCCATTTGGCTTTGCGCTGGCGGGGTACACCTTGTTTGGTGTGGGGTACATCGGCTACATGACCTTTGTGATTGCGCTTTTGCGCGCACAGGGCAGCAGTGCTGCTGCGGTTACTGTGTTTTACGCCCTGTTGGGTCTGGCGGTGATGGCGTCGAGCCGCATCTGGGCTGGCTTGCTGGACCGCCATCGCAACGGGCGTCCGCTGGCCACCCTCAATGCTTTGCTGGGCTTGGCCACCGTGCTGCCTGCGCTCACCCAGAGTTGGCCGTTGGTGCTGGCATCGGGGCTGCTGTTCGGCGGTGTGTTCCTGTCGGTGGTGGCGTCCACCACCGCGCTGGTGCGCCACAACCTGCCGCCTGGCGCTTGGGCTGGAGGCATCAGCGCATTCACCACTGTGTTTGCGGCCGGGCAGATAGTCGGTCCCACCATCGTCGGCTGGATTGCCGATGGCCCGGGCGGGCTGGCCCGCGGATTGGTGTTCTCTGCGGTGGCCCTGTGGCTGGGCGCGTTGCTGGCTTTAAAGCAAAAAGCCTTGTGATTCCTGCGTCGTCAGGGCCTTAAAACCTTGGCGACCGGGTTGTGCCGTAGCCGGAAGGCATCGGGCATGCCGGACCCCAACAATGGGCGCAAATATAGGCGAAATGCATCGGTCACATCGGTGCCATTGGCCGCGATGAATTCGTCCTCCATCACCCGCGTTTTACCGGCCACCGCTTCCAGCGGCAACAGCTCGTAATCTGCCGAATAGAAGCCCGTGCGTTTGATGGCCACAGAGCCGTCACGCCCGCCCCACATTGCAAACTGCACGGCCTTCTCGCCCACCTCCCGGGCTTCGCGCTGGTCCACGTCCGACACACAGCCAATGAACGAGCGCTGCAGGTAGCCAAAGGTATCACCCCGCACGCGCTTGATGCCCAGCTTGGACTTAATCTCTTCGCACAACAAATCCGCCAGCGCGCCGGTGCCGGAGAGTTGCACATTGCCGTGTGCGTCATGCTCCAGTTCTTTTGCCAGCAGGCTGAGCACCGGTGTGCCACTGGCATCGTGAATCCCTTCAGACACCGCAATCACACAGCGGCCATAGCGCGCGTAGGTGGCCTTCACATCGGCCAGAAACTGCTCCAGTACAAAGGTGCGTTCGGGCAGATAAATCAGGTGCGGGCCGTCGTCGGGGAATTTCTTGCCCAGGGCTGAGGCCGCCGTCAAAAAGCCGGCATGGCGGCCCATCACCACGCCCACATACACGCCGGGCAGGGCTGCGTTGTCCAGATTGGCCCCAGCAAATGCCTGCGCCACAAACCGTGCGGCTGACGGAAAGCCCGGCGTGTGGTCGTTGCCCACCAGGTCGTTGTCAATCGTCTTGGGAATGTGAATGCTGCGCAGCGGGTAACCGGCCTTTTGGGCTTCAAGGCTGACAATGCGCACGGTGTCGCTGGAATCATTGCCGCCGATGTAGAAGAAGTGCTCAATCCGGTGCGCTTGCAGCACCTTGAATATTTCCTGGCAGTAGGCGACGTCGGGCTTGTCGCGCGTGCTGCCCAGCGCGCT
>JFJP01000387.1_pt1 | contig 16489 bp, 11 predicted proteins | sample 431651 | NCBI WGS metagenome assembly JFJP01 (sample SAMN02602958, study PRJNA72255) | Microbial mat metagenome, whole genome shotgun sequencing project. | biome: fresh water; feature: sink hole; material: water; isolation source: purple microbial (photo- and chemosynthetic) mats found in... | reverse complement strand
CGGGGCATGGGCGAGCAGGCCTCCCGCACCATCCACGCAGCATTCCAGGGACAGCCCGTACCGCTCGAAGCCTGGATTCAGTTGGCGGATGTAGCCCACCAGAGCGGCGATCGCCAGGGGCGCATTGATGCCCTGAGTCAGGCTCATGCCCTCGCCAAGGCCTCCAATGACGGCACCCTTGTTCGCAACCTGGAGGAACAGTTGCGGAGTCTCGGAGTAGAGGCCAGCGAGATCGAGGCCCCTCCTCTCCCGGCCATCCCCGAGCCATTCCGCGACATTCCGGGTTCACCGCGCCAGAGCCTGCCCTCCTACGAATCCACAGAAGTCGACCCCATCAAGCGGATGCAGATCCAGCAACTGCAGCGCGAAGCCGAGAGTTACATCCGTAGCCGTTTCAATGATCGGGCCCAGGATGCCTACCAGAAGATCCTGGAGCTCGACCCCGCCAACCTCGACGCCATCAATCGCATTGCCGAGATCTACAAGGCCTCGGGCGTGATGACCAAAGTGCAGCAGCACTACGTCAAGATGGCCGAGAAGCTGGCACCCATAGGCCAGCGCCAACTAGCCCTGGAGATGCTGGACAAGGCTGAGGAACTCTTCCCCGGCTCCACCCGCCTGCATCGCCGCATGCTCGGCCTCACCGATCCGGTGGCCCCGCCTCCACCCCTGGCCAGGCCAGCCACCCCGGTTTCCATTCCTATTGCTCCGGCGGCAGTGCCCCCACCTCCGCCCGCAGACGATCTGGACGTACTCATCGCCCTCGACGATGCCCGCGAAGGCTACCAACCTCCCGTCCCCACCGCTCCTTTGACCCAGGCGAGCCTTCCTGTGATCCCCCTGCGCGCACCTGGGCAGGCGCCTGAACCGGACATTCTCAGCGCCAGTGATCTACAGTGGATGCCCCCGGAGGACGAAGAGACACTCCCCGTGGAATCCGAGATTCCACCCGAAATCGAACCTCTGGAGCTGGAACCCCTGCCCTTCGCCCAAGGCAAAGTACCCGTGGCGCCGCCCCAGTTGTCTGCCCCCAAGCCAGTCCCCGCAGCCCCTGCAGAGATCAGCGACGACTTGGCCTCCATCCTCTCGGACATCGACTTCCAGCTCGACTACGGCAGCCCTGACGACGCCAAGATCGAGATCCAGAACGCCCTCAAGGACTGGCCCAACCACCCGGAACTGCTGTCCAGAATGGACCGAGTCGAGGAGGCTCTCCGCCGCCTGGGACATGAAGCCCCCACCAGTCTGGCGGACGATGCCGATTTCACCCATTCCTTCTTCGATCTCACCGATGTGCTGGGCGATTCCCTCCTGGAGCCCGGCGAGGGCGAAGAAATGCACGACGCCACCAATGTGGTGGAAAAGATCCACAGCGTAGACGAGCTGTTCAATGCCTTCCGTGAGGGCGTCGAACAGCAGGTGAAGGTGGACGACTACGAGACTCACTACAACCTGGGCATCGCCTACAAGGAGATGATGCTCATCGACCCCGCCATCGAGGAGTTCAAGAAGGCCATGCGCGACCCCGAGCGCACCCTTGAGTGCTGCTCCATGTTGGCCATCTGTGAGCAGGCTCAGGGCAATCTCGAAGCCGCCGTGGATTGGCTCCACCAGGGGATCGACGCCCCTGGCTTCCCCCCCGAGGATTCCATCGGCCTACGCTACGATCTAGGTGAAATGCTCACGCAGCTCAACCGCAATGATGAGGCCCAGAGCAACTTCCAGATTGTTTACAACATGGATCCCGATTACCGGGAAGTTGCCCAGAGACTCGCCTGAGCCGCATCCAATCAACAAGGCAGCGGTAGCGAGGCTTGGCTAGGATCAGAGGGCAAGGCTCTGCACGCGTTCTTCGCGCTCCTTGACCCGAAGAAGCAGCGCCTTCCACCTCGGCGTTCCCTGCAGAGGGATAAGAAGGGGATCCCTTCGTAACCATTCCGAGCAATTGAACCCATCTACGTAAGCCCGCTCAAGGTAGGCCTGTCCTGCCCGAGGATCCCCAGCAAGAACGGCTCCTTCGGCGAGAAAGAGCGCCAGCTCCCCATCGAATAGCCCTCGGTCAGTTCGGTGCCGATCAAGATCCCGGAACACACGGATCGCCTCCGTATTTCGTCCTTCCACGGCGGCCAGAAAGCCTTCTGCCAGCCGATGGCCTGCTTGATGTGAACCGAGAGCCGATGTCCCACCCAGGAAATGGGCTCGAGCCGTCCCTCGGTCCCCATTCATAAGGGCAAGTCGCCCCCTTTGGACCTCGGCATAGGCCTGCCAATAGGCCCCAGGTTTCGCCGCGAGGCTCTCTCCATATCCCTTCTGATCTCCAAAATACAGACGAGCTGTCTGGTTCGGCCTTTGGGCACGGCCTCTTGGGTCCAACGCCTCCATCCGGTCCAGGGCCGCGATGGCAATGTCCAGGCGACCGGCATAGCGCGCTGCGTATGAGGTCATGTAGCCCAGCGTGGGGGAGTGCGGATTCTCTTTGAGGGCCTTGATGAGCCGATTCAAGACAGTTCTCCCCTCACCGGCATGGATCGCGTAGTGAGCCCACTCCTTGATCGCGGCCGGTGATTCAGGGTTGCGCCGCAGGCCCCTATCACTCATAGCTCTGGCCTCCTCCCAAAGGCGCTGTCCATCCAGCGGTAGATCCCACAGCGCGCTTCTGAGACCCGAAGCGTACCGAACCTCCATAAGGGAGCCTGGTTCCAACTTCCCCTCCCAGGAACGAAAGAGATGCCGGGCCTCCTCAACAGGCATTCGATTGATGCGAGCGCTATCCCAGAACAGAGCAGGTTCACCTGGAATCGCAACATCCAGCTTAGCCCTGGAGAGGGGCACGCTCAGGATCTTCCCTAGTTCCAGAATGGCCTCCTTTGGAGGCAATGGCGGCAGCTCAAAGGGCCTCCATCCGAGGGCTCGCCCCTGCTCCACCTGGCGCCAACGCCCCCCAAACCCGAGAGAGGTGCCCAGTCGCCGAGGTTCCAAGTCCACTTCTAGGAACGGATGAGGCTTCGGCTTCTGGGCCCATCCCGGAGGCGCCTGATACAGGGGGGTGTCACCAGCGTAGTCGAATGCCTCCTCCAAGACCTCCAGCAGACCCTGTCCTGACCGCGCATCGAGAGAACCTTGGGGGTTCAAGACCACCACCACGCAACGGCCCTGTCCGAGAAGCCTAGTGGTTGTGGAAACGACGTAGAGCCCGAGACTGATCACGAAGGCCAAGATCGCGCTAAATACGGCCAGACGCCTCCAAACCCGTCTTGAGTTCCAGGAGACTTTCATCATCGAAGAGTCTTCGAGCCAGCGTCGGCAGCCATGGAAAACCTCACGACACAAAGTGGGATGGGATTAAGGCCAGCTTACCCGACAAAGACGCCCTGGACCCCCCAAGGCTGCAGGGCCTGAAGGGCGGACTGAATGGGCTTACCGGGGCGCTGCAGGTGCGTCAGTTCCACCGCCTGGCCATCGCCTGCGGTCAACCAAGCCCCTTCGCGGTCCCACCGCAGGGTACCGGGTGAGTCCGAGGCTGGGCGAAGGCCACCCACGGCGCTCACCTTGACCACCGAACCCGCTAGGGAAAAATCCACCCCCGGCCAAGGCTGAAGTGCACGCACCTGCCGATGGAGTTCCAGGGCAGACCGGGTGAAATCCAACTGTGCCATCTCTCGGTTGAGCTTGGGTGCCTGAGTGGCTAGGTTGTCGTCCTGGGCACTCGGCACAACCGTCCCCGCCAGCAGGCCTGGCAACTGATTTGCCAGCAACTCCGCCGCGTCTTTGGCCAGCCGCACCAGCAGCAGTTCTGCCGTGTCGGAATCGAGGATGGGTCTTCGGCTCACAGCCAACACTGGCCCCGCATCAAGACCTGGAGTAATGCGCATGAGGCTCACACCGGTTTCGTCATCGCCCAGGAGAATCGCGTGATTGACGGGGGAGGCGCCCCGCCATCGGGGCAACAGGGAGAAATGCAGATTCCAGACCCCCAAAGGGCAGGAATCCAGCATCCACCGAGGCAGGATGTGACCGTACGCCACGACAACGGCCAGATCGATGGCCATGGCTTCCCAAGCGACCCGGGTCTCCGGGAGTTTCCAGCTTTCAGGTTGATGGATGGAAAGCCCAAGCCCCTGGGCTGAAGCCTTCACCGGAGGAGCCTCCAGATGGCGACCTCGACCCTGGGGTCGGTCCGGATTGCAGAACACAGCCTGGACAGGGTGAGCCTCGGCCAGCGCCGATAAGGCCGGAACCGCTACCGCCGGTGTGCCCAGAAAGGCGATGCGAACCACCCTAGCGACCGGAATGAAGTTTTTGGTACTTACGCTGGATGATCTGGCGTTTCACCGGGCCGAAATATTCCACAAAGAGGCGCCCGCGCAGGTGATCGATCTCGTGGCAGAAGGCCCGGGCCATGAGATCCTCGCCTTCGAGCTCGTACCAGGAACCGTCGGGGCGACGAGTTTTCACCCACACGTGCTGGGGCCGTTCCAGGATCTCGTGAACTCCCGGAATGGAGAGACAGCCCTCACTGCCCACCTGGGAGCCCTCTGCCCGCACGATCTCGGGGTTGATGAGCACGAGTTTCTGGGTCGGGTCCTGGCCGCAGGAGACATCGATCACCGCCAGATTGAGATTGACGCCCAGCTGGGGTGCGGCCATCCCCAAGCCTTCCTCAGCCAAAGTGCTATCAAATAGATCCTGGACCAGGACATCCAGCTCGGCTGTCCATTCGCCAATATCGGCGCTGTTGATCTTGAGTCGGGGATCCCCCCAGGTGATGACGGGTCGGACGGCCATGCGTTCTCCTGGCTTCTAGTTTATTCCAGAGGCCGTTCCTTTGATACGCTAGGAGGTTCGGGTCCCTGTCGGCGTCCGCCCTGGGATCACGTTGGCCTCGCATTCGGGAGTCTTCATGCTTCGCAATTTCCGCCAAGTCTTCAAGGGCAACCAGATGCCCATGACCGTTGTGATGGGGGTGGTGCTCGTTGGGCTCGTCGCCTACCTTGCCCCCAGTTCCGGCAACCCTGAGGCGCCGGACAATGTCCTGGCCCGGGTGTACGGCCGGGATGTGCTGAAGCGCGACGCGGATCAGCTCATTTCTGACATGGTGACCCGCATGGGACGCCAAGCCAATGTGGAGCAGATGCTCCCTTTCATTCAGCAGCGCGCCGTCGGTGAGCTGGTGGGCCAGAAGCTCCGCGAAGAACTGGCCGAGCGTCACGGCATCCTCATCACCGACCCCGAAGTGCGCCAGGCTCTGGAAGCGAGGCTTCGAAAATACCCCGCCTTCCTGACCCCTGAAGGCCAACTGCAGAATACGACTGAAATTCGGGCAATCCTCCAGCAGGCTGGGCAGAGCTTGGTTCAATGGGAGCAGGAAGTCCGCGCCGAGCTGACCATCCGCAAGCTTCTGGATCAGGAGGCTGCCAAGGTCCCCGTGGACACGGCTTGGCTTAACCTGGAAAACCGTGTCCAGAACGAAAAACTTAGTTTTGAGTCCGTGAGCCTGAGCCCCGACCCTGCGGCGGTTCCAGATCCCGGCGATCCCAAGCTCACGGCCCTCCTTAAGGAGGGAGGTGCCCGTTTCCAGGTGCCCCCCCGCCGCGTGATCCAATTCGTCTCCCTCGACCAGGCGTTCTTTGGCAACGCGCTCAAGATCGACGATGCCACGTTAAAGGCAGCCTACGATTCCAAGCTCGCCCAGTACACGGAGCTCAAGGTCAGTCACATCCTCTTCAAGGCCGAGAACGAGGGACAGTTTAATGATGCCCTGAAGAAAGCCGAGGAGCTCCGCCCTCAACTGCTCGCAGGTAAAGACTTCAACAAGACTGCCGAGGAGCGCAGCGAAGACCCCACGGCCAAGGCCAACCGGGGCCTCTACGACTGGTTCAAGGCCGGCACCATGGTAAAGCCCTTCGAAGAGGGCGCGATGGCCCTCAAGAATGGTGAGATCAGCCAGCCCATCCGCACTCAATACGGCATCCACCTCCTCCGACTCGAAGGCAAGCGCACCCGTAGCTTTGAGGATGCACGGGAGGAACTGCGCGCCCAACTCGCCAGTGAACGCTTTGCAAACCTGGCCAAAGAGCGCCTAGAGCAGCTTCGCAAACGCGCGGGTGAACGGGGTGATCTGGCCGCCGCAGCTCGGAACCTTGGCCTGAAAGTCCAGACTAGCCAACCCTTCCTTAACGAACCCTCTGCCACTGTCTCCGGGCTTCCGGACGCAGGCCCCGTTGTCAGCGAGACTTTCAGTCTAAAGGTGGGTCAAGTCTCCAAGCTCCTGCCTACGGGCCTCACGTTCACGGTCTTCCGAGTGCAGGAGGAACGCCCCATCGCCGTGCCCCCCCTGAACGAGATCCGCGACCGGGTACTGACCGCCTGGAAGCTGGAAGAAGCCCGCAAGGTGGCCCTGGAAAAGGTAAAGGCCACAGTTTCCTCCGGCGATTGGAAGGCGCTGGGCGAACTCAAGAACCACGAGGCTTCAACGGTCACCAGTCTTGGGGAATTAGGTCAGCATCCGGCCATTCGCAGGGCCCTGCTTGATACCCCCGAAGGCCAGCTCACGCCCATTCTGTGGAACCCCGAGGGCAAGGCATGGGTGGCTCGAATCAAGAGCCGCGTGGCTGCCGAACCCTTGACGTTTGAGAAGCGTCAGACCCTCGTACGCGAGTTGCAGCGGACCGCCAGCGAAAAACTGCTCGTCTCGGAACTCCAGGACCTGGACACCAAGGGCCGCCTGCGCCCAGGCTTCAGCTCTCTCTGGGGCCGTTTCGGCGGCATCTGGATCAATCCCGAGGCCGGAACCCGACGAGGCTCGGTCGAGGCTGGCGAATAGTCCTGTTTGCTCAGCAAGGGAAGGGCCGCCAACGGGCGGCCCTTCCCTTGCTTGGGTGCGCGTTCAGAGCCTCAGGGTGTGATCGCAGAGGCGTGTCACGGCCCGAGGATCATGGCTGATGAAGAGCAGAGCGAGGCCTTCCCTCTTCAGCTCCAACAGAAGCTGGAGGAGATGATCCGCGAGGGTCGGATCCAGGGCCGAAAGAGGTTCGTCCAGCACCAGCACCTTGGGCTTCGACACGAGAGCCCGGGCTACCGACAGGCGCTGGGCCAAGCCGCCGGACCACTGGCCGGGGCGTTGTGCCAGGGCAGCTTCTGGGAATTTCACCCGCGCCGCGGCCGCCGCGGCAAGCTGCCGCCGCTGAGGCGCTGTTTCCCGCCCGTGGATCACCAGCGGCTCTTCCAGAATCTCCCAGCCATTCCGGTGAGGCGGGAGCGAGGCCAAGGGGTCCTGGAATACCGCCTGAATATCGGCCCGGCGAGGCCTGCGATCCCCTTCGGCCAGGGCCGACCACGGCCAGCCATCCAGGCGCACTTGGCCTTCTTCGGCCTCCAGGAGCCCCAGAAGGGTCCAGGCCAGCGTCGTCTTGCCCGAGCCACTGGGCCCCACCACCCCCACGCCCTGGCCCTCCTGGACCTCGAAGGACAGGTTCCTGAGGATCCAGCGGTCGCCCCGCCGAACCCCCAGATCCTGAACCTCCAGCAGAGGCATCAGCGGATGAGGTCGCATCCCAGGTAGGGTTGCAGGACCTTGGGCACCTTCACGCTGCCGTCGGGCTGTTGATAGTTTTCCAGGATGGCCACCCAGGTCCGCCCCACAGCCAAGCCGCTGCCGTTAAGGGTGTGCACCAATTGCGCCTTGGCCTTGGGCTCGGTGCCCTTGGAGCGGATGCTCGCCCGCCGGGCCTGGAAATCGCCGAACCAGCTGCAGGAGCTGATCTCGCGATAGCAGTTCTGGCTGGGCAGCCACACCTCTAGATCGTACGTCTTGCGGCTGCTGAAGCCCATATCTCCCGTGCACAGCAACATGCGGCGGTACGGCAGTTCCAGCGCTTCCAGAATGGCCTCGGCGCATTCGGTGAGGTGCTCCAGCTCGGCCTCCGCCTGTTCGGGCGTGGCGAACGCCACCAGCTCGACCTTGTGGAACTGGTGCTGGCGGATGATGCCCTTGGTGTCCTTGCCATAGCTGCCCGCCTCACTGCGGAAGCAGGGCGTGAAGGCGCAGTGCCGCAGGGGGAGCTGCTCACCGGCCAGAATCTCATCGCGATAAAGATTCGTGACGGGCACTTCCGCCGTGGGGATGAGGTAGAGCGCATCTTCGCCACGATGGGTCTTGAAGAGATCCGCCTCGAATTTGGGCAACTGGCCGGTGCCATACATGCTCTCCGGCAGCACCAGGTAGGGTGGCAGCACCTCGCCCCACCCCGCTGCCGTCTGGCGATCCAGCATGAAGGAGATGAGCGAACGCTCCAGCTTGGCGCCCAGCCCCTTGAGCACCGCGAAGCGCGAGCCGCTAATCTTGGCCGCCCGATCCAGATCCAGGATGCCCAGCCGGGTGGCCAGGTCGATGTGATCCTTAGGGGCCTCAATGGCCACCGGCTGACCCCAGCGCTTCACCTCCTGGTTGCCGTGTTCATCGCGGCCCACGGGCACACTGGCGTGGGGAAGATTGGGGATCGTCGCCAGGAAATCCTTGAACGCGGCCTCGGCCTCACGCTCGGCGGCCTCCAGGCTCGACAGCTTCTGGCCCACCTCCCGCTGGGCCGCGATGAGATGCTCGGCATCCTGCTTTTCGCGCTTGAGCTTTGCGACTTCCTCGGACACGCGGTTGCGCTCAGCTTTGAGCACTTCCGCCTCCTGGATCACCCGCCGCCGCTCGCCTTCCAGCTTCAGGTAAGTCTCCCGATCAAAGGCATAGCCCCGGCTGGAGAGACTCTGGATGACGGCATCGAGATCTTGGCGAAGCAGGGCAGGATCAAGCATGGGAGCCTCGTAAAGATCCAGTTTACGGTGCGGGAGGGTCGGTTAGGCGGCGCCACTGAGGAAAGAATGGGCGCCCCAGGACGAGAACCCCCGTTCTTCCTCTCATACTCCGCCTGATCGCGTCACTGGATCCGGTTGCCTGAACTCCTAAACGGGTTCGCCCGCCCAGGAGTTCTTGAAGGCCTGCCGCACCTCGGGGATACCGCCACCTGCGCCAAGCACCAGCCCCAGCTTGGCCAAGGCCGCCCATCGCGTGTGCAGGCCACCGCCGATGGCGCCGGCCTCCGCCGCCAGGGCACCGAGCTCGTAGGTTTCCAGATCCACGCCACCCCAAAGACACTGGGTGGTAATCACCACGGGAATGTGCCGTTCTCGGCAATGGTTAAACAGATTCTGCAGATCCTGCCGCCCCATGGGCAGATTCCCAGCACCGTAAGCCTCGATGACCACCCCACGGGTGCCCTCCCGGGGAAGGGCCCAGGGCATTCCAGGAAAGGGCGTGTAGACCGCAATGCGGGGCTCGAAAGCGGCCCCAATGCCCTCGGGAACCCGCCGTTCAAAGCAACCCGCGTGGGGATGAACCTGCACATGCAGACCAAGCTCCGCCAGGGGCGGCAGGTTGGGCGTATCGAAGGCCTCGTAGCGGTGGACACTCAGCTTGTCCGCGGCCACCCCGCGATACCAGTGATCGCCGAAGCAGATGCCGACCTCAGCGACCCCCTTGGTCGCTAGTGTCACCGCATCCACCAGATTGCTGCGAGCATCGCTGCGAACATAGGCCAGGGGCCGCTGGGAGCCTGTGAGCACCACCGGCTTGCCCAGATCCGCTCCGCCAGCAGAAAGCCGAGCATCGAGGCGGTAAATGCCATGGTGTCCGTGCCATGCACCAGCACCACGCCCCTGCAACCCGCCGACTCCGCGCGAATGAGCCCCGCCAGCCGAAGGATGTCCCCCGGCTCATTGGTGGAAGAGTCCTGATTGAACGCCACCACCAGCTTCAGCTCCGCCAACTGCCGCAACTCCGGCACCTGCTCCAGGATCAGATCCAGCGAAGGCCCCGGCGCCAGAGAAGTCGGCTCCCCCGAAGGAGCCATGCCGAGGGTGCCGCCGGTGTGGATGAGGAGAATTGCGCGCATTCAGCCACTGTATTCAATTCTCTAGGAAAGGCAAAGGCGAGATCGACCGACTCGCGGCACCCAGCCCTGGGCCTACACCAGGAGCTTTGATCAACGCCCAACCTTCCGCGGTGGGGGGGGTGCCTCGACCCCAGCCATCTGGCACCAGACCAGATCGCAGTAGTACAGCGCCTTTCGAAAGCGCTCCAGCACAGCAAGCTGCGCATGGACACGAAGGATGTTCAGGGTAGGGTGCCCGGGAGTGGGCAAAGTCCATCCCTGATCCAATACGTTCTGCGCTCGCACGTTGAGGTGAAGCACTAAGGGATTCCAGGTCCCTACAAGATCAGGCAGGATCACGTTCGCAAGGGCTTTGCGATTCTGAGCATCATTTTCCTTTTCCGAGAGATGCCCGACCTCGACGGAGAGTTCCTCGGGTCGCATTCGCAATTCGCGGGTACGCTCCTCCGGGAAATCATCATTCTCGTTATTGGACCGGTAGGCCGCTTCGGATCTCGTGACCCGTTGCAGCCGTCGGGAGGGCGCTTGCAAGGCTAACAGCCCCTTTCGACGGGTTTCTTCATACTGCGGAGACTGGGGTTTTGGTGTGCCACTGAAGGCATGGAGGCGCTTTGACACGCCGCCCTCCACCAGGGCCGCCTGCCACCCCTTCCAGGTGTCGAGATAGGCGCGTTCAAGCCGATCAAACTCGGCATCACCTATGACCTCCAGGAGAGCCCGCACCTCCGGGACGTCTCCCTGCTGGACCGTAAGCTCCTTCGGCAATGGCAGCTTGGCCTCAGGTTTTCCATAGAGAGTCCCCAGGCTTTGGGCCAGATCCTCCTGAGCAGTCCCGATCTGCGCGTGGATTGCCTTGAAACGAGCCCGATCCTCACGACTATCCAGGGGCAGCCTGGGCAGTGTGATGGCCCGGCCCTCCAGCGTAACGATGGCTCCATTCCCCTTGGCCTGGTGCAGAGGCAATGCCACCGGCAAGAGGATGAACACAAGCGCAAAGCCATGCATGCAGCACCTCAGAACGGAAAGTCATCGGAACCTGTTCAAAAACAGCCAGAGAACAGGCGACAAGGAGCAGAACCAAAAAAACGAGGCCCTTGCGGGCCTCGTTTCAACAAGCATGGGGTTTCTTAGAAACGGAAACCGGTAGAAATGGCGATGGTGCGAGCCGCGCCCCAGTTACCAGCACCGGTGGCCTGGCCGTAAAGAGCATTAGCATTCCAGGTTGATCCGAGCGCCGTCGGGAAGGTACCGCTGGCGGCACTGTATTGGGTATTGAAGGTAACCAGCTGCTGATGGTTCCACACATTCTGGATGTTGACCTTCGCAAAGGCTGTCACTGACTTGCCCAGAGCCTTGAAGAGGGGGAAGTCATGGGTAATGGCCAAATCCGTGTAGGAGGTGGCGTTGAAGACACCCATGCCCCGTTCCTGGTTCATGTACTGGGTGGCAGAAGTGCCGAAGGTGCTGGGAAGAGCTCCAACACCGGCCAGCTGAGCAGGCGTGATGCTGCGGGCGAAGCTGTAGTGAGTGCCGGAATCGAAGCGATAGATCACACCGATAGAGGTCTTGCCATAGGCATTGTTGAACACCTTGCTGGCCGTGAACCGCATGCGGATGGGCACATGACCCGTAAGGTAGCCGTAGGGCGCGGTCCAGTTGTAATCATACTTATAAACACCAGCCACAACGTCATAATTGTGGATGGTCTCGCCACGACCCGGGGTGTTGGTGCCCTCGCCCTCGTAGTTCCCCTTCAGGCTGCTCCAGGTGATGGAACCCGTCAGGACCCACTCGTTGTAATTATAGAGCATGTCCAGCTCGAGACCCTTGTAGTCGCGCCGGGCATCCGGGTTATTGCTCCAGTACTTGATGTAGAGGGTCTGGCCAGCGGGGCTGACTACTGTCCCGTTGTTGCCGACGCTCACGTCCATCAAGTTCTTCCACTTTTTGTAGACACCCGTGGTCTTGATGTACCCATCACCATAGGCGCCAAAGTTGAAGGAGTAGGCGTAATTACCCTGGACCTCATCGACCGTGGGCGCCTTCATCTTGTCGTCCAGCTTGACGTTCAACGTGGGATCGTTGTAGTAGGAAATCAGGCTGGTGTTGTAGAGCGCCGGGTTCTGCAGGGCAGCGAAGCTGATGCGGTTCGCGGGGTTCCACCAATATACCTCGTTTCCATCCCCCGTCTGCCCAATCGGGAGAACAGGAATGAACCCTGTCGTGTACGCGGAAGCGTAGTAGGAATCGGCAAGATAGTCGATTTCCTTGGGATTGCCCTGACCGGTCACGGAATTCGTGATGCCTTCCAACACCTTGCCGTTGTAGCGAGCAAAACTCAGGCCGAACACATGCTTGCTATCGCCAAAGAGATCGTACTTCACACCCAGGCGAGGCGACAGGCCATCGGCACCGGCGGTCCTCATGCCGCTCTCGTTCTCGGCCTGGTACTTGTCAAAGCGCAGACCGACCTGGAAGTTCCAGTGCTGATCGAGGCTCCACTTGTCATTGAAATAGAGGCCATAGGAGAAGTTCTTCGCCTTACCCGCAGCGCTCTCGTAGACCCAGATGGAGGTGGGAATGGCGGTGCGGCTGACCAGATCCACACCCGCAGCCTCAAAGATAAGATTGGTCGGGCTCTGCTCGTTGCGGGCTTCGCGAACGCCCTGGTAGTAGTCGAGGCCGAAATCGGTCTGGTGATTGCCGGCCATATCCCAGAAGAGGCTTGCCTTCAGGTTCATGGTCTTGTTGCCGCGGTTATCGCCGCCATCCGTGTTGTTGAAGATGCCGTTGTTGTAGAAGAGACCCGTATCATCGGAGTAGATGGGGCTCTGGCCATTGGCAGCGCCGCCGGCGCTCAGGTTCTGGTTCTTCTCGCCGATGCGGAGTTCGGTGGTGAGGTTGGAGGTCCAGGTGGAACGGAAGGCGATATTCCAGAAATCCGAGGTGGAGATCTGGGGCACCAGGGCCAGGATTTCACCCGCGCTGTAGTTGCGGTTGACATCATCCGTGGCGTTCTTCATGTACGAGGCGACCAGCGTGTGATCCTGATTGATGGACCATGTCAGCTTGATCTGGCGCCGGATTTCCTTGCGAGACGTGGTATAGCCGGTGTTGTAGCCGCCAGTGCCGTTCTGGGCGCCAAGGGCAAAGTCATTGCTAACCCCAGGGTAGCCCACAACCGTGTCATCGACATAATCGTTGGCGCCAGTGCTAAGGTTACCGCCGATGGTGCCCGTGCCGCTGGTGTTCGTGGTGAAATACGAACCGGCGAACCAGAGCTTGTCCTTGATGATGGGGCCGCTCAGGGAGAGGGTCTTGGTCGAACCGAGAATATTCTTGTAGGCGTCCCGGGTCTCACCGTGCTTCTCGTTATTCCAGGCAGGATTGGTGAGTTCCCAGCGGAGGGAGCCCGAGAAGGAATTGGAGCCCGAGCGGGTGATGGAGTTGATGACGCCGCCTTCCACATCGCCGTACTCGGCAGACATAGCGCCGGTGATGACCTGGGTCTCTTCGATGGAGTCGTCGATCACCGACAGGCCACGGTTGTTGTAGGCGTTATCGGCGATGTTCTGGCCGTCCAGCAAATAAAGGTTGCCAGAGGTCTGAGCGCCACGGATCTGCACGCGACCACCCACACCGCTGGTGACACCGGGGGTGAGGAGGGCAACGCCTTCCATGCTGCGCGCGTTGGGCAGCTGATCCACGGAATCAAGCCGATAGTTGCTAGAAGTCTTCAGATCCGTCTTATCGACCGCGGCAGGAGCGGCGATCACCTCGACCACGGCGCCGCCAACCTTGGACATCGTGACCTTCGGGCTGAAGGTCTGGTCAAGGAGGAGCTGCTGGGTGATCTTGCGGGACTCGAAGCCATCCTTGTTGAACTGGACGGTATAGAAACCAGGAGGCAGGAGGCGAGCAACAAACTTACCACCGCTGTCGGAGGTGTAGGTGCGCACCCCCATCAAGGCAGGCGACGTAAGACGAATGGTAACCCCGGCAAGAGGAGCACCAGCGCCATCCAGCACCATGCCAGAGACAGTGGTGGTCTGGGTTCCCTGCGAATAGAGCGCTGCCCCACCCATTGCGATGAGAGCCGTAAGGCGGCCCAGGCGGTTGTTCAAAAGATGCATAGCATCCTCCAAAAAGTCGGGACACTAAAAAGGATCCCGAGGGGAAAAGAAGCCTCAACCCGGGGTAGAACTGGCCTACCACCGGAAAAGGTGTAGCGAACAAGGGAGGGATTAAGGGACATGGGAAAGAGCATGTGACGTTGGTGTGACTCTACCAGAACGCGCAAAAGAAATCCCGAAAATCAAAAAAATCGGGAACCATATCCTGAAACCACGCACTCGACCGTTTTTAAACAAGTGACTCCGTGTTTCCAGCAGTCTTTCAACTCGGCTCCCGCCCTGCAGAACCCAGCTCAAAACCGGACCTCACGCCGTAATCACCACCCTCATCTCATCACTCCCCGCATCCGAACTGCAGCCCACCAGCAGAGCGCAGTGACCAGGCTGGCTGGGGGGGACTTCGACTTGCCCCTGGAAGATGCCGTCAGGGGCGGTCTTGCCGGTAAGGAGGGTGGTGGCCTTCTTGAGGCTGGAGATCATACGGATGGTGACCTCGGCGCCACCCACGGGGTTTTGACTGATGCAGAGCCGCACCTTGACCTTAAGCGGAAAAGTAGTGCCAAAGGTGGGCTTCAGTAGCTCGTCAACCACCATCTCGAGGGTATCGACATCACCCTCCTGCTGGAGGTACTCGAGAATGGCCTGGTCAAGGGGGCGGTCATTGAATACTTGCTGCTCGGCAACCTCGCCCTCACCGGGCGTGGTGTCGTACTTGCCATTTTTGATGTCCCGGATAACCGCCTTGTGCTGCTCGTCCATCCGACCCTGGATAACGTTGTCGGGGATGGGACCGCCCAGCAGGTCTTCGTAGGAGGACCGGTAGTTGTCCAGAATCTCTCCGCCCACATAGATGAGCGTCTCGATCTTGGGGTTGCTTACGCCCTTGTCCTCGGTTTGGACGTGGAAGATCCGGTTGCCGTGGCGGACATCCGTGTTGTAGCCAGTGATCATGCCGGGTTCCCGTCCTTGCTCGATGGTGTCAGTGGCGGTTGAGGCGCTCGGCCATTTCGGGCATCACTTCCCAGGCGATCTCGCGAAGGACCTGGTCGCCAAGCTTAGCCACCAGGGCCTTGGCTAGGTGATCCATGAGGACCGGATCCGAAGTGATGGCCCGCAGCAAATCATCCGTGGAGGACGGAGCAACTGCAGGGACCACAACCGATGCCGCCATCACCACGGGCTCGGGTTCAGGAGCCACGGGCAGGTCACCTGTGGCCCAGGGCTCGGCCAGGGGTTCGGCTAGCGGAAAACCTGCGGCAAGGGCCAGCATTGGAGCGGATTCAGGTTCACCCAGATCCAGCTCATCCTCGTCGTCATCCACTCCCAGCACAGGATTGGCGGTGAGGGGCTGGGAGGGCGTGAGGTAGCCGAGCATCTTTTCGCTCTCGTCCGACCATCCCACCACGGCCACCCCCGGGGTGATGGTGGCCTCGCCCAGGCCCGACAGGAAATCGGGATCCGGCTCGGGTGTCTGGGCAGCGAGGTCTCGCGTGGGCATTGGCTCAAAGGCCTCGTCCGAGAGACTATCCAGACCCGCCAGAGCCGAGGGATCGAAGGTCGGCTCGGATTCGGGGCCCAGGTCCGGCAGCTCTTGGGTGTCAGATTCCTCTGGCAGGATCTGGGTGGGGACGGAGGCCAACCCTTCGACGGAGGTTTCGGCAGAAAAGGCTGGCTCCACCTCAGGTTCGGAATCCAGCTCCAGCTCTGGCTCAAAAACGGCAGCAGAGCTAGGCTCAAGGGCGAAAGACTCCGCTTCAACAGCTTGTGGCTCCGCCGGGGATTCCGGCAAGGTGGCAATGGCTTCGACCAGAGGAGCCTTGGGCTCGATCGTGAGGCCCTTCAGGCTGTCCAGGTCCAACTCCTCCAGATCCAGGGACTCCTCTGGAGGGATTTCAGCAAAGGGAGAGAGATCCTCGGTGACGGTGCCCGGCGGCGGCGGAACTTCGGGCCACAAATCGGCTTCGATGAGCACCAGGAGATCATCCTCCGCGACGTCGGGCTCGACCTCTAATGGGGGTTCCGAGGCCGCTGCTTGGCGAAATTCGGGCAGGTCCGATAGCTTGACCGCAGGAAGGGTCGAAAAGGGCGAGAAATCCTGAAGCGGGGTGGGTGGGGGCGCTACCTCGACGCGAGCCTCTAGGAAGGTGTGGATGCGGGCGCCCAGATCCCGCAGCTCTACGGGTTTTTTGAGGAAGCCCTGAATGGAGGCCTTCTCGAGGCGGGCAGGATCCACGGTATCAAGCACACCCGCCATCATGGCAATGGGGATGCCCGCTGTGGCGGGGTGCATGCGGAGCTGGTCCAGCAGTTCCCAACCATCCATGCCCGCCATCATGATGTCGAGCAGGGCCACGTCGAACTTCTCGCCCTCTGCAATCAGATTCAGCGCATCCTTGGCGCTTTCGACGCAAACAA
>JFJP01001705.1_pt1 | contig 16492 bp, 28 predicted proteins | sample 431651 | NCBI WGS metagenome assembly JFJP01 (sample SAMN02602958, study PRJNA72255) | Microbial mat metagenome, whole genome shotgun sequencing project. | biome: fresh water; feature: sink hole; material: water; isolation source: purple microbial (photo- and chemosynthetic) mats found in... | reverse complement strand
TTAATAGAAATATTATTCATATTTAAATTTCGTATAAATATAAATTTTAAACTCGACGTCGTTTTGGAGGTCGACATCCATTATGGGGAACAGCTGTTATATCTTGAATCGAAGTAATTTCAAATCCAGCACCTTCTATAGCTCTAATTGCTGTTTCACGACCTGATCCTTGTCCTTTTACCAATATTTCAACGCTTTTCATTCCTGTAGTTAATGCGTCTAGGGCAGCTTTTTCTGCAGCTGTTTGAGCTGCAAATGGTGTACTTTTACGGGCTCCTTTAAAACCCGTACTTCCTGCAGAAGCCCAAGAAATTGTATCACCTGTTAAATTTGTAATCGTTACTATTGTATTGTTAAATGTTGATTGAATATGAACAATACCAGTTGTAAAATTCTTTCTATCTTTTTTAATAGTTGATTTTCTAATTGTTTTTGCCATATAACTGTATAAATTTAATAGATTTAAGACTATTTGAAATAAAATTATTTTTTCTTACCAGTAACAGTTTTCTTTGAACCTCGTCTTGAACGAGCATTTGTTCGAGTTCGTTGGCCTCGAACAGGTAAATTATTTCTATGTCGTTTTCCTCTATGACAATTTATTTCATTTAATCGTTTTATGTTTAAACCATTAAATCTTCTTAAATCACCTTCAAGTTTTAGATTCAAATCTGGATTTTCTAGAGCTTCACGTAATGCTATTGTTTGTTCAGTAGTTACGTCACTAACTCGTGTTTCAGAGTTAATATTTGCTATTTCGATAATTTTTCTTGCAGTTGTAAGACCAATACCATGAATATATGTAAGGCCATAAGCAATTCTTTTATTTCTTGGTAAATCAACACCGACTAATCTGACCATTTTATGAACTCCTTTAAAATATTATCCTTGACGTTGTTTATGTTTAGGATTTGGGCAAATTACCATAATTTTACCGTGTCTTTTAATTACTCGGCATTTATCACACATTTTTTTTACTGAAGGACGAACTTTCATTTTGATTTCTTAATTAATAATTTTTTATTTACGTTATTGATACATATTGTTATAGACATTAGAATAGTAAATATTTTTAACTTCACGAACTAAATCTAATACTACACCAGCCAAAATTAATAATGATGTTGTACTTAATCCATTAAGACTTGAAATATTTAACGTAACTTCTATAAAATTTGGTACTGTTGCTAGTACAGCTAACATAGTTGCACCTACAAATGTTATTCGTTTCATTACTTGTTTTAAATAAAAAGTGGTTTGAATACCTGGACGAATTCCCGGTATTGTGACAGCCATCTTTTGTAATTGATCCGAAATATCTTTCGGATTTAAAACAATCGTTGAATAGAAGGAACTAAATATTAAAATTAATGTAAAGTAACTTATCCAATAAATTAATTTTGATGATTCCATAAATACTGGAAGACTTAATGTTGGCAATATTCCTAAATTACTAACATAATTGGGAATAACTAATACTGCTGTAGTTAAAATAATAGGCATTACACCTGCTTGATTAAAACGTAAAGGAATATAATTATTTGACGATGTTGAATCTTGTAATGATGATTGATTTAATTGTTTTGAAGAGATTAAAGGAATAATCCGAACTCCTTCTTGTAATAAAACAATACCATATAAAGAAGCAAAAACTAATACTATAACACCCAATATTGAAGAAATTGTTAAATTTTGTCCATTCTCAACAATTACCTTTTTACAAAGGTTTGGTAAACTTGAAATAATATTGGTATATATTAATAGTGATGCCCCATTTCCAAGTCCATAATCTGTTATTAATTCACTTAACCATAAGACAATCATTGAGCCAGTTGTCAACCAAATTACTATTTCAAACGCTAACCCAATACTCCAATCGAATAATATTTGTTTTAAATAAATTGCAAGACTTACACTTTGAATCACAGCCCAAATTAAAGTAATAAAACGTGTTAAACGATTAAGAGATCGACGCCCATCCAAATCACCTTCTTTTTGTAATTTGGATAAGTTGGGAGAAAAACTAATGATAAGCTGTACTAAAATTGAGGCATTTATATATGGAAATATATTTAATGTAAATAATCCAATTACAAATGTATCATCCCCAGAAAATGTGCTGACCAAACTCTTAGTAAGTGAATGTGTCTGAATATAAAATGCCAAATCACTATGATTAATTCCCGGAACAGGAAGAAAGGTTCCTACTCGAATAAATAGTAGTACTCCAAGACTAACTAATAGACGTTTTACTATGGTGTCTCTAATTTCTTTATTAATCTTCACTTTAATATTTTTAATTTATAGTTAATAATTTACTTCAAATCAATATTTCGCTTTTTAGCTACTTGTGATTTTGTTGTTAAATTCTGTAGCGCACAAATGGATGCTCGTGCATTATTTAATAAATTATTTGAACCTAATTGTTTTGCAATCACATTTTTAACACCTGCAACTTCCAAAACGATCCGTACAGCTCCACCAGCGATAACACCTGAACCTTCGATGGAAGGTCGCATAAGAATTTTGCAAGCTCCAAAATTTCCAATAACATCGTGAGGTATACTTAATGTTTTTGTAATTGGAAATGTTATTAAATTTTTTTGTCCATCTGTTTTTGCTTTTTTAAAAGCATTAACTACATCATCCGCTTTCGCGACACCAACTCCAACCTTTCCATTTTCATCTCCAACAACAACAATTGCTCGAAAACTTAATTTTTTTCCACCTTTCGTTACTTTTGAAACTCGACTAATTTTTATTAGACGTTCCACAAGTTTTGGTTCTTGTAAATTAGTATTACGCCGAGAATTCTTTTTTACTTTATTTAGTTGTTTTAAATCGCTACTCATAAAATTTATTCAACTTATATACTTATTTTCAAATTTTAAGTTAAAACTGAAGACCACCAGCTCTTGCACCATCGGCTAAAGCTTTAATACGTCCATGATATAAATAAGGACCGCGATCAAATACAATTTTTGTAATATTTTGTTTTAAACTCCGTTCTGCTAATTTTTGTCCCATAATCCGTGAAGCATCACAAGTTCGTCCTGTTGAAACAGTCAGTTTAATTACACGATCTAAAGTAGAACATGCTACTAATGTTTTTGAAGTTGTATCATCAATTATTTGAGCATAAATATTATCATTTGAACGATAAACTGATAATCGTGGTCTTTCACTCGTTCCTTTAATTGTACCACGCAAAGTTTCACGTTTTAACTTTTTATATTTATTAGGTTTTAATCGTTTATTTTTATTTTTCAATTTCAATAAAGTTCGTTTTGAAAATTTCATAATTATAATTTGTAATTTTTAAGATTAGAAGAACTTTTATAATTTCTCGAAAAAGAATTATATTTGCTCGTTAATTGTCACTTTAAATCAAAAATTAATTGTCTATCAATTTTGTTACAAACGATTAAATTTTTTTTACTAATCAAATAAATTTAGATTAGATTTATTCTTTTGATTTGTAATGATAGAATTAGAAACGAATTAATCAATTTCTTATTTTGCAGACTTACCAGCTTTACGAAGAATTTGTTCACCTTTATAAAGAATTCCTTTTCCTTTATAAGGTTCTGGTTGTCTCCAAGCGCGAATATTTGCCGCGAATAAACCCAAAAGTTCTTTATCACAAGACTTTAAATTTATCGTTGTGTTTTGTACTACATCAACAGATACAGTTTTAGGAATTTCTAATTTAACCGGATGGCTATATCCTAAATTTAAAATTATTTCATTGTTTTGAACTGCTGCTCGATATCCAACACCTTTTAAAATTAAAGTTACTTGGAATTGTTCTGAAACTCCTACAACCATATTATTAATTAATGTTCGATATAAACCATGCAAAGAACTTAAATTTCGTGTCTTATTTTTTAAACTTACAGTCAAAATACCATTTTCGTTTTCAATTCCAATAGTTTCTGGAATTATAGTTTGTAATGTACCAAATTTTCCTTTCACCGTAATTTTGGATCCACTATAACTAACATCAACGTTTTCTGGTATAATAATTGGCAATCTCCCGATACGTGACATTTTAGAAACTCCTTAATATTACCAAATATAACATAAAACTTCACCGCCAATTCCAAGCTCTTTAGCTTTTAGATTTGTCATTAATCCATTTGATGTCGAAATAATGGCTATCCCTAAATTATCTAAAACTCTTGGTAATTCTTTTGAATTAGAATAAACACGTAATCCTGGCTTACTAACGCGTTTTATTTTGCAAATTACAGGTTGTCTTGATTTTCCAATATATTTTAATGAAATTAGTAAATACTTGAATTGATTTTCTGTATAACTTTCAAAATCTTCGATAAAACCTTCTTCTTTAAGTATTGATGCAATTGCCAATGACATTTTTGTAGCAGGAATTTGCACAATCTGATGTTTTACCATAGTTGCATTTCTAATCCTTGTTAACATATCTGAAATAGTATCTGTTACCACAATTACCTCCTTATAAAATAACAATTTTCATTTTTTTTATTCTTGTGACCATCGTTTGCGTTTTAAATGTTTTTTTCGATCCCAAACTTGATTAATCTCAGAAAAAGATGAATATTTTTCATAATAACCACAATCATTTAACGGAAATCTTAAAAATTTAAATAAAATCATTCCATTTAAAATTTTATCCATTGTTTTTGATCGATATTTTGGTGAACAATTTTCTATTACAATAGTAATTGTAAATCCTTGTGTTTGTTCAACATCTTCATAATCAATTTCTGGAAAAATTAATTGTTCTTTTAAACCTAAAGTGTAGTTTCCAGCTTTGTCAAAACTTCGTAATGATAAGCCACGGAAATCACGAATTTGGGTAAATGTAAAGAAAATTAATTTAGTTAAAAATGTATACATTTTCTCACCACGCAAAGTTACGCTTAGACCCAATTCCATATCTTCACGAATTTTAAATCCAGCAATAGCTTTTTTAGATTTTGTTATTACTGGTTTTTGACCGGTGATTTTAACAAATTCTTCAATACTTTTCTTTAAAACATTGGTATTTTGAGCCGCTAAACCTAATCCACGATTAATTTGAATTTTTTTAAGTTTAGGAACAGTATGAGGATTTCTAAATAACTTCGGACTATTTTTTACTAAAACTGGTTTTATGCCTTCTTCGTATTCTTTTTTTATATCTTCAAGTAACCGATGAATGTCAGCAATTTCTTCTAATGAATGTTGATTTAGCATATTACGATACTTCTTTTATATTTAATTTTACATTGGAATGATGAATAGGAGCTTCAAATTGTTTAATTTCACCAATTTCATTTTCAGTATTAGGTTTAATATGCTTAAACTTAAAATTGACTCCTTTTACTAGAACTTTTCCAGTCTTTTTATTGATTTTTAGAATTTCACCAATTTCATTTTTATTAAAACCCGAAATAATTCTTACTACATCGCCGATTTTAAGATGGATTTTTTGTTCCTTTGCCATTTATAAAACCTCCGGTGCTAATGAAACAATTTTTGAAAAATTTCTGTCTCGAATTTCACGAGCGACAGGACCAAAAACTCGTGTCCCACGAGGGTTGTTGTCTGGATTAACAATTACGGCGGCATTATCATCAAATCGAATATACATCCCATCTTGTCGACGGACAGTTTTTTTAGTTCGAACAACAATAGCTCTTACAATAGCCGAGCGTTTAATAGGCATATTTGGAATCGCTTCCTTCACAACAGCAATAATTGTATCACCAATTTCTGCGTATTTTTTATTACTACCTAAGACTCTAATACACATAACTTTTTTCGCGCCAGTATTATCGGCGACTGTTAACATCGTTTGAGGGTAAATCATAAAAGTATAACTTAACTAATTAAAGATGATTTCGAAATAATTTTTACTACTTTCCACCGTTTACGTCGACTTAGTGGACGACATTCTTGAACTAAAACTTGATCGCCAATATTACACTCATCAAATTGATCATGAGCTAAATATTTTTTTGTTTTTGTCATTGTTTTCGAATAAATCGGATGAGAATATCGTCTTTCAATTTTTACCACAATTGTTTTTTGCATTTTATTACTAACTACAATACCAATTTCTTCTTTTACTGCCATTTAAAATTCCTTAATTTTTATAATTATCTTCTATAGATTCTCACTATTTTTAATTCGTAATTAAATTATTAAGAACGTCTTTTTCTTCTTGATCAAGTTCTTTTAATCTTAGGGTTAAAAGCGTTTTCAATTGTGCTAATCGTCGTTTTGCATATGTTATTTCATGTGGTTTAAATGTTTGACGAGTAGCTTTTTTAAACCGTAAACTAAATAATTCATTTTCCGTTTCAATAATTGCTTTCGATATTTCTATATTTGAAAGGGAGATAATATCAGTAAATTTAGGTATACCCATATATTATTTAATATTGTCTTTAATAATAAATTTTGTTTTTAGTGGTAATTTATAAGCTGCCAAATTTAATGCTGCGCGAGCAACTTCTTCTGGTACAGAACTAATTTCAAATAAAATTGTTCCTGGTTTTACTACAGCTACCCAATAATCAACTGCCCCTTTACCAGATCCCATTCGAGATTCAGCAGCACGAGCTGTAACAGTTTTATCAGGAAAAATTCTAATCCATAAGGAAGCTCCACGCTTTGTATATCGTGTAATTGTTCTACGAGCTGCTTCGATTTGACGCGATGTAATCCAGGTTGGTTCTAATGCTTGTAAACCAAAATCCCCGAAACATATTTCGTTTCCTCTAGTAGCCTTTCCTCGCATACGTCCGCGATGATATTTTCTATATTTTGTTCTTTTTGGACTTAACATAATAAATTAATTTAATAAAACTATAAATTTTCTCAGTAAGTAAATTTTTTTATTTTGATAAAATTTCACTTTTAAATAACCAAACTTTTATTCCTAAAACTCCATAAATTGTATGTGCTTCTTTCGTTGCATAGTCAATATCTGCACGTAATGTTTGTAATGGTACACGACCTTCTCGAATCCATTCACTTCGTGCCATTTCCGCACCATTTAACCTTCCAGATACTTGAATTTTAATTCCATTCACATTTTGCTTTTGAGCTCTTTGTAGAGCTTCTCGAATAGCTCGTCTAAAAGCTATACGTTTTTCTAATTGTTCGACAACTAAATCTCCTAGAAGAGAAGCATCTAAATCAACTCTTTCTACTTCGAAAATATTAATTGTTAACTGACGATTGGATGGTAAAATTTTTTTGAGATTCGTTAATAAATTTTCAAGTCCTTTTCCAAGATCCCCTACTAATATTCCGGGTTTTCCTGTTTCAATATTTAATTGGATTTGATCATTTAATCCGTTTCGATTGATTCGAACGTTTGAAATACTATTTGTTTTTGAAATAGTATTAAGATAAGTTCGAATTTTATCATCTTCCTTTAATATATTTGCATATTGATTAAAATTAGCATACCATGTTGATTTATGATCTTGGGTAATTCCTAATCTAAATCCTAAAGGATGTGTTTTTTGACCCATAGAATTAATCCTTTTAAGTTAAAATCAAATTTATTTTTTAATTAGTCTCTTTCATAACAACCGTAATATGACAGGTTGGTTTTAATATTTTAAAAGCTCTTCCTTGAGCACGTGGTCGAATTCGTTTTATTTTTGGCCCTTCATTCGCAAATACTTCAGAAATAATTAATTTTTTTTTATCTAATCCATAATTATGTTTTGCATTTGCAGCAGCGGAATGTATTACTTGCCAAATTGGTCCACCTGCATCATATGGTAAAAATTCTAAAATCATTAATGCTTCTTGATATGAACGACCTCGAATTTGATCTAAAACTCTCCGTATCTTATGCGGAGACATACGAATATATTTAGCTATTGCTTTGATTGATTGAGTATTCGACATAAATTATTGTGTTTAATAAATAAAATTCAATATACAGGTTAGTTTCAAAAAAATTTCAAATTTAACCCTTTCAGTGTGATACTAATAAACCTTAAAATAATTTATTATCACTATATTAAATTAGAGATACCTAAGATACATATGTAAGATATTTAGTTACTAATAAAAATCACCATAAAGAATCAGGTTTTTTAACAGGTACTCTAGTTTTATACAAAAATTTAATTGTTATATATGTAAATTGTTCTAAATTTTGGTACTCATTATTTAGAAACTTATTAACTTTAGATGTCTCATTAATATAAACTTCATGAATCCAGATATCAAAAAAATTAATACATAGATTATTATGTAATGACAGAACAGGTGAATATAAAAGTGCTAAAAGACTTTCTCTTTCAACTGGATTTGATTTTAACAGATATAAAATATCGTCAATTGCATAATAAATATATTTATTTCGAAAACTATTTAAGATAAATCTTGCCAGAGATGATAATTTTTTCTCATATTTTATTTGAAAAGTTTTAGACATCATCTCATTAGGATATTGAAGTGGTTTTCCTTCACTCCGGGCACTTAGTTTACGTTTTGGAATTATCGAAATTTCTTCTTTACATCGACATCTACTTTCGTACAAGATTCGGTTCATATTTTAATAGATTCATATTTTAATAGAATTAACGTTTTGCTTTTCTATCGGTTTTTATATGTGATCTAAACGTTCGTGTTGAAACAAATTCCCCTAGCTTATGTCCAACTAATTGGTCAGAAATGAAAATTGGTACATGTTGTTTTCCATTATAAACTGCAATTGTAAAACCGATCATACTTGGTAATATAGTTGATGTACGTGACCAAGTAGTTATAATATCTTTCTTACCAGCTTTATTAAGTTTATTAATTTTTTTCAATAAATGATAAGCCACAAACGGACTTTTTTTTAATGATCTTGACATCTTGAAAATATTTTTTATTAATTATTAAATATTTAAAACATTAATTACGAACGTCGTCGAAGAATATAATCATCACTTAGTTTTTTCTTCTTTCTTGTTTTAAGTCCTAATGCAGGTTTACCCCATGGTGTTAAAGGTCGTGTTCTTCCAATTGGTGCCCTTCCTTCACCCCCCCCATGCGGATGGTCACATGGATTCATTACTGAACCTCGAACTGTAGGACGTTTTCCTAACCAGCGAGTTCGTCCAGCTTTACCACTTTGAACTAAGAATGCGTCATTATTGCTAACTTCACCAATAGTTGCAAAGCATTCTTTTCGAACTAATCGAATTTCTTTTGATGGTAAACGTAAAGTTATATAATCATCTTCTTTAGCTAAAATTTTGGCCGATGTACCACCGGCACGAACAATTTGTCCACCACGATTTGCAATCAACTCTATATTATGAATTGACGTACCTAAAGGAATTTCTTCTAATGGCAACGTATTTCCTACACTTAATGGTGAACCAGAGCCTGAAATGATAGTATCCCCTACATTTAAATTTTTTGGGTGTAGAATGTAACGTTTTTCACCATCTAAATAATGTATTAAGGCAATTCTAGCATTTCGATTAGGATCATATTCAATAGATGCAACAGTACCTTGAAGTCCATATTTATTACGTTTAAAATCAATTAATCGATAGCGTCTTTTATGCCCGCCACCTCTATGGCGAATTGTAATAACACCTCTGTTATTTCGCCCTTTATTTCGATGATTTTTTGTTATTAAAGTTTTTTCTGGTTTAGTTTTTGTAATCTCAGTAAAAGCCGAAAGGGCTCTATTACGTGTACCTGGTGTGTATGATTTATAAAGACGAATACTCATAAACTTGATTATTTTTATATTTATTAATTATCGGTAAATAAGTTTATTACATCGCCTTCGGATAAAGTTACAATTGCTTTTTTATATTGCGGTTTCCAACCAATATACTTACCTACGCGTTTTTGTTTTCGAGGAAGACGACATGTATTGATTTTTATCACTTTTACGTTAAATAAAGATTCAATTGCGGCTTTGATTGTAATTTTATCAGAATAACGATCTACTATAAAACTATACTGATTGTTTTCTAAAAGTCTTGTAGCTTTATCAGTAATAATAGGATATTTGATAATTTCTACATTACTCCGATAAAAGTCTAAAGAATTAATCACAATAAATCTCCTTTATATCATTTACTGCTGATGGTGTTAATATAACTTGTTTTGCTTTTAACAAACTTAAAGTATTTAAGTTTGAAGCAGATATTAATTCAATATTTTTAAGATTTTGAGTAGATAGTTTTAATGGCATTGTTTTTTTAGAAACAATGATCAATAATTTTTGATTTAAATTAATTCCACAATCTTGACAAATTTTTAAAAATGTTTTTGTCTTCGGGGTATTAATTTCATTTTCTAAGTTTTCAATAATTAATAAATTATCTTTCTTATTGTATAACAAGGTTTGTAAAGCTAATCTACGTTCTTTTTTATTTAATTTAAAATTAATTGTTTTTGGTTTTGGACCAAAAATGACACCACCACCTTTCCATAATGGTGAACGATTAGAACCTGCTCGTGCACGTCCGGTTCCTTTTTGACGCCAAGGTTTACGACCACCACCTCGAACTTCACTTCGAGTTTTTGTTGAAACTGTACCTTGTTTTTGAGAAGCATAATGTCTTAAAATATCTTTATGAATTAAATAGTTTCCTGAATTTTCAAGAACATTTAATTTTAATTCATGGCTAGAATCTAATACTTGTCCGGTTATATCTAACGGAGTATATGTTATGAATTTTTGAATGGTCATACCTTAATTTTAATATATTCAATTTTTTTAATACTTTGAGTTAACTTATTCCGAAGGTACAATACTCAATAAATTTCCAGGTTTTCCAGGAACAGATCCTTTTATGACTAAAATATTTTCCTTTTCATTTGTTTGAATAATTTTTAGTTTTCTGATTGTTGTGATTTTGTTCCCTAATTGACCTGACATTTTTTTTCCAGGTAATACACGTCCAGGTGTTGTACCCATACCAATTGAACCAGGTGCTCGATGATTCTTTGACCCATGAGTCATAGGACCTCTCGAGAAATTATGGCGTTTTTGAAGACCAGAAAAACCTTTACCGATACTTTTACCTCTGATATTAACTAATTGACCTGGTATAAATGAATCAACTTTTAATACTTGGCCAACTTCAAATTCATCTTCTTCGGTAGTGATACGAAATTCTTTTAAATATTTTAAAGGTTGAAGATTTGATTTTTGTAAATGACCTAATTCGGGTTGTGTTAGTGATTTACTCGAAACATTTCCATAACCAATTTGAATTGAATTGTATCCATCCTTTAATATTGTTTTAACCTGTGTTATGACACAAGGACCAACTTTTAAAATTGTAACGGGAATAATATTGCCAAATTCATCAAAAATTTGAGTCATACCAATTTTATTGCCTAATAAACCTACAACCACAATATTCCTCCAAAATATTTTCTATACATATTAACTCTACTAAAATCAAAAATTAACGTACTATTATTTTATAAACTAATTAAAATTAGTAAATTCTTTAGTCTAGCTTAAAAAATTTATCATTTTTTGTCTAGATAAGGTAAATTAACAATTTTATTAAATTTAAAAAATGATACGGAAACTCAAGTTCGCTAATTAATTCCTCAGTAAATTATAATTCTTATTAAAACATAGATATATATAAATAAAAATAAAAAAATGGCAAAAGTAGTAGGAATAGATTTAGGTACAACAAACTCAGTTGTCGCGGCAATCGAAGGTGGACAACCAAGTGTAATCATAAATGCGGAAGGATTACGAACAACTCCTTCAATTGTAGCATATACAAAAAAAGAAGAATTATTAGTTGGTCAAATAGCAAAACGCCAAGCAGTTATAAATCCAGAAAATACTTTTTTCTCTGTGAAACGTTTTATTGGTTCTAAAGAAGCAGAAATTTCTGCCGAATCAAAACAATTACCATATAAAGTTGGTACAGATTCAAATGGAAATATTAAAATAAAATGTTCGTCTTTAAATAAAGAATTTAGTCCAGAAGAAATCTCTGCACAAGTCTTAAGAAAATTAATAAATGATGCAACGAATTATTTAGGACAAGAAGTTACTCAAGCAGTTATTACTGTTCCCGCCTATTTTAACGATTCTCAGCGTCAAGCAACAATGGATGCTGGAAAAATTGCAGGTGTTGAAGTATTACGAATTATTAATGAACCAACTGCTGCTTCGTTAGCTTATGGTTTAGACAAAAAGCAAAATGAAACAATTTTAGTTTTTGATTTAGGTGGTGGTACATTTGATGTATCAATTTTAGAAGTTGGTGATGGTATTTTTGAAGTTCTAGCAACTGCTGGTGATACTAATTTAGGTGGTGATGATTTTGATAAAGTTCTCGTTGATTGGTTAATGAAAGATTTTAATGATCAAGAAGGAATTGATTTAACGGGTGATGTTCAAGCGTTACAACGATTAACTGAAGCTGCAGAAAAAGCAAAAATGGAATTATCGACAGTGGAAAAAACAACAATTCACTTACCATTTATTACAGCTGATAAAACAGGCCCTAAACATATTGAAAAAGAATTAACAAGAGATGTTTTTGAAAACTTATGTCAAGAGTTAATTAATCGTTGTCGGATTCCTGTAGAAAAAGCATTGAGTGATGCACGACTTGAAAAATCAGATATAAATGAAGTGGTATTAGTTGGTGGATCAACTCGGATTCCTGCTATCCAAAATTTAGTAGAATCTCTGACGGGTAAAAAACCAAATCAGTCAGTGAATCCTGATGAAGTAGTAGCTATCGGGGCTGCAATTCAAGCTGGTATTTTAGCGGGCGAAATTAAAGATATTTTATTATTAGATGTTACTCCATTATCATTAGGTGTAGAAACACTTGGTGGAGTTATGACAAAAATTATTTCGAGAAATACAACAATTCCGGTTAAAAAATCAGAAATGTTTTCAACAGCAGTAGATAATCAGACAAATGTGGAAATTCATATTTTACAAGGGGAACGTGAATTAGTAAGTGGTAATAAAAGTCTAGGTAATTTTAGATTAGATGGTATTCCACAAGCTGATCGTGGTGTTCCACAAATTGAAGTAACATTTGATATTGATGTTGATGGTTTACTATCAGTGAAAGCAAAAGAAAAAGAAACAGGTGTAGAACAATCAGTAACAATTCAAGGCGCATCAAATTTAAATGAAAACGAAGTAGAAGAAATGTTAGCTGAAGCTGAAAAATATGCTTCGATTGATAAAGAAAAACGACAAAATATTGAAATAAAAAATCAAGCTGAAACATTATGTTTTGAAGCTGAAAAAGAGCTTTCACTTTTTGAAACTAGTATAACGGAAGAAAAACAAGAACAAGTAACAAAATTAATTGCCGATATTCGACAAGAAATTCAGACTGATAATTTTGCATCATTACAATCATTAGTTGAAGAATTAAAAACAGTTATGAAAAATATGGTATCTGCTCAAGCAGCATCCGATAGTTCTTCAAATTCAGATCCAATGTCAAATTTAAACGATTTATAATTTGAATTTATCTGATTTCTTATTTTAGAAGTTCAAACGAATCTTAAGATTCGTTTGAACTTCTTGTATCATCAACAATAATACATTCAGTTGTTAATATCATACTTGCAATTGACGTAGCATTTTGTAAACCAGATCTCGTAACTTTAGCTGGATCAACAACACCCTCTTCATACATATTTCCAAATATATTCTTTGCAGCATTATAACCAATTTCAAATTCTTGTTGTTGAACTTTCTCAATAATTACTGGTCCATTAATTCCAGCATTTTCAGCAATTCGACGTAATGGAGCTATAATTGCTCTTGAGATTATAATCGCTCCAATCAGTTCATCTTCTTTTAAATTATTTTTTGCCCAAGTCACAAGATTTTCCGATAAATGTGCAAGTGTTGCACCGCCCCCTGGAACAATACCTTCTTCAACAGCAGCACGGGTTGCATTAATTGCATCTTCTAACCGTAATTTTTTATCTTTCATTTCCGTTTCTGTCAAAGCACCAACCCTAATAACAGCAACTCCACCCGATAATTTTGCAATTCGATCTTGTAATTTTTCTTTTTCATACGCAGTATCGGCTAAGTTAGCTTGCTTTCGAAGTTGCTCACATCTAACTTTAATATCTTCTAAAGTTAATCCGTCAGCAACAATTGTTGTTGTATCATTAGTAACAATAACACGTCGAGCTTGACCTAATAAATTTAATTGAATATTATCCAAACTTAATCCAGCATCTTGAGTAATCAACGTCCCGCCTGTTAATATTGCAATATCTTCTAACATTAATTTACGTAATTCACCAAATCCAGGTGCTCGTATTGCAACAACATTTATAATACCGCGTAATTTATTTAAAATTAAAGTTGCTAGTGCTTCTTTTTCGACATCTTCAGCAATAATAAGAAGTGGTCGTTTTGTTTTTGTAATTTGTTCTAAAATTGGTAACAAATCTTGTTGTACTAAAGTAATTCTCTTATCAGTTAATAATATATATGGATTATCATACGAAACTTCCATCTTTTCAGTATTAGTGATAAAATAAGGTGAAATAAAACCTTTCTCTAGTATCATTCCTTCCGTTATTTCTAACTCCGTAACAATTCCCTTTCCTTCTTCTAATGAAATAACTCCTTCCTTTCCCACTTTAGATAATGCGTCTGCAATTAAAGATCCAATAACTTCATCATTACCAGCTGAAATTGAGGCAACTTGCTGTATTGATTGAATATCCTCTACAGGTTGGGCGAATTCATTAATTTGTGTTACTAAATATTGAGTTGCTTTTTCCATTCCTAATTTAATTGAAATTGGATTTGCACCTGCTGCAACATTTTTTAACCCTTCTTTTACCATTGCATAAGCTAAAACTGTAGCTGTTGTAGTACCATCTCCTGCGACATCATTAGTTTTTGAAGCTGCTTGACGAATTAATGAAACACCTGTGTTTTGAATATGATCTTCTAATTTAATTTCTTTTGCAATTGTTACACCATCATTAACAATTTGTGGTGAACCATAGGCTTTTTCTAATACAACATTTCGACCTTTTGGCCCTAAAGTTACTGAAACAGCTTCAACCATTATTTCCATCCCACGTTCAAGAGCACGTCGTGCATTATCTTGATATAAAATTTTTTTTGGCATATAGAATCGTAAATTATTTATTATTTTTATAATTAGAAATGTTCAAATTAGTAATGTAAATTACTGTCAATCAATATTGCAAGTTTAAAATTGAATTTTATAAATTTTTTTTCTTCTAAAGACTTTACGAAAATATATTGAATCTATTAATATGGTTTTATAGTTTGGGCTTGTAGCTCAGTGGACTAGAGCACGTGGCTACGAACTACGGTGTCAGGGGTTCGAATCCCTTCTTGCCCAATATTTTAAATTTATAAGTAAAACTAAAGTTACATCATCTTTCATGAGTTTCATGAGTTCATATATATCTATTTGGGGTGTCGCCAAGCGGTAAGGCTGTGGACTTTGACTCCGCCATCCGCAGGTTCGAATCCTGCCACCCCAGTACAATAAATGTCTAGGTAATAAAAAGGTATTAATTGATTTACAGAAGTTACATAATTAAAGTAGAATACAATTATCATAATTTTTTTGGTCGTGAGTAAGGATAATTTTATGGAAGCTAAAATTCAATTTATAAAAGGACTTGATGAAAAGGTGCTACCAGACGTACGTTTAACGAGATCTCGTGATGGAAGTACTGGAACCGCAACTTTTCGATTTAAAAATCCAAGTATTTTAGACAAAAATACAGCAAAAGAAGGAGAAATCACTGGAATGTATTTAATAGATGAAGAAGGAACATTAGAAACCCGAGATGTAAATGCACGATTTGTTAATGGCAAACCTCAAGCAATTGAATCTATTTATATCATGAAAAGCCCAGAAGCTTGGGATCGATTCATGAGATTTATGGAACGTTATGGTGAATCTAATGGACTAGTTTTTACAAAAGCAAGTTAATTAGAAAAATTCATAATAATTCTTAAATGCAAATGTCATTAAAATGGATTACCGAATTAGTAAATATTAAGACAGTTAATTTAGACTATTTAGTTGAAAATATTATGAATGAACTTCACACTCTCTTAATTAATTGTTTTAACGTTAAAATTAGAATATAAAATAGATAATTCTATAACTAAATACATTATAGAATTATCCACCTCCAACAATTGTAACAATTTCAATTTTATCTTTATTTGCAATAAAAATTGTATTCCACTGAGTTTTCTCACAAATTAAATTGTTATATTCTAAAACAAAAAGAGACGTTGTATAGTTAAAATAATAAATTAAGTCAAAAAGAGTAATATCAACATCTGTGTAAAACTCATGACCATTTACGAAAAACTGTTTTTTTGTTGTCATATTTTTATAATAATATTTTATGTTAAATATTAGAAGAAACTTTTAACTAAATAAACTAGACTTAAAACGATATAAAATGATAAAGTACCTTTAAGAGCAGTTTGGCGGGTGTGGCCAAG
>JFJP01039350.1_pt1 | contig 16493 bp, 14 predicted proteins | sample 431651 | NCBI WGS metagenome assembly JFJP01 (sample SAMN02602958, study PRJNA72255) | Microbial mat metagenome, whole genome shotgun sequencing project. | biome: fresh water; feature: sink hole; material: water; isolation source: purple microbial (photo- and chemosynthetic) mats found in... | reverse complement strand
GGCAGTTTTAAAACTACGGTATCTTCAATATTTTTGAAAATATACAATAGTTGATATTCACCAAAAGCCGATTTTCCTTCTTGTACAAAAAGGTCGGCAAAAAACACATCTTTTTGTTCGACAAACTGAATAATTTTATCGTCTTTGAGCAAATTTTGAACTTTTGCGGCATCTTTTATCAACAGAAAAACTTTTTGTTGAATTGACGTAAAACTTTTTGCCTTCACCACCAGCCACGATGCCATTATATCGCTCTCTTTCAGAGGTTTATTCAATTTTACTGTACTTTCAAACTCAGTGGCAGATATTACCGTTCCGGTTGCTTTTATTTTCGTTGAGTCGGTTAAATTTGCACCCACCGGATACAAATCCAACACTGCGCCCGTATAAATTTCGGCTAAACCACCGGCATCGAGTACAAAAGTGCTGTCTGTGAGGTATTTCTTAGGGCTAAAATACGCACCTTCAGTTGTCAACGCAGTGGATAATGTTTCGCTAAAAATCAGTTTATTCAAATTCCCTTCAGCCTGTGGTGTTTGGCGCGGCACACAAACTGCCATTTCTGCTTTAATTCGGTCGAACAATACTTTATAATTTATATTGCTGATTGACTGAGTCATAGCTTTGCTAAACGAATACGACAACGAACCCACCGGATTGCCCGCTATATCTTTTGTTTCGCTATTTGGCTCATCTTGCGACGATGCACTAATTACGATGCAAGGTGCTAAATCTGCATTTTCGTTGTTCGTACCATCGTTTATTCCATTGGGTTTCTCCTTATTGGGGGAAGCTTTTACTCCTCCAACTACATTTTTTTTGCCTTCTTCCAATGGTGCAAACGTTCGGAAACGGTCGTTGCTTCGGGCAATAGTGCCAGAATAGCAAGCATCTACAAGTACTAACAATTGTCCTTTTGAGCCGAGTTTTTGGCGAAGTTCGGTCAGTAAAATTTTGATTTCATCGTCCACCAAATGTTTTTCTCCTTTGTATTCGTTGGGCAATTGGTAGGGGGTATCGTAGCAAACAATTGTTTCGTCGAAACCATCGTTTTCGTCACCGTTAAAATCCTTAAAACCAACACCATGTGCCGAAAAATGAATAACCACAATATCGCCCGTTGTAAGTTTTTTTCCCAATTCCTCACGAATTGTTTTCACAATTCCATCTTTTGTGGCTTTTTCGTTTATAAGATACATAATGTTCTTTTTGTCGAAATCATTTTTTAGCAATACATTCTCAATCAATGGAATATCATTTACTGAATTAATGGTTGGAATTTTGGGGTCTCCATATTTTCCAATTGCCACAATTAAACCGTATTTGGTTTGGCTGTATAGCGAAATACTTAGTAAACTCGCTAATACACAAATAATTAAACATCTTACTGTTTTCATAGTTTTTAATAATTTTAGTTTTCTGTTTTTCGGCAGCAATCGTGCGGTTGTTCTGTTTGTGTTTTGGGCTGCAAATGAAGCCTCTCCTCTGCCGGACTAATGTACGGAATACCCAGTCCTAAGCCTCTCAAAACAAATAAGATACCGAGAAATACCACTGTATAGGGAATGATTCGGCGTATTTTGCTTCGGAGAGTGGCTGTGGCAAGATTACCTACAAACGACAGGGCAAACAACATAGGAATAGTGCCCAAACCAAACACGGTCATAAACAGCATACCTTGGGTGATGTTTCCGGTGGCGATGGCTCCGGCAATGGCAACATATACCAAACCGCATGGCAACAAGCCGTTGAGCAAACCAATGGTAAAAAGCGACGAATAGCTACGCTTACCAAACAAACGACTCAGGGTTACCTGAAGTTTTCCGGTGTATGAAAAAATTTTTCGTTGTGTATCGAATCGGTTTCTAAAAAGAGCCGGAAATAGTACCGACAGCACCATTATACCCCCCATAACTATGGATACCCACTGCTGAAAACCAGCCAATACAAAGCCCTGACCGAGCAAACCAAATAGTAGCCCTAAAACGGAGTAAGTAATTGTGCGTCCTATGTTGTAAAGCAAGCCGCTGCCTATACGACTCCACATAGTTTCCGATTTCAATGGCAGCGACAAGGCTATTGCGCCACACATTCCTACACAATGAAAACTGCCTGCCAATCCAAGCATAAGTGCTGAAAAATAAATTATCATTTGTTTAAATATTAAGTATTTATGAAAAAAAAATCAAACAATAGAAATTTGTACCAATGTTTTTTTCTGCCCGAAAGGTAAGTATAAAAGTAAAAGAAGTAGTAATAGTAGAAAAATTTATTTGTATTTTAATTTTAGATTTGCTTACTTTGTATGACAAATTACATGGCAAACCAACACAAATCTATGGCTTAACTCTACTAATAGAAAATTATTAAACAATTTACACTATTTGCATCAGGTGCATTGTTTTTTGCAAATGTAGCTATTGAAAGTGGTGTGTTAATTTTAATTGGTAGCAATGAACAAGCTAATTCATAGGTTAAAATACCTTCTGTCCGATTTTTTATCTGCCTCATTTTCATGGTTTTTGTTTTATGTCTATCGAAAGATATACATCGAAGCCTACGATTATTCCATTTTTTTCCAATGGGTAAACGACAAGCGGTTTTTAACTGGTTTGGCGGCAATTCCGTTTTTTTGGCTCTCCATTTATTATTTCACGGGCTATTATCGAAATATTTATCGAAAATCGCGCTTGCAGGAGCTGGGGCAAACCCTTTTTACTACCATTGTGGGGGTGGTGATTTTGTTTTTTGTGCTTCTGCTCGACGATTCCATTGTTACCTATCGCGACTACTATTCATCGTTGTCCACCTTATTTCTTACTCACTTTGCTTTCACGTACTTACCTCGACTTATTATCACCTCCATCACCATACGCAATATTCGCAAACGCAAAATTGGGTTTAGTACCATCATTGTAGGTAGTTATACCAAAGCTGTAGAACTTTACAATCAGTTTGAAAATCAACCACTTGGGCTTGGGTACAAATTTGTTGGGTTTGTAAACATCAACGGCGATGGCAATTACCCCATTGCAAAATATCTTACTCATTTGGGTAATATTGATAATATTCAGCAGATAGTAAAAGAAAATAAAATTGATGAAGCAATTATTGCCATAGAATCGTCTGAATATGAAGATATTAGTAGAATAATCAACCTCCTCGACCAAACCAACGTGATAATAAAGGTAATTCCCGGAATGTACGATATTTTGAGAGGAATGGCGAATATGTCCACTTTCTACGGCGTGCCTCTTATCGAAATAAAACACGACCTCATGCCCGCGTGGCAAGAAAACACCAAACGAATTTTAGATGTGGTACTTTCCATTATTGCCATGCTCATACTTCTTCCTTTGTATATCTTCCTCATTATAGGTGTTTTACTTTCATCAAAAGGTTCGATAATGTACAGCCACGAACGGATTGGGAGGTATGGCAAACCGTTTACCATTTACAAATTTCGTTCGATGTACGTGGGAGCCGAAAAAGATGGTCCTTCCCTTTCATCAAAAAACGATAGCCGTATTACGCCTTTTGGCTTGTTTATGCGCAAGTTGCGTTTCGATGAGCTACCGCAGTTTTACAATGTGCTCATTGGCGATATGTCGCTCGTAGGTCCTCGCCCCGAAAGGCAGTATTTTATTGATAAGATTGTAGAAAAAGCACCCTATTATCATCAGTTACAAAAAGTTAGACCCGGAATTACATCGTGGGGGCAAGTAAAATTTGGCTATGCCGAAAATGTGGACGAAATGATTGAACGCCTCAAATACGACATTATTTATCTCGAAAATATGTCGTTGTATGTTGATTTTAAAATTATGATTTATACCATTATGATAGTGATAAAAGGCAAAGGTCAATAGCAAAATTTTGATGAAATAAAATTGCAAAATCAAAATTTAGTTGTATTTTTTGCGCAAAATTACCTAACACAATACAAACATGAATTTCAACTACACAGATGAGCAATTGATGATTCAACAGGCAGCTCGCGACTTTGCCGAGCGCGAACTGTTGGCGGGAGTAATTGAACGCGACGACCACGCGATTTTTCCCACAGAACAAGTAAAAATGATGACTGAAATGGGCTTTATGGGCATGATGACAAGCCCCGAATACGATGGTGGCGGCATGGACACTGTTTCGTATGTGTTGGCAATGGAAGAAATTGCCAAAATTGATGCGGCTGCTTCTGTGATTATGTCGGTTTGCAATTCGCTGGTAAACTGGGGAATAGAAAAATTTGGTACCGAAGCTCAAAAAGAAAAATTTTTGAAACCCTTGGCGAGAGGAGAAAAATTGGGAGCATTTTTGCTGTCGGAACCCGAAGCCGGTTCTGATGCCACATCGCAGCGAACCACCGCCGAAGACAAAGGCGACCACTACCTGCTCAATGGCACTAAAAACTGGATAACCAACGCAAACTGCGCCTCCACTTACGTAGTAATTGCCCAAACCAACCCCGAAAAAAAGCACAAAGGAATCAACGCTTTTATTGTGGACAAAAACTCCGCTGGCATAAGCCTCGGACCTCACGAAAACAAAATGGGAATGCGCAGCTCCGATACGCATTCGGTAATGTTTACCGATGTGATAGTGCCGAAGGAAAACCGCATTGGCGATGACGGATTTGGCTTTAAATACGCCATGCAAGTGCTCGAAGGCGGCAGAATTGGCATTGCTGCTCAAGCGTTGGGAATTGCAGCCGGAGCTTTGGAACGCTCAGTTCGGTATGCGCAGGAACGCAAGGCATTTGGCACCGAAATATTTAATCATCAGGCTATTGCATTCAAATTGGCAGATATGGCTGTGAAAGTGGAGAACGCTCGCTTGCTTACCGTAAAGGCTGCATGGCTAAAAGACCAAAAACAACCCTTTGGAAATGCCAGTGCTATGGCAAAATTGTACGCCTCCGAAGCGGCTATGTGGGTAACAACTGAGGCTGTTCAAATTCACGGTGGATACGGCTATGTAAAGGAATATCATGTTGAAAGGCTGATGCGCGAAGCCAAACTTACGCAAATTTACGAAGGAACATCGGAGGTGCAGAAAATTGTCATTTCGCGTTCGCTTATCAAATAGAACTTTTTTATTTCACTACTTCATAATCAATTGTAAATCAATGTTGTTTAGGTAAGAAATGAAACGCAGATAACGCGGATTTTCAAACGCGGATTAATTAAAATCAGTGTAAATCTGCGTTACGTAGTATCAGTGTTATCAGCGTTCCAAAAAAATTTGCTAAACTAAACGACATTGATTATCAATTGATTAAATCAAGAGCTACACAAACGATTGCTCAAATTTGTAGTTCAATCTTTGTAGAGTTTCAAACTCATTCTTTTTCAGTGGGTTATCCCAGATATTTTCAATGTAATCTTGTACCAATCGAAATTCATCTTCGTTTCGCACATTGCCGCGCTTGAGTACGGCAAATATTTTTTTCTCTTTCTTTTTGTCGAAATCAGCAAGTGTTTTACCAAATTTTTCTTTTAAACGCTTGTTTAGTTCAATAAATTCATGTCGAGGTAGGTCTTTAGCCGATTCGTTAATATCAACAAAACCTTCTCTAAAACCCTCAAAATAACCTTTTTGATAATTTTCATCAACATCAACTTGCATATCTTCAAAGCTCTTATGCCCACATTCTGCAATAAAGTTACAAATAAAGTTGCACCAATCTCGCATAAAATACATTTCCGTAAGTTGCGATTCTGAATATGTTTTTTTCATTTTGGTTAATCTATTAGTTTACCAAAGAATTCTTCTGATAATCTGTACATTTTACGTCTGTTAATGTTGAATGTTGCCACAGCCCTTATTTTATTGGCTACATTCGGATGTCCTATACCACCGTAGTAATCAATAAGATGTTGCTCTCTACCTCTTATAGCTAAACGAGCATCTACCCCCTGCATCGCTCTGTCCACTTCAATTTCTGTAAACCCCAGTTTGTAATATTCGTGAGCGTACATTCGGCGCAAAATAATTTTTAGCGCATCGCCGTAACCGCTTGTACGTCCAATATATACCTGTCCGGTTGCAGGGTTTGTAAGCACGTACGTAATGTAGGTGCGAGCCATTCGGTCAATATAACCGGCGGCTACAAAAATACCGGCAGCCAGCAATTCTACAGATGTGGGTATGCCGGTAAAAAAAGCTAAAATTGAATCTAACATATATCACACATTTATTTTGTTTAGCCAATACACACAATATCCGTTTTTTACATTGATATTGTGTGTAAAAGCAACTATATTCTATACAATACTATTTTCCTTCCAGCCAGTTGATAAGTTTCTCATCATCAGGTTTTTGCTTTGGATTAAGAAAATCAACCAATTCTCCGTTTTCGTCTATCATAAACTTTTGGAAGTTCCATTTCACATCGGCATCAAATTTTCCATTTTGCGATTTTTTTGTCAGCCACTGATACAGAGGGTGCATATCATCGCCCTTTACCGAAATTTTCGACATCATAGGAAACGTAATATTGTATTCTGCCGAGCAAAACTGCTTGATTTCGTTATTGGTACCCGGTTCTTGTTGCAGGAAGTTGTTTGCCGGAAACCCCACAATCACAAAGTTTTTGTCTTTGTATTTTTCGTACAAGGCTTCTAAGCCTTCGTACTGAGGTGTAAGTCCGCACTTCGATGCCGTGTTTACTACCAGCACTTTTTTCCCTTTGTATTGCGCAAGATTTATGTCTTGTCCGTCAATATTTTGCATTGTAAAGCTGTGGAAATTAACCGATTGTGCCATTGTAATGCCCGAAAACACAATCAACGAAACCAAAATTAAAGCTATTTTTTTCATGCTTTTCATTATCATTAAAATTTGTAAATTGAACCGATTAACCTATTATAACTCAAAAGCGAAAATATTATTACAATATACCATTCAAATTTTTATATCCTTTTTTTGCCGCATTTTTTTTGCAACCTTATCTTGTTTTTTAGCATCTTTGTTGTATAAAAGTATTTTCAACTAAAAAAAATCAGTGTATGATACAGCGCAATTTATTTCGTGGTTTTATATTTTTTATTTGTTTTCTGTTTTATAATCAGGTGCTTGCGCAACGAAAGAATGATGCAGTGCATCTCAAAAATGGTAGCATAATACGTGGCAAATTGGTCGAATCGGTCGATTCTACTACGGTGAGTATTCAGTCGGGAAATAATTTATGGGTTTTTGAGAAAAGTGAAATCGAAATTGTTCAAAAAGAATTTATTTCGATGAATCCCAAAATGGTGCGCAGCAATAAATACGAAACCGACTTTATGGCTTCGTTGCACGGTGTGGGGAGCCGTTTTTATCTTGGGCTTTCTATTTCGCAAGGTATGTATTTGCATACCGATAAGTTGCTGGCAGCCGTTGGAGTTGGGTTTGAATACTACGAATGGGGTGTTTTTCCTTTAGTTGCCGATGTACGGTATTACCCTTTTTCGCGCAAAAAAACACCATTTATTGGCTTTAGGAGTGGTTATTCGTTTTCGTTTGAACCAAAATACGAGGAGTGGGGCACTTTATACAAACGAAAAGGTGGTTCCACGTACGACATCTCGTTTGGAATCCGCAATAATTTCAGAGAGCGTTCGGCTGTTTTATTGAGCGTTGGTTTCAAACATCAATATCTGGAGCAGGTGAGGCAAAACAATATTACCCTGCACGAACTTTATGTAACGCAATATAATTATAATCACATTTCGTTCAATTTTGGAATTATTTTTTGAATTTAGTGTACTTTTCGAATGCAATTAGGTTATATTATTCAATTAATGTACTTTTGCAAATCAAAATGGCTCGTCAATTTATACCATTCAAATAGATTATTCAAGCAAAATCAACGTTTTTACTTTACAATCGAATATCTGTTTGAAAAAAAAATCAGCCTTTTTTAAGTTCATTTAAGATAAAAATAGAATCAACATGAATACATATTTCGATTATAAATTATTGAAAATCAGTATTTTTTTATATCTGATATTTTGGGGAACTGCACCTCTGTTGAAAGCTCAACAAAGCAACGAATTGCCCGAACTGCCTTCGGAATTGCAAATTCAGGGCATTACTATTAGTTTAGATGGCAAGCGTTTGGTTTTTGCCACTGTTTCTACCATGGGCTGGAAGCTCTACGAAATGGACAAAGAAGGCGATAAGTGGACGGTTGCCGCCCCCATTGATGCAATAAATGCGTATATTAGTGGCGAAACCCGTGTTCAATCGCCGTTTCTTACCTACGACGGACGTTTTTTGTACTATGCCGCCAACATTTCAGAAATTCCGGGTGGGAGTGGAGGTATGGATATTTATTTTTCTGAATATAAGGACAATAAGTGGACTGTTCCGCAAAATGCCGGAATGCACATTAATACCAATGCAGACGAAAACTCGCCCTCGCTTAGTCCAAACGGAAAACAGCTTTATTTCACTCGTCCGAATAAAAATGCCGAAGTAAAAAATGTGGAATGTAAAACCATTTTTAAAGCAGAATTGAATAAAAAAAACGAGTGGAGTTTGCCCTTGCCTTTGCCCTCACACATAAGCTACGACTGCGAGGAGTCGCCATACATAGCAGCCGATGGCAAAACGCTGATGTTTGCTTCGGTACGCACAACAGTAGAGCGGGGATTCGATATTTTTATGAGCCGAAAACTGGACTACGATTTTTGGTCGCCAGCTATTCGCATCGATTCGCTCAATAGCGAAATCAACGATTTGCAGCCCCAATACGCTGGAAATGAATGGATGTACTGGGTAAGGCAACGAGCAGTGAAAAATGAAAAATTTTATGCCAGTCAATCCAAAAAAATTGAACCACAACTTTGTCCGCAGAGTGTTTTTTCGCTCAGTGGCAGCTTCACCACCTCCGATAGTGCTACAAAAGCAGGACGAATTATTGTAAACGATGTGCTGCATTCGGTGAATATTGATACCATTTGGCAACCCCGTAATCAAACCAATTACTTAATTATTTTGCCCGTTGGCAAAATGTATTCGTTTCAGTTTTCCGATTCGCTTGCCACTACCCATGTGCAAACTGTTGATACTCGCTCATTTACCAAAAATACAGCCGAGCAAGAAAATGTAAACCTTAGCAATTGGATTGAATTGGAATGCAAAGTGTTTGAACCTGAGAAGTTCGGCAACAAAGTGGCAAAAGCAGATTTTGCATTTCGGGACATTGATATTGGCGAAAAATTGGATATTTTTGTGCGAGAAATTGCTATTGGATTGTATTCCATGCAGTTGCCAGTGGGGGTTAAAACCGAAATTAGCATTACAAAAGACAACTGCCAGACATATACCGAAGTTGTTGATTTGCAGGGAGTTGTTCATTTTAGTAAATTCAAAAAAGAAATCCGGCTCCAGCCCAATTCTAAAGTATTGGAAGTAACTGTTTCTGATTTTTTGACAAACGAAACGCTTGATGCTGAGATAATTATAACCAACACCAAAAACAAAGAAGAGCAAATAAGCAAAATAGAAGCCGCACGAAATGGTTTGGCAAAAGCTACTTTGCGCACCAACAGCCGCTACTTGGTGGAGGTGTTGCCCAAACCGCAGTATTTTTTCAACACCACTTATATTGACATCAATGCAAATCCGGTTGCAAGGCTTGATGTGAAATTGCGCAAAATGGAAGTGGGTTTAACACTCGAAACGTATGAAATTCAGTTTGTTGCCGGAAGCAACGAACTGAATCCCAGTTCGCATAGCTACCTCAATCGTTTGGCTGAAATGCTCACAAACAATTCGCAACTAAAATTGCAAATTGCTCTTAGTTCGGATAGAAAAGAAATGGTAAAAAATTTTGGAGTCTTATCCGAAACCCGTTTGCAAACCATTTTCCACTATTTGCAATCGAAAGGGGTGAACAATAGCCAGTTAGCTACTTTGGTTATGCCCGAATACGATGCCGAAACTACAGGTATAAAAACTGGAAATCCTGTGAAAGTAGAACTTAAAGTGCTTGAATTATAAAAAAAATGTAAACACATGAAAAAACATATATTCCTCATAATCATTCTGTTGGTGTATGTATCTGAAAGTTGGGCGCAAAAAGAATTGAAATACAAAGATGTATTTGAAAATATTTCTTCGCCCGATAAGTCGGTGGCATACAATGCTTTATTATCTTTTTTGAATACCGAACCTACCGATTTGAATGCCAATTACCAAATGGCTGTTTTGTGTATGAAGAAGGCAAAAGAAGCCGACCCACTATCGGCAAAAGATGAGGTTTTGTTTTATCTCAATAAGGCAAAATACTATTTTTCGTTTGCAAATGGAATAGATGATAAAGAAATTCGAAAAAATAGGAAATATTACGAAAATATTATTCTCAATCCGGTTTCGGGCAAGATAGAATTTACTGATTTTCAGGCAGATTTTGCAGCAAGACTGAAAGATATGGAAGAACACGAAAGCAAGTTGAATACGGTTTTAAATTTTTTTGAACTTACTCAGTATCACTACTATCGCTCTATAGAGTTGTATGAGCAAATTTGTACAAAATATCCTTCGGTAGATGCCTTAGTAATTAATTTGAACGATGAAACAAAGTCGGAATTGTTGGGTGTGAAGTTGGAATTTGTGAAATCAATTGAGCACTTTAAGCAATATCGCGATGCCATAAAAGGCTATCCTATAAAGAATTACAATCAATATTGGACGGTGCGCCCAATTCTGAAATATGGTTTCGATGGGCTTACTACTTCCAATTTTTTGGTGCAGGAGGTAGCCCTTTGGGATTTTGAAAGTTGGGTAAACAGTATTTTTGAAAACAGCGACAAAAACCTATTGCCTGTACGAAAGCAAGTTACCGAAATCAACAAAAAACTCGATATTATTATCAACAGCTTGTCGGCAAATGAGATACAGAAAGCAAACCGCAACGATTTGCGCATTCCGCCACAGGTGATAGAAACGTTTGCAAAATACGACGAAAACGCCCTTCCTTTGGTATTGTTTCAATACAAAATTGCCAAAATAAACTGGATTGAAAGTTTGAAAAGTTTCAACAACGTAGCAAGTCAGCGTCAAGCATTCAATTTGCAGGCAAATATATACAGCTTGGTTATTAGCAACAAGCAAGAGTGTGAAAATAAGTTAGTTGTACTCGAAAAAAGTATAACAGACGAGGCTATACTTCGTTATTATTCGTTTGTAAAAGAAACATTTGGCAATAAAAATGGTTTAACAGAGTACATTGAAAACGAACGAGGATTGAACGAAAATTTGATAAGCCAAACTATGGCGGTGTTGCGCGAAAACTATCTGAAACATTTGTTCAATGTTCAAGAAAAACAGGCAATTGCATACAAAGGTTCGCTCATTAGTTTGGTGCCGCAACTTCCTAATTTTGAGAAGGCTGAGGTGGGTAGCTATTACACCACTGCCGTTGAAACTGACGAAAATAAGCATTTCTACATCACTGGATTTGTAAAGCAAAGTGCAACAAGCGTAAAGGCTTTTATTGCAAAAACAAACGACACGACAAGTATTGCATGGCTCAAAATCATCAACATACGGGCGCACATTCAGAAAACCTTCAACGATTGCGGAGCTGTGATGAGCATTACTCCCGGACGATGCTGGCTTATTGTTAATTCAAGTACTCAATCGGTAGAAGATTTGCTCATGTTCAACACCCTATTCGTGTCGGATACTGCTGGTAATGAGTTATTTACACGCAAACTTGTACCCGAAACAATTCCCCGAAAAATGCTTGTAAATCCTGCTACGGAGCAAGTAATTGCTACATATATTGGCAAAGATTTTCACCCTTTTGCTGCCTCCTTGCAAAACGGAATTATAAAAACAGAGAAGCTCATTATCAATTCGGTACAAGATGCAGCCACTTGGTCAACCGAAATTGAAATGGCGGGCGGTGTGGCAGATATTGCCAATATTGGTAGCAATATGTTGGTTTTCAGCAATTTTGTATCGTACACAGACTATTACGGCATTCAAAAAGAAAGCCTTGCAGCAACTGCTGTAAACAAAAGTCTTACAAATGTTTATACTGCTTTGCTCGACAAAAATGGGCATCTCATTCGGTCGAGTACTGCTACAGATAAAAATTCGTATTTTGTTACCGATACATACAGGGTTAATAATGAATTGTTTAACGGTACAATTATGCTCGGATTTAAAGGAAGTATAGCCGATATTGACAAATACGAAAACATGAAAAGCCATCAATTGTATGTAGGTTTGAGCGATGCGTTTGGAAATATTGTTTACTCAAATTTGAAATAAATCACTAAAAAAAATGAAAAGTATGAAAACGAAAATTTTGACACTCTTGTTTGCCGCGAGTATGTTTATATTTGCTGGTTGCGACAAGGAAAATAACACGGTGAATTTTTTTACCGTTGACCAAGACATTCAGTTTGGGCAACAACTAAAAGCTGAAATTAATTCCAAACCATCGGAATATCCTGTTTTGAGCGAAACTGCCTATCCGGTTGCTTATCAGCATATTCGCCGGATTAGAGACGAAATTCTGAAAACCAACGACCTCGGCTACAAAGACAAGTTTACGTGGGAAGTGTATATTATAAACGATGATAAGGTGTTGAATGCTTTTGCTGCACCGGGTGGTTATATGTATTTCTACACTGGTTTGATAAAATTTTTGGACAACGAATCGCAGCTTGCTGGAGTTATGGCGCACGAAATGGCACACGCCGACCGCCGCCACTCTACCGAAAACATGACAAAAGCCTATGGTTTCGATATACTTCTTTCGGTAATTATTGGCGACAACCCTTCGCAACTTGCCGAAATTGCAGCGGGTATGGCAAAGGGCTTATCTTCGCTCAAATTTAGCCGTGCCAACGAGTACGAAGCCGATAAATATGCCATTACCTATTTGTACGATACTCAGTATCACCCAAAAGGAATTGCTGGTTTTTTTGAAAAATTAGAAACGTATGCTACTCAACAAGCTACGACTCCCGAATTTTTGAGCACTCACCCTTCACCCGAAAATCGCTTGGAGGAAATTAACCGTATATGGACTGAGATGGGCTCAAAAACCGGCAACGACAATGTACAAACCTACAATCAGTTTAAAGAAAGTTTGCCAAAATAGTACCGACTTAAGCAAATTATTGAAATTTTGTTGTATGCAAAAAATCGAAACCTCGATTTTTGCATACAACTTTTTTAAAATACAATTTTCACATCTTCTTTATAGTTCTGCAATGTTCCGTTTAGACTGGCTGTCCAACCGTCAATAAATACTTTGCCGTTTTTAATGGCGGTGGCAAAATCATCTCTGTTTATCCTTTCGCTGTTGGTTATGTAATAATGATTGCCGATTTTGTAAATACAATTTTCTACCACTGTTTCTGGTACTTGTGTTGGTTCGTCTAAACCAACGGTGAAAACCATATTGTAAATGCGGCTTAAAGCATCATCATTAATTTCAGGAAAAATAATTGTTCCATCTTTAACTTCTAATTTTGGTGCTTCTACGCTGTCAAACACTTTAAAACCAACATCGGGAACTTGTTTTTTGTGTTCTTCAAACATTTCATTCTTGGCATTTTCTGCTTCTATTCCTTTGGCGATTTTATCACCTGCGCGTTTCAAACGTTCTACGGTTATGCTTGAAATTATCGGTGGTAAGCTGTTTTCTACAGTCTATTTGACATAAAATAAATTTACGTTTGCCTTTGTCTTCAGCATTGAGTTGCATTACTGCGTGTGCGGTGGTGCCAGAGCCTGCGAAGAAGTCAAGAATAATGGAATCGAAATTTGTAACGAATTTTAAAATATGAATCAAAAAATTGATTGATTTTGGATTGTTGAACACTGCTTTTCCACCAAATAAATTCTTTAATTCAGCTGTTGTTCCTCTATTATCTTCATAATAATAACTTTTCAATTTTTGAGTTACTGTGTCGAGCCTTTTTTTTATTTTTGGAATTGTTTTTTCTGTTTCTCCCCATAAAACATCTCCATTATCATTTGCCGTATTAAATGTTTCGGATTTCCATCTATACCCGTATTCTGGTTTAGCACACACTTTTTTTGTAATAGGGTGCATAATATCATACGTATATCCACCGGGCTTTGTGTTTGCTGAGTTTCCGGGATAAAAAACACCTTTCTCATCTACGTAAGAATAATGTGAAACTCCGGATAAGTCATCGCCATTCGTTTGCTTTCTAATCCATTTTCTCAACTCAGACTGTATGCTTTCAACATTATTTCCATACACCGATTTCATCTCCTCATATTTATTCTGAATTAATTGCCCTTTTTCTGATGTTGCCTCCCAATAATCTTGATTATCTTTTGATTTTGCATATACAATCACATATTCGTGTTCTGTTGCAATTTGTGTCGGATTGTTGTCTGTTGCTGTTTGCCAAACCATCTGACCACAAAAATTATCCTCCCCTAAAATTTCATCACAAAGCAATTTCAAATTGGCTTGTTCATTGTCATCAATGCTTATAAAAATAACACCGTCTTTGCTTAGTAAATCTCTTGCTAACAATAGACGTGGGTATATAAAGGCTAACCAACCGTTGTGGCTCTTTTTAGTTTTAAAGCTAAAATCCATTCTGGCAAAATCGTCTTCGCTTAGGTTTGACAAGCCCAATACTTCGGCTTCTTCTTTGTCAAATTTGTCTGGATAAACAAATTCGTCACTCGTTGTATTATAAGGTGGGTCAATGTAAATGCACTTGATTTTACCACTGTAATGGTTTTTCAAAATTTTTAGGCTATCCAAATTGTCGCCTTTCAACACCAAATTTTGAGTAGTGTCAATATTCTTGCTCAAAGCGGTGTTTAAGCGCAGTTCTTTTTCGGTTTTTTGGGCGTATTTGGCTCTGGCAAAGTTTCTGCCCACAAAATTGAGACCGTAGCCGTTTACTTTTTCTTCAATTGGTAACCCCAACACGGTTTTCAGTTCTGCTATGTTTATTTCGTTATCACGTATTACGTTGGGGTAGTTTTCTTTCAAAAAACTCAACAATTTGTTTTCGTTGTCGTCTGTTCCTTCAACTGAAAATCCTGCCTTTATAAATTCTTTTTGTACCATTGTTTTATGCGTTGTTTATCAATGCCGCTAATTGCGTTGTATTGATACGTTCTTTAAATGAAATTTTTATGTTTTTGTTTTTGTAATGCTCGTTGATAGCCTCAAAATATTTTTTGGCAAAATCAATTTTCTCTTTTTCATTTTCGGGTATTGCAGTGGACGATTTGTATCCTTTTGCTTCTACTACGAGGAAAATTTTGTTGCCTTCTGTGCTTTTGATAGCATAGCAAAAGTCGGGATTGTATTCACCTAAGGGTGTTTTAATTTTAAGTTTTGGAAGTTTACAGAAAATTTCAATGCTATTATCATCGGGGTCTTGCTGCACAATTTCCAATTCAAAATCGCTATCGTATTCAATCACTTCCTCAAAAATCCATTTTGTTCTCAAAGAAAAATCTCCTTCAATATCTTTTTGAAATTTGCCAACGCTTCCCATGTCTAAATAAGTTTTACCATTTTCGGTTTTAAATACGTTGGGCAAAACTGTTCCGCTAATACCATCATATTTTATGTTGGCTTTTATCATTGCCACTAAATTTTTACGAATTATTTCGGTAATTTCTCTTTGTGCTTGTTCGGGGTTGTTGCAGAGCATTTTGTTCTTAAAATCATTGCTCAAAGAGTTGAAAATCTTTACTACAAAGGAAATGGGAGTTTTGGTGTTGTTTGATAAAGTGCGAACCAACTCTAAATAATTTACTTTGTTTTTGTACGAAACCGTGTCGGTTAATTTTTCGGTTATTGCTCCTTGTTCACCCATTTTATTTACGTTGAGTTCGGCACGAATGGTTTGCAACAAAATTTCCTCAATGTTAAGGGCTTCAATATCTGTTTTTATGTTTTGGATAAGTTGGTTTTCTTTTTCTTCGCTCAACGAATCCAAAATATAAAAAGCATTTTTGTTTATAGCGTTCCACAGGTTTTGAAACTCTTGAAGGTGGGTTGACTTTATGTAAACATTCTTTTTATCTTTTTTCTTCTCACCTTTTTGAACATAAGTGTTTGCGTCTGTTGCAAACAAACTTTCCAAGGCTTTTACTTGTTCTTCAGGCAAATTTTGTTCTTTAAGAAGTTTGGCAAAGTTGGGCGATTTTTCAAACACTCTTTGCCCATCAACAATAGCTTTACGAACAATTAATTTATTGCCTTTTAAAACATCTTCCACCAAAGTATCTACAATATCGTCATCAAATCCCGATTTTTCTTTCAACACTTTAATCAATTGTTGTTCTGTAAAAGTTTCGGCAATCAAAAACGAATTGCTTAAAATTTCGTTTTGAATTGCCTCCACAAACCCTTGTTCTTTGCTTGAAACCACAACATCAAGATTATTGATTTTCCAAAATTCCACTTGGACTTCGTTCAGTTTTTTCAGTGTATTTCGTTGTAAGTTTTGGTTAACGCAGATGCGTAAACCGCG
>JFJP01002009.1_pt1 | contig 16493 bp, 14 predicted proteins | sample 431651 | NCBI WGS metagenome assembly JFJP01 (sample SAMN02602958, study PRJNA72255) | Microbial mat metagenome, whole genome shotgun sequencing project. | biome: fresh water; feature: sink hole; material: water; isolation source: purple microbial (photo- and chemosynthetic) mats found in... | reverse complement strand
TGCGCGTCTACCAATTCCGCCACCCGGGCATTGCTTGAGGGGGCGCACTTTAATAGCTATAGGATTGACTGTCAATGACGACTAAGAAAAAAAACATCCGCGAACTCGATCCATTTTTGGAACGTGAGCGCGAACAGTACGATAACCCATTACCTAGCCGCGAATACATTTTGCAGATACTGGCAGAGCGTGGCGTGCCTGTTGAACAAGAAGAACTGTGTGGCATTTTCCATATTCAATTAGACGAAGAAGATTTGTTTAACCGTCGCCTGCGTGCGATGGAGCGCGATGGTCAGATCATGCGCAATCGTAAGCGAGCAATTTGCGTTGTGGACAAACTTGACCTTGTAAAGGGTAAGGTGCAAGGACATCCAGATGGTTTCGGTTTTTTGATTCCTGATGATGGCAGTGATGATTTGGTACTCAGCGCTAAAGAAATGCACAAAGTGCTGCATGGGGACACGGTCATGGCACGTGTTGGCGGCACGGATCGGCGTGGGCGTCGCGAGGCTAGTATTGTTGAGGTTTTAGAGCATGGCACCAATCGTTTGGTTGGTCGAGTATACGAAGAGCACGGCATTCGCTTCGTGGTCGCAGAGAATCGTCGTATTAGCCAAGATATATTGGTGGCACCAGGTGAACATATCAACGCGCAGGTCGGACAGGTGGTTGTGTTAGAAATTTTGTCGCAACCTTCAAAGCATTCGCAACCAGTCGGCAAAATTATTGAGGTCCTTGGCAATTATGCGGATCCCGGTATGGAAATTGAGATTGCATTACGCAAACACGATTTACCCAATGAGTTTCCGCCAGAGGCAAAACACCAAGCTGAGAAATTTGCTTCTACTGTACCTGCAGCAGATTACGCAGGCCGCGAAGATGTGCGTCAATTGCCACTGGTTACGATCGACGGCGAAACAGCGCGCGATTTTGATGACGCAGTTTACTGCGAACCATCTGGCTCGGGCTTTCGCTTGGTGGTTGCGATTGCCGATGTGAGCTCTTATGTGAAATCGGGCGACGCACTCGATAAAGAAGCAATCAATCGCGGTAACTCGGTGTACTTTCCAAGACGCGTGATTCCGATGCTGCCAGAAGAGTTGTCGAATGGTCTTTGCTCACTGAACCCCAATGTTGAGCGCCTATGTATGGTGTGCGATATGCAGATCGACAATGAGGGAAATATCAAGAAATATCGCTTCTTCCCCTCAGTCATGCTGTCCAAGGCTCGTCTCACTTACACCATCGTGGCAGACATGCTGGCCAATCCGAAGGGTGAGAATGCCAAACAGTATGCTGCGGTACTGCCTCACATCAATCATCTCTACACGCTGTTCCAAACTCTACTGACAGCTCGCGCAAAGCGTGGTGCGATTGATTTTGAAACCGTCGAAACACAAATGATTTTTAACGATCAAGGCAAAATCGAAAAAATTATTCCTGTGGTACGTAACGATGCGCACAAATTAATTGAAGAATGTATGTTGGCGGCAAACGTTTGCGCAGCAGATTTTTTAAGTTCAAATCAACATCCAGTTTTGTATCGCGTGCATGAGGGGCCAACGCCAGAAAAGCTCGAAGCCGTGCGCGAATTCTTCAAAGAATTTGGTTTGCAACTCGGTGGCGGCGATGAGCCACAGGCAGGGGATTACTCCAAGTTGTTGAAAGAGATTAAAGGCCGTCCAGATGCCGGATTGCTGCAAACAGTGATGCTACGCTCGTTACGCCAAGCAAAATATAACCCAGAAAATGTGGGTCACTTTGGACTGGGTTATGAGGCTTATGCCCATTTCACTTCACCAATTCGTCGCTATCCAGACTTGTTAGTGCACCGTGCAATCAAAGCGGTGTTGCAGAGTAAGCAATACAAGCCCGTGTTGAAATGGGATGAGCTGGGAGTGCATTGTTCACAAACAGAGCGCCGTGCGGATGATGCCACGCGTGATGTTGAGGCTTGGTTGAAGTGCTTCTACATGCGTGACCACTTGGGTAGTGTGTATGAAGGGACAATTTCGTCTGTAACTGGTTTTGGTTTATTTGTGGCGTTGGATGATTTGTACGTGGAAGGTTTAATTCACGTTTCAGAGTTAGGGGCAGACTACTTCCACTTTGAGGCGGCCAAGCATCAAATGATGGGTGAGCGTACGGGCAAGCGTTATCGCTTAGGCGATCGCGTTAAAGTCAAAGTGGTTCGTGTCGATATGGAAAGCACCAAGATTGATTTCTCATTGGAAAGTGTGAAGGAAGAATCTGTTGCTCCATTGGTTAATGTTGGTGCTTGGGGTGCAACTTCTACGCCAAAAAAAGTGAAGCAGGGCGAGGCCAAAAAGCCAGTAGCCAAAAAACCAGTAGCCAAAAAAACAGCAGCGAAACCGAGTGCAAAAAAGTCGGTAACTAAGAAAGCGGGGCGCTAGCATGGGTGAAAGTAGAATTATTCACGGCTTTCATGCGGTGATTGGCCGTATTAGGCAAAATGCTGAAAGCGTGTTGGAGGTTTATGTCGATTCGCAGCGACGTGATCCACGCGCGCGTGATCTGCTAAAGCTGGCGGAAACTAATGGCGTAAGAATTGTGCCAGTAGATGGCAAACGACTGGATGGCATGGCGGGCAATACTCGCCATCAGGGAGTTGCAGCAAGAGTAGATGCTGCGCAACGCGTACAACATTTGGACGATGTGCTAGATACCTTAACTGAGCCCGCCCTGTTGTTGGTGTTGGATGGTGTACAAGACCCTCATAATTTGGGCGCTTGTTTGCGCAGTGCCGATGCTTTCGGTGTGCATGCAGTGATCGCACCTAAAGATCGTGCAGTGGGTATTAATGCCACGGTAGAAAAAGTAGCTTGTGGGGCGGCTGAAACGGTACCTTACATCACGGTAACGAATATCTCTCGCACGCTCCGTGAATTGCAAGAGCGTGACATTTGGGTAGTGGGTGCGGATGGCGAGTCTGAGACTGATTTGAACGGATTTAAACACACCGGCGGCATAGCTTGGGTACTTGGAGCGGAAGGTGAAGGGTTACGCCGTTTAACCAAGGAAACCTGCGATCAACTAGTGCGTATTCCGATGATGGGGAGCGTGGAGAGTTTGAACGTATCGGTTAGTACCGGCATTTGTTTGTATGAAACGAGACGCCAGCGAGCTGGCTAAGGAGAGCGCTTAATGCTGAAGTTTGATTTTTCAGTGCTGACAAAAGATGGTCAGCGTGTTGAGAGTATCGTGATCTCGGCTCAAAACCAAGAAGATGCTGAGCGTAAATTAAGGCAGATGTATCGTTACTGCGAGATAGTACGTTGTACCCCGAAAGATGAAGATTCAGGTAATAAACTGACTCAGGCGACTTCGATCGAAGATATTTTGACGCTTATTTCTAAATAGTCAGCTCTTACAAAACAAACCCGTCAGTTACAAGTTCTTCAACGAGCTCATCGTAATCATGTGCGCCACGACTTGCTGGTGCATGTTCGAAGACTGTTAAATTCAGCGCGGGGCTTTCAGCTAGACTTACATTTTCAGAAATCCTAGTTCGGCAAACATCTTTGCCAAAGCGTTCTTCAACAATACGTTGTACTTCCCATGCCATTTTTCTACGTCCGTCGAAGCGAGTAAGTAAATAGCGGCGCGGAATACGCCTTTTTAATACCGGTTCCAACGCATTCAATGTTTTTTCTAGCTGCATCGCGCCTCTGGCTGAAAGATGATCCGCTGAAATTGGCACGATCAATCCGGTACAGGAAAAAAGCGCATTAAGCGAAAGAACGCCGATCATAGGGCAACAGTCGAGAATGACAGGGCTGTCTTTTTTACCGAAGCTCTCAGCTTGAAAACTGGTATTTAGTCGGTTAACAACGTTGTAACCCTTGCCAAATAGCGCATCAACTTTGGAAAGCTCAGAGTGTGATGGAATGATTTTAATTTTGCTGTTTGATTCTTTAACCAGCTCGCGCAAAGGGCGATTGCGCTGAAATAGACTTAGTACGGTGTCGTTGCCAGATTGAGCAGTAATACCGGTGATGGAACTCAGATGCGCTTGAGGGTCTAGGTCGATGCCGTAAGCGTCTCTCCCGCCACGCATGAGTGCTGCAGCAAGATTGAGTGCAGTCGTTGTTTTTCCGACCCCGCCTTTTTGATTAAAAACTGCAATGATCGACATGAGTTAGTGACTGTCTTTATTGATATCGTTATATGTTTTAACAATGCCATGTCGTTTCAACATGGAAAACCATTCGCTTTCATTGAGGGTGATCACTCGATCTAAATACAGCATATTGCGTTGTATTGAATCGAGATAGAAGTTTTTTTCGATGCCTGCCCAGTCTTTAAAGTGGTATTCCAATCGGTGAAAAACCCCAGCTAATGCGCCTTCTAAAGTGGTGCGGATGAGATCGGAAAAATCATGAGTCTTTTTAAGCAGGTCGTGCGTGTTGTTATAGCTTCCGAAATCTGCCTCTTTAAATTCGAGGAATAAGAAAAGTAGTTTTTCAAGATAAGCTCGATCAGCCATTTGGCCCACAAGATCAGCACTGGCTACAATCTGGCCAAGTAACCGAATTCGAGGCGATGGAAATTCAATATTGGATAAATTATGTCCCATATTAGTGCAACGAATGATTGCGGCCAAGTTACTTTGCCAAGAAATAGGGAGCTGCCATTCATGACTATTTTTTATCATGAAAGCAATTCCACGCTCTACATGTGTTTTAGTGTGTTGAGCGCCAGTACCTTGCATTTCATCAAGCCTTTGAGCGTAGCCAATGTCGTGGAGCAACGCTGCAATTAAAACTAAGCTGATCTCTTCGTCAGTAAATTGCGCTTGAGAAAGATGAACGCCATGCAACATGCGTACGGCACAGATAAAGATGTCGAGGGTATGCCGCAAATCATGATAAGGAGTCTGGATGCGGAAGTATCCAGGATAACTGCCTTCGAATAAACGCAAAACATCATCAAACACACGTCGTGGTTTATCAAAGTTGAAAGTTGGATTAATGCGTTGAACGATCTCACATGCCTTAAGCCAAGTGGCTAGGGGGTCGCTGTTCTCAAACAGATCTCTAAAGTCTGCGTCAGCTAATTTTTGATCCGATGAGCTCATCACAACATTCTGCATTGAGAGGTCATATTCTGCAAGCTATATGGGCTTTGCTGTTTTCCCATTATCTATGCCAACTGACTTTTCAAAAGTTCACTCAAGTTTTCACGCTGAGCGGGAGCATTAAAATCTTCTGTATTAACCCAAAAAGTATCTTCCGCACGTGAGCCGAGCGTATTGACTTTGGCGCGGTGCAGCTCAATACGGTGTTGGGCAAAAAAGTAAGCTATTCGAGCAAGCAGTCCAGGACGATCACCGGCGATAAGAGAGAGAATAAAGCCCCCTTTTTCATCGGGGCGAATCATCACTTCCGGTTTAATGGGGAAGTGTTTGAGCTGACGACTTACTCTGCCGACTTGGGGTGTTGTTGGAGCATCTTTTTGGGTGAGTAACTGTGCGAGTTCGTACTCAATATAATTCATCACATCGCGATATTCTGTTTTGTCACTACTTGCATTCATGACTAGGAAGCTATCCAACGCATAACCATGTTGCGTGGTGTGAATTTTTGCTTCCATGATGTTGTAGTTCATGCGCTCAAAAAAACTACAGATGCGGGCAAATAAATAAGGTTGGTCAGGGCTGTAAACCATCACCTGCGTGCCTTCGCCAATACGGCTTAAACGTGCGCGCACAATGGGGAGGGCGCTGTTTACACGGTGTGCTAACTGTCGCGTATGCCATGCAATTTCGTGCGGTTCGTGGCGTAAAAAATATTCAGCATCGAACTGCGCCCACAGTAAGGCATAAACCTCAGGTGCCACCGCGTAAAGGCTCAGCGTTTCTTGGGCGCGTTGACGAATTTCACCAATCTGATCAGCAATTTTTCCATCCACCATAAAACGTCGGCTGGCATGAAACAGATCCTCTAATAACTTACCTTTCCAAGCATTCCAAACTTTGGCACTGGTACCACGAATGTCTGCCACGGTAAGCAAATATAGAGCAGTCAAGTAACGGTCGTTTTTAACTTGAGCAGAAAAAGTAGCGATGACATCTTGGTCTGCGAGGTCTTGTTTTTGTGCGGTTGCCGACATGCTGAGATGTTGCTCAACCAACCACACGACCAGCTCAGTGTCTTCTCGCGAAAGCGCATGCTGTTTACAAAAACGTGCGGCGTCAGCGCGCCCCAGTTTTGAATGATCGCCTCCTCTACCTTTAGCAATATCGTGAAAGAGTCCCGCAACGTACAAAACTTCAGGACGTGCAAAATCTTTCATGAGCTTGCTGCAGAGTGGGTTTTCCGGTGCATAGCGAGGTAGAGTAAATCGGCGCAGATTACGCACCACCATCAAGATGTGTTCATCTACCGTATAAACGTGGAAAAGATCGTGTTGCATCTGGCCAACCACCCTGCCGAATGCGGGTAAGTAGCGTTCCAAAATACCGTGCTGATTCATTCTTCGCAGAGCGTGCGTTAAACCCTGTGGCTCCCGAAATATTTGCATGAACAAATTACGATTATTGGGGTCTTTGCGAAATGCCGCGTTGATGTTTTTTCGACTACGCCAAAGAGCGCGCATGGTACTGGCAGAAAAACCTAACAACTCAGGGTGCTTTTGAATTAATAAAAAACTTTCTAAGATGGAAGCGGGCTGTTGGTTAAATATTTCCTCGTCGCGTGCCTCCAAAAATTGATCGCGTGCAATAAAACGCTCATTAATGGGATAGGTTACGTTTGCTTCTGGAAAAATGCGTGCGCGCATATTTTGCAAGAGCACACTACTAAGCTGTAGCACAGCTTGTTTAGTTCGGTAGTAATGCTGCATAAGATGTTCGCTTGCGCGGCGAGTTGCGCTTGCATGAATATCCATTTGCTCGGCCAGTGCGGTTTGGTAATCGAAGAGCAATCTATCTTCGCGGCGATTGGCCAGATAATGCAAACGAATACGCAGCGTTTGCAATAGCGACTCATGACGAGCAATGGCGCGTGCTTCAGCAGAGGTAATCAAATCTGCTTTAGCCAACTCTTTCCAAGTTGTACCAAAGCCACAGGCATGGCTAATCCAAAAAACGGTTTGCAAATCACGCAATCCACCGGGACTTTCTTTTAGATTTGGCTCAAGGTTGAAATCGGTGTCAATGAATCGTGTGTGGCGTTTTTGCTGTTCCGCAGTTTTGGCAAGAAAAAAATCACGGCGAACTAGATTTTTATCCATCTCCTCGCGCATTTCCAAAAAAAGCGCATGGTTGCCAGTTATATGACGACCCTCAAGCAGATTGGTTTGTACGGTAATGTCTGCGGACTCCGCAATACATTCGCTGATGGTGCGAATGCTGTGGCCAATCTCAAGACCAATGTCCCACAGCACCCCGACCAATGTTTGTAAACGTTGCTGTAAAACTTCGTCAGGTTGGTCATTCAGCAGAATTAAAATATCGATATCTGACTTTGGAAATAACTCTTGGCGTCCATAGCCGCCTACAGCGATAAAGGCGGCATCGAGAGGCATGTCAGATTGATGCCAAATCAATTGCAAATAGTGATCGATTAGTTTGGCATGATTGCGCAACAAGCGCAGAGGTTGCGCATGGGTTTCGTAGTCGCGCTGCAAATCAAGCCGCGCCGCGCGTAGGGCATCACGAATTTGGGAAGTGGTTTGCAAAATTTGCAGAACTGTTGTGGCGTTAGATCTCAGGAGCAGGGGGTGCGTCAGCAGACATGGTCAGCACTTCGTGCCCTGTTTCGGTGACTAAAATGGTGTGTTCCCATTGTGCAGATAAACTGTGGTCTTTGGTCACTATTGTCCATCCATCGCCTAATTGCTTGATACCTGCTTTGCCTGCATTTACCATCGGTTCGATGGTGAAAATCATCCCTGCTTCTAATCGAATGCCAGTCTTTGGTTTGCCGTAGTGCAACACTTGCGGCTCTTCATGAAATTTTTTGCCAATGCCGTGGCCACAAAATTCACGCACTACGCTGTAGCCCAAGCCCTCAACGTAGCTTTGAATGGCGTGGCCAATATCGCCCAAGGTCGAGCCGTGTTTTACCGTGCGAATGCCGCGCCACATGGATTCATGGGCAGCCTCACATAAGCGTTTCGCTTGAATGGATGGCTCGCCTACATAAAACATGCGGCTGGTATCGCCGTGATAACCATCTTTAATTGTGGTGATGTCTAAATTGACTATGTCGCCATTTTTTAGTTTTTTGTCCCCCGGAACACCGTGACAAACTTGGTGATTTATCGAAGAGCAAATTGATTTAGGGTAAGGCGCATGGCCATGTGGCGCGTAGTTTAGCGGAGCCGGAATGCAGTCTTGTACATTTACCATGTAGTCATGGCACAGCTTATCCAGTTCGTCAGTGGTGATGCCAACTTTTACAAACGGTGTGATGTAGTCCAAAACCTCGCCTGCTAAACGGCAGGCAATACGCATTTTTGCAATGTCGTCGGAATTCTTAATGCTGATGGTCATGTTGTTTGATTCTTAAAAAATGACCGCAAGGATAGAGGATAGGGACGTTCTGCACAACACGAAACCTATGCCCACACTGACAGAAAGGCATCAATGCTGATGCGAAGTCAATAATTCAGCAGGTTAGAACGTGTAAATATGGGGTTGGTTCTGTTTGGGGCTGAATTATTTTAGAGATACTCAGCAATCGTTCTGCCTTTGTCATCCACTACACGCCAAGATTCAGCACCTTGTTGTGCGGGAATTTCAGAAGTATTGCCCAATTTGATTGCTGGAACGCCATTAACATAAAGAGTGAACATGATTTTCTCCTTTTCGATGGCTGAAGATTAAGCGTGTTCACTGTTTGTTGAGAGGGCGAACAGAGGGCTAAAACGACGTTTGTTTGATGCTTTGTAACCTATTGATTAAATTTGACTATCGTTATTTTATGGAGTTTTTCCAGAGTTTGTAGCCCTCAAACCAGGTGACGCTGGCTAAACCGGCAGCAACGCACATTAAAAATTGCTCGCTTGTGATTGGCGCAAAGTGAAACACGCCATTGAGAAAAGGGAGGCTGAGCGCAAGCGTAAGAAAAGCAAAGGCCCCTCCAATGACCCACCACAGGGCGCGATTTTGATTTGAGAACGAGCCAAAAATAGTGTGCTGCCACGAGCGATTAACGAGGATTAAGCCCAAATTTCCAATAACCAAAGTGGTAAATGTCAGCGCGCGTGCGACGTCTTCAGCCAAACCTTGTTGTAGCGCATAAGCCAGCACGAACAGGGCCGCTAGCAACACCATCACGCCTTGGGCTAGGCTGAGTAGGAGAATGCGCCGTCCAAATAAAGGTTCTTTGGCTGCACGGGGAGGGCGGCGCATCACATCAGATTCGGCAGGCTCTGCTTCAAAGGCAATGGTACAGGCAGGATTGATAATCATCTCCAAAAAGACAATATGTACTGGCGCGAAAACTGGCGGCCAACCCAGCAATAGCGGAATGAGCGATAGTCCGACAATGGGAATGTGCACGGCGAAAATATAGGCCATGCCTTTGCGCAAATTATCAAAAATGCCTCGCCCTAAACGCACGGCGTGCACGATGGAGGCGAAATCATCATCGAGTAAAACGAGTGCTGCCGCTTCACGCGCCACATCCGTACCATGTCCACCCATGGCAATGCCGATGTGCGCAGCTTTCAACGCTGGCGCATCGTTGACGCCGTCACCTGTCATGGCAACAATCTCGCCGTTGGCCTTGAGTGCGTTGACTAAACGTAACTTTTGTTCTGGCACCATGCGCGCAAAAATATTGCAGTGGCGAATGCGCTCTTGAAGCGTGGCGTCGTCCATCGCAGACAAATCGGCACCCGTAATAATGCCGCTGTTGCCAATGTCTAGATTAGCCTGTGCAGCAATCGCCGCTGCGGTGGCAGGGTAGTCGCCAGTGATCATCACCACACGAATGCCGGCCTCTTTGCACTCGCTGAGTGCAGGTGCAACAGTTGCACGCACTGGATCAGCTAAACCAATCAAACCTAAAAACTCAAACTCGAAATCATGCTGAATATCAGGCCAAGCGCTGCCGTAATAACTTGCTTTCGCCACGCCCAAAACACGCATGCCTTGCGAGGCGAGCGTATTGACTTGCTCAGATAGCGTTGCTATTTGTGTTGGATTAAAGTGACACAGATCCGCAATTGCTTCGGGAGCGCCTTTGCTGGCCACTACATATTCGTCACGTTCTTGTGCCTTCCACACGTGCGAGAGCGCAAGCAATTCGGGTGAAAGCGAATACTCGTGTGCTAATTGCCAATCGGTATGTAGATGTTCGGTGTCGCTTAGATGTATTTTCCCCAACTCATGAATGGCTTTTTCCATTGGGTCAAAAGGTGCGGTTTCACTGGCGAGAATGCTGAACTCGACTAACTCGTGAAATGCTTCAGGCAATACAGTTTGCGTGCCAGTGAGGAACGAACTTTTATTCACCACAAGTTGCTGCACGGTCATGCGATTGTCGGTCAGCGTCCCTGTTTTATCCACACACAATACGGTAGCCGAGCCAAGCGCTTCTACAGTCGGCATACGCCTTGTGAGAACGCGGTGTTGCGAAATGCGCCAAGCACCCATCGCCATGAAGATGGTGAGCACGACGGGGTATTCTTCCGGCAAGATTGACATCGCCAAGGTAATGCCAGAAAGCAAGCCATGTAGCCAATCGCCGGTGGTAACGCCATGAATGACCAGTAATAACAAACTCAAAAGCACACCGATGATGGCGAGCGTGCGCACCAAACGACCAATTTCAATTTGTAAGGGCGTTGCTTCGTTATTTACGCTTTGCAATGCGGTGCCGATTTTACCCAGTGCGCTACGTGGCCCAGTTGCTAAGACGCGTGCGATGCCGCGACCTTGGGTGATCACCGTGCCTGAATAGACAAAAGGTAAATCGTCTCCTCCTGGCGGACTGAGTTCGCAAATGGTGATCTGCGCAATTTTACGTACAGCAACCGATTCACCGGTAAGCAAAGATTCATCTGCGGCGCAGTCATTGCATGAGAGCAAAACAGCATCGGCTGGCACGCGGTCACCTTCTGCTAAGATCAAAATGTCATCTCGCACCACCTCGCGACCGGCAATACGTTGCTCAACGCCATCACGAATAACCAATGCTCGCGGGCTAGTCAAATTTCGCAGCGCTTCTAGCACGCGTTCAGTTTTGTATTCTTGATAAATGGTGATCGCCATTACCACGCAGACGAAGCCAAGGAGCATCAGCGCGTCACTCACATCGCCAAGAAGAAAGTAAATGGCTCCGGCCACCACCAACAGCAGGAACATCGGCTCGCGGACTACTTCAAAGGCAATGCCTAGTAGATTGCGTTGGCTGGTAGCAGGCAGTTCGTTGAATCCCTCTTGCTCAAGCCTCGCAATGACTTCGGCTTGGGAAAGTCCGAGAGGAGTTGAACTTTCATTCGTGTTGAGAGTCATGAGCAAAGGAATTCAAACGTGGATTAGATTTTTTCGGTGGTATATTCGTTACACCTTACTCTCAACTTGATTAGAAGTCGTATTGTGTCCAAACTATTTTTTAAAAAACATCTGCCAACTCGCCAATCGGTACAGCAAAATCGCTGGCTGCAACCTATTGCCCATTGGTTTCATCACCCAAATCTATGGCATTTGCATCGGCGCTCAGTTGCCGGTGGGGTTGCGGTTGGATTATTTTGCGGCTTAATTCCGGGGCCGCTGCAAATGTTAAGTGCAGCCCTTTTGGTGGTGCTATTTCGCGTTAATTTACCCATTGCACTCCTGGCTACTTTTTATACCAATCCTTTTACGATTATTCCGCTGTATGTTTTAGCCTACCAGCTCGGTACTTGGGTGTTGGGGCAAAATGGTATTGCCTCTGCACCAATCAATACCCCTGATTTAAGTTGGGATAATTGGTTTTTTCCGCTGATACAATGGATGTCGTCTTTGGGCGAAGCCTTCATCATAGGCTTGCCTTTGCTGGCAATTTTATTTGCGGTGATAGGTTATTTCCTTGCACGCATTGGTTGGCGCTTTTGGGTGTTGTGGGAGTTAAGTAGGCGTCGTGCGCGACGTCATCAGTTAAAGGAAAAGTAGTCATGAGTGAAAAGCAAATTGCAACTTTTGCGGGTGGCTGTTTCTGGTGTTTGGAAGCAGTGTTTGAGTTGATGCCTGGCGTAGAAAATGTGGTGTCAGGATATATCGGTGGGCAGATGCCTAATCCAAATTATGCAGCGGTGTGTACTGGTAACACAGGTCATGCTGAGGCTGTATTGATTACATTCGATCCAAATCAAGTTTCGTATAAACAATTGTTGAAGGTGTTTTTTACGATTCATGATCCAACCACTTTAAATCGTCAGGGAAATGATGTGGGTACGCAATATCGCTCAGCGATTTTTTATCACAGCGAAGAGCAGCGCCGAGAGGCTGAAGCAATGATTGCCGAAATTAACGCACTGCAAAGTGGCGGATTGAAATTGGTAACAGAAGTTACGGTTGCGCATACCTTCTATTGTGCTGAAGAAGAGCATCAGCACTATTACTCTAGAAACCGTGAGCAGGGTTACTGCATGATGGTGGTGGCGCCCAAGGTGAAAAAATTTAAAAAAGTATTTTTACCCCCAGTAGCCCAGAGTTAAGGTGCAAGTTAAATGAATAGCTCGGGGTCAACCATGACTCCGTTAAGGATTACGCTCCAATGTAAATGAGGGCCAGTGGCTCTCCCCGTGGCACCAGATAATCCAAGGTGTTGCCCTTTGTTTACGCGGCTGCCCACTTGCACATCTATCCGGTTAAGGTGGCAATACATGGTAATCAAGCCATTGCCGTGATCGATGAAAACTGTTTTGCCATTAAAAAAATAATCATCAACTGCTAACACTTCGCCTTGTCCGCTAGCACTGATTGGAGTATTGCCGGGCACCACTACATCTAGCCCAACATGCGGTGCGCGAGGCTCGCCATTAAAGTAGCGACGCATGCCAAAGCGTCCTCCTATTTTGCCCTTAGCCGGAAGCGTGAGTGAAAGATCAGTATTAGGTGCATCGCGCCAATGATGTTTTAACTCTTGGATAAGCGCTATCTCGCGCACAGCCCGTGCTTTGTCGGTAGGCGATAACTCAACTTTGCTTTTATCTTTAAGTTTGATGTGTTGCTTCGGATAGTTTTTAGCCTGTACGTTGAAGCTTAATGTTTTTGTATCCTCAGCAACTGCAACGCGCAGTTCGTGTTGGCCTAGAGCAAGGTCAAGCGATAAGCCTACTACGGCGTACCAAACATCATCTTTTTTTGTTACGAATATTGGCTGTTCACCAAGCCACGCCTGAGGACGATTGCTACTTGCTGTAACGCTACCGAGCGCAACAATTGCTACGCCGCCAGGTACGTTAGTGGCTTTGGGTAGGTCGGCGTAGGCGAATATTGGCCAAGCCAGCGTAAAGAGGCAACACAGAATAAAACGCTGCGGGGTAAGAGCGAGCCGCGTCACAGCATTCTCACCACACGTAGGCCATAAAATTTTGATTTTGTCGTTGGTGCTTCTTTAAAACGTTTACTCGCTCGGATTGATTGAGCGCTATTGAACCAAGAGCCGCCGCGCAATACACGCCGTTTGCCATCACTTTGCCACGCGTCCCCATCATTCGGTGCATTCAAATAGTTGTCGTGGTAGCTGTCTTCAATCCACTCCCATACGTTGCCATTCATGTCATACAGGCCAAAAGCATTGGCTTGCTTACGAGCAACTGGCATGGTGCTTTTGATAGCGACACCGACGTTATCTTGAGACTCGCTATGCCATGCAATGTCATCCAAGGTTTCACTGCCGCAGTAATTGAATTTGCCTCCGGCACGGCAGGCATATTCCCACTCGGCTTCAGTGGGTAGTCGGTAATGTTTGCGGGTACGCGCATTGAGTTTTTGAATAAAAATTTGTGCTTCATTCCAACTCACTTGCTCTACCGGACAATCGTCGCCGCAGCTTGCAAAATAACTAGGGTCTTTGCCGCCGATGGTGCGCCACTGATCTTGCATCACCGCCCGCCATTGCACTTGGGTAATTTCGGTTTGGCTCATGGCAAAAGATTTCGCGATAGTAACGCGATGCAGAGGGCGCTCATCTCGATCACCTGTGTTTGATCCCATGGCAAAACTACCCGCTGGAATAACCACCATCTTTGGGCAGTCAGGGCAATCTAAAATAATGTTGGGCGCTACTGAAGAATCGTCGGCATATGCGCTAGAGACAGACAAAATTACAATAATGAGGGCATTAAACAACGACATTGCAACATTCCTTATTTCAATTTAGACACGCTGTGAGTGCGTATCTTATCGATATGCCACAGAAATAGTAAGCAGTGGTTGGTCGGCGCCTTTGAGTTATTGGAGACGCTCTAACGTATAGAGTTACAGTGTTTGTGGTGGCTATTGAGGCTTTCTGTAAAATCAATCAGACTGTCGCCTGTTTTGAATTTTCATAATAATTTTTAAAGTGAGTTTAAAAAATGAATCTAGAAAAAGTAATCTTTGCGTTTTTTATTGTTCTCGCACTTACACTGAATTTTGGATTTTTTCTGGGAAGTATCGATAATCCAGTTCATCACAGCGTTTATGAATTATTCGCGTCCATTGTCGTGAGCCTCATTGCCACGATTCTAAAATTTGGCGATAGAACTCATTTAGGTGCGGTTTTGCTTGCAACTAGTTTAGTCGCCGACTTGCAATTAATCACGGGGGCAATCGTATGGGGATTTGCGGAACATGTTTCGCAAGGCGGGATGACACCTCATATTATGGCCATCATCGTTTCTTTATCGGGTGGCGCATTGCTCGCTAACATCACCTCGGTGGTGTTGTTAGTGGCAGAAACAATCGCAGTTCGACGCTAATCGACAAGGGAAGCTCGCCATGCACAACCTTGTGTATGTATTGTTACGGCGCATTCATGTGCCACTCATTGTGCTGGTTTGTGTCTATGCCATAGCCATTCTGGGCTTCGTGCTTATTCCGGGTGTGGACGACAAGGGTTTACCTTGGGACATGGATTTTTTCCATGCTTTCTATTTTGTGAGCTACATGGGGACCACCATTGGATTCGGGGAAATTCCGTATCCATTTACGGATGCTCAACGAATGTGGGCAACCGTGACTATCTATAGCACGGTGCTCGCATGGCTTTACGGTATTGGTGCAGCACTCTCTTTGATACAAGACTCGGCATTTCAATCAACGATACGCGAGCATGCCTTTCGCCGAGCTGTCAATTTAATTGCCGAACCCTTTTATTTGGTATGTGGCTATGGCGATACAGGAAGCGTGTTGGTTCGCGCTTTATCCGAAGCAGGCTATCGTTCGGTTGTGATTGAAGTTGATCCAAGTAAGATCATCGCTTTGGAGTTAGAAGATTTGGGTATGCCTGTTCCAGGAATATGCGCTAATGCGGCTGAACCAGAAATGTTAATTCTGGCGGGCTTGCAGCGGCCGAACTGTGCTGGGGTGATTGCGCTGACAAACAATGATGAAATAAATCTAAATGTATCAATTGCCGCAAGACTTTTAAGCCCAAACGTTCCCACGATTGCACGTGCTGAATCACACCTCACTGAGGCCAATATGCTTTCTTTTGGCACAAGCCAAGTACTTAACCCCTTTGATACTTTTGCCGGACGACTTGCACTTGCGTTGCATTCGCCGGGGATGTTTTTGTTGTACGAATGGATGACGGCGGTGCCAAATGAGCCGCTGCGTGAGCCTATATTTCCACCGCATGGTCGTTGGATTTTGTGTGGATATGGCCGCTTTGGTAAGGCTGTACATGAAAGACTTATGGCCGAAGGCATTGAGGTTACGATTGTTGAAGCATTGCCTGAAGAAACTGGCGCGCCCGCAGACGCAATAAGGGGTTCTGGCGCTGAAGCGCATACTTTGCTTGCGGCGGGTGTTCACGACGTTGTGGGTATTGTGGCCGGTACGGACAACGATGCTAATAATCTATCGATCATCATGACGGCGCGAACACTTAATTCGAATCTTTTTATGGTGGCTCGACAAAATCAACATCAAAACAGCCTGACTTTTGAGGCGGCCAAATTAGACCTAGTGATGAAGCGAGGGACCGTTATCGCAAATAAGATTTTTGCCTTGACCAGTACCCCTTTGCTGGGAGATTTTTTAGTTGTTGCATTGAATTATTCAAATGAATGGGCTAACCAGTTGGTGAGCCGTATCTCAGGTGTAACGGGAGACGATGTACCTCAAACTTGGTTGATGGAAATTACACAAGACAAAGCGGCGGCAATTTGTTCTGGAATTGAGAGTGGTAAACACGCGACTATTGGTGACTTATATCGTGATCCACGAAATCGTGATGATCGACTCCCTTGTGTCGCCTTATTTATTAAACGTGGCGATGAAAAAATAATGCTTCCCGAAAATAGTGAATTGCTACATTACGGTGACC
>JFJP01002008.1_pt1 | contig 16496 bp, 13 predicted proteins | sample 431651 | NCBI WGS metagenome assembly JFJP01 (sample SAMN02602958, study PRJNA72255) | Microbial mat metagenome, whole genome shotgun sequencing project. | biome: fresh water; feature: sink hole; material: water; isolation source: purple microbial (photo- and chemosynthetic) mats found in... | reverse complement strand
TCCCGTTACTTGACAGACTCGTGCCATGACTCAACTCCAACCAGTTTTTCAAAGAGGCGCGATTCTACCCTAAACCATTTTGCCGTTCAAATAATTTATCAGCATTCTGCAAATATTTAGATAAGCCTCATTCACCGAAATATTTAAATCGCTTTCTAACTCACGCTACACCTTTGAAAGCCTGAAAAAATCAGGCATCATTGAGATAGAAATCACTGCCGCTACAACTCAAGTCTGAGCAAGTGAACATAATAAGCAGTATACAAACGCTGTTTGCTGACAAAAAATCAATACAACCAATTGTTTTTATTAAGATTTTTACCGATTGTTGTCAATTAAAATTTAAAATAGCCACCCGATCAATCAATGCATACCGCACTCCAACTCGTATTAGTTTTGCTTGCCGTCTCAGTGGGTGCGGTCGTGCTATGTCGTATTCTGCATTTACCGGCCATGCTGGGCTACCTCATTGTAGGCATCGCAATCGGCCCAAATTCTCTCGGCTGGATACCTGACGCCCCTGAAACCCGCCATCTAGCAGAATTCGGCGTGGTCTTTCTGATGTTCAGTATTGGACTTGAATTTAGCCTAGCTCGCCTTCGCTCTATGCAGCGTATCGTTTTTGGCCTGGGCACTGCCCAAGTAGCACTCACCATGTTGCTAGTCATGGTCTCCTCTTTATTTTTTGATCTTGATTGGCGCGAAGGACTGGCGCTCGGCGGGGTACTTGCCATGTCGTCAACCGCCATAGTCAGCAAAATGTTAGTCGAACGCGCCGAGCTAAATACTTCACACGGCCACAAAATTATGGGTGTGCTGTTATTTCAAGATCTAGCTGTTGTTCCTCTCATCATCATTATTCCCGCCTTAGGAAGCGATCCGGCCGAGATGGGAGCCACCATTGCCTACGCCATTCTTAAGGCCATTCTCTTGCTGAGCATCTTGCTTATTTTTGGTCAACGCTTACTGCGCCCTTGGTTCGATTTGGTCGCGCAACAAAAATCTTCCGAGCTTTTCATGCTGAATGTGCTTTTGCTCACCTTGGGACTGGCTTACCTCACCGAGTTTTCTGGCTTATCGATGGCGCTTGGTGCCTTTGTCGCGGGAATGCTGATTTCCGAAACAGACTATCGGTATCAAGTGGAAGAAGATATTAAGCCCTTCCGCGATGTCCTCCTTGGACTATTCTTCGTCACCATCGGCATGATGTTGAACATCAACAACGTCATTCATGGTTTTGGTTGGATCCTGCTAATTCTGCTTATATTGATTCCTTTTAAAGCCTTCGTAGTCGCACTCTTGGCTAATTGGTTCACCAAAAACTGGGGTGCAAGCATCCGTACCGGATTGGGCCTCGCGCAAGCCGGCGAATTTGGCTTCGTTTTGCTCACGCTCGCAGGTGATGTACAAATTTTACCTGCTGATATCATGCAAAATGTACTCGGAGCGATGCTCATCTCCATGCTAATTGCCCCCTTTATCTTGCAGCACGCTGACTGGATTGTGCGGCGCCTTTCTTCTGCCGAATGGATGAATCAAGCGATGCATATTCACCAAATCGCCGTGCAAAGTATGGGCTCAGATGGGCATATCATTGTTTGCGGTTATGGTCGAAGCGGAAAAGCATTAGGGGACTTTCTCACAAAGGAAGGCATCAAGTTTGTCGCGCTAGAGCTTGATCCTCGCTATGTACGGGACGCAGTAGCGCTCGGTGAAAAAGTAGTTTATGGCGATGCAACAAAACGTGAAGTCCTACAAGCCGCGGGCTTAATGCGTGCAAAAGCCTTGGTTGTCACTTACGACGACACACCTTCAGCACTCAGAATTTTGCACCACGTAAAAAGTACTCGCCCCGATTTACCGGTGGTAGTACGTACGGCAGATGATTCTCACGTAGAAGCACTCAAGCGCGCAGGAGCGGCCGAAGTCGTTGCCGAGGTATTAGAAGGTAGCGTAATGCTCGCCTCGCAAGCCTTATTGCATTCAGGCGTGCCGTTAAATCGCGTGATTCGGCGCATCCAAGAAAATCGTGCTCGCCGCTACAGCGTATTCAGCGGCTTCTTCCACAACGACCCAGAGCCCATCGGCGAAGCAACCGATCATCAACAACATCGCTTTAGTAGCGTATTGCTGCACAAAGGAAACGCCGCAGTGGGCAGAACCCTACAAGAAATGAATCTCAGTGAATTTGGCGTCACCGTTAACTCCGTACGCCGCCACAATGTTGAAGGCAGTCAACCCACCGGTACGATGGTGCTCCATCCGGGTGACGTACTCATGTTACTCGGCAATTCAGTTTCATTAGCGGACGCTGAAAAACGCTTGCGCGGCGACGATCAATAAAAATTGTGGCCCACACCCTAATCTCTAGCCCGAATAAAAATGCCATGGATGCACTCTCACTCATTGAGAGCCTTCCTAAAAACTTTTCGCCCCAAGAAATTCATTTAGTCGAACAAGCTTGTGCATTAGCCCAGCCACTGTACACCGGGAAAATCGAACTCACCAACGCCCCGTTGTTGCAACATGCCATTGGTGCCGCCTCCATACTCGCTAAGATGAACATGGATTGCGCCTCGATTGTCGCAGCCATTCTGCATGCGATGCCCACATACTTAAACGATTGGCAAACCAAAGTGCTCGCTGATTTCGGCAAAGATGTTTTCGATCTAGTTGAAGGTATTTCGCGCATGGAGCAGATTCGACAGTTCAGCGAGATGAGCAGCCTGCATGTGCCTAGCGGAAAAAAGAGCGATCAATCCGAGCAAATCGAAACATTGCGCAAAATGTTGCTAGCGATGGTGCAAGATATTCGCGTTGTACTTATCAAGCTGGCCGAACGCACCCAAACCATGCGCAACCTTTCTCATGCCAATGTTGATCAGCAAAAACTAATTGCCCGTGAAACGCAGGGAATTTTTGCGCCGCTAGCTAATCGTCTGGGTGTGTGGCAAATAAAATGGGAGCTAGAAGATTTATCGTTGCGTTACCTTGAGCCAGAACGCTACAAACAAGTAGCCACGCTGCTCGATGAGCGCCGCGTAGATCGCGAGCAATACATTGCCGACGTACTCAAATTACTAAAAGAGGAATTAGCACAAGCAGGCGTCAACGCTGAAGTAACCGGACGGCCCAAGCACATCTACAGCATCATCAACAAAATGAAGCGTAAAAATTTAGAGTTCAGCGAACTCTACGATGTGCGCGCTGTGCGTATTCTTGTGCCAGATTTACGTGACTGCTACACCGCGTTGGGCCTGGTGCATAACCTATGGCAGCCCATCCCCGGCGAATTTGACGACTACATCGCGCACCCTAAAAACAATGGCTACCGCTCTTTACACACAGCCGTCATTGGGCCACGAGATTTAGCCATCGAGGTGCAGATACGCACTTCTGAGATGCATCAACATTCCGAGCTCGGCGTTGCCGCGCACTGGCGCTACAAAGAAGGTGGAAAATCGGACGCCAAGTTCGACGAAAAAATTTCGTGGTTGCGCCAGATATTGGAATGGAAAGAAGATGTTGCAGATAGTAGTGACATGCTGGAGCAATTCAAAAGTGAATTGTTCCAAGACCATGTTTACGTACTAACACCACAGGGCAAGGTGATCGATCTACCCAAGGGCGCAACGCCCGTTGATTTTTCTTACAGCCTGCACACTGATCTCGGCCACCGCACGCGCGGAGCAAAAGTAAACGGTAACATCGTACCGCTAAGTTATAAATTGCAAAACGGGCAACGCGTTGAAATCCTCACCTCAAAAATCGGCGCCCCAAGTCGTGACTGGCTCAGTCCTAATCTTGGTTTTCTGCAAAGTAACCGTGCCCGCGCCAAAGTGCGGCAGTGGTTCAAGATGCAAAACTTTGATGAACACGTTGCGCAAGGTCGAACACAGCTCGATAAAGAGCTACATCGACTCGGAGTTACGTCACTCAACCAAGAAAAGCTCGCTCAGCGCTTGCACTTTAATAAATTAGAAGATTTACTTGCCGCCCTTGGTCGTAATGAAATCACGCAATACCAATTAGCTAATGCGATTCAAGATGAGTTGCCCAATAAAATTGATGAAGCGAAGCCGATTGTGCAACGCACCGCCTCCCCACAAAAAACATCTTCAGGTGTTTTGGTACAGGGTGTCGGCAATCTACTCACAAAAAACGCACAGTGCTGCCACCCCGAACCGCCCGATGAAATCGTCGGCTATGTCACCCGTGATCGTGGCATTACCCTACATCGCAAAGACTGTCGTGCGGTACTTCGTATTCCGGAAAATCGGCGGGACCGAATGTTAGAGGCTCAATGGGGGAAACAAGGCGATGCGTTTGTGTTAGCTAAGGTTAGAACAACCAAATAACATCTGCCCACTAGCCGTCATATTGGCGCTAAATAGTCTTAATACATCGCTCACTTTGTGGACTGCGTAATTACTCCCGCATGCCTCGTCTTTGCATTCTCAATCGACAAGCCCGCACCCTAACCACGGTTAATATCCTAGTACCTTGGGACGATATCAATACAAAACCATGGAGAATAGAATCAAGCATTAAGTGCTTGATGCGTCCTAGTCAGGCTATACATGATTTAGAGGTATCAATGGATCCACGTCTTAACGAAGCGCGGGAATCGGAAGATGTCCTTCAATTCACTCAGTTTGCAATGGAACATGCCTCAATTGGCATTCTTTGGTTAGGGGCTGACGCGCGCATTCATTACGCTAACAATCAAGCCTGCGCCTATCTTGGTTACACCAAACATGAATTACTTCAACTTGGCATTCCCGATATAGACCCACTCTTTCCAACAGAACATTGGGAGGCTCATTGGGAAAGTCTGAAACGTGATAAAACTCAGAACTTTGAAACGCAGCAAAAACGGAAAGATGGTCAAGTTATCCCGATTGAGGTTACTGCAAACTATGTAAAGTTTGGCAACCTTGAGTACAACGTGGCCTATTGCACGGATATTACTGAACGAAAAAAGACAGAGCAGGCTCTCAGAAATGCCACTTCTGAAATGCACACTTTGGTACATGCCATCCCCGATCTGGTATGGCTGAAAGATGTTGATGGCGTGTACTTAAGTTGCAATGCTCGGTTTGAGAGTTTTTTTGGCAAAAAAGAAGCCGAGATCGTTGGCAAAACTGACTATGATTTTGTAAGTAAAGAATTGGCAGACTTTTATTGCGAAAACGATCGCAAAGCAATGATGATGGGGGGGCCTTCGGTCAATGCTGAGTGGATTACCTTTGCTGAGGATGGACATCAAGAATACTTACAAACCACCAAAACGCCAGTGTATAGCACCGAGGGTAAACTCATCGGCGTTTTGGGGGTTGGCCATGATATTACTGCACTCAATAAAATCGAGAATGAATTAAGAAGTAAATCCGATTACCTAACGGCGATTTTTAACAACGAACCGGAAGGTGTAAAAGTAGTTGGGCTTGATGGCAAGTTGCTCGATATGAACCCAGCCGGACTTAGAATGCTAGAAGTCGATACGCTACAAGAGGCGCAAGCGATTGGTTTGGCCAATTTCATTGATGCGGGCTATCAAAAGTTATTTGTTCAACTACACAAGCGCGTGTGCGCTGGTAATTCTGGCGTGCTTGAGTTTCCAGTCGTCGGACAAAAGGGAACCTCAAGATGGCTTGAAACACATGCCACTCCGCTTTTTGATCAACATGGCAAGGTGGTTTCACTAATTGGAATAACGCGCGACACAACGGAGCAAAAAGCCATCAGGGCTGCTTTACAAGAAAGTGAAGAACGCTTTCGAACATTGATGGAGAGCATTCCAACAGTTGCCGTTCAAGGATATACATTAGATGGAACGGTTACCTTTTGGAACAAAGCCTCAGAACAACTTTACGGATACAGTTCTCACGAAGCGCTACAACATAATTTGCTCGACCTGATTATCCCCCCTGAAATGAAAGAGGGCGTAACGAATGCGATGCAACTGATGGCAGAGACTAACGTCCCCATACCTTCTGGTGAGTTACTACTTAAGACTAAAGATGGCACGCGCGTTCCCGTTTTTTCTAGCCATGCCTTACTTCAGCCAGCGAACGGCAAGCCAGAATTGTTTTGCTTGGATATTGATTTGACCGAACGCAAACAACTTGAAGAGAAAGTTCGCCAACTCGCTTTTTACGATGTTCTGACTAAGCTACCGAACCGGCGCTTACTAAATGACAGGCTCACTCAAGCCATGGCGACAAGCAAACGAAGCGGTTGCTATGGCGCAGTGTTATTCCTCGACTTGGATAACTTTAAACCACTCAATGATGCTCATGGCCACGCGGTTGGCGATTTACTATTGATAGATGTGGCTAGTCGCCTAAAGAGTTGTGTGCGAGAAATCGACACGGTAGCGCGCTTTGGCGGTGATGAATTTGTGGTGATATTGAGTGAATTGGAGCAGGACGAAAAAGAAGCGACTGAGCATGCAAATACCGTGGCGAATAAGATATTGGATTCACTGGTAAATCCTTATGTACTTTCACACACAAAAAATGCAAATACCCAATCAGTGACACATAATTGCTCTGCAAGTATTGGTGGCGTTATGTTTATCAGCACCGAAAATTCTCAAGAGGATATTTTGCGGCTTGCTGATGCGGCTATGTACAAGGCAAAAGAAGCCGGTCGAAATCAAATTCAGTTTCACCAATAATCATGCCAAATCGCTTTGACTCTCTGCGTTAACGTTTGCATCGCTCAGTAGTCGCACAGGCATTCTCTTATGCCTGATCAGGAGGAGAGCTCGTTAATTTAAATCATCTTCCGTGGTTAGATTTCGCTCCACTAGCAGGGAGTGCAATCTGCGACTATCGGCACGTAACACAGTGAACTGCCATTCGCCCATCGCGATTACCTCTCCACGTTTAGGCAACTGGCCTGCAGCTTTCAGCACCAAGCCCCCGACTGTATCGCAATTTTCATCGCTAAACTCAGTGCCAAGTTGCTCGTTGAAATCGGCAATTTCAGTTTCCGCTTTCACGCGCCAATGTGCATCATCTTGGCGAATGATGTTGTCTTCATCTTCATCAAAATCGTACTCGTCTGCGATGTCGCCAACAATCTGCTCTAGCACGTCTTCGATGGTAACCATGCCACTCACGCCACCGTACTCATCCACCACCAACGCAATATGGTTGCGATTGCTACGGAAGTCCCGCAGCAAGATATTGAGTCGTTTGGATTCCGGCACGAATACTGCTGGGCGGAGCATGTCGCGCACATCGAACTCTTCACCAGCGTAATAACGCAATAGGTCTTTTGCCAACAGAATGCCGATGATGTTGTCTTTGTCGCCATCGGTGACAGGGAAGCGCGAGTGCGCTGTTTCAATGACGTAGGGGATAAATTTTTCAGGAGGCTGACTGATGTCAATTACATCCATCTGCGCTCTGGGAATCATAATCTCGCGAACTTGCCGCTCAGAAACTTGGATGACTCCTTCCATCATAGAGAGCGCATCAGCATCTAAAAGATTACGCTCGTAAGCGCTGTAAAGGAGGGCAATAAGCTGTTCGCGATCTTCCGGCTCACGCAATAACAACGCAGAGAGCCGCTCCAACAAGGTAGGCTTGTTACTACTACTTTCTGAACCGTCCATACACCAATTTCATCGAATGAGATAAGGCGCAGGATACCTTAATTTCAACATCAACGCAGTTTCGCGCTCCTCCATTACCTCTGCCTCACGCTTCTTTTCGTGATCGTAACCTTGTAAGTGCAAAGCCGCATGCAGGGTAAGGTGTGCATAGTGCTCAATAAGCTTTTTGCCCTGCTCTTTGGCTTCGCGTGCAACTACAGGTGCGCATATCACCACATCGGCATACAGCGGAGTTTCATCGTCATAAACGAAGGTCAGAACATTCGTCGCGTAATCTTTATTCCGATAGCTCGCGTTCAGCGCACGTCCTTCAATCTCATCAACGATGCGCAAAGCGATTTGCACATCGCGCTCCAACGAAACTTTTACCCAACGGCGGAACTGTTGTCGTGTCGGAATATTTTTTGCATTACTGCCATACTGTACCGACAGAGAAAGCTTATGCTCTATTTTCATATCGCCCTCACTAGCTCGCCGCGTAAGGTGTGCATAGAAACCGAAGTAATCGCCACCTCAACAAAGTGTCCCACAAGATCTGCTGATCCCACAAAATTTACCACACGGTTATTGTCGGTACGCCCGGCCATTTCTTTTTTGTCTTTTTTCGAAATATTTTCAACGACGACGCGCTGTACCGTGCCCACCATCTTTTCGCTGTAGGCATTTTCCAATTCATCGATCCGCGTTTTTAATCGCTTCAGCCGTACCATTTTTTCTTCAGTTGAAACTTCATCGGGCATTTCTGCTGCTGGCGTGCCCGGCCTCGGGCTGTAGAGAAAGCTAAAACTCATATCAAATTGCACATCTTCTATCAGTTTCATGGTGGCCTCAAAATCAGCCTCAGTTTCGCCCGGAAAACCGACAATAAAATCGGAAGTGATTGAAATATCAGGGCGCAATGCACGCACTTTTCGAATAATCGATTTATACTCGAGTGCGGTATAACCCCGTTGCATTAAAGCCAATACACGATCTGAACCGGACTGCACAGGAAGATGCAAGTGATTAGCCAGCTTCGGCGTGTCACCAAATAATTCAATCAAACGCGGCGACATTTCTCTCGGATGTGAAGTCATATAACGCACACGTTGCACACCTTCTTGTGCCGCAATCATACGAATGAGATACGCCAAATCCACCGTTTCCCCGTCTTCATGCTCGCCCGCATAGGCGTTTACGTTTTGCCCCAGCAACGTAATTTCGCCCACTCCTTGCGCTGTCAAACCTCGTATATCTCGCATCACATCCAACACGGGTCGGGAAAGCTCATCACCTCGTGTATAGGGCACTACACAGAAGGTGCAAAACTTACTGCACCCCTCCATGATCGAAACAAAGGCTGATCCACTGGTAATTTGGGGCGTCGGAAGGCTGTCGAATTTTTCAATTTCAGGGAAACTAATATCTATCTGCACGCGAGCACTCGCACGGCTCGCCGCAATCAGCTCCGGCAAACGGTGCAAAGTTTGCGGGCCAAAGATCACATCCACATATGGTGCTCGCTGATGAATGACCATGCCCTCTTGGCTCGCCACACATCCACCCACAGCGATAATTAATTTTGGATTGGCCAGTTTTAATGGACGCACGCGCCCCAAATCAGAAAAAACTTTTTCCTCCGCCTTCTCTCTAATGGAGCAGGTGTTAAAAACAATAATGTCAGCTTGTTCGGCTTTGTCAGTTAAAACAATTCCTTCGCTAACGCGCAAGACATCAGCGATCTTGTCAGAATCATACGAATTCATCTGGCAACCGAATGTTTTAATAAATAATTTTTTTGTCACACGATACCTAGAGCCGCCGTAAAACCACGGCAAGAAATTTATTCAGGAAGGGTCACCACGAGGAGCAACGACTGGGGTTCTTGCAATAACCCACTAATTAACTTGGTGTAATTCTATATAAAAAGGGCTAGTGCCGCAAAAATTTATGCTACGATCTCTCCTGAAGTTTTGAAGTTGTTTTTATATTTCTGTGGAGGAGATGACATGAGCATTATCGCAACTTTCTGCGCTGTTACTACCATTTTAATGGCTGTGGCGTTCTCGTTGTTTATGGTTAAAGAGTTATTCAAAAGTAACTAAGTTTTAACTTAAGCACAATAAAAAACTCCAGCTAGTGATAGCTGGAGTTTTTTTACATCCTTCTAGCGATAACGTCGGTTATTCCTCAGTATCGTACTCATCATCATAATAGTCTTGTTCAAAATCTTCGTCGTACTGAGTATCGTCTTCCTCTACATACTCTTGGATGCGTGGTCGGGCACGCTGAGCAAGCACACTCGGACTGATCGCTGCAACTTGAAGTAACTCGTTACCTTGAGTTAAACCGTAGAGATATTTTGTGCTCGACAAATCTATGGGCAATGGCTCTTGCTTGGCGTAATTCGCCCCCATACGTGTACTGCATCCGCTTATGAGAATCACCACAACGCCAACAAAAAATAGTTTTGACATTCCAACCTCCAATTCACCGACTGATTAAATCAGTCTCACTGTGTCTTGCAGATCTTATCGGCACAATCCAAACGAAGTTTAGTGTCACCCTCCCGAAAAATACAAATACTCAATATTTTCAGATAGTTGAATTACTGCAGTAGCAAGCCCGCTTTCTTATAAAATTGGGGTAAATCACTTAAGTCGTTCAAAACTGCAGCGGCCCCAGCGAAATCCTGTTTGCAAGTGTAAGGATTAATCGTTACGTAGGTTTTAATTCCTGCTGCAAGTGCGGAACGAAGGCCGTTGTTGGAGTCTTCTAACGCAATACAATCAGCTGGACTCAGTTTCAACTCACGCAACACCCAATCATAAATATCAGGCGCCGGTTTTTTATTGGGCACTATGTCGCCACAACCATTCGCAGAAAAGTATTTTTCCCAATCTTTACCCAAGCCAACCTCTAGCAAGGCAGAAACGTTTTCTGGCGTTGTTGTTGTCGCAATGGCAAGTGTTATTCCTGCACGATGCGCATCAACAATTAGTTGCTTTACGCCAGGGCGCAGGGGAATCAAACCATCCCGCAACATTCCTGTGTAATGCGCAGTCTTAACCACGTGTAAATTTTTCACAAAACCATCGTAATCGGCTGGTTTTACGAAGCCTGTCAAAAAACTTTCCACAAAATATTTAATACGCTCCTTGCCGCCTGTCACTTTAAGTAGCTTGTCATACAGTGCGACATCCCAATTCCAATCGAGATTATTTTCTGCAAACGCTTTGTTGAAAGCGATGCGATGCGCATCTTCAGTATCTGCTAGCGTGCCATCCACATCAAAAATAATTGCTTTAACCGTCATGATTCGTTCCTTTTTTTACTATTTCATCCCAGGCAGCATGCCTTTCATGCCGCGCATCATTTTAGCCATTCCACCTTTTGCACTAAACATCTTCATCATTTTTTGCGTTTGCTCAAACTGATTAAGCAACTGATTCACATGCATCACCTGCACCCCCGCCCCCATGGCGATGCGACGCTTGCGTGACGCCTTAATAAGTTCAGGATGAGTGCGCTCAAAAGGCGTCATCGAATTAATAATACCTTCCGTGCGATTAAATTGACGATCATCCAATTTTGCCCCTGCCGCAGCTTGAGAAAGTTGCGCCGGCAACTTATCCATCATTGAGCTCAACCCGCCCATTTTTTTCATTTGCACAATTTGCATTTTGAAATCATTCAAATCAAAGCCCTTGCCGCTTTGCATCTTTTTCGCAAGCTTTTCTGCCTCGACATGATCGACGCCACGCTGCGCCTCTTCCAACAAAGACAGCACATCGCCCATGCCCAGCACGCGCTGCGCCATTCTCTCGGGATGAAAGGCTTCCAAGCCAGTCATCTTTTCACTCACGCCCACAAACTTGATCGGCTTGCCGGTGACATGGCGCACCGACAATGCCGCACCACCGCGGGCATCACCATCCATTTTAGTGAGAATCACACCCGTCAGTGGTAACGCATCACCAAACGCTTTGGCCGTATTCACTGCGTCTTGTCCTGTCATGGCATCCACCACAAACAAGGTTTCAATTGGCTTGAGAGCTGAGTGCAGATTCTTAATTTCCTCCATCATCGCCGCATCAACTGCCAAACGACCAGCGGTATCCACAATCAGCACATCATGATGATGTTTGCGCGCAAAATCATGTGCTGCTAACGCAATGTCTTGCGGCTTCTGCGAAATATCGGAAGGGAAAAAATCAATATCGAGTTGCTGCGCCAAAGTGCGTAATTGCTCAATCGCTGCGGGGCGATAAACGTCACAACTTACTAGCAATACCTTCTTTTTATTTTGCTCGCGCAACAGCTTGGCAAGCTTGCCGCTGGTAGTCGTTTTACCTGCGCCTTGCAATCCCGCCATCAAAATGACTGCGGGGGGGACGGTAGCTAGATTGAGCGCATCGTTATGTTCACCCATCAACTTGGTGAGCTCACGATTGACCACCCCAATCAAAGCCTGTCCAGGACTCAAGCTACCAATAACCTCTTGCCCCAGCGCGGCTTGCTTTACCTGTGTCGTAAATTCTTTGACCACGGGTAGCGCAACGTCTGCCTCAAGTAAGGCAAGTCGCACTTCGCGCAACGCATCCTGAATGTTGTCTTCAGTTAAACGTGCCTGTCCGCGTAGATTTTTGACGATGCCGGAAAGGCGCTGTGTAAGGTTGTCTAGCATGATGTTGGGTTCTCGCCTTGAGACAGAATGAGTTAGTGTAGAATTCGCCAAGTCTAAAACATCTTCCCGCATCATGTCGAACTTAGTGCTGACACTCATTACTTTTTTTGCTTATAGCGCACTCGCTTTTCTCTTTTGGCGCGCGCAAGTCGCAGGTAATGCAGAGACGCTTAATCGCGGAAGTCTAGGTCATGCCGTTGCTATACCGCTCACACTTCACGCTTGGCTCCTTTACGAAAACTTATTTGTTGGCGGCAGCCTAAATCTGAGCTTGGTTTATACAGTCTCATTAATCTTGTGGCTTACCTTATCGATCTATTGGATTGGTCGCTTTTTCTACCCGCTATCATGCTTACTCACTTTGGTTCTGCCTTTGGCCGCACTTGGCGTGGCACTCCCCTCACTATTTCCTGAGGTACACAAACTCACCGAACCAACCTCATGGATGTTTGATGCACATGTGTTAGTGGCCATGCTGGCCTATAGCCTATTTACTATTGCTGCTCTACACGCTGGATTAATGTCGTTAGTCGAAAAGCGCTTACATCGCGCAACGATGCCCAAAGTTCTTATTAACCTTCCAGCGTTACTTACGATGGAAACCTTGTTATTCCGCATCATCGCCATCGGCATGGCACTCCTAACCCTTACGCTAGCCTCAGGCATTTTATTTTCAGAGCAAATATTCGGTAAGCCTTGGCAATTCAATCACAAAGTTTTATTTGGATTTATTTCTTGGGCCATCTTTGGCGTGTTACTACTAGGACACTCACTACAAGGCTGGCGTGGCCGCACAGCAGTACGCTGGACACTTAGCGGCTTTGGATTCTTGATTCTGGCTTATCTCGGCACAAAGTTTGTGCTAGAGGTCATCCTGCATCGATAAGTGGGTTTTAGGCTGCAATAAAGTGGCCTAACACTCGCACATCCACCAACTGCAACGCCTGATTCATCGCACGGTTGGTAAACGATCTAATAGATTGGGCTCCGCTACACTGCTCGGATGGTTGCGCTCAATTAAGTGCCAGCGGACCCTTCACCACCTCTCGCGGATGAACACTAGTTTGCGTCAATGTGCCATGAAAAATTTCTTGCTCACAACTACGCAATAGCAGCTGCAAAAAATCGCTATCGGAAAGTGCAGCCGCGCCACGCAGCAAAAGTCTTTCTCTGGGTGCTCCCCTTTTGGCCAATCCGTAATCGCCATCGCCGTCACTTTCTTGTTAAGATGCGCGGCAATATGGAACAAGCAAAACAAAAGCGCATCGTACTCGGTATAACTGGCGGCATTGCCGCCTACAAGGCCGCGGAATTGTCTCGCCTTCTGAAGAAACAGAACATCGATGTTCAAGTGGTGATGACCGAAGCAGCGACGCATTTCATTACACCCGCCACCCTACAGGCGCTGAGTGGCAACCCCGTCTTGATTGATCAATGGCAAGACGATAAAGGCATGGCACACATTCAGTCCAGCCGGGTTGCAGATGCCATTGTGATCGCGCCCGCCACGGCTGACTTTATAGCCAAACTCGCCAATGGCTTAGCCGATGATTTGCTCTCCACGCTATGCTTGGCTCGGAACTGCCCACTCGTGATTGCCCCCGCGATGAATAAGCAAATGTGGTCGAATGCGGCAACGCAACGCAATATCGCTCAACTCACTAAGGATGGCGTAAAAATGCTCGGCCCAGTCAGCGGCCTTCAAGCCTGTGGCGAAGAAGGCATGGGGCGTATGTTGGAAGCCGAAGAATTGGCGCGCGACATTCTGGCGATGTTGAATATCACAGAAAGCGCCAAAATACTGAGCGGCATAAATGTACTCATCACTGCTGGCCCTACTTACGAAGCCATCGACGCAGTGCGAGGAATTACGAATCGCAGTAGCGGCAAGATGGGCTACGCTATTGCACAAGCCGCACTCGAGATGGGAGCAAACGTAACATTGATCTCTGGCCCCACAGCAATCTCCCCACCGCAAGGCGCACAAATCATTCCTGTCACTAGCGCTACCGAGATGTTTAACGTTGTGCAGAAAAATGTAACCGTAGCCGATATTTTTATCAGCGTGGCTGCCGTTGCCGATTATCGCGTAGCGCAAGCCAGCGAACAGAAACTCAAAAAGAATGGCGAAAAATTAACGCTAGAATTGATTCCGAACCCGGATATTTTGGCACACGTAGCAGCGCTAACTAATGCACCTTTCTGCGTGGGTTTCGCGGCAGAGAGCGAAAATTTGCGCGAATATGCAACGCAAAAACGTCGCTCAAAAAAAATCCCCTTGCTTGTCGCCAATCTAGCTCAACACGCGATTGGCGCAGACGATAACGAAATTATATTGTTCGACGATGAAGGTGAGCATCCTTTGCCTCGAGCCGACAAACTCACCCTCGCTCGAACGCTGCTCTCTCATGCCACTGCCCTTTACCGGAAAGGAAAGATGAAATGAAAAAAGTAGATGTCAAAATTCTCGACAAACGCTTACACGAACAACTGCCAAGTTATGGCACGCCCGGCTCAGCAGGAATTGATCTGCGCGCTTGCATTGATCACAACATGATTATTCAACCAGGGCAATGCGAACTTATCCCCAGTGGCATTGCCATCCACTTGGCAGACCCAAAATATGCCGCAATGATTTTGCCTCGCTCGGGACTCGGCCATAAACACGGTATTGTCTTGGGCAATTTGGTTGGTTTGATCGACTCAGACTATCAAGGACAGATTTTTGTTTCCCTGTGGAATCGGGGACATCATCCTTTCACTTTAGTACCGTTAGAACGAATGGCACAGCTAGTCGTCGTACCAGTCGCGCAGGTGGAATTTAATGTGGTGGATGATTTTCCGCTTAGTCAAAGAGGCACTGGCGGCTTTGGTAGCACAGGCAAACACTAAGGATACCGTCGCCCATTAAAAAGCTCGCAAATGCGAGCTTTTTAATGGGCGCTGAATTTTTCGGTTACCGCTCTAACGTCATTTCCAACTCTGTAGTATCGCCTTTACGCACTGATATTTTTTCAGCAACAGCTTTGTAGCCTTCGAGCTTCACACTGACTTCGTGAATTCCAATATCCACTTCAGCGCGCAACGGCGACAGCCCAAAATAAATGCCATCTAAATAAATCTTTGCTCTGCCGGGCTTAGTATTCAGCACCAGCGTTCCAGTCGCCATAGCGCTGACCGCCGGCGTAGCCACTACAACTTGGCTAGCGCCAGATGTCTGCAACACAGTAACCCCTGCAATGGCTTTAGCACCGGGCGTCATATTGAATAGCTCGGGGCGCAGGGCGATCAGAGTTGAGGAGATTGCCTCTACCGTCTTTTGTGTAACAACGCGAGTTTCGCGGCGAAGGTGCAAAGCTATATCTGCCTTACTATTGCCGGAAACGCCCGCAAAGCGCTCCTTTTTTTCTGCCACCACACCAGACCAGATAACCTTGCCTGTCGCCACTTCTTTAATGGTTGTTTCAAGCAAAATACTAACTTCATCTTTTGCTTTAACGTTGTAGCTTAGTTCTTTTATGACTCCGCCAACCTCATATAACGCACTCGCATCACTCACAACTTGAAATCCAGCCTCATCAAAATCTTTCTTGAGCAACTCCGCTATAAACTGAGATAACTCACGATCAGCTAATAGCTCTTTTCCCCATATTCCCGTTACTCGTTGGGTCGTGATACCAATTTTTTTAGACGACATGTCTTTACGCGCATCCATGTAGCCAGTGATGCGAATGGTTGCTGTATTTTTTACCGTAGGAATGGGGGCAACAGTTTTTTTAGGAGGAGGCTCAATCAGGCTGATCGTATCGTCAGACTTGAACCACTCAGCATGCAAGCTAACACTGGGCATCATCAGCACAATCAACAAGAGCAACACAGAGAAAGTGCGAGGCATAGAATTTAACTTTCTTAAAATCACAAAGCAGAGCGAAAATCGCTCTGCTTACTATCTTCCTGCAACCTGCATTTTCTCAACGGGACGTGATAGTTCACTTCGCCCTTGCCCACTTTTAACTGCCGGCAAAAAGCGCACCAACTCATTTAGGGCCATCGTATAGACCTCGCGCTTAAAGTTGATAACGCTGTCCATTTCTATCCAATAGTCATTCCAACGCCAAGCATCAAATTCAGGATGCCCAGATGCACGCAATGACACATCGCAATCCCGCCCAGTTAATCGAAGCAAAAACCAAATTTGCTTCT
>JFJP01031740.1_pt1 | contig 16497 bp, 15 predicted proteins | sample 431651 | NCBI WGS metagenome assembly JFJP01 (sample SAMN02602958, study PRJNA72255) | Microbial mat metagenome, whole genome shotgun sequencing project. | biome: fresh water; feature: sink hole; material: water; isolation source: purple microbial (photo- and chemosynthetic) mats found in... | reverse complement strand
TGCAATTACCCGTTATGCTAAAAAAACTTTGATTATTCGAGGGTAATAAATCAAATAAGGTAATTTCAAATACTTCGGAAATTTCTATTAAACGAGTAATACCTATTTCTGCTTCGCCACGTTCAATATGTCCATAATTGGATTCTGACATTTTTAATTTATCTGCCATTTGTCCACGCGACAAACCTTTAACAGTACGGAATTGCCTAATTTTATTGCCAATTTCTTTTTTGATGTCAGTATCCATAAGTGCTGCCTATTTTATTGAACGAAATAATCGTAAAGCTGTAAAAGATACCTAATTTGTTCGATTGTAACAAATTTTTAAAAGTTTAAAATCTATCCTACATTTTAAATTTTGACTTGAGGTAATAAAAATGTCCTTACTACATCCAGATAAGTATGATTTACTTAAAGCTGATATTAAACATCAAAAACATCAGCATCAACTACAGCAACAGCTACAACAAATGCAACAGCTACCACAGAATGCTCAACTCCAAAACCTATTAAATTCACCAAGTATGCCGTCTTATCTCCAACCCTATGTACCGACTACGAGTTTTTCACCATCGTCATCTTCCTCTTCTAGCGGTGCAGGTGCTGGTTTGGCAAGCCTAGCAGGTTTAGTTAAAGGTACTACGCTTGTTGCAGTAGCAACTAATCCGATAACATGGGCAGTAGCAGGTGGCGTAGCATTCGCGAGTTTTTGTTACTATATGGATAAAAATAAAAAGTGGTAAATATCAGCATAAAACCGCCAGCGGCAAAAACCAAAGGTGGTTTTTTATTGCGCATTCATCGGACGGTCAAACAACCCCAACAACTGCAAAAAACAGCGTGAGCAAGTAGCCCGTATGGAATGAAATGGAATACGGGAAAACCGCGATGATGCCACCTTTCCCGCATTCCGCAAAGCTCCATGCGGGCTACTCACTACTCACCGAGCAAAGGAAAGTACATCATTTGTAAAACAAAAATCGCCCTCGGCAAAACCAACGGCGGTTTTTTATTGCCTTGTATTTTTATTAATCCAACAACCGCGTTTCTAAAATTTCCTTAAACTTGCGCAAAATCGCAATAATCTGTAATAAATCATCACGTTCAGTGCAATCATAACTTTTAGAAATACAATAAGTCGTCTTTTCAAGTACCATAAAATTCCAAAGTTTACCCATCACATAACAACCATAAATCGGTTTGTCACTTTGATTTAATTCTTTTGCAATCAGCATCGCTGCTAACAATTGCCCAATCGGGTCACCATTGGGGTCTGTTTGGCGTTTATATGCCTGAAAATGAAAATAAGGCACTTCGGGGCTGTCCAAAACGCCCGACGCAATCATAAAATCGGTTTTCACCTTTAAAAAATTTTCACTGACAATTGCCTCAACAACACGCTCAAAATACGGATGATAACGGGCGGTGTTTTTAAGATGCCCTAATCTCAAAACAAACGCGATAAATTGCATTTTTAAATCCTCTTCATGCCAGTTGTGAATGTTTTGCATTGCATCTTCCAAAATAGCATCAAACGTTTCTTGTTCGCTAATAGTTAATGTAATGTCAGAAACACTCATCCATTCTTGTAATAAAGGATGAGCTTGATTGCCAACTAAACGCTGTAAATCAAATAATCTAATTAAATCAAATTCTTTGTATGGTTTTATCTTTTTTGCCATAATTTTTTCTCTCTAAATAAAGAGTTATAGCCGCTCATTTAACCGCGAAAGCGCAATCTCATAAACCTCATTTCTATCCCGTTTGTCAACGGCAATCACGGTGACAGTCACAATTTCATCAGCGACAGAATAAACCAGACGATACCCCTGTTGCCGCAACTTGATTTTATAAAGATTTTGTCCACCCGATAAAGCCGCCGCTGGAATATGCGGATTTTCTAATCGTTCTTTCAGTTTCTTTTTAAACTGCTCTTTCAGCGTAGCCCTAAGTTTCTCCCACTCTTTCAACGCAGATTTTTTAAATTCCAGTTTATAAGTCATCTAACGAAACCACGACAGATTCTTCATGTTGCCGTTGTTTAACGATTTTTAACAACGCCATATCATCAATCAATTCCATCATCGCTTGATAAACCTTTGCTGGAACACAATAAAAAGCGGGCTGGTTTCTGTTTAAAACAGCAACTGGCATTCCATCACCACTGGCAACCACTTTCATGGGATTCGCCTTGAGTTCTGAAATACTGGCGACTGTTTCTGCTAGCATTGGATAAGGCATGATAGTCTCTGAAAACTTTAAAAGACTTAATTATAGGCTGTTTAACGGGTTTTATAACGTAAAACCAAAGGCGGTTTTTTTAAATAAACACCGTAGAATTGATAGAACTTAAACGTTTTTCAAACAGATTCTTGGGCCCTTATCGAAAAGAGAACACGCCGTGATTTCTCACTCACCCCAGAACGTGGAATAATAGCCACTCCTCTTATTAAAGTGAACACAAACGATGGCGCAATATATTTATTCAATGAATCGGGTGGGCAAAATTGTTCCCCCGAAAAAATACATCCTAAAAAACATTTCTTTGTCCTTTTTTCCTGGCGCAAAAATTGGCGTATTGGGGTTAAACGGCTCAGGTAAATCAACTTTGCTGCGGATTATGGCGGGTTTAGATAAAGAAATTGAAGGCGAGGCAATTCCACTCAAAGGCACGAATATTGGCTATTTACCGCAAGAACCGCAATTAGACCCCAATAAAAGTGTGCGCGGCAATGTGGAAGAAGCGGTTGCCGACATCAAAGCCGTGTTAGCCAAATTAGATGCCGTTTATGCCGCTTATGCTGACCCTGATGCCGATTTTGACAAACTTGCCTCCGAACAAGCCCGCTTAGAAGATGAAATTAACGCTTGTGATGGGCATAATTTAGACCGCCGCTTAGAAGTGGCAGCCGATGCGTTGCGTTTACCCGATTGGGATGCAGATGTGACCAAATTATCAGGTGGAGAAAAACGCCGGGTGGCGTTGTGTCGCTTGCTGTTGTCTAATCCTGATATGTTGTTATTGGATGAGCCAACCAACCACTTAGATGCAGAATCGGTCGCATGGCTAGAGCGATTTTTACATGACTATCCTGGCACGGTGGTGGCTGTGACCCATGATAGGTATTTCTTGGATAATGTCGCGGGCTGGATTTTAGAGCTTGACCGAGGCATGGGTATTCCTTGGGAAGGCAATTATTCCAACTGGCTAGAGCAGAAAGAAAAACGACTTGCTTTAGAGGACAAACAGGAATCCTCGCGGCAAAAGGCGATGAAAGAAGAGTTGGAATGGGTACGCTCCAATCAAAAAGGTCGTCATGCGAAAAGTAAAGCCCGTTTAGCCCGTTTTGAAGAATTATCCTCAACCGAAGTGCAAAAACGCAACGAAACCCAAGAGTTGTATATTCCACCAGGGCCGCGCTTAGGGGATGTGGTGATTCACGCGGATGCAGTGAAGAAAAGCTTTGGTGACCGAGTGTTGATTGAAAACCTCAGTTTTAAATTACCACAAGGTGGGATTGTGGGAATTATCGGCCCGAACGGGGCGGGTAAAACCACCTTGTTTAAAATGATGGCAGGATTTGAACAACCTGATAGCGGCACGATTCGTTTAGGTGAAACGGTAAAAATCTCTTATGTTGACCAATTACGCGATGATATGGATGGCAAGAAAACCGTTTGGGAAGAAATTTCTGACGGTTTGGATATGGTCACGGTAGGAAGCTATGAAACGCCATCTCGTTCGTATGTCGGGCGTTTTAACTTTAAAGGAGGCGACCAGCAAAAACGCATTGGGGAACTGTCAGGCGGGGAACGGAATCGGGTACATTTAGCCAAATTGTTAAAAAGTGGCGGTAATGTGCTGTTATTGGATGAACCAACCAACGATTTAGATGTGGAAACTTTGCGGGCTTTGGAAGACGCACTATTGGCTTTTCCGGGTTGTGCGGTGGTTATTTCCCATGATCGCTGGTTTTTAGACCGAATTGCCACGCATATTTTAGCTTTTGAGGGCGATAGTGAAGTGGTGTGGTTTGAAGGTAATTATGCCGATTATGAAGCGGACCGGCATAAACGCTTAGGGACAGATGCCGATAATCCCCATCGGATTAAGTATAAAAAACTGTCTTAAGCCCTAATTGCAGGGTTGTTTTCGCTCTCAATTTAGTCTTGAGAGCGAGCCACTAACAAATCACCCAACACAGCTTGCACAGCCTGTCTTTGAATCGCAAGTTCTTCCGCCGAATACGGCACAGCGGTAAATTTTCCCCAGACCGGCGCAGGCCAGGCTTTATCCGTTTGATAACGCACCACATGATGAATATGCAGTTGTGCAACCAGATTACCAATGGCGGCAATATTCATCTTATCCGCCTGATAAAGCGTTGCTAATTGTTGCGCTAAAAAACACGATTCTTCTTGCAACTGCTCTCTATCCTTTTGATTTAACTGATAGATTTCTGTTAGACCTGCACGTTGCGGCACTAAAATACACCAGGGATACTGGCTATCATTCATCAATAAAACTTGCGACAAGGCAAATTTTCCAATCAAAACCGTGTCTTGTTGTAAGTGTGGATGTAATTGAAAAGTCATCATTTTTTTCCTAACACAACGCTAATAAACCTTGTACTAATGCCAACGGCGTGGGCGGACAACCTGCAATCTTTAAATCCACAGGAATCACATTCGCCACCGCGCCACAACTGGCATAAGAAACCCCAAACTCGCCGCCGCACGTCGCACAATCCCCTGCGGCAATCACCCATTTTGGATTGGGGGTGGCTTCATAAACCCGCAATAACGCAGTCTGCATATGTCGTGACACCACGCCTGTCACTAATAACACATCCGCATGACGCGGCGAGGCAACAAAATGAATCCCAAAGCGTTCAATTGCATAATACGGATTATTCAAGGCGTGAATTTCTAACTCACAACCATTGCACGAGCCAGCATCGACTTGGCGAATGGCAATACTGCCCGAAAATTTTTTGCTAATCTGATTTTTTAATTCAATCCCCAGTGCTTCTAACTCGTCATCCTGAACCACAGGAATAGACTCGCTGACCACGCCTGTTTTTATAATTTTACTGAATAATCTTAACATCGGAAGCTCCTTTATAAATCCGTACCCGAATACGAGGGATTGACTGATTTATTGCACACGGGAAAATCAGGCACAATATTGTTTAACACAATTTTTTCCAGCGCGAGCCAATTATGTTGACTGGGGTCACGCGGATAATAACGGGCAATTTGATTATTTTCGCCAAAGCGGATATACACCACAATTTCACCACGCCAACCTTCTACACAGCCTAGCCCTTCACTGCCTACAGCGGGTGTTTGCCATGCAGTCACTAAATCAGCAGAGATAGTGTCATCCGATAAATGAGTCAGCAATTGTTCCAATAATTTCAGCGACACATTGATTTCTTTGGCACGAATCCAAAACCGTGAAGCAATATCGCCTTGTGTTTCAATCGGCACATTAAAGTTAAGTTGTTGATAAGGCGCGTAAGGCGCGTCACGGCGCACATCAAATGCTTGCCCACTGGCGCGTCCGACATAGCCTAATGTGCCAAACGCGGCAGCGGTTTGTTTGGACAAATAACCTGCGGTGTAGAGTCTATCTTCTAAGGAGGTATTTAAATCCACAGCGGTGATAATGTCCGCTAATTCCTCGCGCAATGCAGCTATTTCTTGCGTCATCAGCGCACAATCGCTCGGCGATACATCACACGCCACGCCACCTGTGACGAGTTTATCCATTAATAACCGATGTCCAAACAACCTAGCATTGTGCCGTAACCAACTTTCTCGTAAACGACTAAACTGCATAAAGGCAAAACTAAACGCTACATCATTACAAATCGCGCCCATGTCGCCGAGATGATTGGCAATGCGTTCCCGTTCTGCTAACACTGCACGAAGCAAAGATGCGCGTGGTGGAGGTGTGATGCCTGCGGCGTGTTCCATTGCCATACACGCTGCCCAACTGTGTCCCACAGTGGTATCGCCTGAAACCCGCCCCGCTAATCGGATTAGCTCTTGCGCCGTTTTGCCTTCTGCCAGTTTTTCTATCCCTTTATGCACATAGCCTAAGCGTTCTTCTAAGTTTAAAATCAGCTCGCCCACCGCTTGAAAGCGAAAATGCGCAGGTTCAATAATCCCCGCATGAATCGGGCCAACAGGAATTTCATACACTCCTTCGCCATAGCCTTTTATAAAATCATAGTGCCTATCAGGTGGGGTAATCGCTGGCGGCGAACCTTGCAACGGAAAATCTTTGCGCAACGGAAAATCCTGTTTACCCCACGCTTGGTGGCGTGTCCAGCGGCGCGGGTCGGGATGGTCAGTAAACGTAATGCCAAACATATCGTGACTATGCCGTTCACTGCGATTAGCGGCAGGATAGACGGTGGCTTGCGAGGGCAAAACAGGATGATTCAAATTGACTGTTGTTCGTAACACTAAATAAGTGCCGTTTTTTTCAAAACAGGCGTTCACCATGAAAATCCCCACTCCTCCCCTTTGCAAAGGGGGGGAGTCTTTGGTTGCTTCCTCTTTCAGAAAGAGAGATTGAGAGGAATCATTTTCCTCCCCCTTTATGAAGGGGGATTGAGGGGGATTTTCTTCCACCCAACCTGCTACCCAGCGATAGTGATGTAGCATTGCAAGTTCGGCAAACGTGCGCCAATGTTCAGCCTCAATCTGCCAAACTAAAGGACTGGCAGTCCTAATAACAATGCCAGCCTCAGTGAGAAGGTTTAAAAAATCATTTTCAGAGCTTTTATTTACTGGATTCATTAAGCAACCTCCATGAAATTAACGTAGGGTGGGCACGCTTTTTTGCCCACCGAATTATTCATCACCACGCTTTTGATGGGCATGAACAGCGTGCCCATCCTACGAAATTGTCGTTTCATAATAATTTCTCCCCTGAAATCAATAAGGTGGCTTGGGAAAACCAATCCGCTAAAAAGCTCGGAATCGCTAACCCCAACCACAACACCAAGGCAAGATGAATCAACACGGGCCATAAATTGGCTTTTATCGGTTCTTGTCCTTCAGGTTTATTGCCATACACAATCGGCTGAATATGGCGAAACAGCCCTGCAAATGCTACACCAATCCCCAATAATAACGGCAAGGTCAACCACGGATAACTGTGCATGGTTGCCATTAACACTAAAAATTCACTGGTAAACACCCCAAACGGTGGAAAACCTGCAATCGCGACTGTGCCGATTAATAACCCCCAACCAATCACGGGCTGGGTTTTAATCAGTCCACGAATCTGCTCCATTTTTTGCGTGCCAGCCAATTGTGAGGCATGACCAACCGTGACAAAAATTGCCGATTTGGTTAACGAATGCACGGTCATGTGCAGCAGTCCTGCAAAAGTTGCCAATGAGCCACCAATCCCAAACGCAAACGTCATCATGCCCATGTGTTCAATCGACGAATAACTAAACAGTCGTTTAATATCTTTTTGCCGATGCAATAACAACGCGGCGGTCAAAAAAGTCAGCATCCCAAACCCCATCATCAAATAACTGGCAGTCGGGGCGTGAGTTGCACCATCGACTAACATTTTATTGCGCACCACCGCATACAGCGCGTCATTCAACAACAGCCCAGACAGTACTGCCGACATTGGCGTAGGGCCTTCAGAATGCGCATCAGGCAGCCAATTATGCAGCGGCACTAAGCCCATTTTTGTGCCATAACCAATTAGCAAAAACACAAACGCCAGTTCTAAAATATGCGGATTTAATTTATCGGCGTGTTCATATAACACCGTCCACAATAACGCATTATCAATGCCGTTAATTTGCACGGCTGCGTAATACAACAAAACTGTGCCAAACAAGGCTTGCGCAATCCCCACGCCACAGAGAATAAAATATTTCCACGCCGCTTCAATCGCTTCAGGGGTGCGATATAAACTGACTAACAACACCGTTGCCAGAGTTGCGCCTTCCATTGCCACCCACATTACGCCCATATTATTGGTGGTTAATACCAGATACATTGCCAGCATAAAGCCTTGATACATCGAATAATACAGCCGCAACCGTTGGTCATTTAACCGCCCAATGGCATTTTCATGCGCCATATACGGGGCAGAAAAAATGGAGGTGGTCATACCGACAAATGCAGTGAGTACAATCAAATACACATTGAACGAATCAATCAGAAAGGCTTTGTTTTCCGATAATAACGTGCCATGTTTTAATACCGTGACCGCTAACCAAACAGTGGCTAAAAAGCTAATTCCATTCAGCGCGGTGTTGATTTTACCCACATCGGTACGGTGTCCAATCAGTGCGAAATAGACAATCCCAAGCAAGGCAAGGAATAAAATAAAATACACGGCAATCATTTTTCCACCTCGTGCAAACGATTCATTAAATCCACATCCAGCGAATCAATGCTGGTGCGAATGTGTAAGAAAAAGATGCCAAACAAAATCGCGGCAACCAGTACATCAAACGCAACCCCTAATTCCACTACCATTGGCATTCCGTGCGTGGCAACAATCGCGGCAAAAAATAAGCCGTTTTCAATTGACATAAACCCCACAACGTGGGCAATCGCTTGACGATGGGAAATCATTAATAGCATTCCTAATAACACCACCGACAAACCCACCGCCAGCGCGTTAATCATCACCGCATTGGAGGTTTGCACAATCGGGTGCAGAATGTAATAGCTAAAAATCATCAAACTCGCGCCGCTTAACATAATCAGCGTTTTGTTTTTTAGTGCCTCAACATCGCGGTGCATAGCCATTTTCAGCACTTCACGCCGCAACATCGCAGGAATAAACAACACTTTGAGCAGCAAGGTTAAAACCGCTGAAATATACAAATGCGGATTATCTAAACTGTAGGCAGCTAAACCGGTGGTCAATGTTAATAGTAAGCCTTGTATTGCGAACACAAAAATTAGCCGCAGCAATCGCCCTTGTCCGAGCATTAAAAAGGAGGTAAATGCCACTAATGCCGCCATCGACAAGATAGTTTGCATATAAAAATCAAGATGTTGTGCATTCATAATAAGACCTCCAAAACGATGTGACTTAACATTCCCAATAGGGCGAGTAAATAGGCAAAGCCTAAATATTCTTGCACGCGAAACAAGCGCATTTTGGCAACAGCGGTTTCAGCAAATGCCAGAATTAAGGTCAGAACCGCTAATTTGAGCAAAATGGCGAATAAGCCAAACCCGAGCGCGTTTAAGGACAAGCTTTGTGCAATCCCCCAAGGGAAAAAGAGGTTGGCAATCAATACGCCGTACAGCATTAATTTCAATTGGCTTGCCCATTCGATTAACGCCAAATGCCGTCCGCTGTATTCTAAAATCATCGCTTCGTGAATCATGGTGAGTTCTAAATGGGTGGCTGGATTATCCACAGGTACACGCCCTGTTTCTGCCACTGCCACCAGCAATAAGGCAAATAAGGCGAATAAAAACGATGGGCGCAACACCAAACCTGCTTGCAAAACATGGTCAATCGCAAAGGCTAAATTGGTGGTGGACGCAGTCATGGTGAGAGTAAAAACTGCCATTAACATCGCGGGTTCGGCTAAAGAGGAAATCGTCACTTCGCGTGATGCACCCATGCCACCAAACGCGGTTCCCACATCTAAACCTGCTAAGGTAAGAAAAAAGCGGGCAAAGGCAAAAAAGCCTACTAATACAATCACATCCGCTGTGGCTGAGGTGGGTAAATCCACCGCAATAAACGGCACAACCGAAGCGGCTAACACGGTAGCAGACAGCACCATATAAGGCGCGAAATGAAATAACCATGAGGCATCGTGCGATAACACGGGTTGTTTGCGGGTCAGTTTTAATAAATCACGATAGGGTTGAAATACAGACGGCGGCTGACGATTTTGCAAAAAACATTTACAGCGTTTCAGCCAACCTGCTAATAAAGGACTCAAACCGACTAACAGCGCGGTTTGCAGAATTGCGATTAACCAGTTCATTAGCTCACCATCCATAACATAACGATTAAGGTAACAAACGAGTAACTTAAATAAGTGCGAATATTGCCCGTTTGAATTCGTGATACTTGTTTGGCGATGCTGTTTACGCCGTTTTCCAGTGGCTGATAAAGCCATTGCCAACTGTGGTCTTGGATGTGTAGTTGATAATGCACCGCATCCACTTGTTGATTTAACGCGCCACTGAGGTCTTTTTTCACCTGCTCATCCAATTGCCACACGGGAGCAAAAATACGCCGCAACGGCATGGTGAAAGCGTTCGCGCTGTATTGCATTCTGGGTGTTAAACCACCGAAGCCGCAATCCCAAGTAGCGGATTTACGAATTAAAGTATCGGGAGTGCGACGCAAAAAGTAATAACAAACCCCAGCCGCGATTAACGCACTGACCAAAACCAGTGGAGCAGAATAGGAAGCTTGCCCCGCATCAACAGGCGCGAGCCACAACCAACCCAGCGCGGTATCGTTTTTTAACGCCTGACCCAAAATTTGTGACGACACTTGATTCAGTAACCGAATGATTAAGCTGGGGAAAATCCCGAATAAAAAACACAACCCTGCCAGTAACGCGGTTGCGGTGAGCATTCCTTTATCGGTGGTTTCAACCGCTTTTTCACTGTGATGCGAACGTGGTACACCTAAGAAAGTGATGCCATACACTTTCACAAAACAGGCGGCGGCTAAGGCAGCCGTCAAGGCTAAGGCGGCAGCGGTAATTGGAATTAAACTGCGCAATACGCCACTTTCTAATACGTCTACTTGCAATGCGGTTTGAAACACCAGCCATTCGGACACAAAGCCGTTAAACAATGGTAAGGCTGAGATACTCATGCAGCCGATTAAAAACGTTACGCTAGTGCGCGGCATTTTTTTAATCAAGCCGCCAAGCATTTCCATATTCAATTCATGCGTTTGTTGCTGAATAATCCCCGCCCCTAAAAACAATAGATTTTTAAACAGGGCGTGATTAAAGGCATGAAGTAAGGCGGCAATAAATCCCAAGGCGGCTAATTCAGGATGTCCGTTTGCCATGAAAATCATTGCCAGCCCTAACACCATGAAAATAATGCCAATGTTTTCTACTGAACTATAGGCTAATAGGCGTTTTAAGTTTGATTGCAACAAGGCATAAAAAATCCCGCCCAAGGCGGAAACTGTGCCAAGCAATAGCAACACTAGCCCCCATTGCCATTGCACTTTGTCTAACAAATCAAAGCAGAAGCGAATAAAACCGTACAGGGCGATTTTCAACATCACGCCACTCATCAAAGCGGAAATATGCGAAGGCGCGACAGGATGGGCTTCAGGCAACCACACATGAATCGGCACAAGTCCTGCTTTCATGCCAAATCCCAGCAAGGCTAAACAAAAGGCAATGCTTGCCCAAGTGTCGGATAAATGGGCGGCGCGAAACGCTTCAAAGCTAATCCCTGTGCTAAAACTGGCTAACACCCCAAAGCTAAGAATAATCGCTAATGCACCGACTTCTGCCATTAATAAGTATAAAAACGCGGCGCGGCGATTGGCAGGATTTTCGTGTTGAAATGCCACCAAAAAATAGCTGGCAACTGACATCACTTCCCACGCAATCATAAAAAAGAACGCATCATCGGCGAGTAAAACTAATAGCATTCCTGCAACGAATAAGCCTGTGAATAAGCCTAAGACGGCAAATGGATGGTCTTGTTCTTGATAATGTTTGACATAGCCTGTGCCGTACAAACTGACCGCGCCCGTGCCGATTCCCACGATGAGGAAAAACAATGCCGATAAGCTGTCAAAGCGAACGTGCCACGGCAGCCAAGGCAAGCCTAACTGAATTTGGTCGGTTAGAATTTGTTTACTGAGTAAGCCACCTAAGCCTGCAATAATGGCGGCGACCGAAGCGATGCCTAATAAGACAAATACGCTGCGCTGAATAACAACGCGCCAATGGGCATCGTCGGTCATACAATAAAACGGCTGCTGTCTAAGTGAAACGGGGAGTTGTTGCCAAAGGCTGCTAACAAACACCCGCTGATTGACAAATAAAGCTAACCCACCCGATGCAATGCTTAACAGTACCGCAAGATAAGCCAAAAATAGCATAATAATTCCTGTGTTCTTGTGCGTAAAAAATAAGCAAAGCAAGGGGGATTAACGGTGAAATTTACCCTTGTTTGCGGTCTTCGGTCATAATGCGCGAGGCAAGTTTATGGTTAGAAAAACTTTGTAAAGGAACACCGATTTGTTGACAATGTCCCCCTGTTGCTGAGTAGTTTTGGCTAAAAGCCTCGATAAATTCCATCACGGTATGTTCAATCAAATAGCCATTGCTAAAATCAAAAACGATAGTTTTCCCTTTCTCTAATTGCAGCAGGGCTTTTTTTAACGGTAAAAAGTTTGAAAACAACGCCGATCCATGGAGTTTTACCACAATCGTGTTGTCTGTTTCGGTGAGGGTAAAATGAATTTTGAACAAGTTACTAAACCACACGCCACGCATGAGTTGAATGGCGAATTTAACTAAAATGCCTAGCAAAACACCCATTAATAAATTGCTGGCAAGCACCCCTAAAATGGTCACAACAAACAATAAAAATTGTTCACTACCAATGCTTAAAATAGTTTTAAACAACTGCGGCGAAGCAAGTTGATAGCCTATATACACCAGTAATGCCGCTAATGCCGCTAAAGGAATGCTGTGAATTAAGCGGGGGAAAAGTCCGACAAAAACCAGTAAAAACAAGCCGTTGAAAAAACCTGCCCAACTTGTTTTAGCTCCATTATTGACATTGGTAGAACTGCGTACAATTTCTGCAATCATCGGTAAACCGCCAATACAACCTGCGATTAAATTTCCGATTCCCACGGCGGTTAAGTCGCGGTCTAAATCAGACTGGCGTTTGTAAGGGTCTAATTTATCAATCGCCGTGGTACTGAGTAAACTTTCTAAACTGCCCACTAGACAAATTCCCATCACAGCGACTAAAAAATCAAAACTAAAGGTTTTAGAAAAATCAGGAAAATAAAAACTGCCGTGTAAGTTTTCAGGCAAATTGACTAAAAATTTCGCCCCCATTTTGCTGTAGTCGTGATAATGTTGATAGGTTTCATCGGCTAAAAGTCGGTAGCTGTGTTGATGTTCAAGGTGAAAAAAATGACCTAACGCAATCCCCATTAATATCACCAGCAACGGAGCAGGAATTTTGCGCCAAAACACATCTTTTATCCGTGACCAACCGATTAGCAGTGCCAATGAAACAAACCCAATCATCGCACTATCCGAGTTTGCATGGCGCAAACTGTGTGGAATTTGTGCCATCGTGGCGAATAAACTGCCGTTCTCAGGTGTGACACCGAGCATGATATGAATTTGCTTGGTGATGATGATAATGCCAATTGCAGCTAGCATTCCATGTACAACCGCACTCGGAAAAAGGGCGGTCAAACTGCCTGCTTTACACAGACCCAATATAATTTGCAAAATGCTTGCCACCACAATTGCCGCTAAGGTGTAGCGATAGCCTGCCATTGCATCACCCGCGCCCAGTGTTTCGACGGCACTTAACATCACCACAATTAAACCTGCGGCTGGCGCGGTAACAGTGATGTAAGAGCCGTTTAGCCTAGAGACAACTAATCCACCAATAATCGCGCTGATAATTCCTGCCGCCGCTGGAAAGCCCGATGCCAATGCAACACCTAAGCATAAGGGTAAGGAGATTAAAAAAACTAAAAAGCCTGCCAGCAAATCCGCTTGCCAATTTTCTTTTAAGCCCGCAAACCCCATTTTAGGTTTAGGTGATGACGATAGAGCATAATTCATAATAACCTCGTTTAAGCAATACACTGTTTAAAAAAAACTTGAGTCTTGCATTGTAACAAACGGTTTCAAATAAATTTTATTGTTGCGGTCTACCTGCCATAATCCGCGCGGCAAGCGCGTGTCCTGAAAACGGAATAATCGGTGCGCCTTGTTGTTCGCAATGTCCACCTGTGATTTCGTAGTCGTGCATAAAATCATGCAAAAATTCCATCACGGTATGGTCAATCAAAAAGCCGTCAGATAAATCAAGAATCACCGTTTTGCCTGTTTCTAACTGGCTTAACGCTTTTTTCAGGGGCAAAAAGTTTGAAAAAATCGCCGAACCTTGTAATTCCAACACATAGGTTTCTGGATTGGCTTGTTTTAAGTCGAAATTGATTTTAAACAAATTGTTAAACGGCACACCGCGAATAATGTGAATGGCGAGTTTGACTAAAATCCCAATTAACACACCGACTAATAAATCAGTAGCAAGTACGCCGATGATGGTGATAACAAACAGGGCAAACTGCTCCGTGCCGATACTAAGAACGTGTTTAAACGATTTCGGTGAGGCAAGCCGATAGCCCGTGAACACTAGCAAGGCGGCTAAAGCAGAAAGCGGGATGCTGTGGATTAACCGTGGAAACAGCCCAACGAAAATCAATAAAAAAAGCCCGTGAAAAAAGTTTGCCCAGCCTGTTTTCGCGCCATTATTTACGTTAGCAGAACTACGCACGATTTCTGCAATCATCGGTAAACCGCCGATTAAACCTGCGACCATATTACCCAATCCCACGGCGGCTAAATCGCGATTTAAATCAGAATGGCGTTTGTAAGGGTCGAGTTTATCCACGGCGGTCGCGCTAAGTAAGCTTTCTAAACTGCCGACTAAGCAGATGCTAATCACCGCTTCCCAAAATTTTAGGCTGGCGACTTTTCCGAAATCAGGAAAATAAAAACTTGCCATAAAATCTTCGGAAATGGCGACTAAAAATTTGGGTCCAACGGTGGCTTCATGGTGGGGTAAAAAATGGGCATCGGGCAAAAATAAATACATATGCTGATGCTCTAAATCAAAGGCGCGTGCTAATGCAATTCCTACTAATACCACCACGAGCGGCGCAGGCACCATTTTAAAATATTTATTATTCACCACCGCCCAAAGAATTAAAATCGCCAGCCCACTAAAGCCAATCACGGCAATTTCAGGATTCATATTCAGTAAACTGGCAGGAATTTGCGCCATGCTTTCAAACAGTGAACCTTTTACCGTGACACCGAGCATAACGTGAATTTGTTTCACCATGATGATGATGCCAATGGCGGCTAACATCCCGTGAACCACCGAGGCAGGAAAAAACGCGCTCAAACTGCCTGCTTTAAAAATCCCCATCAGGGTTTGAATCACGCTGGCAATCACAATAGCGGCTAAGGCATAACGATAACCCGCCATTGCATCACCTTTGCCCAATTCTTGCACCGCGCTTAATACTACTACGATTAAGCCAGCGGCAGGGCCATTGATGGTGATATAAGAGCCGTTAATCCGTGAAACCACTAAACCGCCTATCATAGCGGTGATAATGCCTGCGGTGGGCGGAAAGCCTGATGCCATCGCAATCCCAAGGCATAACGGCAAGGCGATTAAGAATACTAAAAAGCCCGACAGTAAATCGGCCTGCCAGTTTTCTTTGAGACCTGCCAGTCCTGTTTGGGGAAAAGAAGAAACGTGTTGTGACATACTATTCTCACGATAACTTACTAAAGATGTAAGACACCTAAGCGATTATTATGCCAAGTTTGAAATAGTGCTGTAATCGATTGAAATAATAGCTTTATTTTTAAGCTAGTTTTCAAAAACAACTTATAAAAGACAGGCGTTGGTGGAAAGCAACCGTTAGGTCGGTGGATTTAAACCAGTTTGAATCGCATTGCCAAAAGACGGTATGATTTGGGTTATTTTTTTAACTATTACCGCCTGATTTTCATAGGCTGTTTTCATTTGGGCAATCACCGCGTCTGGAACAGCATGAACGTTTTGATAATTGCCAGTCGCTTCGATAACGTTCACCGCCACCTTGTATTGTTTGGCAAGATAAATATACGGTTTAATTTGCCACCAATAAATAAATGTATTGCTTACCACGACAGCGTGACCTTGTTGCAACGCGAGTGCCGTTTGCTGTTGACACCAGTCATGGGCTTGTTTCAGCAATTTTGCCTCATAACAATACACGCCATTTTGCATAAAAAACATATCGGATTCAAAATGAAGCGCGGCTTGTTGTCGCGCTAAGGTGGATTTACCGCTGCCGGGTACACCGCGAATTAAGGTTAAGGTCATTTGTTAAATTTGAAAGGTTGTCATTTTGTAAATTCTCAGATGGCGGGTAACTTGCCTAATTTTACATCAAGTTTTAACGTTTTAGACAAGCAATAAAAAACCGCCGTTGGTTTGCCGAGGGCGGTTTTGTTTTTAGGCGTTGGTGATGCGCTTCCCTTTGTTCAGCACATTTTATCGTGTTAAATGCTGTTAAGAGAATGAAGGAATGTCAATAAATACGCCTTTTGACATGGCTTGAGGAATGAAAACACCTGTCGTTTTTAAATTTTCTAAGTGAAATTGAATCGCTTCTGTAATCAGTTCTACAACTTCTGTTTCTGATTCAGCTACGGCAATACA
>JFJP01030214.1_pt1 | contig 16499 bp, 17 predicted proteins | sample 431651 | NCBI WGS metagenome assembly JFJP01 (sample SAMN02602958, study PRJNA72255) | Microbial mat metagenome, whole genome shotgun sequencing project. | biome: fresh water; feature: sink hole; material: water; isolation source: purple microbial (photo- and chemosynthetic) mats found in... | reverse complement strand
CGATTGCCATGATGCCGTTCAACCTCACCGTGTTCTTCACGGCGATGCTGATCATCAAGCTCTATAACAAGCTGACGCCGCAGGAAATTGGCCGCTGGGGATTTGCCCTCTGCACGATCGCGCTCCTGTGGCTCGCCTGGGTGGTGCGCAATGACTGGAGTGCGCCGGTCGTCATGATCGGACTGGTGGTGTTCGGTATCGGCCAGGGGTCGCTGGTGACGTTGTTATTCAACGTGCTGGTCACCGCCTCGCCCAAGGAATTGGCGAGTGATGTCGGCTCGCTGCGCGGAACCACCAACAACCTGGCCGCCGCGGTCGGCACCGCCGTCTCAGGCGCACTGCTCGTTGGCCTGTTAAGCGCCTTCATCGTCGGGTCGCTGGGTGAACACCCGGAATTGAAAGCAGAACTCCAGTCCCAGATCGACCTGGACAACAACATTACCTTCGTGAGCAACGACCGCCTGCTGACGGCCCTGGAGCGCACCAGCCTTTCGCCGGAGCAGGTCCAGGAAACGGTGCGCATCAACGAAGAGTCGCGGCTGCGGGCGCTCAAGATCGGCCTGTTGATCATGGCGGCGCTCTCGCTGCTGGCGATCTTCCCGGCCAGCCGGCTGCCCAACTACCGGCCGGGCGAGATCCCGACGAGTCCGCCGCCCAAGCCCAGGCTGTCGCTGGCGGGGCTGGACGAGCGCCTGACCCATCTGGAACTCCAGATCGGCGGCAAACCGGGCGGGTCGGCGAATCCGCTGCCAAAGCGTGAGGGCGATGGGTTCGAGGAAGAAATGTGACAGCGACGAGCAAGCCACGTCTGTTGATCCTGTCGCTCGGCGGGACCATCACCATGATGCCGAGCGATTCCGGCGGCATCACCCCCAAGCTGGGCGCCGCCGAGCTGGTGGCGTCGGTGCCGGCGCTCGCCGAAGTCGGCGACATCGACGCGCGGTCGCTATTCCGCCTGCCCAGTCCCTCGCTCACTCCGGCTAACCTGGTTGAAGTCGCGCACGTGCTTGAGGAAGGCTTCGCCGCCGGCTTCGATGGCGCGGTGGTGATCCAGGGTACCGATACCATTGAGGAGTCGGCGTTCCTCCTCGATCTCCTGGTCGATTCCGACAAACCGGTAGTGGTGACGGGCGCGATGCGCGGCGCGGATGCACCGGGAGCCGATGGACCTGCCAATCTCCTGTCGGCGGCCATCGTCGCCGCCGCTCCGGAGTCGCGCGGTCTGGGGACGCTGGTGGTCCTCAACTACGATATTCACGCAGCGCGGTTCGTCCAGAAGTCGCATACTGCGCTGCCCTCGGCGTTCCTGTCGCCACTGGTGGGGGCGATCGGCACGTTGATCGAACGGCAGCCACGCTTCTATGTGCGCGTGACGCGAAACCCCAACTGGTCGGTGGCGGACGGTCCACCCGCGCCGGTGGCGCTGGTGAAAGTGGCGATGGGCGACGACGGGCGTCTGCTCGGCTCGCTGCCCGATCTCGGCTACGCGGGTGTCGTGATCGAGGGGATGGGCGCTGGCCATGTCCTCGCGGACGTCGCTCCACGGGTCGGCGACCTGGCCGCGAAGATTCCGGTGGTGCTCGCGAGCCGGGCGATGACGGGTCCGGTATTTACCCGGACCTACGGGTATCCCGGTGCCGAGATCGATCTCATCCAGCGCGGTGTCATTCCCGCAGGTTATCTCTCCGGCCTGAAGGCGCGACTGCTGCTAGGACTGGTCATGCGCGGCGGTGGTAAAGGCGGTAAGGTTGCCGAGGCGTTCGCGCCCTATCAGTAGGGACCGGGACAGGATGGTTCGGGGCCAGCGGTTGGATTTCCGTAAGTGTTCAGTCTCCTCTCCCCCTGGCAGGGGGGAGAGGGCTAGGGTGAGGGGGGCAGATCGTTAAATCTACTACCCCCATCCTCATAGGCCATAAAACCGATCCATAATCATAGGGGAATGAGGCGAGATCAGATGCTTTCTAAATCGGGTTTGGCTTGGTGGTGCAACTTAATTGTTGCAACAGGATGTTCTTAAAGCGTCGGGCGCATTGATGGGTGGACTTTCAGTCCTCTGCGCCCGGCGCGAAACCCACCAGCTTTAGCTGGTAGTCGTTTAGTATTTGAAATGAGCGCTGGACCTAATCACTAATTTTTAGAGGCCGACGCGATGGGCATGAGGTGAGAAGTGATCGGTTGCTCAATAAACGCAAGTTGCGTATATTTTGCCGATGAAAGCGTTGTTTAAAGAACTGCCCGCGTTCTCGCGGTTTCGAGCCGAATACCTGACCGATGAGGATTTTCGTGGCTTGCAGAACCTGCTGATGGAAAACCCGCTGGCGGGAGAGATCATCGAAGGCACCGGCGGTCTACGCAAGGTTCGCTACGCTGACCCGCGCCGAGGCAAAGGTACCCGAGGCGGTTTGCGGGTGATCTACTTCTGGTGGGAAACCGGTCAGCAGTTCTGGATCTTCACCCTGTATGACAAGAATGAAGCGCAGGATCTGTCGCTGCGGGAACGAAAGACGCTCAAAGAAATACTCAAGCGTGAATTGGAGGCAAGAGATGGCGAAACGTAACCTGTTTATCGAAATTACGGAAGGTTTTGAGGCGCTAGCGGATGAACGCGCTGGCAAAAGGACTTTACGCACGCATGAAGCGGAAGGCTTGCCCGCGCCGAGCGTGAAGGCTGCCGACATTACCGCACTTCGTGAACGCCTCCACCTGTCACGTCCCTTGTTTGCCCACTATTTGCGTACTAACCCGCGCACGCTCGAAAACTGGGAACAGGGTAGGGCAAAGCCGAATGCGCAAGCGGCCTTATTGATCCGCTTGGTTGAATATTACCCGGATACAGTGGAGCGACTGGCGCGGTTATAGATAGGAAGAACACTTTTATTTTCAGAATTACAATGGTTCGGACAGTTTTGTGGCCCACAGACCGTAGCTTATGGCCGTCGAACCCCTACTTAAATCGAACTGGGGATTTTTCCTGAGTTTGATAAATGCACAATATATTGATTTATAATTATTTTAATGGTAACTTACCTAAAACTCATGGCTTTTCAAAGAGTTTGGCAACCTCATCTAAGGTCTGGGCGATCTTTCTGAATGATTTGCCTAGACTTTTGGAAAAAAGAACTGTCCGAACCATTGAAAAATAAACCAATTAAATAATTCCTATATTTTAAATAATCAACTCCCAAATGGTCTAACTGGCTGCGGCCTCGGAGACCGCACCACTGCCGGTTGTGGCATTTGAATGCTCATCGCGTGGCGCGGCCCCGGTGAGCAAAGACGATAGATGCCTTTTTCAAAACGAAATTCAACGAAGAGGATGTGTGAAATGAGTGACCTTATTTGTCTGGCGTTCAAGGAATTGGACACGGCTGATCATTTTCTGAATGAACTCAGGGCATTACAGAATGAGTACGTTCTCGAACTTGAGGACGCCTGTGTGGTGATCCGTGACAGCGATGGTAAAATCCATCTCAAACAAAGCGTTAATCTAGTGGCGATCGGAGCCAGTCAAGGAGCCTCGCGCGGGATGCTGGTGGGAGCGCTCATCGGCCTGTTGTTCATGAATCCGCTGGCCGGGATGCTAGCGGGCGGACTGGTCGGCGCGGGTTCCGGTGCCTTGCAAGGGAAGCTGGCTGATTACGGCATCGACGATAACTTCATCAAATCGCTCGGCAGCACCATCGCACCGAATAGTTCAGCGATCTTTCTTCTCGTCCGCAAAGCCGTCGAGGATAAGGTGATGCCACGGCTGTCCCATTATCAGGCGACGGTGCTCAAGACTTCCCTTTCTGACGAGCAGGAAGAGCGACTGAAGGCGGCTCTTTCGCAGGCCACTTGACCCTCTGACGCTTGGAAGCTCCCGGTCTGACTACGCGCCGTTGGTGCGTGGTTTGATGGTGCCATTCTCAATCTCAACTTTCGTGCAACGGCCGATGATGAGTTACAAGGACGTCCCCGATTTGTTCAAAGCCGCCGCCGTCAACTGGGTGCAGGATCATGCCCAAAGCATGGGCGCGGCTTTGGCCTTCTACACGATGTTCTCGATTGCCCCCCTGTTGCTGATCGTGATTGCGGTCGCCGGACTGGTCTTCGGTGAAGAAGCCGCCCGCGGCGAAATCTTCAATCAACTGGACGAGTGGCTCGGCACATCGGAGGCGTTGGCGGTACAGGGCCTGATCGAGAGCGCGGGTCAGCCGGCCAGAAGTGTGCTGGCCTCCGTCTTTGGCTTTGTTCTGCTTTTTATCGGCGCAACGTCGGTCTTTGCTGAATTGCAGGACGCGCTCGATCGCATCTGGCGGGCACCGGCAAAGCCTGGAAAGTCCGGCTTGTGGAAAATGGTGCGCGCCCGATTGCTGTCCTTCGGAATGATTCTTGGCATCGGCTTCCTGCTCATGGTGTCGCTGGCGTTCAGCGTCGGCCTGACCGCGTTGAGCAAGTGGTGGAATCCGCTGTTTGGCGACTGGACGACCGTTGCAAACACTATCGAAGTCGCTTTCGGCATTATTCTGTCGACGGCCGTGTTCGCGATCATCTACAAGACGATGCCGCGGGTGCGGATCGATTGGCGAGATGTCTGGATCGGCGCGATAGTGACCTCGCTGCTGTTCATCGCCGGCAAATTTCTGATCGGCACCTACATTGGCAAGACCGGCATCTCGTCCGGTTTCGGAGCCGCCGCTTCCCTGGTCGTAGTACTGCTGTGGGTCTACTATTCGGCGCAGATCTTTTTATTCGGCGCAGAGTTCACCTGGACGTATTCCCACCAATTTGGTTCGCGCAAAGGACAACCGTTACCGGTTGCCGCTACCACACTTCCCGCCCCCAGCCTGAATCACCACAAAATTGATGAGCAACGCGGAACCATTAACCTTCGGCAAGCCGACTGTCCCGGTAAAGCGCATGAAATGACGCTACACCTCCCGTTTGGCATAAAATTGATTGCCGCTAACTTATTGACAAATTTGATGGCCAGGGCGTATGCCGCTGGAGTCGACCGGGGGAGGAACATTGCTGTGCGTGCCGTGATGATCCGTGGCGCTGGGTTCTTCGGCTTCTGGCTACTGCTCATCGGCCCTGATCCAGTGGATCTGGCCGCCGGGTTGTTCGCCGCCGCTGCCGCGACCTGGACCAGCCTGCGCCTGTTGCCGCCCAACGGTAGACACTGGCAGTACGCGGCGCTGGCTCGCTTCGCGGTGCGCTTTCTGCAGCAGTCCATCATCGGCGGTCTGGATGTCGCCCGACGCGCCCTGGACCCACGACTACCCTTACGGCCAGGATTCGTGGCCTATCCGGTCCGCTTGCCACCCGGCCCCGCCCGATATGCCTTCGGTGCCTTGACCAGCGCGCTACCCGGCACCCTGTCGACGGGCAGCAATAAACACGGCGCACTGATTTACCATTGCCTCGATGTCGATCAACCGGTGGCCGCGCAACTGGCGATCGACGAAGGATTACTCACCCGTGCTTTGGGTGGAGCCGATGACGATACCTGACTTTCTGCTGGCTGCCGCGGTCTTTGTCCTGGCCATGGTGGCGCTGGGGCTGATTCGCGTCCTTCGTGGACCGGCCGCGGCTGATCGCATGATGGCAGCGCAACTGTTCGGCGCTGGCGGTGTGGCGGCATTACTGTTGATCGGCGTCGCCACCGACGCCAACGCCGTCACCGATGTCGCGCTGGTTCTGGCGCTCCTCGCCGCTTTTGCCTCGGTCGCTTTCGTCCAAGGCGCTGCATGTCCAGATCGCGATGAATCCCAAGAGGCGGATCCTTCATGATCAGTCTCGCCCTGGATAGTTTTACGATCCTCGCCGTCCTGGCCGGTGCCTTCTTTTTCTTCGCCGGTACGGTCGGACTGTTGCGTTTTCCCGACCCCCTCAGCCGCCTGCACGCGCTGACCAAAGCCGACAATCTGGGGTTGGGGCTGGTGGTGATCGGTCTGTTGCCACAGGTGGCGTGGCCGCTGGGCGCGATCAAGCTGATTGCGATTTGGCTGATCGGCTTGTTAGCAGCGACCACGGTCGGTCAGCTTATGGCGCGGGCGGCGCGGGATGAGGAGTCCACCCGATGAACCTGGCGCTCGCCGTTGATAGCGGTTTAGCCTTACTGGTTTTAGCCGTAGCGTGTTGGACGATTGCGGTTCGCGATACCTTCGCCGCAGTCATTGGCTTCGTGGCTTACGGGCTGTTGTTGGCGCTCATCTGGGTGCGTCTCGCCGCGCCGGATGTCGCGCTGACTGAGGCGGCGATGGGCAGTGGTTTAACCGGTCTGCTGTTGCTGGGAGCTGCCGCCCGCTTGCGTCGCACCGAGAACCGGTCCGCGCCGCCCGGCATCGCCCTGCAATGGGCGGCGGGTCTGTTGTCTGCGCTCATTTCAGCGGGACTGGCGGCGATCGTATGGCTGCTGCCCGATCCCGCGCCCACCTTGGCGCCGGCGGTTATGGCCCACCTGCCCGAACTGGGATTAGGCAATCCGGTCACGGGCGTACTGATCGCCTATCGTGCGGTGGACACCTTGCTGGAAGCGATCGTGCTGCTCCCGGCCTTGCTCGGGGTCTGGTCGCTGGCTCCCGACCGCGACTGGGGCGGCGCACCGATCCTGCAACATCCCCGCCCGGACGGTGCCTTGACCCTGCTCGCGCAGGTACTCCCGCCCTTTGGAATCATGGTCGGCATTTACCTGTGCTGGAATGGGGCGGACAAGCCTGGCGGTGCTTTTCAGGGCGGCGCGGTCTTGGCCGCGATGTGGGTTCTGATTTTGCTGGCGCGACAGGCGGAAGTCCCGCCAGTTCGCCAACGTGGGCTGCGTTTTCTGCTGGTCCTCGGCTCGGCGGTATTCCTGGCGATTGGCCTGGCCGGTATGCCGTTCGCGGATGCGTTTCTCGGTTACCCGGTCGGCTACGCCAAGCCCCTGATCCTCACCATTGAGTTAGCGCTCACCCTCTCGATCGCGGTGGCGCTCGGTCTGCTCATGGCTGGCCCACCGGCCAGGCTGCCGCCATGATCAGTACGACCACCCTGTTTGGCCTGAGCAGCGTGATCCTGGTCGGTTTGGGGTTGTTTGGCCTGATCGTCCATCCCCAACCGCTGCGCAAAATTCTGGCGTTCAATCTGCTCGGCAGCGGCGTTTTCCTGTTGTTCGGCGTCATCGCTCGCCGGGGTGCCGGAGCCGGGTTGAACAGCGATCCGGTACCCCAGGCGCTGGTGATTACCGGTCTGGTGGTGGCTTTCGCGGCGACCGCGCTGGCCATTGGGTTGTTGCTGCGCCTGGCTCAGGAAACCGGCCAGGCGACGCTGGATGATGAGCCGTCCGCCCACGCTGCGCCCGCGCCGGATACTGATTCATGATGCAAGACCTTACGAATCTGCTGCCGCTGGCGCTGGTGCTACCGATGGTGGGCCTGCTGCTCACGCTGGCCATGGGCGGGCGTTATGCAGGCCGCATCGCCCTAGTGCTGATGCCGGTGGGACTGGCCGTCGCCGTGGCCATGGTGGTTGAAGTCGTCCGCACCGACGACGCGCTGGTTTACGTCTTGGGCGGCTGGAACCCGCCGCTCGGGGTGGCGCTGCGGGCGGATGGCCTGTCGGCAATCCTGATGCTCACGACCGCGATGATTATGGGCGCGACCGCGCTGTTCACCCGCGCCGAGTTTTGCGCTGCTTCCGGTCAACCCGAGACGCGCTCGTCACTGACATTCTGGACGTTGTTGATGGCGCTGTGGGGTGCGTTAAACCTGGTGTTCCTCAGCAACGATCTGTTCAATCTGTTCGTCGCCCTGGAACTGCTGACGTTTTCCGCGATTCCCCTGGTTTGCCTGAGCGGCCGCGCCGAAACGCTGGTGGCAGCACTGCGCTATCTGCTGTTTGCGCTCTTCGGTTCGGTGCTGTATCTGCTGGGGGCCGTGCTGCTCTACGGCGCTTATGGCACGCTGGATATGGGACTGCTGGCCGAACGAGTGCATCCCGAACCGATTGCCGGAGCCGCCGTTGTGCTGATGACCGTCGGGCTGATGGCGAAAACCGCGCTTTTCCCGCTGCATTTCTGGCTGCCTCCGGCTCATGCGGGCGCTCCAGCCGCCGCCAGCGCCATCCTTTCCGCCCTGGTCATCAAAGCCTCCTTCTTCCTGATGGTTCGGCTCTGGTTTGATGTCGCGCCGGCGCTGATGACCCCGATGACCGCGCAAGTGCTTGCCGCCCTAGGCGCAGCAGCGATTCTATTCGGCAGTGTTCTCGCGCTGCGGCAGGCCCGGCTGAAGTTGCTCATCGCGTATTCGACCGTTGCCCAGATCGGCTATCTTTTTCTCATCTTCCCGCTCATCACCCGCCCCGCATCGGTGGCCTTTGCGGCTCCGGACCTGGCGACTGATCTCGTCGCCATCGGTGTTTCGACCAGCGCCTGGACCGGCGGTATTCTCCAAGTGGTTTCTCACGCCTTCGCCAAAGCCGCCATGTTTATGGCCGCCGGGTTGATGGCTCAGGCACTGGGGCACGACCGGATTGCCGATCTCAGCAACATTGGCCGGGCGCTGCCCATTACCGTTCTGGCCTTTACGCTCGCCGGGATGTCGTTGATGGGACTGCCGCCGAGTGGCGGTTTCGCGGCAAAATGGCTGCTGCTGAACGCGACGATTGAGACCGGGCAATGGTGGTGGGCACTGGTCATCCTGGGCGGCGGGCTACTCACCGGTGGCTATCTATTCCGTGTCCTGGCCCCGGCGCTGTTTGGCTCACGCGAAGGGGTCGCCGTGCGTGCCCCGGTGGCGCGTGAACGAGAGATGATTGCCTTGGCCCTGGCGCTCTGCTCGGTGCTGTTGGGCTTCGCGCGGTTATGGGGAGCCTTCGACCTGGTTCAGATCGGCCGCTTGGCGACAGCAGGGATCGGCTTGCCATGAGGAACCCATCGCGATGACCCTCAGCGGAATGCTGTTGCTGGCCGCACTGGCCACGCCGGTCGGGCTACTATTCGCGTGTTGGTCGCGGACCTGGCGCGACCGAATGCCGAACCTGCTGGCGTTGGCACCGCTCCCGGCATTAGCGGCCGCGTTGCTGGCGGTCAATAGCCCACCCTTGGTGTTTGACGAAACGCGCCTGCGTATTACCTTCATGTTAGACACCACGGGAACGATCCTGCTGGGCGTCGCCGCGCTACTGTGGAGCGCCGCCGGTCTTTATGCCGGAACCTATCTGCGCGGCAAGACCTATCACGGCCGCTTCTCAATCTATTGGCTACTGACGTTGACCGGCAGTCTGGGCGTCTTCATCGCCGCAGACCTGCTCACCTTTTACCTGGCGTTCGCCCTGGTCAGTCTGGCGGCCTACGGTCTGGTGGTGTTTGACGGTACGCCACGGGCGGGACAGGCGGGAATGATTTATCTGGTGCTGGCGTTGTTGGGGGAAATTTGTTTGCTGATGGGCTTCGTGCTGCTGGCGTCCGCCACTCCTGGCGACAGCCTGGCCATCCGCGATGCCGTAGCGGCATTACCCACCTCACCGTGGCGCGACCCGACCATGGCGTTGCTGATCGCCGGTTTCGGGCTGAAAATGGGCCTGGCGCCGTTGCATGTCTGGCTGCCGGTCGCCCATCCGGCAGCGCCGATGCCGGCTTCAGCGGTACTCAGCGGCGCGATTATCAAGGCCGGCGTAATCGGATTGATCCGCTTCCTGCCGTTCGACGTTCCGCTGCCGGACTGGGGCGTTGCGCTCACGGTCATCGGCCTGTTCACCGCGTTTTACAGCGTGGTCATCGGCATTACCCAACCCAATCCGAAAACGGTGCTGGCTTATTCCAGCGTCAGCCAGATGGGCGTGGTCGCCACCGTCCTCGGCATGGGCCTGGCGGCCGGTCAGAGCAGTGCGGTGCTGGCCGCAACCTTCTATTCAGCGCACCATCTCATGGCCAAGGGCGCACTGTTCCTGGCCGTCGGCGTGGTGGCCGCGACCGGCTCGCGACGTCTTTGGTGGGTGCTGGTTCCGGTGGCTATCCTGGCTCTGGGCGTCGGCGGGCTGCCGTTCACCGGCGGCGCTTTGGCGAAATTAGCGATAAAGCCGGTTTTAGGGGATGGACTCGTGGAACTGCTCGCAAATCTGTCGGCAATTGGGACTACACTATTGATGCTGCATTTCCTCCACCGTTTGGCAGCGAGCGCCTCGCCGGATTCAGCGGCGGCAGCGCCCTGGGGAATCGCTTTACCCTGGATGTTGATGTTCGTTGCCGCGCTCGGGGTTCCCTGGACACTGTATTCAGTGGCCGGAATGGGCACTGCGTATGATGCGCTCCAGTCGGGGATGCTTTGGGCGGCGTTATGGCTCCTGTTGATCGGTGCTGGACTGGCGCTCGGACTGTGGCGCTGGGAAAGGTATCTGCCCGAAGTGCCGGAAGGCGACATCGTGGTCGTGGGTCAACCCGCTATGCGCGTCGTCGTGCGCTGCGAAGAAGTTTTGGAGCGGGTGGAAGGCGTATTGCGGCAATGGCCGGTGGCGGGTCTGTCACTGCTAACGCTGATCCTGATCCTGGGCGGAGTGATGTTCAACGGACATTGATCGCGGCTGCACAACCATTGAAGCTCATGACGTAAGCTTGAGGGTACTATTCACCATGAAAACGAGACTGATTACCTTGACGACGGCTCTGCTGGGCAGCGTACTCGTCGGGGCATTGACGGGACTACCGGTTCAGAATGCCGAAGCGCGCCCGCGCCATATCGTCTGCGAGTCGATCAACAATCGCTACCAGTATTGTCGCGTCGACACCCGGGGTGGTGTGCAGCTCCAACGGCAATTGAGCAGCTCGGCTTGCCGGAGAAATCAGACCTGGGGCTATGACCGGAACGGGATTTGGGTGGATCGTGGTTGTCGCGCCGAATTCCGCATCGGCAGCAGTGACCACCGCCGCGGCCAGCGTTTGACTTGCTCCGCCGAGGGCAGCGGTCGCTACTTATGTCGGGCGGACGTTCGCAATGAGGTGATTCTGATCCGGCAATTGAGCAGAGCGCCTTGTCGCTTCAACAGTTCCTGGGGTTACAACCGGCGTGGGGTATGGGTAGACCGTGGTTGCCGCGCCGAATTTGAGATTCGTTGAGTTTAGCCGCGCCGTTCGCTGGATTGGGCTAACGGCGCAATCGTTTCATCGAGTGGGTTACGCCCGCTCATATCTTCCAAGAAGAAACACCAAACTGGCAGGTAATCATCATGCTAAAAAAACTCATGGAAAGTTTGCAATCGTCGGGAACCCAGAGCCTGGCCAAAACCTTTTCCCGGCTCGGCCGGATCGGTTTCTGGGTGCAGATCGTCGTGGGATCCATTCCCTTTCTCCTGATGGTCTATGCCTTCATTTTTACGCGCTCTCCTTCCGGTCCACGCGCTGGATTCGTTCTCGTTGAATACTTGACGCTGGCCAGTTTACTGATCCTGATTTTCACCATCGTTTGGTTTCATCGGCATACCCGCCTGGCAAAAAGGATTGCTGATCCGCAAGCGTGTCCGCCGGCCTCCTCGGTCATCCGCTCGGTCTGGACGGGATTGATCTCCAGTGGGATTGGCCTGCTATTTTCCATGCTGGTGATGGTGATCGAGACCGGGCACCTGCTGTTTTATTTCCTCGCCGCACCTCAAGGGGGTGTAGGGGGATTCCCCGTGCTCCAAACGCCTGACGCTGGCCCGATGGGTTGGGTATCCGCCATCGACATGTTGAGTTTGATGGCCTTAAGCCTGTTGGTTTTCGCCGAGTTGGTCGTATTGATTCTGAGTCTCTGGCTCCTGTTCCGAACGATGCAAGTGTCCGCGGAGTTTCCTCCACCCGCGCAATGATTAAGAAGGGAGGATGATAGATGGTGAATGCACGCTTTTTGCGGATGCTGGTCCTTTGGGTGGCGCCGGTTTTATTGTGGGCTTGTACGATGGATAGGGCCACACTGACGATGGATAAGTCTGCACTTGAAGGCGCAACCTGGCGATTGACCCAGGTCGGTCATGCAGATGGTCAGCTTCACGCCGTCCCGAACAGCGTTGAAGCCACCGCGACCTTTGCCAATGGCGCAGTCAGTGGCAGCGGCGGCTGTAATCGCTACACCGCCAGTTACACCGTGAATAACGGCAAGTTGACCCTCGGTTTGGCGGCGGCGACGATGATGGCCTGTCCTGAACCCCGGGCGGTCATTGAACAGTCGTTGATGGCGGCGTTGGCCGCGACCAGGGCTTACCAAATCGCGGACGGCCAACTCCTCTGGCTGGATGCTGGCGGGCAGAAGATCGCGGCTTTCAAGGCGCAGCAACCGACCGCGTTGAAGGGCGTCACCTGGCGGGCGACCGTTTACAACAACGGTCGCGACGCCGTGGTTTCGCTGCTGGAGGGCAGTGAGATTACCGCCGTATTTGGCGCTGACGGTACGCTGAGCGGGGCGGCCGGCTGCAATCATTATCGAGCGACTTATGTCATCCAGGAATCAGCGATCACCATCCAGACCCCAGGGGCAACGCGCAAGACCTGTCCTGAGCCGGACGGGGTGATGCAACAGGAAAGCGCATACCTCAAGGCGCTGACGACCGCCGCGACCTACGCGATTCAAGGTCAGCAACTGGAATTGCGCACCGCGGATGATGCGCTGGTCGCGTTGTTCCAGGCCAGCGGCGACTGAACGCGCTATCGCTGTCCAGCGAACCCGTGAAGACGCCATTCAACCATCAAAGAGGAGCCTGGTCGTGAGGGCGAAAGCCATCAAGCTGTTGAAAATCGTCGGTCTGCTGTTGGCTGCCAGCATCGTGACCTTGTTGGCGATCCGCGCCTATGATTCGCAGCGCGGCGAGCCACTGGCACCCTGGCACACCTATGCGCCTGACGAACTGACCGCCCAGGAACTGGCCAAGATCACCTGGGAGGACTATCTGGCGGCGGAGCGCCAGGTCTTCGAGAGTGTGCGCGTCAATGTGACCGAAAAGTTAGCCCCGGAAGACCAGGTTCCCGCTAATCGCTATTTTGCGGGTAGCCCGATTTATCCAGGGAACTTTGCCACCGACTGGAACCGCTCCTACATTCTGGAGCCGACTGGGACTCCTGTTGGCGCGGTGGTGTTCCTGCATGGACTGACCGATTCGCCCTACAGCCTGCGCCACATTGCCCGCCTCTATCAGGCCCGCGGCTTTGTTTCCGTCGCTATCCGGTTACCGGGGCATGGCACGGTCCCCGCGGGTCTGACCAATGTGGAATGGGAAGACTGGGTAGCGGCGACCCATCTGGCGGTGCGGGAAGCGCGGCGGCGGATCGACCCCAAGGCACCGTTGCACATTATCGGCTTCTCCAATGGCGGCGCGCTGGCGATGATGTACGCGCTGGACGTACTCGGCGACCCGAAGCTGACCCGTCCGGAGCGGGTTGTGCTGATTTCGCCGATGATCGGGATTACGGAGATGGCACGGTTTGCCGGAATCTTCGGTTGGCCCGCGATCTTTCCGCCCTTTGCGAAGGCGGCGTGGCTCGGCATCGTGCCGGAGTTTAATCCCTTCAAATACAACTCGTTCCCGATCAATGGTGCCCGGCAATCTTCGTTGCTGACGCGCGCCCTGCAACCCCGGATTGCACACTACGCCAGCGAAGGAAAACTCGCCGAGTTGCCGCCGATCCTCACCTTTCAGTCGGTGGTGGATTTTACCGTCAGCACCCGGGCGATTATTACCGCGTTGTATCAACAGCTTCCCGATAACGGGAGTGAACTGGTTCTGTTCGATTTGAACCGGAACGTCAAATTTGGGCCACTGATGCGCACCAGCGCCAACACCATGCTGAACCGCATTCTGCCCGACGCCCCCCGTTCGTTCAGAACCACGATCATCACCAACCTCCATCCCGACACCAGCCAGGTCATGGAGCGGGTCACGGCAGCCGGGGCAACCACGGAGCAGACCCGTGAATTGGGGTTGTCCTATCCGCTGGGCGTGTTTTCGCTGTCGCATGTCGCCCTGCCGTTTCCACTGAGCGATTCCCTGTATGGTATGTTTCCTGATCCGGTGGAGGAGTATGGGGTCAGCCTGGGCGCGGTTGCCCCTCGCGGTGAGCGCGGTACGCTCATCGTCAGTCTGGATTCGCTGATTCGCATGTCCTCCACCCCGTTCTTTCCCTACATGCTGGAACGGATTGAGCAGGGTATCCCCCGCCCGATCCAACGGCCATGAAGCGGAGAGCGACCCATGACCTCCAACCACGCATTCAGCACCCCGGCCCGTGGCCTGCTCGTCGCTGGGGCCTTCGCCCTGGTGATCACCGTCCTTCAGTCTGCCGCATCGATCCTGGTACCCATCCTGCTCGCGGTGTTCATTGCCATCGTTGCGACCCCGATGCTGCATTGGATGCGCCGTCGTGGAGTCCCGAAATGGGGTGCCTTGGCGGCGATCGCTTTCATCCTGCTGGATATCGGCAGCCTGCTCGCGCTGGTGACCACCGGGGCCGTGGAAGGATTCAGGGACAGCTTGCCGACCTATCATGAGCGGTTCATGGCGTTCAGCGACCAATTCGGCGGCTGGTTGGAGGGTGTGGGTGCCAGTGGTTCCCGCGAGGCGCTACCGGATCTGCTGGATCCGAACAATCTGGCCCACGGCGTCAGACTCTTGCTGTCCAACGCCAGCGGCATCCTCGCGATGTTCTTCCTGGTTCTGCTCGCCACGATCTTCATCCTGCTGGAGGCAACCACCCTCCCGGCCAAGTTGCGGGCGGCCTTTGGTTTAACCGAAGCGGGCGAGGCGCGCCTGCAGCGGCTGCTGGACACCGTGAACCGTTACATGCAGATCAAGGCCCTGACCAGCCTTGGCACCGCGGCTTGTGTTTGGCTGTTGCTGTGGTTTTTCGGCATCGATTTTGCCATCCTCTGGACGGTGCTGGCGTTCTTTCTGAATTTCGTGCCGGTGGTCGGAAACATCGTGATGATGATCCCCCCGGTCTTCCTCGCGCTGATCCAGGTTGATCCACGGACGGCGCTGCTCGTGGCCATCGGCTATCTCGTGATCAATACCGTGATTGGGAACGTGCTTGAACCCCGGATCATGGGGAAGGGACTCGGCGTCTCCAGCCTGGCGATCTTTATCTCGCTCTTGTTCTGGGGCTGGCTGTTCGGCACGGTGGGGATGTTCCTCGCGGTGCCCCTGACTGCCGCCTTGGTCATCGCCCTGGATGCGAACCCCCATACCCGCCCGCTGGCCATCCTGCTCGGCCCGGAGATGCGGCTCCAGATGTGGCCTCAGTGTCCCCACGGCCGGTTGTGTATCGAGACGACATCGCTTAGGAAACATCCGGTTCATTTTCCGGGCACCTTCCATGTACAACCCCCGAACGCATCGTTCTCCATTCTGGTTGCTCTTCACCCTATTCCTGCTGGCCCTGGCCGGTCCGTTGGCAGCCAGCGCTGAGGGCACAGCACCGAACCGCCCCCGTATTGGCCTGGTGCTGGGCGGTGGTGGCGCTCGCGGCATCGCTCAAGTCGGCGTACTCCAGATGCTTCAGGAGTTGCGCGTTCCGGTCGACTGCATCGCCGGCACTAGCATGGGCTCAATCGTCGGCGGCTTGTACGCGTCCGGAATGACCCCCGAGCAAATGACCGAGACGGTCCAGCGCATCGACTGGCCAGCCGCATTCACTGACGGGCCGCCGCGCGCCGATCTACCGTTCCGCACCAAGCAACAACAGCGCTTTCTGCTGACCAATAATGGTGTTGGCATTAAGGATGGTAGCGTGCGGCTTCCTCAGGGATTGTTGCAAGGGCAGAACCTGCTCCTGCTGTTGCAGGAACTGGCGCTGCCGGCCGCCGAGATCCGCGACTTTGACAAGCTGAAGGTACCCTATCGGGCCGTGGCGACCGACCTGGCCACGGGCGCGTCGGTGGTGCTGAAATCCGGCGACCTGGCCATGGCGATGCGCGCCAGCATGTCTATCCCCAGTGCGCTGGCACCGGTCAGACTGGACGGCAAGCTGCTGGTGGACGGCGGCGTGTCGGACAACGTCCCGGTGGATGTGGTGCGGGAACTCTGCCGCCCGGATGTCATCATCGTGGTCGACGTCGGCTCGCCACTGGCGCCCACCAGCGAACTAAATTCGCTGCTGTCCATCACCGGGCAACTCACCACCATTCTGACCGTGCGCAACGCCCAGCAACAGATCAAAACCCTGGGGCCGCAGGACATCCTGATCACGCCGGATCTGGGGGATCTTTCCAGCCTCGCCTTCGATCGTTCCCGGGAAGCGATCACCAGTGGCTACGCTGCGGCCAATGACAAGCGCATCGAACTGAGCCGGCTGTCGTTATCCCCGTCCGCCTATCAAGCGCATCTGGCCGCACGACCCGATATGCCCGAAAACCATCACACCGTCATCGACTTTATCCGGATCAAGAATGATACCCGCTTGTCCGATCAAGTCATCGAAAACCAACTGCACGTCAAGCCGGGCGAACTGCTCGATCCTGAGACGCTCAATCGCAATTTGAACATTATTTACGGCATGGGTGAGTTCCAGCAGGTCACCTACT
>JFJP01027225.1_pt1 | contig 16499 bp, 18 predicted proteins | sample 431651 | NCBI WGS metagenome assembly JFJP01 (sample SAMN02602958, study PRJNA72255) | Microbial mat metagenome, whole genome shotgun sequencing project. | biome: fresh water; feature: sink hole; material: water; isolation source: purple microbial (photo- and chemosynthetic) mats found in... | reverse complement strand
ATTTTAATAATAAAATTTATTAGAATGAAGAAAAAATTAAAATTTTTATTTTTTTAAAAATTTCTAATTTTTTTTCTTAAAAACTTCAATCAAAAAAAAAGAATTTTCTTTTAAGTTTTTTGTTTAATTTTAAATTCAAACTCCCAAAATTTCTTAATATTCCAAGCTCAACGGTCCTTTCTCATCAATGTCTTTCAAAGGAACCATCGAATTCATCCTCCATCTTGAATCCTTTCGCAATATAGATCTCTACCACCAAGGCATCTACTATCTAAAAGGCTCGCTCTATTCCCAAAAGCCAAATTCCCTCGAAGTAAAAACCCCTAAATTTCCATAAACCCCTTTAAATTCCAAAAGAAAATCTATGGAACACCATATTCTCTATTAGAATCTTACAAAAACATCTATAAAGAACCCGATCTTGATTATTTTCAAGCCAATGCCAATAAAAAAGAGTTCAATTATTTTGATAAATCCATGATAATCCCTGAAGAGAGCTCCTTTCGAACAAAATCCTTTATGATTAGATACTATGAAGAAGAGATTGATCTCAATGATATTTTTCTCTTTAGAATCGATCTTCCAGCGTTCCCCGACTTCCATTCGCATGAAATCTATCTAGAAATCGAACTTATTGGCTCAGATCTTTCGAAAATAGGCAAGCCTCGTGAAGAAATAGATGGGGAAATGGATAATTCACAAATATTTAACAAGGTTTCGACCTTTAAAAGTAAGCTGAATTTCGAAAAGATAACAGGGATTCATGAATATTTACCTATAATTTTCGATGAGAGTCATTTTTGCGTTTGTAATGCTACTATACATAGTTTGTTATTGGATTTCAAGTTCCGACTGAATGAAGTGCAAATGGCTATTGTACAGAAAAACGCCAATCAGGAACCAATAAGAACCACAAAAGATAAAGAAAATAAGAAAGAATCCTTTATTCTTTTACAACCAAAGAATTTCACTGAATTTCTGAACAAAGCAACAAAAAAATGTGAAAAACAATAAGTTTTTTTTTTTTTTTATGGTTTTTGTTTTAGTTCAAAATGAAAGTTTGGATAAATTTTATGAAATTTATGTGAAAAATATGCGAAATAGTTATGAAAATCTTCTGACAACAATCAATGATTTCAATGAATTCGCTATCGGAAAAAAAGTCTATAAACTCAAAGATGAGTTCCAAACTTTCCTCAACAAAGACTCAAAGAAATTACCCCCTCCATTTTTCCTTCCAAAAAAAGATCTTTATCAGGATCTTCCAATCGTTGCTCCAGTTTTCTTTCAATCACCAAGAAACTTATTGAACAGTATAATATATATAAGATAATTTTATACAATGAATCCAATTGGCAAAATAATTTTTCTTTTTCAAATTTTTCTATTTATTGAAAATAATTGTTTAAAAAAAAAAAATTCATTATGCAATTTGAAAATTATGACTTATGACTATCAAATTTAATTAATTTTTTAAAATCGAGGTTGAGTATAATTTTTAATTCACTGTTTTTTTAATGTTTATTTTTCTTAATCAATTTTTATTTATTTTTTGAAATTGTGCATTGACAAATTATTTTTTAATTTACTGATTTTTTCAGACATAAAAATATTAATTAAACAAATAATTTAAAAAAAATTAATTTTGCCAAATGGATTTATTTTCTATAAATCTTTTTATAATACTTCTCAATAATCGCTTTTTTATGAACCCCCAATAAAATACTTTTTAAAAAACCATGATAACATTTCAAAAAAAAATATATTTTAGAAAAAAAAATCTTTGAGGAAAAACCCCAATCATCAGTAAATTTCACACAAAACTACCAAAAATTCTCCCCAGAACGCCTTTCTAAGTACATCACAATCTCCTCGATTAAAGACCAAGAGAAGCTTTCTGATCAGATCCTTCAAGAAATGAATGTAGTCTCCGGCCTATGCTATGAATTTTGGGCCCATTTCCTTGAATATATCAAACTTTTCCCACATCAAATCATCACATTTCTGACGCCTAAATACCTGAAAGCAATGAAAGAACGTTGGGGAGAAAGCATATTTCGCGAGGAAGTCCCGACAAATGAGTTCGCCCTTGCAATAGAAGCCAATGCAGGTGAACAACACAAGATAATCGCTTCACAAATGCGCAAGAAGTTCTATTATCAAAACCTTGAGAAACTAGTTATTGAAGATCTGAACATGTTTCCGAAGCCCGAATACCACCCAATAATCTTTGAACAAATCTATTGTTTAAATTCATCAAAAGCCTTTCATAAACCATCGAATTTGAAAGCAACAATTAACAATAATAAGCTAAATTTGAATGCAATGCTCTTAGATCGTGAACATCTATTTATTTTAGTCCACGGTTTTCAAGGCACATCCTTCGATATGCGTTTATTAAAGGATAACCTCAGTTTATTGCATCCCAATGCTCTTTTCCTTTGTTCGAGTTCAAATGAGGATTGCACTGATGGGGATATCAATGAAATGGGGAAGAATTTGGCCTTTGAAATCAAAAGTTTTATTCAAGAATGGTGTACTGGAGAATCTCCTAAGAAGATATCCTTTGTAGGGCATTCATTGGGAGGGGTTATTATAAGAGCTGCCTTGCCTCTTCTGAAGCAATATGAACAAAGAATGCATTCGTTTATCACTCTTTCAAGCCCACATTTAGGGTATATGTATAATAGCTCGAAATTGGTAGATGCAGGTATTTGGATTTTGAAGCGATGGAAAAAAAGCTTTTGTTTACAGCAGTTATCGATGAGCGATACAGAGAATTTAGAAGAAAGTTTCTTGTTTAAGTTATCGCAACAAGAGGGGTTGAATTGGTTCACGAATATTGGATTAATCAGCTCGTATCAGGATCAATACGTGCCTTTTGAATCAGCTAGGATTCAGAAATGCCATAGTAATAGTCTTTCTTTGAAGTAATTTTTATGTTTCTCATTATTTTTTTTTATTGAGTTTTGGGGATTCATTAATTTTTATTTATAAAAGCAATAAAGGAAAGGTTTACAAAATGATGGCTGAAAGCTTATTGGCAAATATGAAAACTGATAAAATCAGCAGGATTGATGTCAATTTCGAAATACCTCAGAAGTTTTTTAAATCATTTTTTTTTCTTCTTTTAAATTTAACTATTTTTTTTAAAAGAACTTTCGAGAATATGATCGGAAGAGCTGCTCACATACAATTTTTGGAGTCCCAGCCTCTGATGAGAATGTTGGTTCATTGCTTTGATAAGTTTTTCACTTAAAACCCTAATTATATCAATTGTCTACAAAATAATTTAATAAATATAAAAGAAAAAATCTCAATTTGTAAACTAAAAAAATTATAATAAATCACTATTTTTATAAATTATTCACATAAATCCTTTATATATTATAATTAATTATATATTATAAAAATCTCTTATTAATAAAAAATATATTGATTAAATTCAACAATAAAAACTATGGAACCATTAATTAATTCAACAACCAATCTCTCAAATGAAACGATCGCAATTGGCATGGATATAGGCGGCACTTTAGCCAAAATTTGCATTTGCATGCCCAAAAAAATACAACAACAATTAAAATTCCATCATCTTGAGCAATTGAAAATCGAGGTCTCACCTGATAAGGAGATGTATTTCATACGATTTTCCACAGAAGGCATCGAGGAACTGCTGGAATTTATCAAGAAATTCGATCTGCATCAGATTTCCTCTAAATTCTATGTCACTGGTGGAGGGGCTTATAAATTTTCTGAACTTTTTCAAGTAAATTTTTCACTTGCTTTTTTTTTCATTTGTTTTTTTTTCATTTGTTTTTTTTCATTTGTTTTTTTCATTTGCTTTTTTTTTCTTTTGCATTTTTTATTTTCATCCGTTTTTTTTCCATTCGTTTTTTTTTTTTCATTGAAAATCATTTAAAAATCTAGAAAGAACTCAATGTGGAAATCGTGAAAGTCAATGAATTCGAGAGTTTAGCAAAAGGACTCGATTACCTCAATAAGAAAAAACCTGAATCAGCCTTCATGTTCTCTAAAAAAGCTGGCAAAATCTATTGCAAATCTATGGTTCTCCCCAAAATTCCATCTAAATTTAGCGTTTATTCATAGAAAAAAGACGATTATCCTTTTTTGCTTGTGAACATAGGTTCAGGAGTCAGTTTATTGAAATTTTCTGAAGCAAATAAATTCGAAAGAATCACAGGAACATGTGTTGGTGGAGGTTTTTATTTGTTTTTTCTCCAAAAAATTCAATTAAAAAAAATCCTTTAAATTCATTGAAAAGGGACTTTTCTTGGGCTTTGTAATTTAATAACTGGAATTAATGATTTCGAAGAGCTTTTGAGTCTTTCTAACGAAGGAGATGATCGAAAAATCGATTTATTCGTGAAGGATATCTACGGAGGGACAGAAACACCGCATCTTGATCTCGATAGTTCTTCTTTAGCTATAAGTCTTGGGAAATTAAAGGAAGGAAATTCTGATTATAAGTAAAATTTGTTTTTTTTTAAAACAAATAAAATTTCTATGTGAATTTTTTTAAAAAAATAAAGCAAATCTGATATTATATTGAGTTTATTGCATATGATCGCGTTTAATATAGGACAAGTGTCTTATTTAGTCGCGAAACTGCATAAGATCGATAGAGTGTATTTTGCAGGAAATTTCATCAGAAACCATGAAGAAACTATGGATTGCATCAATTATGCATTTGATTTTTTCTCACAAAAGGATGAAGAAGATAGAAAAATGGCTGTTTTTCTGAGTCATGATGGGTATTTAGGAGCGTTGGGCTCTTTGTTGATTTCTGAGCACGATCGCAAAAATTCAAATTAAAGTTCAAATAACTAAAATTAATTTTTTCTCTTGTTTAAGAAAAAAAAAATTCAATTAAGAAAAAATAAAAATTTTCTTTTTTTTGTTAAAAATTAAATTTTAAATTTTCTAAAACCCAAAAAAAATTAATAAATTAAGATTTAAAAAAATTATGGAAAAAATAAAAATAAAAACAATAAGCAATAAAGTTATTTTAAAATTAAAAAGAACTTGTTTCTTAAGAAAAAAAATTAGTAATATTTACTTTTTTTGTTTTAACAATTTTAAATAAAATTGTAATTAAATTCAAACAAAAATCCAATCTCTTATTCCAATCCAAAAACCCCTTCCAGCTGGCTTTTCGCGAGAAACTCCATTTTTCCCTTCAAAATCTCTTTATTTGAGTACATTGGCAGCTCCAATCGATTAAAACATGTATGTCCGATTGGAAACTGCAAATTTTTATTACATTTACAGCTCTCAATGCAGAATTTCGCAATTTTCCCTCGATTGCTCATCAAATTCCTGAACCCATCAATAGGAGTTCTTGAGCTTCCTGTGCAGAAATGCAATATTTTCGCTAATTGCTGTTGATTAAACCCATTTAAAACCTCCCAAAACCATTGTATAATTTGATGATTCTCATAATAAGCGCCTTTATAAATGGTATTGCTCTTCCAATCCTGTAAATTTATGATCGGAACCCCGTAAAGAAGCATTTCTACTTCATTAGGGTTCAATATTTGCATGTTTTCTAAAGGAATCACCTTATAAAAACCTTCTAAAAAAGCCGATAATTGTCCAATAACTATCTGTCTTGTGTAGAACTCCACACATAATTGCACATATTCATCCTTATTACTTTCAGAAATCCTGATGTTTTCCCCATTAGGCTTCAACTCCATGCGTTCAACCTTCTCATTTCCTTTATAAAAGACTTCGAACTTTTCATCAAATACCCCTTCTTTATTCAAATTATCCACATTATTCTCTTTTAAAAATTGCCAACTTCTATATAAACCTTTATCAAAAGTATAAACATCTTCTAATTCCACCTCTTGTCCCATCAAACTTCTGATCAAAGTCCTGTCCAAATATAATTGTACTGGCACTTTTTCAAATAAAGCTTTCCCTAAAACCAAACCGAAAACCTTAGCCATTTGAAGCATATTCTCTTTATTATCATTCTCACATCTCAATTTATATGTGAAATTCTCTGTATCAGCTTTTTCAAATAACCCACCTTCTGCAAATTTCCCCATTATCAAAGAAATCCATTCTCTCATCAACCCCCCTGCATCCAATACTATTTCATCTTTGAACATAATCTTCAGCTCTTTATGAAGGTCACATGTCTCAATTTCCTTGATAGTATCTTCTAATATATAGTCTTTTCTGATAGACAAATGATCGGAACCATTCATCCATGAAATTTTCAGCTTTTCTAGCTGGTTATAGAACCAAAATTGTTTTTCTTCAAAGTCTAAATTCATGGTTTCTTTGGCTTTGAGACTAATCAGTTTATCATATTGGGATTTTTCGAACTTTTTACAAGGACGTTTTTCCCATGTAAAGGAAAAAGGTTGGGATTTGATAGGCTGTTTGTACCAATAGAAGAGAACTTCTAGGTTCTCGACAGTAAGTGGAAGGTTGAAACCTGATCTGATTTCTTCAGATTGGTTCTGGACATTATCATTTACCAGACATGAATCCAAATGATTATTGAACTTTTATCAAAGAAATAAAAGAATTAGAAAGGGGTATTTAAAATCAGTGTTAATAAACTGGGTTTATGGGAAGATTATTGAATTTATAAAGGGGTTTTAAAGAGAGAAAAAAACAGTTTTACTAAAAATAAGGTTTATAAAAGAGTTTTACTGTGTTATAGGATGTGGAAGCTGAAAAAATGCGAGCACATTTAGGACAAAGAGTTTCTTTGCCGATTCTGGCATTCCCATTACTACGTCGGAAAAAAGTTTTAGATTTATTCGAGCAATTGCCCATCAGTACTTCTTTAAAAATTTTTGAGGAAAATGTGAAATTTAATTAATATTATAATCTTCAATAAATTTAGGCTGATAATTTCTTTTAATTTTTAAAAATTCCCTTAAATTACTGCTAAACTCCCAATCATTTATTCCAAATGCTTCTTCATAAAAACTGTTACTTCTGCCAAAGCTTTCTCCGCAATTTCCTTCTTATAATTCGGGCCATCCTGATTCATAAACGCATGTCCAGCATTTTCCCAAATCTTCAAACTAACCTCTTTTCCAGCATCCTTCAGTTTTTTCTCTAACACCTTTGCCGATTCTGGATCGCTAAACCCTTTCAATTCATCTAATTCCCCAAAATGTAAACTAACAGGACATTCAATCCCCTTCAAATCCCATACATTCATATCAGGAATGCCATAAAACGGTGCTGAAGCAGAGAAGGTTTTCCCCCAGAAACAAGTGGCAGCAATAGAAAGTGCACCTCCCATACAAAATCCCATCACACCTACTTTCTTACATCCCTTTGAAAACAAATAATTCGCAGCACCTCCGATGACTTGTACTGCATCAGGCCAATCTAATCCCTGCAATAAATGACCTGCAGTTTCGTGATCTATAGCTTGTTTTCCTCGGTAGATATCTGGGCATAATACTGAAAAACCTTGGCTGGCTATATGATCACATGTGCTCATAATTGCTTTGTTAAGACCCCACCATTCCTGAATGATGACTATGCCGAGCTTGGAGTCTTTGGATATCGGGGATTGGTAGCCAGAGGCTTCTGGACCTTCAGCAAGAGGGTATGTCACATTACGGTCGCCTGACGTGATCAAATTGGGGGAAATTTGTGGTTGCATTTGGCAGGGTGCTTTTTTTAAATTGAAGATTTTTTATTTTATTTAAGAGATAAATTATTTTTTTTAATATTTTCAGATAACAATTGGGTTTTCATACAAATAAATATAAATAAGGATTTGTTTTGATGGAGAAAAAAACTTATAACAAGAAAAGCTCGACTAAGAGCATTAAGGAGATTTTTTATGACAGTTTTGTGAAACTTCAGAACACTAAGGAATGCAAGGAAGGGTTCAAACAGGGTTCTTTCATTTTTTTTCTCTTCATTATATTAAAATAATGCCTCATTATTTATATATATTTAGTTTTGATCGCCAACGTAAGCAAAACAAATGTCGAACCATCGCAAGTCCTTGCAGAGCTTTTCGCAATCCTAAAATCCCAAGAACAAGAAAAAACACCTGAACTATTTGATTGGTTCATTTTTTTATTTTTTCTTTCTTTCTTTAATTAATAATAATATCTAATAAAATAATTTATTTATTATTATTATCATTCTTTTCAAATCTCTTCATGTTTTCAAAGCGTTCATTCAGCTGCTGAGACGATGATTTCACATTTCTTTGTACGTAGACCGAAAATAAGTGAAGCTATTTTCTTTCCGAACGAAGAAAGCGAAACAAGATTGGTAAACTTATTGAAAAAACCCAAGGTTTCCATGTTGGTTTGTGTTTTCACCATAACAAATAACCGTCTGGCTGATCAAATCTATATAAATTGGCAAAAGAATGTCGATGTTAAAGTTATTTCTGATGATGAATGTGCAAAACAATTGGGATCTGATGTGTTTGATCTCGCCAATGCTGGAATTCCTGTTAGATTAGATAATTCTCCTGCTTCTCATATGCATAATAAATTCGTGGTTCTTGATAAAAGGATTGTTATTACAGGATCGTTTAATTGGACCACTTCTGCAGTTAGTAGCAATCAGGAGAACCTTTGTATATTGGATAATGAGGAATTAGCGGTGAAATATACTGTGGAGTTTGAGAAATTGTGGAAGAAGTTTGAGAAATGTGAGATGAAAAACAATGGAATGGTGATCAAAAGATTTGCAAATTTGAGAATTGAATAAGTGTTTTTCATTAAAGAATTTTTTTATTGAATAAATTTCATGAAAAAAGTAGTTTGAATCGAAATAAAATTAAAAATTTAATTTAAATTACAAATTTTATTTGAATTTTGACTTATTATACTTCTTATGTTCTATAGAAAAAATTTAATAATTATATAGAAATATTTTTGGGAAATTTTAAATTGACAATGGATTGGGTTGAATTTCGACTGTTATTTCCAGGATTTCTGTTGAATCATCTGTTTCATTGACAAATTGCAAATTGCTTGAAATAGTTCCCAAAATTCTCAAAGTTTGCTTTTTACAGTAAAATTGAAGGAATTTGTCTGAAAAATCATATTTAAGAAATTTTGAAAAGGGTTTCCTCAAAATTTCCAAAGTAGCTTTCGAATTAAGATCCATTTGCACATATTTTTTGAGGAAAGGAAACATGAATCTTATTGTTCGAAATTTGTTTTTGTTTTGCTTAATAGCCATAGTTTTTACAATTTATTCTTGAAACAAAATATTTTTAATAAATTAAAAATGGATTTTTTAAGTATTTATATACCAAATTATTCTATAGAAAGAAATTCATTGGTTCGAAAAAATTTAGTTTTAAATAATAGATTAAAATACAATTATTCTCTAGCTTTTTTTAAATTTGATTTTGTTTTAGATAATTGAAACTTTAATAATTTTTTTTTAAAAAAACAAAACAATAATAGTAAAAACCAATACAACTCTTAAAATAAATTAAAAAACCTTATTAAATGAACAATACTTCCAAAAGATCTCTTCTTGATCTCAAACTAATAACTCTGAATATCTTGAGCTTTCTTCTCAATACCTCAAGTTCTCTTTTGGCTCCTTATTACCCAACAATCGCTTCTAAATATTATTTATCAAACTATCTAATTGGTTTAGTTCTCGCCTCTCATGCAATTGGTTGTTTTTTTTTCTCTTTAATTTTGACAAAAACCCTTTCAAGTTGGGGTCGTCGGAATCTGATGGGAATAGGTGTTTTTTTCCATATAACCGGCAATGTTTTATTTGGTTCATTGGGATATTTTTCAGGATATTCATCGTTTTTATCTGTTTCTTTGATCAGTAGATTTATACAAGGTTTGGGATTCGCGGCATTTACCACAGCAAGTTTAGCTCTAATACCACATATTTATCAAAATCAAGAAGAAAAAATTGAAGGATATTTAGAGGTGTCTTCAAGTTTGGGAGCTATGATGGGTCCGTTGGTAGGATCTTTTCTCTATTTATTAGGAGGATATCAAACCCCATTTTATTGTTTAGCAGGACTTGAATTTTTGTTTTTATTGGCTTTATTGAAGCTTTTTTCCAATGATATTGCTATCAAATTAAAGAATAAAGGACTAAAAAGTGTGTCGATTAAAAAGGTTTTTTTGTCAAGAGAAGGAGTTTTCGGATTTTTAGCTGTTGTAGTTGCTGTAAGCTCTTATAATTTCATGGATCCGAGTTTATCCTATCGTTTAGACCTCTATCAAGTCTCAGCAACACTCTTTGGAGTTTTCTTTACTTTGACTACTTTCGCCTATATTATTTCCATGTTAATAATAGAGAGATTTTCATCAACAGTTGATAAAAGAGTATGGATGTCTTTAGGAATTTTTATCACAGGACTAACCTATTATTTCTTATTATTTCAAGAACTATGGGGTTTAAGCTATGGGTTAGTGACTTTGGGTTTCGGCACTGCTTTAATTTTGATTCCTTCATTACAACAATACCGTATTATGGCCTTTAAGACTTATAGGGATGAAAAGGATAGAGAAAGTGTTAATGATATGACCTCTGGAATCTTTGGATCAGCTTATGCTGTTGGAGAATTACTTGGACCTGTTGTAGGGGGGGTGTTGATTGATCAGTTTGGGTTCATTAAAGCTGTTAAATGGTATGGCATTGGAATGTTTGGATTTTTCATGCTTTATTTGTATGTCGGGGATAGCTTATATGGGTTTTTGAGCGTGATGATGGATTTGGAAGAGGGGAAAGAAGGGATAGGAAAAAAAAATGAACCGGTTTTGGGGAAGAGAGTGAATTTTAGCGCGAGGAGATTCACTGTTTTGAAGGAGGAAGTAAATTCATAAGATGGTATTTAATTTTATAGTGTTTTTTTTTTAGAATAAATAAATCTATGAAGAAATTTTACTTTTTCATCACAAATAATTTTATATTTTTAATTCTTTGTTCTGTTTTTAAGAAAAATTAGAGTTTTTTTTAATTTTAATTATTTTCGGAAATCATATTTTTTTGTTATTTAGGTAAAATAAAGGAAAAGCATTAAAATAAAGCCAAAGAAAGTGCAAATGTATAAAGTTCACTGCAGATTAGATAGTTATGCTTCACTCTAAGTTCTTCCAAAGTCCTCAAAAGATTCTTGTCAAAATCCAGCAACAAAACCTTTATTACTTCACATTCGTCCAAATTTTGTGTGGGGTTTTTATTTTTTTCATCATCCCCATCCACATCTATAAGAATAAATTTGGAATTTTCAGTGCTTTTCCAAGGATCAAAATAAACAATAGTAGATTCATTTGTATCTCCTGTTCTTGCTTTACCTACATATCCTGTTTCTTCTTTCAATTCTCTTAAAGCATCTTCAATACCAGCATCACTTTCAACCAAACCTCCTGGAAATTCCAAAACATAATTATTGACAGGAGGTCTAAAATTAGCTTCTATAATGATTTTTCTTGTTTTTGTTTGAGAAAAATGAAGGATAGCAAGGACCGTCACCCCGTCTTGTGTGAGGTGATGTTTTTTTTTTGAAGACCTTTCAACATACTCATAATTCTTTATAAGTTTATTATTGGCATTTAATGTCACTGTTTTGAAATCAAGCCACTCACCAAAATGCTTGGTTGAGGTTTCAAAAATGTTTTTGTTTTGTTCCTTGTTGTCATCATTGGGTTTCTCCATAAGTGCTTTATTTTAAAAAATTTAACGAACAGATTTTATTTTATTTTTAAATTTTATAGTACTGTTTAGTGGAAAATAAATTATGTTTTTTTGTTTTATCATAGTAATAGAATCCAATTTAAAATGCTAAAAGTCTTTCAAAAAAATAATTCAATGGAATCATTGTTTTTTAATTATTTTAGGTCAAAAATATCTAATTTAGAATATGAACCGAAAAATAAAAGACAAGACTTTAAATCAGAAATTTGAAAAATAGTTTAAAATCTTGTAATATTTAATTTTGGAAATGAAAAAAAAACGCCATCCATTGAAACATTTTTTCAAGTTGGAGGAAATAAGCCAATCTCCTTTTAAGCCGCTGTAAGTAACTTGCACTTGCTTTGAAGTTCTTATGGTGAGGAATTATCACTTTGTTGGCAATGCTTTTGAGAGTTTTGCCGTTTGGGATTTGATCATAATGAATGAATAAAAATATTTCTTGATCATATTTCTCATAAATAGAATGTCTTCCAGAAGCTAAAATTTAAAAAATTGCTTTTGAAAATTTTTTTTGAAAACCATTTTGTTTTACTTTTTTTTGTTGAGCCTTTTTTTAAAAAGATTTTGTAGGCATATTTCAAATTTCTGAATGTCATCTGCAATTTTTCACTCCATTTCGCAAATATTTTCTTCCTTTCTTTAACTAAGCTCGCTTCTGAAGGAATTTGATCAATTTCTTTTTTCTGTATGAAAAATTATAGTGTTTTGCAGAGAGAAAAAATTACAATTTTTTTGCAATAATCAGTCATTTGTTGGCGGTGAGGATTTTTTACATAAATTTTTTGAGAAGTTTTTTTTGTCATTTTTTTAAAAATAAAGAATTGTAAAATATGGGATTGAATCGAAAATTAAATTAGTTTCTTTATTATTAAAAAAATTTCAACTCATAAAATAAATAAAATTAAAATAATGTAAAGACATTATTAAAATTAATGTTAGTTCATCGAACACCAAAAAATGTTAATTGTTTGAGAAAATCAATTGCCCATTCAAAACTGAATAATTAGCTTCCAAAAATCAATTCCATAAATTCCACTTCAGCTGACTACAGTAGATAAAATAAATGAAATCATTCAAAATAATTATGAAATACAATTTTTTCGCCATAAAATAAACTTGATGACCAAAGAAAAAAGTGATTATTCTAAAATTATGATAGGTGAAAAAAATAAACATACGCGAAGTAAAATTTCTCAAACCTTAAGGAAAACAGATAGAATAAATGATTTTTTTTTTAAATAATTTCTCTCTATGTCATATTTTTGGATAGTACAAAAACTCTCATTAAAAAAATTTATTTAAAAAAAATAAAATTATTTTATTCTGATCATATGCAGCAAGAAGATCCATTATTGATTGAACCCCTTTTTTTTGAAATAAAATCACCTACCCCAGATTACAAAGAATGTCAAAAATTAATTTTCATAAAAGAAAAATCCAAGAATTTATCCATATTTCAGAAAGAGAAACTTCCTTGGAAATTGCATTCTTTTACACTGGATGAAGAATTTGAGCCAACCTTATCCCTTTTCGAATCAAATAAACTAAATCTCCCTGAAGAATTCAATCCAGATCTCATAGAAGCCTTGGTAAAATTCTTCTATTTCAAAGAAATCAATCCTATTCCTCTCAATGATGTCTTTCAGTTATTAAAACTGACCTTCTATTTGAAAATAGAGCAAATAACAGCAAAAATCCTAGAATTTTTGAAGAATAGCCTCATTCATATTGAATTTGTTTCTTTTATTTATAAAGAAACTTTGGAGTTTATGTATTTCTTCAAAGAAGATGGCAGAAAGCTGATTCAGCCTATTCTTGAAGATTGTCTGGCTTTTTTGCTAGAAAATAAAAAATATGAAGAGTTTTTTGGCCAATTTGATAGCAATTTTTTCAGCAATATGATCGAAATCCTTGAAGAACAGTTTTATCTCTTTTTAAAAATGATGAAAAATCATAAAGCGCCAAATGATGCCATTTTGAAATTCGTTCATTTATTCAAGGAGCCTCTTTTCGCGCAATTCAAGAAAATAGATGCAAATTTTAACACAGAAATTTTTTTAAGAAAAATCTTTCAAGAAAACCTTGTTTTGACAGAAATAAATCTAAAAGAAACTGAAGAGGTTTTGAAGAATTTAAATATTTATGAGAATAATCAGATGAAAGAATTTATGGTCAGCGTTTTAAGCCAAAAAATCGCGAAACTAGAAGAAGAAAATGTTTCTTTAAAAGCCGAAACAGAAGAAGCGAAAATAAATGAGAAAAAACTGAATCAAAGAATTAATGGGCTTGAAGAAAAAATCGAAAATCAATTTAAAGAATTTGAGGAGAAAATGAATCAAAAATTACAGGAATGCGATGAAAAAATTAACAAATATATTAATGATTCAAATAAAGAGATGATGAACTCCATGCAAAAAAACTTAGAGTTGTGCTTATTAGAAATTAAGTCCATAAAAGAGGATAATGATAAAACACACCAGAAGGTTGAAAAGATCTCAATGTCCAAAAATTTATTCTGGGAAAATGGGTCAAATACATATTGTCCATTAAAAAATGAAACAGGAGGAAGTTATTATCGGATTAGAAATCTTGAAAGATTGAATGGACCTTTTCAATGCAAAGTTGAAATTGTTGATATAAATGAAAATTTGATTAATGCCTATTGGAATTATACTTTTGGTCTGATTAGGGCAAATTCTCTGAAGACTAATAATTATGATGAGGATAGTTTAATTTTTCACCCAAAATGCCAAACAGCAACTGAGTTTGCTGGTTCAGGAGCGAATCCCTTATTTGATAAACAATGGAAGGTTGGAGATGTTTTGATTGTTAAACGAGATGTTGTAGGAGATATTTATTTTGGAGTCAATGATGTAAATAATCTGAAAAAAGCTTTTTCAAACAAAAATGAGGAATTTAATTTAGTTATGGGTTTCTCTAATTCAGTCATACAAGGGAAATTTAAAATAATTGAAATGTCATAAAATTGTCATTTTCGATATTTAAAATCAATTATACTTTATTTTCTTGAAAATTAATCATTAATTTGTAACCAAATTTGCAGATGCATAAAGAATTTCGATGTTTTATCGAATTTATAATCATCCATTTTAAAATGCGTAAGAAATATTCCAAACCTCGTTCATCTATGTATAAAATATATCCTCTTGCCGAAAAAATGAATTTTATTTGCCTTCAAATACTTCAAATAGTTAAAAATCAAAGGAAACAGATATATTCATGACCCAAAAATCTTAAAAAAAATGTTAAAGAAGCTTTGAAAAATCATTATGAGTTGTTCCAATTTACAATTATGGCTTAAAAGAAATAGCAAGAGTGATTTTAAATCAAGTGATGCTTTTGTAAGAAATTTCAAAAAAACTCAATGAAGACTAATCATATCCTAATTATTGTTTTGAAGTAAAATATAAAGAAAAAAGACGTAGTTCTGAACGAAATGTATGATAAAATCAATATTGAAAGCAAAAATTCCAAATTCCAATGAAAATCAGGGAGTTAGACGATGAGAATATTGCATTGAAAACTTTATGGATGAAACGTGTCATCTGTATATAATGAATATGAGAGAGAAAGTGATGGAGATGAGATAGAGTAAAGGAGAAGAAGAAGAAGAAGGGGAGAAAATACTAGAAAGAATCAGAAAAGAAAATGAAGAGAAATTGAGAAAAGAGAAGGAGTTTTATGAATTATTGATGCAAAGCCAAGAAATTTTAAATAATTCGGCAAAAGTTGATTATTATTGTGAATTAGAAAGAAATTCGAGGTGGTCTATTTTTAAAGAAAAGTTTTTGTTTTATTTATAACTTTTTCATAAATATCAAGAATTTATTAATTAATTTTTTCTATAAATTTTTAAAGAAGACAAGAAAGACTAGTTTTTTGAGAATGAATGATCAGAGGCTTTTATTAAAGGCAAGCATTGATGTTCTTATATTTTAAAATAGCATTTCTTGTGATTGCTTCAAATCTGAAAAAAATGACTCTTCATTAATAAAAACCTTAATTTTTTTTTGAAAAAAAATTAAAAATTCATTTTTATGAAAATTTGTCATTTTTTTTTTTTTTAATTATTTATTTATTTATCAGTGTATCTGCCTGAAAACATAGCATATCGTCTGTCATTTCCTGTATTGGTGGTGGTCATATCTCTGAAGACCAAAGCTTCATAACTATTAGTTCCTTCTTCACCAATTCTCCATCTATTTCCTAAAGAAATTCCCATCGTCTTCATATCCTCTTTCACATTTGAGATAATAATTGTCTTGATATTGTTTGCATTCGCCTTGAACTCGTTAAATAATCTTTGGATTTCAGTCTTTTGCTGTTGAATGGATTCGAGGGCATCAAGAGCATCTTGCGAAGAAGTAACAGGCTCGTTGAGATCAAATTGGCAAGAAATTATGTTGAATAGAATGAAAGTCAATAAAAGTAAGAGTTTAGACATGTTTTTCTTTGATAAAATGTTTTTATAAGTAAATCAAAAAAAATTTGATAAAGCGAAAGGCAATAATGCGTTTTTGTTTTAAATAAATGCACTTAAAGCAAGATATTTCAATGTTATAAATCGTTTTATTTTATAATAATTATAGGTTTTCATGCTTTAAATTATAAAAATAAATAAATTATTTCTTATAAAAAAAAATTAAAAACTTTAAGAAAATTTAAAAAAACTACCAGAAAATGTTGAAGCAAGTGTTATTAGTTTGCCTTCTTTTAATTGTTATTCAAGCCCAAGACATTAGAACCACCCTGGTGCAAATCCAAAA
>JFJP01034072.1_pt1 | contig 16501 bp, 12 predicted proteins | sample 431651 | NCBI WGS metagenome assembly JFJP01 (sample SAMN02602958, study PRJNA72255) | Microbial mat metagenome, whole genome shotgun sequencing project. | biome: fresh water; feature: sink hole; material: water; isolation source: purple microbial (photo- and chemosynthetic) mats found in... | reverse complement strand
ATACCAACGACCTGTTGCTCGACTGCCGGGGGATCTTCAAGTCCTACAATGGTCCACAAGTTCTGGCCAACGTTGATTTCTCCATGAAACGGGGAGAGATTCACTCCTTGGTAGGAGAAAACGGTGCTGGAAAGTCGACGCTGATTAAGATTGTCACCGGTGTCACCAACCGTACCGATGGCACGATGGCGTTCGAGGGAAAAGCCATTCCTGTCGAGCACAACAAGAAAGCGGCCCAGGATCTGGGAATTGCCGTTATCTACCAGGAACTCAGTCTTATTCACGGCATGACCGTGGCGCAGAACATTTTCCTGACCAAGGAGCCGTTGTTCCCGGGGCTCCGGCTGGTCGACATTAAGAAAATGAACCGCATGGCTCAGGAGATGATCGACCAGTACGGTTTTGAACTCAAGGCTACGGACTCGATCGATCTGCTGTCCATTGCCCAGCGGCAAACCGTTGAGATTCTGAAGGCTCTTTCCAACAAAGCGTCCCTGATGATTATGGACGAGCCCACCAGTTCCTTGACCTCGACCGAGAGTGCCCAGCTGTTTGAGATTATCCGCAAGCTCAAAGCCCAAGGGATCAGCGTGCTGTACATCTCTCACCGCATGGAAGAGGTGTTCAACCTTTCCGACCGGGTGACGGTTTTGCGGGACGGGCGTAAAGTCGATGTTCTGGAACGGGATCGAATCAGCCCCGCCGAGATCATCCGGCTGATGATCGGTCGGAACCTCACCGACGATGAGTCCAAACATTCCATGGTTAAAAAAGAGGGGGAAGTTGTTCTCGACGTGCAGGGTCTGACCTCCGAAGGAAAGTTCCACGAGATCAGTTTTCAGCTGCACAAGGGCGAGGTTCTGGGCTTGGGCGGGTTGGTCGGCTCGGGTCGAACCGAGCTGGTACGGGCCATTTATGGCATCGACCCCATCACCTCCGGTTCCGTTCAATTCCTGGGCAAACCCTTTACCCCCTCTGTCGAAAAGTCCATCGCCGAAGGCTTTGGTTTTGTTCCCGAGGAGAGGCGGCTGCAAGGAATCATGGGCGGCATTTCCATCACCGGCAACATCGGTGTTCCCAATCTGGAAACCATGTCGAACTCCCTTGGCTTTGTGAGCGCCAAAAAAGAGCTGGAACTGGCAGAGAAAGCCATTGCGCTGACCAACGTCAAACCGGCCAAGGCCGAGGTGCTGGTGGGTACGCTTTCCGGTGGAAACCAGCAGAAAGTTGTTGTCGGAAAATGGCTGATCCGTGACCTCAAAATTCTCATTGTTGACGAACCGACCGTTGGTATCGATATCGGTGCGAAAGAAGAGATGTATCAAACCATCGGGCGTCTGGCTGCGGCTGGGGTTTCGGTTATTGTTGTGTCTTCCGACCTGCCGGAGCTGACCCGGCTCTCGGATCGGATTCTCGTGCTTCGTAAGGGGCGGGTGATCAAAGAATTCACGGAAGGTCTTGTAACGGAAGAAGATGTCTTGAAGGCGTCCTCCGGACTTCTGGAAGGTGGTGTACAATGAGCACGTTCTTTACCTTGATCCGTGGGCGCCTGAAAGATTTCCGCCTTCTGGGAATTCTCCTGCTTCTGATGGTAGCGCTGACCTTCGTCTCCGACCGGTTTCTCACCCCTGAAAACCTGACCAATGTGCTGTGGTCTGTCTGTCTGATCGGGATCATGGCCTCGGGGGCGATTTACGCGCCGATTACCGGCGGTATCGATTTGTCGGTGGGGTCTATTGCCGCGCTCTCGGGCATTATTGCCAATGTGCTGATGAACCAGGTGGGATTGAACTGGATTTTGGCCCTGGTCATTACCCTCGGCTTTGGCGTTCTGATCGGCTTCATCAACGGCATTGTGACGACAAAGTTCAAGGTTCCGGCCTTCATTGTGACCATGGCTGCCATGACCTACCTCTTTGGCGTCGCCATGCTGGTGTCCAACGGCGACCAGATCACGATAATGCAACCGGAACCCTTCCTGGCGATTGGCATCGGCAAATTCCTGGGTGTCCCTTTGCCTATCTACATCATGGTGGTCATGATTGTGGCCAGCCATATTTTGCTGAAAAAAACTGTTTTTGGACGTCAGGTCATCGCTGTTGGAGCCAACGAAGTGGCTGCGAAACTTTCCGGTGTCAACCCTGACCGCATCCGCATCATTGTGTACGTGATTTCGGCGGTATCTGCCAGCGTGGCAGGCATTGTGATGGCCTCGCTGACCCAGCAGGCCTATGCCATGAATGCCAAGGGCTATGAACTGGACGTGATCACGGCCATTGTGGTCGGCGGAACCAGCTTGATGGGCGGCAGCGGTTCGGTGATGGGTGCTCTTATCGGCGCGGTCATGGTCGGGTTTATCAACAACGGGTTGAATCTGCTGAACATGCCGGCTTCCTTCCATCCGCTGGCTACTGGCATCGTGATTCTGGTGGCGTTGATCCTCAATCAGGGTGTCACCCTTCCCAAGAGTTGGAAGCTGCCCCGCATCGGCAAGCCGAAAGCGCTGGGAACATGATTTCTTTCGGCCTCCTCCTGCTTTCTGCGCTGGCAGGAGGCCTGGTGACTGCCGGACTTTTCTGGGGCTTGGGATTTCGGACCAGGACCCAGGCGGCACGCCTGCACCAAGACCAAAAGCGGTTCTTTGTGCAGGAGGTGCAGCCTTTGAGTTCGGCCTTAGCCGACTTTTCTGCTGGGAACTTGACCACACGGATTGAGAAGCCAGTTGCTGCTGGTGTTTTTACCGGGGTTTCAGGCTTTTTAAGTCCGCTGAAAGACGAGTTTCACAGAATTCACGCCACCATTGGTGAATGCCTGGACGAGTTCAACGCCATTACCTATGAGCCTTGCCGCCGGATCTGCTATGTGGGGACGGACAACTTTCTCGAAGGGGAACGTTGCGGAGAGCTTTTGGGGGGCCTTCTGCAGGGCAAGGGCGAGGTGGCCATTCTGCTCAACAGCTTCGACAAAGTGAACCACCGGCTGCGCCAGAAGGGTTTCACGACCTTCCTATCGAAGAAGTACCCCGGCATCCGGGTGGTTGAGGTGCTGGAGACCTATCAGATTCCCGAAAAGACCTACGAAAAAACCCTGGAGCTTCTCGACCGATGGCCTCGTCTAGCGGGACTGTATGTGGACGAAGCCAGCACTCCCCACATGGCCATCAAAGCTTTGAAAGAGCGGCGTAAAATTCCTGGAATTCAGGTCGTGGCTCACGATGTGACGGAACTCTCCGTCGGGTTTATCCGGGAAGGGATTTTAACCACCCTTTCCCAGAATCCTTACAGCCAAGGTTTCGAACCCATCGTACAGGTTTACAACTACCTTGTGACCCAACAGAAGCTTCTCATAGACCGGATTCTTCCCAAAAGCGAAGAGCTCGAGACCATCAATGCCACCTCCCTGGGGCAGTTCTGGGACGACAAGCAGGGGCGTTGTTTGTCAGAACGGGCCCAACGGACTCTGGCAGTGCCAGCCCCCAATACCCAGGGCAACAACTACCGCATTTCGGTTCTTCTGCCCAACGACACAGGGTTTTTCAAGCAGGTGGGGCAGGGTATGAAAGAGGCGGCCCAGCTGCTCAAACCCTTGGGTGTGACGGTCAATATTCTTGTTCCCGAAGAGATTAAGCGCGGTGACAACAGCGCGGCGACAACGGCGGGCTACCTGCGCCGCGAAGTCTCCGCAGGGGCGCAAGCCCTGGTCACACCGATATTTGACAAGTCCCTGGTTCAGACCATCAATGAACTGACAGCCCAGGGAGTTGTCGTCGCCACCTTCAACAGTGAACCCATTGGCTTGAGGGCCATGATCGACTCGGTCTTTCACAACAGCAACTATATTCTGGAGGCCAGCGAGACCTTGGCGGCCAACTCTTTGGAATCCATGCAGTCGACCCGGCAAATCAATGACACGATGCAGAAAATCGTTTTCAGCCTGTCGGCCCAGCTGGATCAACTGGCACAGACTGAAACCGTGATCCAGGAACTCCTGGAAAGTGTGGGATTGGCCACGACCCGTTCGGGCGAGAGCGTCGTTACCGCTGATGAGGCCAGTGCGTTCGCCGTGATCGGCCAGCAACGCGTCAGCCAGACCAACGCCGCCCTGAGCGACATTCAGGCCCACTATCAGAACACGGCCGCCTTGCTGGGAACACTCAATAAAAACTCACAAGCTGTTCAGGAAATCGTGACATTAATGGAAGACTTGGCATCACAAACCAACCTGATCGCCATCAATATTTCGATTTTGGCCGCCCGCGCCGGAAAGAATGGTTCAGAGTTCTCTGTGGTGGCAACGGATATCCGCAAGTTGGCCCAACGCAGTGCTGTGGGGGCTGTTGATATCGCCAAACTGATCGATCAGACCCTTGGAAGCCTTCAGTCGGTGACCTCGATCATTGAAGACGATTCCAAGGCTCTCGATTCTATCGGTGCCAACGCTGGTCAGGCGGAAGCCTCGCTCCAAGACATTATCCGAGTGTCTGCCGATAATAAGACCAAGGTGCACCACATTATAGAACTCGTCGATAAAATGCGCAGCTTGTCGATCCAGGTAAGGACCTCGATGTCCGATCTCAGCCAGCTCAACCATGTCAACACCGAGGCCATAGAAGAAATCACAAGAAGCAGTCTTCAGATGGCGAGGCAGGTACAGGACAACACCAGGGTTTCGCAGGTTCTCTGTGATATGGCGCGTTCACAGAAGGATCTGCTTTCTCAGTACTTCAACTGATGTCAGCCAGGGACGCGAGCCTCTCAATCCGTTGTACCAGCGGCCCTTTGGCTTGTTCCCAATCTCCATTGGTCATGGCGTACCAGTCCGTATCCCTGCTCTCGCCCTTGGACCAATAGTGATTGCGGAATGTGCCTTCGTAACGAAAACCCAGCGCTTCGGCAGACCTTTTGCTTTTGATGTTCTGGGAATGACATTGCCAGCTCACCCGGCGGTATTTCAGTTCGTCAAACAGGTAGCAGAGCACCAGATGCATTGTCATGGAATGGACGTAAGTTCCCTGATAGGCGAGGTTGTACCACACTGCCCCGATTTCGACCGTACCATGGAGGGCGGACGGGCCGACAAGTGCAAAGGAACCAATAATTTTTTGGTCAGCCTTGTGAAACACACACCAAAAGCTCCGGTCTGTCCTGCTTTCCTGCTTTTTCAGGTAGTCTGACATCGCCTGAAAGTCTGAAATCGGCCCGAACGAAACCATGAACCGGAAGATATCCGTATTCTGGTTGGATTCCGGCCGGGCCGCCTCAAAAAGCCCGGCCCGGTGTTGGGACGCCTCCAGAGGGATCAGCTCCAGGTAGGGGTTTTCAAACCGGATCTTTTGCGGAAGTTCCCACATGGAGACCCTTAGGGTGTGACGAAGTACAGGGCGGCTTCGGCTTTTTCGCGGTTGGCAGCAATGATGATTTCGCGGCCGGCTTCTCTCAGCACCGAGACATTGCTGGGACCGACTCCCTCTTCAATGACGGTTGCTTCGAGTTTCAGCGGCGCTGTCGAGGTTGCCTGAACATAGAACAGCTGCTGCTTGCCCCGACGGCACCCCCCCACAAAAGTTGGCTTCCCTGCCAGAACCGCGGGAACAACGACATGGTAGAATTCGGAAACTTCCGGGTGTTCATAGACCATCTGGAACCCGCTTCCCTGCTTCTTCCAGACTCGAAAATACGACCCATGGAAGGACTCAATGGTGGCAAACTCCAACTCTCCGTCGTGATCAATGTCGATGGCGGCAATATCGCTGACCGGCCAGTCCATAAACTGAGTGACGGTCCAGGCTGCACCGGGTTGTGCCGGGGGGGTGACTTCAAAGGCACCCTGCTCACAGGTCACCAGGCCGACAGGACCTTGAGGCCTTACCAGGCGGCTGTAGCCGTGATTCTTGAACAGACCTTCCTTGAGGACCTCGACTTTCAGCGGTCCTGGCCCCGTATATTCTCCGACATAGATCTTTCCCGGATTAGTCCAATCGTCCTTCGATTCCTTGGAGGTTGCCAGGGTGCATCCGATAAAATAGTGCCGTCCCGCCACCGTTAAAAGGTCAAAGCGGTGAATGTAGGGAAGGGCAAGAATATCGGTGACCGTGTAGGTTCCATCGGGCATCGGTTTGACGTGAACGACCTTGGCTTCGTCCCATTGAAACATCTTGAAGAATTTCTGAACGGCCAAAAATTCGCCGTTTGTTCCCGGAATCGGAACCATCGACATTGTTCCACCGGGACCGTCCCAGACGGTATGGCTTTCTGTGTAGTTGGCTCCGGTCCATGCCCGGCAAGGGCCTTCACCCTCGGTGGCCAGAAGAATTCTGGTCTTTCCGTCGACGACAATACTATTGGCCGAGTAGCAGCGGTTCATTTCTTCAAGGAAGCGTTTTTCAATCTTCATGGCAACCATCCTTGAGCTTGATGGTATTTCAAAATGATTCATTTGTAAAGATAAAGCGATCATAAAGATCTATTTAGCAGTTCTATCTGTTCGTATCGGCGGTATCATGGTACAATTTCTCTCATGAAAGGAATCATCGCGATTGACATCGGTACGACGAGCATGCGGGCTATCCTCTACGATGAACGGGGACGGATTCTCCATAAGGATCAAAGGGACAACCTTCCTGAATATTTTAGTGATGGAAGGGTGGAGCAGAATCCTTCCGCCTGGAGAACGATCCTGCCTGCGGTTCTCTCCTCCTGCGCTTCGGCGTTGTCGTCGCTAGGCCTGGAGGCTGTCTGCCTGAGCGTCACGGCCCAGCGCTCTTCGGTGATTCCTGTTGACCGTGAAGGAACCCCGCTTTATCCGGCGATCATGTGGCAGGACAACCGCACTGCCAGTTTGGCACAGGAGCTAAGCGGCCAGAATTCGCTGGTGTACCAAAAAACGGGCCTGAAGGTTTCGCCGGTTTTCTCTGCTCTGAAGATGACCTGGTTGCGTCGAAACCAGCCCGATGTTTGGAAAAGAACGAGCAAGTTTCTAGGAATTCAGGATTGGGTTCTCTACCTTTTGACTGGCCGCTTTGTGACAGACCAGAGCTTCGCCAGCCGTACCAATCTGTTTGACCTTTCAAGCCTCGCCTGGGACGATCAACTGCTTGAGCTGTTTGAAGTCGAGCGGAGAATGCTCTGTGAAGTTGTGCCTCCCGGTGCCGTTGTCGGCGGCCTCAGGTCTGAAATGGCTCGGGCCAGCGGCCTGCCGCAAGGTCTTCCCGTTGTCTCGGCTGGGGGTGACCAACAGTGCGCGGCTCTGGGACTGGGGCTTTTCACCGGTGACAGGGCCGTCTGCAACACGGGTACCGGTTCGTACCTGATCGGTCACTCGGCCAAGCCGGCTTTGGACCCGCAAATGCGGCTGGCATGCAATATATCGGCCGTACCGGGAGCGTATATCGTCGAGGCTGCTGTGCTGACCTCCGGCACGCTTTACCGCTGGTTCCGGGAAACTCTGGCGGTTTCCACCCCCGACACCACCGGATGGGAAACCCTGAATGCTGAGGCGGCAGCCGCTGTGCCGGGAGCCAACGGCCTGCTCTTGCTCCCCCATTTCAAAGGGGCCGGGGCTCCGCATTGGGACACAGGCTCAAAAGGCGTCTTTTTCAATCTCACCCTGAGCACCACCCGGGGAGAAATGGCAAGGGCGATTCTGGAAGGAATTGCCCTGGAAATGCAAGCCAGTCTTGAGCTGATCGAAGCCCTTTGCGGCCGTGTTCATTCCGTCAGCGTTTCGGGGGGAATGACCCGCTCTGAACTGTACAACCAGATTCAAGCCGATGTCTTCGAGCGCCCGATTGTGCGCTACCAGTCCGATGAAGCGACCTCCCTGGGGGCCTGGATTGCCGGAGCGGTTGCCCTCGGTCTGGAACCAAGTTATCTTGAAGCCTTCACAAGGGCCACGGAGGGTAGCATGGTTTCCACCAGCTATCCTTTGGCGGAAAACAAGTCTGTGTACGAGCAAAACCGGGCTCAGGTCCGGGCGCTCTACACCGCTCTGGCCAGTCCTGAGTTCCGGGCAGCTTTTGGATGAAAAGGAAACAGAGTATGAGCGACACAGATCCGGTTTTTCCGGCGGCACTTTCCAATTACCGGCATCGAAAGATTCTTGAACGTTTGTTCCAACGGAAGTCGGTTTCTGCCGACGAATTGACTCAGGAGTTCGGTGTTTCCAAAATTACGATCCGCCGCGATTTGGATGCCCTGGCCTCGGGAAAATTTCTGGTGCGGACCAGGGGGGGCGCCGTTGCCGTCTCCAGTCCAAAACTCGAGTCCTTGTTTGACGAGAAGGATCATCTGGCCAAACGAGAGAAGAGCCGGATTGGTGAGTATGTTGCCACCCTTGTCGCTGAAAATGAAACGGTCTTTATCAATGCCGGCTCCACGACCTTGGAGGTGATCCGCCATTTGGTTGGCAAAAAGTTACGCGTTGTGACCAACAATGCCGCCTGTCTGTCACTCGATCTTGACCCGAAAATGGAGCTGATTCTGCTCGGTGGAGAGTACCGGCCCTTTTCCCGTTCTCTGGTCGGAGAGATGACCATCGGCGGTACGGAGCATATCTTTGCCAGTCTGACGATTCTGGGTATTAACGGAGTGAGCCTCAAAGGCTTTACGACAGCCGTACAGCAGGAAACCAGCGTCAACAAGGCGATGATTGAAAACACCAGCGGCAAGGTGATCGTTGTGGCCGATCACACCAAGATGAACAGCGTTTCGAGCTTTTTGACCTGTCCGCTCAGCCGGATCGACCTTTTGATCACCGACTGGCTGGCTCCGGAAGCGTTTTGCAGTGAGCTGGAATCGGCCGGACTGAGGGTTGTAAGGGTTCCTGAAGAAGCGGAATAATGGCGGAATGAACGCCGCTCAGCACCTCATCGAAACTATCTATTTTCTCTTGCGGTCCCAGGACATCTCGGCCTTCCACCGCATTGCCAGCGACGAGATGTGAGTCGTTCCCGTCGCTTAAGTTAGCTTTCCGTTTGCCTTGACCTTTCGGCCGCTCCGCCGTATTCTCACAGCAGTCGTGGGGTGGTGCTTGGGGCCGTTGGCCCGCTAAGCGCCTGAGATCATACCCGTTGAACCTGTCCGGATAATGCCGGCGTAGGGAAGACCACACAACCCCGACCAGTCTGTTTTTTTTCGGAGGCGGTGTGAACAATATCACGCTCAGTTTCAAAATTTCTCCCCATGTGCCCGAGGACCGGTTGTATCCTGTCGTCGACCAGGTCATCGCGCTGATCAAGGCCCGGGGTATCAAGCACGTTGTCGGCCCGTCGGAAACGACGATGGAAGGCGACTGGGACACCTTGTTCGCCGTAGTCAAGGACGCCCATGAACTGTGCCTGCAATCGGGGGCCTGGCGGGTCGGCTCGGTTTTGCAGGTGGACCTCAAGCCCCAGGGCGTCACCATCGATGAAAAGCTCCACCAGTACCGCTAAGCACCTCGGCGACCGCTTCTGGTTGCCGGTGGCCTCGTTGGGGTCACTGCTGGTGCTCTGGCACCTGGTCTCAACTTTTTCCGGATTGGGTGCATACGTCCTGCCTTCTCCACTGACGGTGGCGGTCACCCTGGTGTCCGACGCCCCCATTTGGGCGAACCAGCTGAAGTCGACCCTGGTGCTGACGCTGGCCGGTTTCGGGATCAGCCTGGTGGCGGCTCTCGTGTTGGGTGTGCTTCTCGACCAGGCGCCCCGGCTGGAACGGTTTCTGCGTCCGCTGCTGGTGCTGAGCCAGACGGTCCCGGCATTCTTCCTCTACCCGCTGCTTCTCATTGCGCTGGGTTTCGGTTTTCTTCCGTTGCTGGTGGTGGTGGTGATCGCCTGTTTTTTTCCGCTGCTGGTCACCTTCCACCAGGGTCTGGGCTCCACCGATTCCAACCTGGTGGATTTGTTTCGCAGTCTGGGAGCCAGCCGCTGGCAGATTGTTGCCCGGGTACGGTTGCCCTCGGCGCTGCCAGCCCTGTTCTCGGGCCTGCGCATCACCCTGGCCTACGCCCTGACCGCCTGCGTTCTGGGCGAGTACATGGGGGCTCAGGAGGGGCTGGGAGTCTACATGGCCCGCTCGTTCAAGAGCTTCTCACCCGCCAAGGTTCTCACCGCCATCACCGTGGTGAGCCTTCTCAGTTTTACCTTCTACCAGGTCGCCGCCGTCCTGGAAAACCTCTTTCTCAAAGGATACCGCCGATGAAGTTCTCTCAAATTCTGTTCGCTGCCGCGGCCGTTCTGACCGTTTCGGGGGCTCAGGCCCTCGAAAAAACCACAGTGGTTCTCGACTGGACGGTCAATACCAACCATACCGGCCTTTATGTTGCCCAGTCCCAGGGCTGGTTCCAGGCCGAGGGGCTGGACGTTGAAATTCAACCCGCCCCCGAAATGGGTGCCGCCGGCCTGCTGGCCTCGGGCCGCGCCGACTTCGCTTTTTCCTACCAGGAAGAAATTCTGCAGAGCCGTGCCGGGGGAGTGGCCCTGACCGCCGTGGCCGCCGTGATTCAGAACAACACCTCGGGCTTTGCCAGCCGCAAAACCGCCCAAATCCGCCGGCCCAAGGATTTTGAGGGCAAGCGTTACGGCGGTTGGGGCAGCCCCATGGAAGAAGCCGTTCTCAAGGCCGTCATGAAGGCCGATGGAGGCGACAGCTCGAAGGTGACCATTGTCAACCTTGGCGACCAGGACTGGTTTGCCGCCAGCGAACGCAACATCGATTTCGCCTGGGTGTTTGAAGGTTGGACCGTGCAGGAGGCGGGGGTCAGAGGCCTGGCGGTCGACTACCTCGATTTGAAAAAGCTGAACGCTGTGCTGAACTACTACACCCCCGTAATGGCCGTCAATCAGAGCCTGATCCAGAAGAATCCCGAGAAGATCCGGGCGTTTTTGAGGGCCTTGTCGAAAGGCTACCAGTTCGCCGCCCAGCATCCCGAGGAGGCGGCCGCCATTTTGCTCAAAGCGGCCCCTGAACTCAATGCACCCCTGGTGAAGGCCAGCCAGAAATTTCTGGCTGGACAGTACGTGGCCCAGGCGGCGCGTTGGGGAGAATTTGACCCGAAGCGCTGGAACGCTTTCACCAGCTGGATGAAGGACAACGCGCTGATCGCGGTGCTTCCCGCTGCGGAAAGCCTGTTCACCAACGCCTTTTTGCCGGCCGTCCCGAAATGAGTCTTCTCTCCCTGGAGGCCATCGACCACGACTACGAGGATCTCCCCGTCCTGCGGGCCATCGACCTGTCGTTGGCCGAGGGTGAGCACCTGGCGGTTCTGGGGCCGTCGGGGTGCGGCAAGAGCACCCTGCTCCGTCTGGTCACGGGTCTGGAGACACCCACCAGGGGCCGCATCACCTACCGGGGAGAGGACATCACCGGAGTACCCGGGCACTTCGGTTTTATGGGACAGCAGGACCTGCTGCTCCCGTGGAAACGGTTGTGGGAGAATGCCGGTCTGGCGCTGCTGCTCAGGGGTGTTCCCAAGGCCGACGTCCGGAAGGTTGTCGAAGCCCGCCTTGCCGATGTTGGTCTGGAAGGGTTCGCCGACTACTACCCCCACCAGCTTTCGGGGGGAATGCGCCAGCGGGCCGCCTTTCTGAGGACCAGCTTGGCCAACCGCGACCTTCTTCTGCTCGACGAGCCCTTCGGTGCCCTGGATGTTCTGCTGCGCTCGCAGCTGCAGGCCTGGCTGGCCGAGATTCTGCGCCGGGAAAACTCGACGCTCATTCTGGTAACCCACAGTGTTGAGGAGGCGTTGCTTCTGGCCGAACGCGTGGTTGTCCTCGGACCTGCCCCCGGAACCCCCCTTCTGGAAGAGAAGGTTGCCTCGGCGGGGGCTCCCTTTGATGAGCGTCCGTACCTGCCGGAATTCCTGGCACAAAAGAAACGGATCCTGGCAGCCTTGTTAGGCCGATGACTCTGGACGGCCCCTGCCGGGCGGGTTAGTCTTACTCCCATGAACAAAGTTTTCCTGGCACCGGGCACTTTTTGTGTCGAAATTCCCGAAGTGGGGCTTTCCGTGCTTTGCGGATGTCCCGAGAACTCGGTCAAATTTCTAACCCGGGCCGGGTGTATCCGTTCCGTTACAGAAAACGGTGTGACCTTCGACACGGGTCCCAATGCCATCCTCCTCTCCGAGGTGTCCATCCAAAATGGAGCCTTTTGCAATCTCGGGGAGTTCCCTGTGCTCCACATGCTTTATCTGCAGGGGTTGATGGTTCCCGGGCACCCCAACAATACGGGGCGCCGGCCGCTATTGATTGGCCTGAAGGATCAGGTGGAAGCTCAAAGCCAGTACATCTTTGTGGGGAACTACGGCCTTTCGGATGTTGCCGAACTCGAGGCTGCCGGCTTGGATGCCCCGACAGCGCGGCGTTACCATCAGATGAAACTGGCTTTTTCCTTTGGCCATATCCGACCGACGGACGAGCTGTTGGACCTCCGGATTTTTGACAACGATGCGTTGGTCCTGGCTCCCGGAGTTTTTCTTCAACGCAAGGCCCAGAATGTTTATGAATTTCTGTATGGCAACCAAGCCCTTGAGGTCGATCTTAATCTGGCCGCTGGAGAGTCGTACGGGGCACCTTACCAATTGCCGCGCCAAGCTCTGGAGGTAGGAGATTTTTCCGTGGTGCATCTGGGTGACGGGGACGGCTGGGATGTTCAACGGCCCTGTACCTGCAGTTTGCTGGCCTGCGGCGGACACTTCAGTCTGGTCGACGCCGGTCCCAATCTGTCCCAGAGCCTTGAAGCCTTGGGGCTTCCGGTCAGCCGTGTGAGGCGTTTGTTTCAGACCCACGCCCACGATGATCATTTTGTCGGTTTGACCGCTCTGATGCGCAGTGAACGGCGCATTCAGTACCATGCGGTGCCTTGGGTGCGGGCCTCTGTCGAAAAGAAATTCCAGGCTCTGACAGGGTTGGATTCCACGGAATTCGCCCGTCTGTTCCAAGTGGAAGACCTGGTACCCGACCAATGGAATGACCTGGACGGCTTGGAAGTCATGCCTTTGTTCTCGCCCCATCCCATCGAAACAACCGTGTTCCATTTCCGGGTCAAAGATCAGAAGGGGCAGTATCACACCTATGCCCATTTGGCAGATATCGCTGCTTTTTCGGTTCTCGACGGAATGGTCACTCAAGATCCAATGAAACCCGGACTCTCTCCCGAGGTGATAGCGCAAGTCAAACACACGTATCTGCAACCTGTCGACATCAAAAAGATCGATATCGGCGGAGGGATGATTCACGGCAACGCCTTGGATTTCGCCGGCGACCACTCGGGGCGAATTTTCCTCAGCCACACGGGCCGGGTTTTGACAGAAGCGGAAATGCAGGTGGGGAAAAGGCCTGAGTTCGGAGAGGTGACCACCCTGATTCGGGGTATTCCTCAACCAGTTTCTCCGGGCTGGGTGGCCAGCGAGGAGGACAAACCCCGCCGGGAACTCCTACGGCAGGCGTTGTTTCCCGAAGCCTCGGTCTCGGACGGACTGCTGGAAAGGCTGGCACGCGCCTGTCACGACGATACCCTTTCCGAGGGAGCGTACGAATCATGGTCGATGCGCGGACACTTGTGTGTCGTGGCCGAGGGAACGGTACAACTGACCTATGGAACCTGGTTTCGGGAAATTCTCGGTGTCGGGGGCCTGCTGGGAAAAGAAGCCGTGCTTTTCGGAGCCGTACCTCCGATTCGCACCCTGACTTTGGCGCCGGTACGCCTCTTGGCACTTCCTGTTGAGGCCGTCGAAAACTGCCCGCTGCTGCTATGGAATCTGAGGGAACTTTACGAGAAACGGCTTAAGGCTGAAGAAACCGCGTTCCGCTTTGACTGGAGGCGGGAGTATGCCGTCGGTGTGGAGAAGATTGATGGTCAACACCAGCACCTGTTTGAACTGATCGCTGGAATCGGTGACGCTGTGACCTCGGGAGCCTCCTTGGAGGATCTGTTGGAAAAGCTGAGGATCCTTACTCTTTACGCCGATTTCCATTTCCGGACGGAGCAGGGGTTGATGACCCAACACGGATATCCAGTCTATGAATTTCACCGTCATGAACACGATCTTCTTGCCGCGGGAATCCGTGAGTTTGTCAAGGAACTGCGCGAGAAGGGACTTCCGCCGCGCAACGAACTGATGGAGTTCCTGAAGGTTTGGCTTCTGCGCCATACCTTGCTGGAAGACCGCCAGTATCGGGACTTTTTCCGGGAGAAGGGAGTGAGTTGAGGAGGCGTTGACAGAACAAACGACTGGCTTCATAGTTGGTAAGACGCTTCATGAAAGAACTTTCAGTATCTACCATCTACGATGTCGCCGAGCGGGCCGGGGTCAGCATTGCCACGGTTTCCCGGTTTCTCAATACTCCTGAAAAGTTGAATTCCGTTACGGCCGGCCGGGTCAAGGAAGCGATGGATTATCTGGCTTACATACCCCATGGCAATTCGGGCAAGCATTCCCAACGGCAGGTGGGGCGCATCGGGGTACTGATTCCTTTTTTCCCGGCCCCCAGCTTTATCCAGCGGTTGCAGGGAATGACGCCTGTTTTCCAGCAAGCCCAGTGTGAACTGGTTGTCTTCAGCGTCGATTCACCGGCCCGCCTTTCCGAGTACCTGCAGTCGATTCCGTTTTCGCGCCGTCTGGACGGTCTGATCATTCTGGCCATGCCCGTTTCCGATGAAGAGGCACGCCGGCTGATCGGTGTGGGCCTCGAAACGGTGCTGATCGAGCAGCACCACGCCTTGCTCAGCAGTGTCGAATGCGACAACGTGAAAGGGGGTGCCTTGGCGGCGGCCCACTTTCTTGACAAACGGCTGGTCCCCTGTGCTTACGTGGGCGAAACAACAGGACTTCCCTACGGCCACCAGCCCAGCGAATTGCGGTGGCAGGGTTACCAGCAAGTCTTGACCCAGGCCGGCCGGGCCGTTTCCCCTCACCATATCCGTTTGGGCCAGGGGAGCGTCGAAGACGGCTTTCGTATGGGCATGGAACTGTTGAGTCAGCCCCAGCCCCCGCGGGCGGTCTTCGCCATGAGTGACCTGCTCGCCATCGGGGTGCTGCGGGCGGCCCGGACGCTGGGGCGAGCGGTACCGCAGGAGGTGGCGGTTCTGGGGTTCGATGACATCGAAGCCTCCGGCTGGGTGGAACTCTCCACGGTCAGCCAAGCCCTTACCGTATCGGGCCGTGTCGCCGCCGAGGCCTTGTTGCAGCGGATCCATAACCCCAGTTTACCGCCCCAAAACATCCAGCTGAACGTGGAAGTGGTCCAACGGGCCACTACCTGAACCGAACTGAAGAAGAGGAGATCGCTTATGGAATCCATGATCAAGAGTCTTCGCCGCCAATGTGCGTTGAGATGGAAGGAGCGGGGACTGACCGCTTCCAAAGCCTGGCCTGAATATGAGGCCCGTGTTGATTCTGAGTTCCAGCGGGTGGTCGAACTGTTGTGGGGTCTTTATGGAGACCGACCCGACTTCGCCTTTCACATCGAGAAGCTTTTCACTGACATCTTCCGGGCCTTCGAGGCACGCCCCGAAAACCTCAAAGCCCGCGACCGGAGCCAAACCCCCGAATCGGGCTGGTTTCTCGGCTCCGATCAGGTGGGTGCCGTAGCCTACGTCGACCGGTTTGCCGGCAGTTTCCGCGGCCTCGAGGCCCGCATCCCCTACCTCAAGGAACTGGGGGTCACCTACCTCCACCTGATGCCGTTCTTCCTGGCACCCGAGAAGGAGAGCGATGGCGGATACGCGGTTTCCAGCTACCGGGATACCAACCCCGCCCTGGGTTCCATGGCCGACCTCGAATTCATCGCCGGGGTCATGGAAAAGAACGGCATCGCACTGGTGGCCGATTTTGTGTTCAACCACACCAGTGATGAGCATACCTGGGCCAAGGCTGCCCAAGCGGGTCAAACCGAGTTTCAGGACTACTACTGGATGTTCGACGACAAAGCCGAGACTCTTCCCTGGCAGGCCAATCTGCGCGACATCTTCCCCGAAACCCGCAAGGGCTCGTTCACCTGGCGGCCCGACGTCCAAAAATGGGTCTGGACCACCTTCAATAGTTTTCAGTGGGACCTGAACTACCGCAACCCGGCAGTCTTCGGTGCTATGGCCGGTGAAATGATCAGCCTGGCCAACCGCGGTATTGCGTTCTTGCGCCTCGATGCCGTGGCCTTTGTCTGGAAGCAGCTGGGCACCAATTGTGAGAACCTGCCTGAAGCCCACACCATTATCCAGGGGTTTCAGGCGGTCGCCCGGCTGGCTTGTCCTTCCCTATTGTTCAAAAGCGAGGCCATTGTTCATCCCGACGATATTGTGAAGTACATCGATCTGCGGGAGTGTCAGCTGAGCTACAACCCGCTGCTGATGGCCGAACTGTGGGAAGCCGCCGCCACCAAGCAGACAAAACTCCTGGCCCGCTCCATGGCCAAACGTCACAGCCTTCCTGCAGGAACCTCCTGGATCAACTATGTGCGGTGTCACGATGACATCGGCTGGACCTTTGCCGATGAGGACGCCGCCGAACTGGGAATCCACGGCTA
>JFJP01038633.1_pt1 | contig 16503 bp, 11 predicted proteins | sample 431651 | NCBI WGS metagenome assembly JFJP01 (sample SAMN02602958, study PRJNA72255) | Microbial mat metagenome, whole genome shotgun sequencing project. | biome: fresh water; feature: sink hole; material: water; isolation source: purple microbial (photo- and chemosynthetic) mats found in... | reverse complement strand
GATCGTTAGTAAAGTCCAAACCATCGCAGAGAAAAGCACGGATATTCCGTAAAAAAGTGCTTTGCTTAGCTTCTGAAATTGATTGGTAATTAATCCGATCTTTCCGGAACGATTTAATGGTTTTCAGAAATTGATCGAGCGTTTGCTCTTTTTGAAGTTTTTCTGAACGGGAGTATTTTTTACTAAAAACTGGCAATTGCTTCGGACAAGCTTCCCATAGTTTAGCACATTTTTCAGTGTAGTTCCGGATCATGGTCGTCGTTTTGTTTTCTAGTTCGCAAGTTCTGCAATTAATGACTTAAACCAACAACATAAACGACCAAAGCCCGATTTCTGCCGATAAACGATCGGTTGCCAAAGGATAACTTATTGAGAGCGATAAGTTAAGAATAACAAGCCAAACCGAGTCCCTACATTTTTTTTATTTTATGTACCTAAACCAATCCCAAGAATCTAAAAATTTCTATATTTGCAACGCTTTAAACGAAAAGCAGAATGCCCAGATGGTGAAATCGGTAGACACGCTAGTTTCAGGGACTAGTGCTCGTAAGGGTGTGCAAGTTCGAGTCTTGTTCTGGGCACTGAAAGAAAATAAAATCAGATAAAAAGCGCTTAAATTCAATAATTTAAGCGCTTTTTTTTACTGAAATATCAAAAAACTTCATACAAAGTCATATTTAAAGCGGCAAAATCGAGGCCATGACTTTTACGACTGTTTATGGTCGCGGTAAACTCTGCAACGAATTGAATAAAAACATTTTATTTGATTCACTCTGACTCATTTTGGTGCTTTTTTAAAAGCCTTAAATGAGGAATTTTTAATCGGTTGCTGAGACCATTTTTTATTATTTCCTAAAAACGATTCTTGCCAAGTAATTAAAGGATATTTAATGAAAATCTTTAGACATTAAAAATCTACCCGAAAACGGTTGGCCGAATTATAAAACGTTTTTGCCCGAATGTTACATCACCTTGATCGGTTTATTTTTCAATCTTTTGTGATCTTGCTTCCCCACCAGTTATTTTTCGGGTCAAAATCCTTCGACAGAAAATTAAGCCGTTGCTGTTCCAACTGCGGAAGCCTGTTTTTTACAATTCCATCCAAGTATTTTCGTTCAGCTTCAGCTGAATATTCCGGATCTTTTTTAGGAAATCTGGCGCCAACTTTATTCAGATAATCAAACAGTTCTTTGTGCAATTGACCGACCAGTTTTTGATTGTTGGCGGAAATATCGCTGGTTTCGGAAAGGTCTGTTTTCAAATTGTACAATTCATCGCGTCCATCTTCGTAATAATGAATCAGTTTCCAGTCACCTTTTCGGATGATGGATGAAGGTTCGCCTCCCTGATTTCCGTAGTGCGGATAATGCCAGATCAAAGCCCGTTCAGGCAATTGCTTGCCTTTCAGCAATGAAACCAGACTAACACCATCGGCGTGTTCTTCGGGCTTTTGTTGTAATCCGGCCAATTCAAGAATCGTCGGATAAAAATCAGTTCCTGAAACCGGAGTTTCGCATTTTTCACCTCCTTTTGTAAGGCCTGGTACTTTTATAAAATAAGGTTCTCGTATTCCTCCTTCGAACTGGTAACCTTTCCCGGCGCGCAGCGGAAGGTTCGAGGTTGCAAATGCATCACCGGCAGCTACACCGCCATTATCAGAAGTAAATATGACAATTGTATTTCTATCCAGTCCCATTTCTTTCAGCGAATTCAGCACCAATCCAACCGCATCATCCATCTGCTCAACCAGTCCGGCATAAACCGGATTGTCCTGAACCTGCCGAATGGGAAGGAAATGTCCCATTTTGAAGCCGGATGGCGCAATACCCAAATTTTCGGCTTTCTGTCGGTATTTGTTCCATTTTTCATGGGTGGTTTCAATAGGCCCATGCACCGCATAAAACGACAGGTAGGCGAATACCGGTTTCCCGGTTTGCTTCGGATTATTTTCTTTTAGGAATCTGACCGTTTCCTTTGCCAGTCGCATCGAAAGATTTTCTCCATCCTTTCCATCCTGAAGTTTAGGATTTTCGTAGGGTGAGAAATACCCGCCTTTGGGGCTGCCGGCATCCCATCCGCCGATGTTGACATCGAATCCATGGTCTTCGGGCCACGAACCTTTATCACCCAGATGCCATTTCCCGGCAAAAAAAGTTTTATAGCCAGCCAGTTTCATGGCTTCGGGCAAAGTGACATATTCAGAAGGTAAACTGCGAACATATTCAGGAGGCAATAACCGACTGAACCGTTTTGCAGTTCTCCATTGTTCTCCAGAAGCGGCCCCAATCCAATCGGTGATTCCGTGGCGCGCCGGAAATTTACCTGACATGATACTTGCCCGCGATGGGCTGCAAACCTGGCAAGCCGCATAGCCATTGGTGAAGACCATTCCCTGACTGGCAATTTTGTCGATGTTGGGCGTTTCGTAAAATTTGCTCCCCGAGTAGCTTGTGTCATGATAGCCAAAATCGTCGGCAAGAATGAAAAGTACATTTGGTTTTTTCGCAGGTTGATTTGCCGAAAGCGACAATACTGGCAAGAGCCCAATGCCTGTTAAAAATGTGACCCGACTGATTGTATTCATGCTTATTCTATTTTATTTATACTCCACCCCCTACCGAAGAATACTTTTTTGTTCATGATATATTTTTTTCGGAACTATTGATTATTTGTTGATAGAATCAATTTCAGAAGCATTGCTATTTCCAAATATAGTCATGAAAACTTGAATTAACCCACTAAAAAATCCTTTTGGGGGCTTAGTTTTTTTAGAAATTAACGCTTAACTGTCCTTTCGCTTTCACGATATTGCTGAAGCATTTGATTCATTTCCTTCACTTTTTCAGGATATTTTTCGAACAAATTGACGCGTTGCTCCGGGTCCTTTTCCATATCGAACAGCAGGTCATCTGTATTGAAATCACTGTACCCTCTAAGTTTTTTAAACGATTCAGGCATTTCACGCTGACTTCCGGTTGAATTATTGATATAGAGCCATTCGCCTTTCCTGAGACCCCATATCTTTTCATATGTGTTGTGCACTGTAGCTTCCCTGAGTGGAGATTTGTATTTCATGCCTTTTAAAACCGGTGTTATATCGTAACTATCGGGGGCAGCATTTTCGGGTAAATCAGCGCCTGCAATACTGGCAAGTGTAGCCATCAAGTCCACCTGAGAAATTACTTCTTTCGAAACCGAACCCGCCTTGGTATGTCCGGGCCACTTAAAAATGAATGGAATATGATGCCCACCTTCCCATACATCTTGTTTTAGTCCGCGATCGCTGCCCATGCTAAAATGTCCAAACTTTTCGGCACGTTGCCAGGCATAAGCTTCAGTACCGTTATCGGCGCTGAAGATAATGATGGTGTTTTCGTCCAATCCTTTTTCTTTTAGCGCCTGCAATACCTGGCCGGCAACCCAATCGGTTTGAAATACAAAATCGCCATACGCCCCTGCCTTCGACTTATTGTCAAACTCATCGTTGGGAATAATGGGCGCATGAGGTGATGGCAGCGGGAAATAAAGAAAGAATGGTTCATTTTCATTCCGGCTTTTTATCCATTCAACCGCCTTTTTGGTAAGCGTTGGTAAAACCTCGTAGGGATTCCAATCTTTCACTTTTGGACCCGGTCTGAACTCCCACTTACCTTCTTTGGTTTGGAAACCTACATTGCTTTCAAGCATTGTTTCAGTAGGAATCTCGAGCAACCGATCATTTTCAAACCATGCATAAGGAGGGAAATTGATGACATCATCGCCAAAGTAATAATCGAACCCACGCGAAATCGGACCGCCTTTTATCGGTTTACTCCAGTCAATGTCTTGTGGTTGGTAAAATTTCACCGTTTTACCAAATTGTTCAGTTTCTCCTGAAGGTTCATTTTTAAATTGCCAATCCCATCCCAAGTGCCATTTACCAATGCAAGCGGTTGTGTAGCCTTTTGTTTTCAATACCTGAGGCAAGGTAATATCCGAATCGTAGAAAAATGGTTTGCCAAATGAATTTACAATACCATGTTGCCTGCGCCAATGATACATTCCGGTAAGCAAGCCAAACCGACTTGGCGAGCATATACCCGATGAGCTGTGCGCATTGGTAAAACGCATGCCTTCGGAGGCCAGTTTATCCAAATTCGGAGTGGGGATTTTCGAATTGGGATTTTGGCAATTGAGATCGCCATAGCCCATATCGTCAGCATAAATAATGACAATATTCGGCTGATTCGGTTTCTTTTCAGCACTCTGTGCAGTTGTTAACACCAAAAGAGGCGAAATTGCTAGCAGAAGTTTTTTGTTCATTTCAAACTATTTAATTTTAATGATCCGAATTCTTGTCAATTGTTGGCTTTCCTCGCAAGTAACCTAAAGATTCGAGAAAAAGATCGGTTTGAAACAAAGTTTCGTTAAAGTATTTGTTTCCATCTTTACTATCTTCCCGGTAATTAAAAAATCCATGTTTCTGATCTTCATACAAAAATAAATCGCAGCGATTGCCGGTGGTTTCTATCTTTTGTTTGTAAAGTTTCACAGTTTCAACGGGTATCAGATCATCTTTTGTGCCCAGAAATACAATGGTCGGAGGCATGTTTGCGCCGATGTTATGAAGCGGTGAGATTTCAGGATACCGTTCTCCAATGCGTTCATAGCCGTAACCTGTTGGTCCGTTGTCAAAAACCGGGTTGTAGAGAACCAGCGCGTTGGGTTTTGGGCTGATTTTCAGATTATCATTTGGATCATTAAGTCCGGAAACAGTTGTAGCGGCTGCGGCCAAATGGCCACCAGCCGAACCTCCGGATGCCACAATTTTGTCTTGATCAATGTTCAGTTCTTTTGAATGCTGCCGTAAAAACCGTATGGCTGATTTGGCATCCGACACGGCATCAAACGGGGTGGTCTGATGCCTGGTTTTAACCCGATAATCGGCCAAAACAGCAATCATTCCGCGCGAAGCCAGATATTCGGCATGAGGTTTAAACTGGGTTACTTTACCTGAATTCCAACCGCCGCCAAAGAAAAAGACAATGGTCGGATATTCTTTATTGGAATTGAAGGTATCCGGTTTTTTTACCAAAAGCGTTAATTTAATCGTGTCAATTTGTTTGTAGGTTAATTCCTGAAATCCGGGAATAGTTTGGGCATAAACAGTCAACTGAATTGTTGTCAGAATTATGATTACAAAATACTTCATTTGCTAGTTTATTTAAGCTCCAGTTGTTCTACTTCCTGAAATTTGGTTCCCCGAATATTTTCATAGATTTTTATCAACTCCTGAAGTTTTTCAGGTTCCGATTTCGCCAGATCGTTCTGTTGACCAATGTCTTCTTTCAGGTTATACAACTGAAATTCTTTTGAATTTCCCAGTTCAATATTTACCTGCATTTGTTTTGCAGGCCCTTTGTAAGGTGGGATCATTAACCAATCGCCTTTGCGTAAAGCAGTTCTTGAAGATGCCTCCAGAACAAGTTCTTCGCGACCTTGCTGACTTGTCCCCATTAATACCTCCAGCAATTCCTGGCTATCGGGCACTATTGTTTCGCTACCTGCCAATTTGGCCAAAGATGATAACAAATCCAAATGCGAAACAAGTGCATCCGAAACCGTTGGTTCGATTTTTCCTTTCCAGTAAGCCATGAATGGAACCCGTGTTCCGGCTTCGAACAAACTGTATTTTCCACCCCGCAGCGGTCCGGCAGGTTTATGATCACCCAGTTTTTCAACGGCATCGTCGTAATAACCATCGTTCAATACAGGTCCGTTATCACTCGAAAAAATAATCAGTGTGTTTTCGAGCAGCCCTTCCGTTTCGAGCGTTTTGATCAACTCACCCACGCACCAGTCTGCTTCCACAATGGCATCACCGCGTGGTCCCATTCCTGAAGCGCCAACAAAACGTTGATTTGGAGTGCGTGGAACGTGAGGTTGCTGCAAAGCGTAATAAAGAAAAAACGGTTTGTTTTTGTTTCCCTGAATGTATTGCTGCGCTTTTACAAGAAAATCGTCAGCCATATCCTCATCAACCCATAAGGCCGATTTCCCGCCTTTTTGAAAACCGATACGGGGTATTCCGTTGTGAATGGAATTGTTGTGGCCGTGGTGCCATTTCATGGTACACAATTCCGGGTTATCCAGTCCGGTAGGTTCCCCTTCGAAGTTTTTTTCATAATCCACCAAAAGTGGATCATCCTTTCCCAGGCCTTCAACCAAACCATTTTCAAGATAAACCGTTGGCGTCCGATCTTGCGTTGCAGCCATAATATAAGCATAATCGAAACCAACTTCATTTGGTCCGGGCGAAACACGCTGGTTCCAGTCAACAATACCGGTGCCCAAACCGAGGTGCCATTTGCCAACAATGCCGGTGTGATATCCCTTTTCATTTAACATCTTTGGAATTGTCATCTGGGCAGTATCAATAATCAAAGGTGCAGAACCGGGAAGTATCTTTGCATCCACGTTCCGCCATGGATATTGGCCTGTCAGCAATGCATAACGACTTGGCGTGCAGGTGGCCGATGTCGCATGGCCATTGGTAAACCGAACACCTCCGTTGGCCAACATGTCGAGGTTGGGCGTTTTTAACCGGGTTGCGCCATAAGCGCCTACATCGCCGTAGCCAAGATCGTCGGCATAAATAATTACGATATTCGGCAATTGGGCTTTTGTTTCTTTTTTTGCTTGCGTACAGGCGGTGATTGTTGCCAGGCAGGTGGTGGCAAAAAGTATGTTTTTCATATTTTCTAGTTTAAAAGTTTTAAGATATATTTTCTATCAACTCCGGGATTCCATTGTTGTAGCGGATAATCCTCGTGTTATAACTGGTTCCTATCCAAATACTTCCTTCCATATCCTGATAAATAGCCCTTACGAGTTTAAACTGGTCCTGATTTTGCAATGCGAAAAACGGGACTTCAAAAAAATCAACCTTATTATCTGAATAAAAAAGCCCATTTCCTCTCGTACCAACCCACAGCGTACCCTTTTTGTCTTCCAGCACACTCATTACACAGTTGTTAAGCGTTTGATCTTTACCCAACCCCAATGTATTAAATTTCAGTTCTTCAGTTAAAAGACACACCCCAACTCCATTTGAACCAATCCAGACATTGTTATTTTTATCTTGAAAAATATCTAAGATGGTATCAAATTCTTTGTTGTTTTTAAACAAGGGATTCGGGTACAGTGGAATTTTTGAAAATCTGGAGTTTTCAGGATTGAACTGAAAAACGCCATTGCCCCAGGTACCAATTCAGAGCAATCCATTGTTATGGTGCATTATTTTGGTTGCGCTATTGAATTTACCAAATTCCTTTTCTTCCGCCGGATTTAAACTGAAGGTTTGCGATGACCTGTTCTTCAAATCAAACTTCATCAAGGTGCTCTTATCACTGTTATGCAATATCCAAAGGACCTGCTGGTCTCTATCCTCAATAATACTCGGAATCTGATCGCTGACAGGTGAGAAATCCGGTCGCTTAAATGAACCAGAAGCAGGATCATAATCGAATAAACCATCATTGGTACCAACCCGGACTATTCCATCGGATGATTTAATGATCACATTAATGTTAGCTGACAAATGATACGTTTTCCCCTGCCCGCTTTCCGGATTGTACTTCAATAAACCGCCATTCCATGCTCCAATCCACATCTCACCAATGCTGTCTTCACAAAACGAAATAACCCTTTTATCGGGCAGTATATTTTGAGCGGATGGTTCGTTAAAAGGCATGTTCAAAAACTTACCAGCTACCGGATTATACCGGCTGATTCCATTCGATTTTGTTCCAATCCAGATGATCCCTTTACTGTCTTTGTAAATTCTTTCGATTGAAGTATTCACCAAACTGCCGCTATCGCCCGGCACCTGATCAAATACCAGAAATTCGTATCCATCGTAACGGTTCAAACCACAACGTGTGCCAAACCACATGAAACCTTCGTTATCCTGAAGAATCGAAGTCACCTCGTTCTGCGATAATCCTTCTTCTGTCCGAAGGTATCGCAATGCCATGTGATCAGGTTGGGCATTTGCCCAAAATAACACGAAAGAAGCAATCAGAAATAAAACAATTTTGGTATAAGATCGCGACATACTTTAAATGATCAGGTTCTGTAAATATAATGGATTTGATGGAATTACAGAGATTCTTGAAAGGTATTGATTTGCTGTATCTTACTGTTTGTATTTTCGAATTTCCTGAGTGACTCACAATTCATAAAATTCTCAATAAAAATTATCCTGTTGTATTTATCCCTGTTTACTCATCAAAGTTTTCACCTTCAAGACAAATTGGTAATACCAGAAAATTGATCTTCCTAAAATAGAATCTATTCTGCGTTTTAATTTTTTGTCAGAATTAAAAGCACAAAATTACCTGGTTGAAAATTTGTGGGCTAGTTTTTTATTCTTCCATCAAAATCGTCACGATCCCTTTCTGGTTTCAGCGGAAATTTTACCGGCTGATTATCGCGGGTGGAGCGGTAAATGGCAGTAAAAAGCTCTACGGTTACACGCCCGTCTTCTCCTGAAACCATAGGTTTGCGATCCTTTAGGATGGCGTCAGCAAAATCTTCGTTTTGCAATTTCATGTAGTATTCCATCGCATTGATGGAGTTGAAAAAATCGAAATCCTGCTGTTTCCATTCTGCAAGAAAGTTTTCCTCGCCAGGCACCGTCCACAAATCGGTTACCGGTGGTTCAGCAATCGATGACATTCCGGCAATGAACATGGCTCCTCCGTCGGTTTGAACACCCACCGAAGCGCCATTGCTTCCGTGAACATGCACTTTTCCGAAAATTCCCGGCTTTTGCGAATTGCTGACAATGATGTTTCCGAGAGCACCACTTTTAAATTTCACAATAGCCACCGCTGTGTCTTCCACCTCGATGTACGGATGGTTCAGGTTTCGCCAAACGCCATACACTTCTTCGATAGGACCCATCAACCACTGAAATATATCCAACTGATGCGGGGCCTGGTTGACCAAAACTCCCCCACCCTCCATGTTCCAGGTACCACGCCATTCGTCGCTGTCGTAATACGCTTTATCGCGCCAGCCCAGCATTTGAATGGTTCCCAGTGCCGGACTGCCAATTTTCCCTTCGTCGATGGCTTTTCGCAAACGCTGCACCGGCGCGTAAAACCGTCGCTGGCTTACCACGCCAAGCTTAACTTTGTTATCGTTGCATGCCTGAATCATGGCATCACAATCCTGAATCGATGAAGCCAACGGCTTCTCAACCAGGCAATTTGCACCGGCATTGGCCGATTTGATTACGGCATCAGCATGAAAAGGGTGCGGCGTGCAAACCACCACCGACTCGATACCGGTTTCCCGAATCATTTTTTCGAGATCGTCGTAAGCCAGAATTCCATATTTGGCAGCAAACTCCTGCGCCTTTTCGAGCGAACGGCTGTAAATGGCCGTCAACTCCGTATTTTTTCCTTGCTGAAGGGCGGCTGCATGCAAATGCGACACTTTTCCGCAGCCAATGATGGCCGTTTTTATTTTCCGTTGTGTCATTAATCAGGGTTTTAGGATTACTTTCATCAGGCCCTTTTCGTGGTTGTACAGGCGGTTAAACCATTCGGCGCCTTCATCCAAAGGTGCAATAGCGCTTATCAGCGGATCAATCTCAATCAACCCACGATTAATTAAATCAAGCACTGGCTCGTACTCTCCGCAAATAGCGCAGCTTCCCTGAATTTTCAACTGGCGGGTTACCACCTGTTGCAGAGGGAAATTCACTTCAGGAGATAGATTACCAACCAAGGTAACCTGGGCCCCTTTACGTACCGATTCGATAACAGTTTTCAGTACCGGGGTGATGCCTACCACCTCATAACCAATGTCAGCGCCACGGCCGTGAGTGAGCTTTTTAACTTCTTCGGGCACGTTGGTTGAATCAACTTTAAAAGCGTGCGTTGCACCCAGTTTCAGAGCCAAATACAGTCGGTCCTGATCGAGGTCGAAGGTGATGATCTGTCCGCAACCAGCCAGTTTCAGGAGCTGAATGACAAACAAAGCAATCATACCGGTGCCTCCGACTACAACAGTGTCGTTTACCGAGATTTGGGTCAGGTTAACGGCATGAAGGGCAACGGCAACAGGCTCGACCATAGCGGCATGTTCGAAGCTCACGTTTTCGGGCAAGCGGTATAAAATGTGCTGCGGAACAGCCACATATTCTGCAAAAGCGCCTTCACGCTTAAAATCAGGACACGACACGCCCAATACCATACGATTGTCGCTTAGATTATACATTCCTTTACGCGTGTACCAGTCGTCCAGACGGTAAATGGTGGAGTCGAAAGTTACCCGGTCACCGGGTTGCCAGTCTTTCACGTCAGCGCCTGCCAACTCAATAACTCCGGCGGCTTCGTGTCCCATGATGATGGGCGGAATGCGTCGGCCAGTGCTTCCATCCATGCCGTGCACATCGCTTCCACAAATACCCACTGCTTTTACCCTTACGAGTACTTCGCCGGGTTGAATTACAGGAACAGGAACATCGAGCAATTCAATTTTTTTGTATTTGGTTAAAACTAATGCCTTCATAAAATACTAATTTTAGACTTTTGCAATTTAAACAAACTAAAAACAAATCTGAACTAATGCTAAAATAACAATCCTTCTTATCTGTTTAACTATTCTAACCTTTTCATGTCATTCAAAAAAAATCGACTGATTCGCACACTTGTAGATATACCTAAGTAAGTGAAACAATTTATTGTCGTATTTTATTCTTGACTCACCCCACGTCCACGAGCGGACGTCCCCCCAATCTGCAAGTAGAGAGGGGAAAAGCGAGCGTTGCGAGCTTGGGGTGAATCAATAAAACAACAAATTTGAAATGCGATATTTATTTATTCTTCTAACTTATCTTCTTGAAATAGTTAAAGAATAGTAACGAATTTTATATTAACAACGGCTACAGTACAATCAGGAATAAAAAAAAATGCCCTCTGTTTTGGCTTGAATTGAAATAAATAGAGAATTGATAAAGTTACTTAGCAATAAGTAAGGGAAACGAAAAGAATCATACAACAGCAAATTGGCAGAAAATATAGGTTTAGTTTCTGTAATCAGAGAATAAAAATTTAGAAAATATATTTAGGACCAATAAAAAACCCGAAGTTTATACCCCGGGTTTTCATTATATTCCAGAATGGTTTATACCAAAATTTTAGTGGTAAGGTTATTGATGCTGACTTCCAACTCTTCAAAAGTTCTTCCATTACCCTGGTTATCATCTTCAACAAGCAGATATTTCATTCCTGCAACCTCCTTTGAAGCAAGAATCTTTTTGAAATCAATTACACCAGCGCCCACAGAACAAACATCATCTTTAATGACATCAAAGAATGGTGCTTCGTTGGTTTTCATATCTTTAAAGTGTAAAAGCTGGAATCGACCAGGATACTTATTAAACATCGCTACCGGATCCTGGCCGGCTTTGGTTGCCCAAAAAAGATCCAATTCCATGGTTATCAGATCCGCATCCATTTCAGTCATAAATATATCATAATAAGGCACTACCCCATCTATATTCGCAAATTCGAAATTATGATTATGATAGCCAAATTGAATACCTACCCCTTTCATTATCTTTCCAACTTCATTCCAATCACCAATCATTTTTTTGTAGGATTCGATATTTCGGTCCGGCTCATTTACCCATGGCTGAACACAATATTTTACTCCTAGTTCTGCATGATCATCAGCCATTTTTTGTGCATTGTCAACTGTGATTCCTGCTGCTTCAACCTGAGTATGGCTGCTAAGAATTTCCATTCCTAAATCATTAACAATCTTTTTAAGTTCTTTGGGGGCATATCCATAAAACTTACCATCAGAATAATTGGCAAGTTCAAGATTTTTGTAACCAAGGTCTGATAATTTTTTTAATGACCCAAGAGCGTCAGTTGCCATCGCATCGCGAAGGGTATATAACTGAAGTCCAATGCCAAAGCTTTTCCGATCAATTGCTGCAGGTTTACATGCAGTAGGGCCAAGAAGGGTCAACCCAAGAGCACCAGCTGCTGATATTTTCAAAAACTCTCTTCGATTATTCAATGTTCCCATTATCTTTATTTTTTAGTTGGTATAAATTTTATTTTTCTAGAGGTTAAATATAATACAAACCTTTTATTTACAAATCACTACTTTAAAAACAAGAAAAAAATAAATTGCACAATTAAAATTCAAAAAATCAGCTCCTAAAATTCAGAGAAATTATATAACTCATTACCTGGCAAGTTCCATAATCTAAGTATAAAAACCATACTATTTACAATTGAAATTTTGCATCATGCAGACTTTGGGTAAGGGAAAAAAGTACTATATGTTTTGAATTGTAGGATTCAACACCAATTATTAGTATCCAAAAAGGGATTATGATCCTAATTTTTTTTCGAAAAGATTCTAAATTCAATTAGTAATTTATTGAAACTTTACCCAGTCTATTACAATGGAAGAATCTTTTTGTACCAAAACCAGATGATGAATTCCAGATTGAAATTTAGATACTTTTGCTTCAACTGTATTCCAGTTTTTACCTTTTGGGACCTTAACTTCAGCAATCACAGGGCCATCAACTTTATCTAATCTGATTTGCAGAGTACCTCCATTTTCTGACTGGGCTTTAACCTCAACCGTTTTCAATTTCTCACTACCAAAATCAACAGTGTTGTATTGTACCCAGGCCTCAGGAGTTTTAAGAATTGTCTTCCAGCCGGCAAAAGTATTGACCGTATCAAGAAGTGCAATGGATGCACCGGTTTTGCTGATGTAGCTGTACCGGTCGGGTTGAATGTTTTCTTTGGCTGAAGTCACCCCTACCCCACGCAATGTTGGTATAACTTTCTGAATTTTACCGTCAGCATCAAAGAACAAACTGTCAACCCTTATCGACCTGTTTTTATCGAATTTTGGAGAATAGTCGTTGTGATGGTAGAACAAATACCATTGATTGTTATACTGAACTATTGATTGGTGGTTGGTCCAACAGTTTTCGGGCGATTCATCCATGATCACACCAGTCATTTTGAAAGGTCCCATTGGATTGTCGGCTATGGCATATTCGAGCCGTTCGATTTTGTTTTCGACATGCGGAAAAGTAAGGTAATAAACGCCGTTGCGTTCAAAAACATAAGGACCTTCTTTCAACCCTTTATCGGGCAAATTGGGAATTGCCAACGGCTCTGAGTCAATTTCAAGCATATTCTCTTTTAATTTGGCCACAAGAAGATTTCCCATCGACCAGTACAAATAAGCTTGTCCATCTTTGTCGATGAGCACATTTGGATCGATCCCATTAACGCCTTTAATTGGTTCGGCTTGCGGAATGTAAGGTCCTTCAGGTTTGTCGGCCACAGCTACCCCGATGCCAAAACCTTTTCTTCCGTTTGGGCCGGCGATATTTTTGTTGGCCGGAAAATAAAAGTAATACTTTCCGTTCCGTTCAATACAATCGGGCGCCCACATGCTGTACGAAGTTGAATCAACCCAAGCCACTTTGTTTTGGCTAACAATCACACCGTGATCTGTCCAGTCGGTCAGGTTTTCAGAAGAAAAAACATGATAGTCCGGCATGCAGAACCAGTCTTTCCTCAAACCTTTTCCTTCGGGAGTAGGTATATCATGCGAAGGAAAAACATATACTTTTCCATTGAACACCCTTGCTGTTGGGTCAGCGGAAAACTGGTTGCGAACAATGGGATTTTGAGCTGACAAGCTGCTAACTCCAAAAACTGCCAGACCAAATATTAATGACTTATAATTTTTCATTGGTTTATTATTAATATTATTTCGATTCTTTCTGTAGGTCATTCACAGCATTTGCAAGGAAAACATACCAGGCGCCACCATCGATGATACATTCGTTTTCGCCCCACAAGAAAGGCCAATCGTCTTTATTTTCAAGGTAATCTGGTTTCAGCAAAATCAATCCGGGAACAACACCTCCTGCAATGGCAGTAAAGTCGCCCCGATTACCTCCATAAGCAACTTTTTTTGATTGAGTACCTACCGAACTTACAAAGGATAAATTTGAATACGGATGACAACCCAACACATAATTAAGCCCTTTATAAACATATTCAACACTAACCACATCAGGATACGCTTTATGCACAAAATAATTAGTTATTGACCAATTTATGGCATGTGAACTTCCTCCCCAACCACTGGTTATAACGGGCACGCCATAAGGATTACTCTTAACGTTGTTGTCTATTGTTTCCTTGTATTTCAAAACATAGCCTTTTAGTTTGGCTTTATAAGCTGCATCCATATACGGAATTGCGATAAGCGCCTGATTAAAGCTACTTCGGCCTCCAAAACCGTTAAAATAGCCTGAATTTCTTCCAGTCCCTTCAGCCATCCGGTCAAGCATTGGCCATATTTGTTCCAGAAACCGGTCAGCATATTTTTGCTCTTTTGTGGCAATAAATAGCTGAAGGACAGTATTCACATCAGCTCCTCTGCCCATCATCTTCATAAATGTATCTTCATTTTCTTTGGGATTTTTTGTTGCTTCATCAGCCTCTTCCAACAATTTTCTTGCACATGTCAGGCACTTATCAGCAAGTTCATTGTTGTACCCTCTGAGCGCACGGCTTGCGGCTGCCAATGTTGCGGCAGTTTGGTAATCGAGGAAAGACATTCGGTTAGTGAATGCCCAACGGTCGTCTAATGTTCCACTGTATTTCTCATCGGTTTCATAAGGTTTCAGGGCTGAATTATAAAACAAGTTGTCGGTTTCGGTCATGGCATCGCCTAAATGATGGTATTGATGAAGGTTTGGAACAATGATTCCCCGAACCGGATGCCCGATATTCTCAACCTGCGCTACCAGGTTTAAAGCACCGTGTTCAATTTGTTGTAAAATGTCCGGTTTTCCATCAGGGCGGTGAATATCCACAAAGTGGGTTTTCTGATCAATAAATGTTTGATCTCTGTCAACTTTTAGAACTTCCCAGGATTCAACAAAACTTGAAATAACACTGTTATGAGAGCCGGTCTGAATGTCGAAGTCGCCTGCATCGAACCAGCCACCTACTGCCATTCCGGGGATATGCTCCAGCGATTTATATTTTGTATCGGTAGTCGGACCCTGTTTGTAACCATCAAAATGCTGGGAATTAACCGGAGCCTGAAGGCAATCATCCAGAAAAGGAGCTCCATGCCACACACGGTAAGCCTCATTCACCTGCATGTGATCCATTTGTCCCGGGAACCATACGTCCATGGTAGGGTGCCAGATATTGTCGTAAACATTTGGGCCAATGGCAAATGTATTTGTTTTTTGATCGCCGTATTGAATAAAATAGATTCCTGGTTCTTTTACTGAACTGAAATCGAACTTCGCGTAATTATACCGAAGGTATTTTCCCCAAACTTTTACATCACCCTCCAGTTTCTCGATCGATTTACCTTCCGGGGTAACCTGAAAAACGGATGCCTTTGCCAAAGGCGTATCGTTCATATCTAATTCAAGAACAGCAACTTTTTCCTGTTGAGGTACATATCCTACCTGCGAAAATCCGATTACAGGTTCTCTTTTCCAGTTTGGAATCGCATTGGGTTCGAGGTACCAGGTCAGCACTTTTCCGGTTTTATTAGCCGGAAGCAAACTACGAACAATAAACCATCCGTTCTGTCCAAGATTACGACCATCGAAAAGCATCAATTCAACATCAACTGCCTGAATTTTAATCATTCGCTCAGGGTCTTCCGGTGACATAACTATTGTTTTACCTGTTGCAATTGGATCTATCACTATAAATTCGCCTCTACCCCTATCGTCAAATGTAGTGTGTTCTGCAAACTGAGTTATTTTTTTGCTGATGGATTCAATCCGGGTATTTGAGGCGGGATACCTTGGGAAATTTCCTGGATTGCCATCCATCAGATAAGTCTTTTCAAAATAGGCAGATGGCAAAAATTCAAGATTAAACCCTGCTTTTCCATTCAGCTCTTTAGGAAGTGGTTTGTCCAGGAAAACATTAATTTCCACTCCGTTATTTCTTGGCGTAACACTAATCTTTGAATTAAAGCTGAATTCTTTATATATCAAATCAACACTGATGGTGTTACTGGCCCGATCAACCTTTCTGTTGACCATAATGGGAATTAAATCCCATTGTTCCGGAGTATTTTGCAACCTTACGGCACCTCCTGTAGAAGTTCTTACACCATGATGAATGATTTCGATTCCGGCAGTTTTTTCATCGAAAAACATCCCGTTATACTGGTTACTAAAGACCAGTAGATTTAAGCCTGGTTTTTCGAAATACTCCAATTCATTTAATTGCAATCGCTGGCCATAAGAGTGATTTATGCATAGAAAGAAAAGGAGTATTGAAACTGTAAATAATGGATTCTTAAGCATGTGATTAGTTGTTTTGAAACTTTAATGAGTAAACTTTGCTGATTGTTTAATCTAATTTTTTTCTGAAATCTGGCCGCTAATGTGGAAGTAATCGAAATCGGCAA
>JFJP01042502.1_pt1 | contig 16504 bp, 22 predicted proteins | sample 431651 | NCBI WGS metagenome assembly JFJP01 (sample SAMN02602958, study PRJNA72255) | Microbial mat metagenome, whole genome shotgun sequencing project. | biome: fresh water; feature: sink hole; material: water; isolation source: purple microbial (photo- and chemosynthetic) mats found in... | reverse complement strand
GGGATCAAGGCCAGAACTCAAGCCCCTACCATGACAGACCACCCACTTTCACACCTCACATTCCCACCATGACATCATTCACTATTTGCAACATTTCCCTTCACCAATGACAGCCCATATCATCACCAATGCTGGGCCACGTCACCCCCAAGGTCCGCCTCATCATGTAGAGCTCTTTAAGAGGTCTCCAGTGGGATTTCTGCTGAAATCCACAGGAAACCCGTCAAGATCTGTGGTTCAAGAATAGCTTGAAGCCCAGATTCATTCCAGATTAGTTTTAACTCATTTAGCACTCACCATTCAAAGTTTTCAATCCAGTCTAGAGCCTATTAACAATAGCTAACTGCTAGGTGCTTGTTCCTGACCCTGGAACTGCTGTGCATGCTCTTAGAGATAGCACATCCTAGTGAAACTTTCATCCACCAGCTCCCTTCTGGAGGTTAATCTGGTGCTTTTCTATCACTTGTTTCACTGTCATTGTTGTTGCTTTGTTGCAGCCCAACACATCCATTTGATTTGAATTGTTTCATCAGTGCAGACTCATTGTTTGTATTGTCGAATCCCTTCATTTCTTGTCAGGCAGCAGGCTACACTCCTGGGGACCACTCATTCTCAGCAAAGTCATGTCAGCCAAGGTGAGCCCATGATGGCCACAAAATAACCTGATTAAAAAAATTCACCATTATCAAAATAACACATAAATTAGTCAGTTCAGTTTTATTGACCTCACTTTGGTTACAATAGAACTGACTAATTATCACCTCTCTTATTGCTCTGATACTAGACACTCTTGTTGCTAACACTGCAACACATGCTGCTCCACCATTGTATTCCAGCTGCTGTGCAATCCCATCATGTCACTGCCATCCACAATGCTCACCTTCCCACATCCGCACCTAACACCAATTGCAGGCACACCTTCCCACACCTGCTTGAAACTACTGACCAAGGAGATCTATGCCAATGTGTGTGCCATCCCATCCACATGCAGAGGAGGCAGCCATGGGCACCTTGGCCTTGTCATGCCAGTTGCTGAGTACATCATTGACACTGGTGTTGCCTTCCAACTCCCTGCACACCCTAGACCTGTACCCATTCATGCTGCTGGAGCCAATGCCATAACATGACAGGAAAACATCTGTCTACATGATGCTGTCATCAAGGAACTCACCATTGCCACCACCATCCAGGAAGAAATAAAAAAGCAGCTCCTCACTGCTGTCAATCAACTTTAGCTGGCTGAAATCAATGACAACACCTTTGGATTTGCTGATATCATGGTGGCAGCAATAATCACACACCTACACACCAATTATGGCCCCATCACTTGTGCTGAGTTGGAAACCAACTGCACCAACATTGCAACCATCTGGACCCCTGACAATCCCATCAAGACTCTGTGGGAGTGGCTCTGTGAAATCCAGCACATCTCCATCACCAGTGGCAACCCCTTCACTGATCATGCCATCAAGGACCTCATCTTCCTCATATTTGAGGCAAACAGCATCTTCACCACTGCATGTGACACTTGGCACAATCACCCAGTCACTCAGCTAACACTCATTGAGTTCTGCAAGCATTTCACCAGTGAAAACAAACTCACCACCAGCCAAGCAGGATTCCATAGTGCCCATGCAGCATTTATCAAAACACTGGCCACCAACAAACCAATGATGCCCTTGGTACCCATGCCCAGTGCAGTCACAGATATCTATACAACCCTAGCCAGCATGTGGCCCATCATAACCAACAACGGACTCAACATGTACTATTGTTGGACACATGGCCTCAGGTTCAACCACAACCACACCAGTGGCACTTGCTCCAACCTGGCCAACAACCACTGCACCATGGCAACCATCAGAAACATGCAAGGCAGCAACAACACGATCATGTCTAACCACCATCACCCACCAACTCAAGAGTGATGAGGAGGGAAGCCAGGCACAATCACAGCTAAACCTATTCTAGTTGAGCCTTTTAATTCCACCAGCCACACTAGCTTACAACTCTCTATGACTGCCACTGGTCCTCCTGCCCAACCCTTCTATGCAATCACTGATTCTGAATGCACTGTGCATTTTTCTCAACTGGCACTCCTGTTTGCAACAAATATGTTGCACAAGACCCCATCCAGATTCACACACCCTCGAACATGGTACTCCACAAGCTGACCTTGATATCCCTGGTCTGTCACCAGCTGCATGTCATGGTCACATTGTCCCTCAGCTTGCCACACAACCTTTATTATCCATTGGCCAACTGTGTGATTCAGAGTGCAACATTTTGTTTACAGCCAAGCACATCACCATCCACCACAACAACAACAACATCATCCTCCAAGGCCACCAGACCAAAGCTACCAAACTCTGGGAACTTAACATCCAGCCTGTTCCCCCAACAACTCACAGTGCCAATGCCAGCATTGACAGCACATCCCGAGCAGATCTAGTTGCCTTTGTCCATGCTGCCCTTTTCAGCCCAGCCCTCTCCACATTGGCTAAAGCCCTTTGCCATGGACATCTCCCTGAATTTGTGGGTCTCATGCTCCAGTGCCTCCGTCAACACCCCCCTAGTCCATGGTCATGCTCCAAGGGCACATGGATTAAGAGCAGCAAAACAAATACTCCACCAAGCCAAAAACACCTGGCAAGCCCAAACTCAGCAGCAGCAATATGGACACCTTCCCACTGGCACCTCCCGACAATGCCTGCATACACCATTGTTATGCAGCCATGTTTGAGCCTACCAAATAAATCTACATGGACCAAACCAGAAAGCTTGTTGCCCCCTCCAGTACAGGCAACAACTACATATTAATTCTCTACAATTATGACAGCAATCCAATCATTGACATGCTGTTTAAAAACAGAAAATCAGAATCCATCTTGCAGGCATACACACTTGGGCATGTCTAACTGTGCACCACAGGACTGCATCCCAAACTCTAATGCCTTGACAAAAAGACATCCTGTGCACTTCAGGAGCACATGATTTCTGAAGGCATTGACTACCAATTTGTCTCACTGCACCTGCATTGCCAAAATGCCACCAAGCAAACCATCTGCACCTTCAAAAATCATTTCATTGTCAGCCTTTGCAGCACAGACAAGAACTTCCCAATACACCTTTGGGACTGACTCTTGCCACAAGCCAAGCTATCCCTCAATCTTCTCCAAGGCTCATACATCAACCCTAGCTTGTTGGCCTGGACACAGCTCCATGATGCATTTGATTTTAACCACACTCCCATCACACCACTGGGCATCCACATCCTCATTTATGAGAAGCCCAGTGTCCAGCAAACCTGGGCACCACATGGCCTTGCTGGGTGGTACTTGGGACTGGCCCTGCATTCATACTGCTGCTACACTGTATGGGTCATGGAAACACGCATGCAACACATCTGTGACACATTCACCTGGTTGCCAACCAAGTGCCCCATGCCAACAGCCTTGTCCATTGAACTCATCTTGGCAGGGATCTCCAACATCACCATGGCATTACAAAACCCATCTGCCAACTCCCTGTTAGCCCCTTTCACTGATAGCCGATGTGCAGCCCTACAGCATCTCATGCTTGTTCTTCATGGCACCACCCAGTCTACCACACCACCACCAACAAGCCTGGTCATCCCTGCAGCATCTCTGAGGGTGCCAACTGAATCACTGGCCACCATGCCACCTGCCACACCTATGAGGGTGCCCATCAGTGCCCCCGTGGATAGGGTGGCCCAGCCAGCCACCAACCCACCACCAGTGCCTTTCCCACACCTAATTCTGGATGACCATGCACAGAGCCACCCAACCAATGACATAGTCCTGGGAAGCAAAACCCCCATGACCCCCAAGCATAATGGTCCTCACATCATACCTGACAATCTTGACAATGCCACAGCACCCACTAGCAACTACAGCAACAAACACCAGCCATGGAAGCACCATCCAATCCACATGCACCAGTTGCACCACCCATACCACTCCCCACAACTACATGCTGTCAACAACTGTGAGCACACTGCATTACATGGCAATGCATTCAACCTGGACACAGGTGAGCTCACCAAATACAGTGCCCTCAGCCAGCACAGTTCCAATGGCACAGCATATTGGCAAGCTGCCAATACCACAGAAATTCACTACCTGGCCCAAGGCACACCAGAGGTGCCAGGCACCAACACATTGTTCTTTGTCCTGGTCACAGCACTCCCAGCTGGGTGCAAAGCCACATATCTATGCATCATCTGTGCACATTGCCCAGAGAAAACAGTGCCCCATCATGTCCATTGGACAGTCAGCAGTGACTGAGTCCAATATGATGGCAATATCAGCACCAAGACAGCTGACTTATCTACCATCAAACTACTGTTCAACAGCATTATCTCCACCCCAAAAGCACAGTGTATGATGGGCAATCTCAAAGACTTCTAGCTCAGCATGCCCATACCAGCTATGGACTATGCATACATGCATATCCCTGTGACCATCTTTCTGCCAGAAATCATTGCCCATTACAATCTCCAGCCCCTCATTCACAAGGGGCACATCTATGTCAAAATATGACAAGGCATGTATGGGTTGCCCCAGGCTGGCAAACTGGCCAATATCCAGCTACAAGCATTCTTAGCACCACATGACTATCACCCATGCTGCCTCACACCAGGCCTATGGATGCATGCTATGTGCAACATCCACTTCACCCTTGTCATCAATGACTTTGTCATCTGCTGTGCCAATCATGCCAATGCTACCACCTATTAACTGCCCTGAAAGAACATTACCAAGTCACTGAAGATTGGAAAGCCAACCATTATTGCAGGATAACCATCACTTGGGATTATGCCTGGCACATGGTGGATCTAGCCATACCTGGATACATAGAACATGCACTCAAATGCTTTTGGCACCCACATCCCAAGTACACGGAGCATGTGCCACATGCCTGGCAAAAGCCCACCTATGGCACCACTACCCAGCTCACACCTGACCCCAATCACACACCTGCCTTGGATGCAGCTGACTGCCAACATGTCCAAGAAGTCATTGGCATCCTCTTGTACTATGCTCAAGCTGTTGACCCCACATTATTGACTGCCCTTGGCACACTTGCCACACAACAAGCCCAAGGCATGCAAGCCACCCTGGAGGCCCTCACTCAGCTCCTCAACTACTGTGCCACCCACCCTGATGCCAGCATCCACTGTCAGGCCAGTGACATGGTCTTGTGGGCACACAGCAATGCCTCCTACTTGTCTGCCCCCAAAGGTCAGTCACATGCTGCTAGCTACTACTTCCTCAGTTCCCACCCACATACTGCTCCTGTTGCCACTGACCCAGCACCACCCAATGATGGCCCTGTCCACATCCTTTGCCAAATCATGTGCCAAGTGGTTGCCAGCACTGTTGAAGCTGAACTTGGTGCACTCTTCCTCAATGCCCAAGCTGCTTGCCCCTTATGTATCACATTAGATGAACTCAGCCATCCACAAGCTGCCACCCTGCTCCAGACAGACAATGACACAGCCTGTGGCATCATCAATGACATGGTGAAACAAAAAAGATCAAAAGCAATTGACATGCAATTTACTGGATATGTGACTGCACATGCCAGGGTCAGTGTTACATCTTTTGGTGCCTGGGCACTACCAATCATGCCAATTATTTTTCCAAACATCACCCAACCAAACATCATCAATCTATGTGCTACACTTACCTGCATCCACTACATGCCAAGCACAATTACTACACTGCCTTGTTCCACCATTGACCAAAACATCTTGGTGAGGGTGTGTTGATAGCCCATCCAACCCGGAGCTGTGGCCATCACAAAATCTGGTCCCAGACTTGACCTACCCCCATGACCTACTACATAGGTTATGCAGGATGCCAATGTGATCTACCCATTGGCCACCCAGTATGCCTTCCAGCTACCTACTACATAGGCCATGCCTGAGCCAGGATGATCTAACCAATGGCCCCCTTGGTGGCAGTAGGCTATACTCCTGGGGACCAGTCATTCTCAGCAAAGTCATGTCAGCCAAGGTCAGCCCACAATGGCCACAAAATAACCTGACCAATTCACCATTATCAAAATCACACATAAATTAGTCAGTTCAGTTTTATCAACCTTACTTTGGTTATAATAGAAGAACAACAGTTTATTTAGAACAACTTTGGATCCATAAAGTTGTTCAGAGCTTCTTTAAGATAATGAATTAATTAATAATTCTTTTTAAGCTCTTTAGTCTTGGATGACCAGAGCATTAGTGCCTCTTTGAGATGCTTAAGGTTGTTCATAAGCTCTTTTGAGTCATTAGACTTCTTTAAAATAATCTGATCATTCAAATGCTTATGGATTATTATGCCTTAACCTAAATTGTATGGCATGGACAGCTGTATAGATTAGGATTAAGATTATTTATACCAATTGGATTTTAGTTAAGTTAGATTGAATGCTAGATTGCACTCACTTGAGCATCTGCATTCAATCTCCAGGCTTCTGCAGCCTCCTGGGCCCTCTGTCTAATGTAATTCTCTTTTGATCTTGATTTTTATTTGTTACAGTTCCTGCCAGTGATGTCGAGAATGGCCAGTTCTCTGCAATCACTTTCAGTCTCTGAAGAACAACTGTTTTATTTAGAACAACTTTGGATCCAGAAAGCTGTTCAGGGCTTCTTCAAGATAGTGAATTAATTGATCATTTTTTAAGCTCTTTAGTCTTGGATGACTAGAGCATTAGCACCTCTTTGAGATGCTAGGGATTGTTTGTAAGCTATTTTGAGTCTTTTAACTTCTTTAACATGATCAATTGTTCAAATGCTTACATATTATTATGCCTTAACCTAAATGGTATGGCATGCACAGCTGTATAGATTAAGATTAGCATTATTGATACCAATTAGATTTATGTTGGGTTAGATTACAATGCTAGATTGGACTCACTTGAGCATCTGCACGTAATCCCTAGGTTTCTGCTGCCTTCTGGGTCCTCTGCCTAGTGCACTCACCCCCACAGAGGAATATTCTATATTTTTGATGGAATAATACCATGTTAATAATCTCATGGTCGTCAAGCTTATATAAATTCTGTAACTTGTATATTTTCATGAAAAGATTTTAAAAACCTTACATTTCAGAAAAGAAAAAAGCATGTGGAATTCCAATATTAAATGGGATAGTAGTAATAATCATTGTTGTTAGACTTGGAATGTTAGACCATTCTTCTTCTAGCATGCCATTTATTTCAATTTCCTGTACACTATTTCATTGCTCTCTGGTATAACAAACATAACCATTTATATTAATTATAGGGCTTGAGATATTTTAGGTTAATTGTCTTATGGATTGCCCCTATGTGAAACTGTACTGTTTCATTGTAACATTTTTGGGGATACAGTGTATGGTCCTTCTTTGTAAGTATTTTAAGCAGATTTGCCGTTGGTTTGGATTAGGAATTGAATTTTATCTCCAACCTTGTATTGGTGAGGAATTAGTTTTCCTTTACATTTTTATATATCTTAGTTTATTTAAACTTAAGTATCTTAATGTTTCAGGCATTGTCTGTTATTAAAGCTTAGAATGGTGTATATTTATTTTACCTTGTGGGTTACCTGTACAAGGGTTTTGGGGAACCTATGTCTAGATTAGGAATTGGTGCGCATTCTATTTCCATTTTTGTTTTGGTAAGGAAATGGTGTTCTTGCTTAAATTTATTATTTTTGGTGTCATTAATTATATGATGTGTTAATTTAATTTCTTTTAAACATTCTGCTATAGTGACAGAATTGTGACTTTAAGTTTTATTGCCAAATTTTGATGTATTCATAAATTGGCTTTGAGGGTTCATTATCATGGTGCTTCTTTTGTTCTTATTAGTCTTGGTGCTTCTTTTGTTCTTGTTAGTCTTACTCTAACCAATCAGCAAAATTACTTGAATCAAATTCATGAGTAAATATCTAGCCATACTGGCTGAATCAAATATGCTGTCTAATATTTCACCAGGAAAACACAAATAGATAATCTTATCTTGCATTTTAATGAAAGCTCATAATTATTGGGAAGGACTGATTTTTATAGAGGCAGAAATTAATTTGTTTTGTTCAAGGGATAAAAATTTTCAATTAAGTCATGTAATAAATTGACTTTTCAGGAGTAGTAGTATAGGATTATATTATTATGAATGCTAAAGCAACTGAGCAACATTGCCACAATGGTCTTTATGTCTGGATATACAGTTTGTGTCAGAATTAGCTTTTTGGAATTTAAAAAATGTTGAATTTCAGTAGTTGTTCTATGCTCATAGACAGAAAGTTCATTTTTGTTCATTCTGTCCAATTTCAATGGAATTGTCTTAAAGATTAATAGAGACTGCTAAAGTAGCTTAGGTCTTGTATCATGTCAATCATAACATTTGGTGGTTATGAATCATTTTCAATAAAGTTTCTTTCTTCAAAAATGTCAACCTTTGCAAGGTAAAGTTTTGGAGTGAGTGAGTGAGTGAGTGAGTGAGTGAGTGAGTGAGTGAGTGAGTGAGTGAGTGAGTGAGTGAGTGAGTGAGTGAGTGAGTGAGTGAGTTCACAAATACACTGCTAGAGCCATTCAAGAACAAGGGTTACCCCAGATCCCTATGCACATTTCAGATCTGGATGTTGATTTCATATAGTTTATGTCTGAGTCCAAACAATTTGGAATTTTTATTTGACATTGGCAAAAAGAACTGCCTTTGCAGTTTTCACTACAACATTAAGCAACTGCTCCCCTTCATATGAGTGCAATCAATGTGCTTCTCAACCACTGGCCCTCTGTTTCTTGGCATCATCATCATCATTGTTGTCATTATTGTCATTGTCTCAAAATGATAACAACCATCCTTGTCATCACAATCCTAGCCAAGTTGCCAAAATGAAGCTAACCCAAACCTAGCTACAGTTTTAGCATCCTTATCCAAGCTATTTTGTAGTTACATCCTCAAAAGTGGAGCAAAGGACACTCAAATCCTCTGGAATGGATCCAATAGTTGCTTCAGACTCTCTTGTTTTGGCTGCATTGACTTGCATTCTTTCTCCTTGTGGAAATGTTGCAGAATGTGGCTGAGAGAATCTATGAGGATCATAATTTGAGAGTGCCAGATAGACTGTATGATCTTATCATTCTTCTAGGGAATGGAATCCTGGGCTGCAAGATTGACACTCCATCATGCCTTTAATAAGGTTGGTGTAAGTACTGGACAATGCCTTCAACTGCATTTCTTACTACTGATCACTAACCACCCTGATTCCACTTTCAGAGTATTGCAGTCAACCACAATGTGATGTGTTGGGCATGAGTGTTTGATTGTGTACAGGATTGTGTACAAGGACTATGAGGACATCTGGTTAATGTTGGAGCACATGTTACTAGAGATTTTTTGAACATGTTCATCATAAATCAGTTTGTTAAGTCAGATCATCCAAAATGGTTTGCCAAGTCACAACTTTATTGAAGCAGTCCACTGGATCTGTCCTGGAATGATTCCAGTTTTGACTTACATGTTTGGTATAGTCCAAGGTATGACCAGAGCAAGCTTCACATTCCAAGTGCTTGCTATGGGAAGTCTCTATGACTCTGCAACCAACAACAAGGATGCCTATGCTATGGCACATGCCACAGGTAGCTTCATAACAGACAGCTGTGTGTTGATTGGTGGTATATTGCAGCAAAAAGTAAGCAGTTTATTGTCGTTCACATTTATTCTGTCAGTTCTAATCAATTTTTTCATTTCACTCAAGATTGGATGAAGGAGTATGGCAAAATGCCTCATGGTACAGTGATATTACATCACTATAAGGTAAAGTTTGGATACTTTATCTGTAAATGCAGGAGTATAGTTATTCTAACTCTGTTTTGTCAAAGAAAGACTTTGTGTTTGGGGATCTTAAGATCTGCATTCTGTAATCTTTATATGACTATTTTCAATTGACCTTAAGTGATTTTCCCAAATATCTTTGGTGAGAAAAAGAGATCATCAATATAAAGTTCCAACAAATTCCAAGTCAGCCATTAATTCACTTAATTTCTCTAGAAGAATATATAGGACTATGACATAGATCCATTGGAAGTCTTTGATATTCATAGATAGTGCATGGTACACATTAGTGCATAACTTCTTTGATAGAATTTAAAATAAAGAAGTAGTAACCCATGTTCAAATCAAGAGATGTTCCAAATTAGAAATCTTCTAGCTAATTCAGGCATGACATCATTATCTTTTGGGATTGGATACAGTTTTCTTGTAAATTTTCAGATTCAAAATGTGAAATCTGAAATGAATATTTTCATCTGTCCTTGGACTTAGTAAAATTGGTGCTGTTCATTCTGTGTAATTAGTGTCCATTAGGATACCAAGTTGATAAAATTTTGAAATTTGTATCTTTAAAGTTTTCTTCACTAATCTGTGGAATAGGAAATGTTTCAACATGGTACAGATTATCTGTAAATTGTTACATCCATTGATGTCTTTGAGAGCCATGGCTTCATATACTATAAAGGACTTCATGTTGACTTCATGTTATCTTTGTGTCATAGTTTGTTTTATTGTTTCAACATAGATTCTAGATCTAGCTGGTTTGTGTCAATGGTGTTATGATGGTTTTTAATATTTGGCAAATTTGCATTGATAGGGTTATAGCATTCATTGCAAGGCTATATTCTGATTGAAAGTGTTCATTGAACATTTAGTGATTGGAATCTTCACTTCAGATTATATATTTTGCCTTTAAATGGTTATACTCACATTTTTGTTCATGAGCTTATTTTTGTTAAAACTTTGAGCAACATGGATAAAAACATGAGTTACTTATTAATATGTAAATTACAATGCATTGAATTTATGAGGTAGATCTTTTGTAGTTGTGTTTTGCTAAGTGATTTCAAACAATTTCAACAGGACATTGTTGCAGTTTTCAATATTTCTTTGTAAGAAATATTTCTTGAAAAATATAAGTTATAATTGCATGTTGCATATTGTCATGTGACTACCAGGTACCAGGTTGTACAAAAGCTTACTCATTGTACTGTTGGTATGTGAGTATAGCTTATTTGTATGGTCAATGTACTTGTATGATGTAGGCCTAATAGCTGTCAGCACTCTGTTGGCTGTCAGAACCAGGTGCAGTAGCTGTAATACATAATTATAAGTACTTGGTACCTGGTACCTGGTAAGATTGTAGTGTCAGTACCAAGTATGTCAATAGTACACAGTACACAGCCTTTGTGTATTGTTAATTCATGACATAGCTGTCTATAGCCATATTGGAAAGGCCAAGTACAGTAGGAATTTGATATGACATAATCATTGGTATATATTAAAAGTGATGTAAGCTATTGGTAAAGAAATAGAATTTTATATGACATCATTGTTGGTATTAAAATAGTTGTATTGTCTATGACATATTTGTTGAAAATTTTGCTGTGATGTCATCATTGGTCACTTATAATACTTGGGAATTCTGTTTTATACATAAATCAAAGTTGTTATGACAGACATTTAAGGCCACATGCCAAAATATACAAATCAGGCCAATTTTTGGTCTACGGCACTTTTTGTACCACAGAGGTGCAAAAAGGAATTCTGCCTACGGCATCTCCGTAGAATAAAACATCATCTATGGGAAGATATAGCCGTTAGGCCCTATATCCGTGCCCGGGTACTGCTCGGTACTGTCTCTCTGTGTGGTGATAAATATTCTTCCTGCGAACGTACATGCAGTACAGAGGGCAGCCATCGGCAGTTTTGGAGGATTCCTCCAGGCCATTGTCGGCGCTGTAGCCGAAGAACAATATGTGAGCGTTGAGATATTTGTCAAATACTGCTCCTTTTTTAAACCATCATGAGATTATTGTAGCTGACGGTCTTGCGCATTCGACCGTGCTAATTTGAAAATTATAGACGGTATATGCGCCCTACATATATCGATTTGCGCTATGTTCGATTTTTTACAGTCGACTAAGAATACGACCTAAGCAAGTGCCGTCTATAATTGTGAAAAGGGTATCATTCGAAGCGCTTCGACAAGGCGAGTCGAACAGACTCAGTCGTTTTTGTTTCGTGACAATTTATTGTGCCCTGACATGCGCAAATCAGTGCACCGCGGTAGCCACCGCGATAAGTACTGTAACGGCTATAGTAGGTTAATTGAATGACATTTCTGTGATCAATGTCATCAACAATTTTGATTTGTCAAATGATATCTTATATGGGTAACAGTACTCTGACCATCATATTTATCACAATTGAGCTATACTCCAAAGTATGAACTTTCTACATTGTGACTCAAAGGTTTTCAAGCTTGTTCTCTGGCTGACTATGCTTTTCAAATATAATGTAGAAATGGCATGTTGTACTCATGATGTCATTTGCAAGTGGAATATGATTGTGTTTGTCAGAATTGACTTATGGAAGAGCCATTTTGATGGGCTTATTGTCATGTTTCACTTATTTGTATATGGATGGTAGATCATATACAGATTTATAGATCATATTAACTTTATGATCAAATGCTATCATTGGAAAGCAATAAGCATTCCAGGTTACAATTTCCAATGTCTATTCAGACAATAATGTACCTAAAAAATATGTAGAGCTTTTAAGGTTATGCTGAGCATAATTGCTTATAGCATATACATTCTGCTCTTAGAATCAACAGATAGATCATCAGAATTCTCTGACCAATCATACCCTCTCAGGGGTTTAAATCATTGGCCATAATGGCATACAACAGAGGTCAATAATGGCATGCTCAATGTTAGTCACAAATGAATATTGTCAGTTTCAATGGAGTCATGGATTAAAAACACAAATGCACAAGCACATAAGTGCCAAGTAGGACTTTTTTGTTCTTCAAAAACTCAAGCAGATCAATAATAAGTAAAGGATCAACTGTTCCTTGGAAGTCTCTGGTCTTAAGTGACTCTCCAGCTGGTTTGACCAAAGAAAAGATGAAAGAAAAACATCAAGTTGAAGTTGAGTGGTCAAGTGTTGTTTGAGGGTCAAGGGTCAAGGGTTGACAAGGGTCAAGGAGATAAGGTCAGAAGTGGCAGGTGACCGTGTCAGTATTGTGTCATGAAAACTTTGGTCTCTATTTTGGAAATAATCATTGTAGAATCTGAAGAATAGCTTCTACTGACATAAGTGTCTCAAAAATCCAGGTAAAAAGAACATTGTGAGAATGACAAGGGATGTTCTTTATAGCATTCAATTGAGGAAAAACACAAAGAATACTTAGCTGGTCTATCATCCAGTTCATCAGCTGGATTGAAGCAACACTGGGTCATGGTGAGTAGTTGGTGAGTGTGAGCTTGAAGGGATTGACAGAAAAAGTTCACAGTTTTTGACACACTTGTTGTTGTTGCTGTTATTGTTGTTTTGGTATGAATCATCAATGAGAATGCCTCCTTTCTTTGAATAAAAAGTAGGCAGGGAGTGTTGACACTGTGCCCTATACCAGGTATGGTGTAAAAATAGATGGATCATCCAATCAAAGTAAAGAAGAAGTTGATTATAAAATTATGATTTTATTTTAGATTGACTATTGCATAAAAGTGAACTTTGCCTATTGGCAAGGTTCTCAATTTATATAAATTCTCTTTTGATCTTGATTCTTAGCATCTGCATGTGATCCCTAGGTTTCTGCTGCCTTCTGAGCCCTCTGCCCAGTGCACACTAAAAGGCTGCATGTGCCAGCCCTATACTGGCCAAGTTCCATTCCTTATTCACCTAGATGTGACTTGCTGGTGGTTCTCTCCTAATCATTGGTAATCTTGTCTACACCTTATACCAGAAAGAAGAAGAAGTCTGGGGCCCTTTGCATTGACTACCTTTGGGCCCTCCTCCTCATGGAGGCCAATTTGAATTTTGGAAATAAACTAATCTTTGGCCATCAAATGATACAGGATGCAGAACATAACAATGAGATCCCAATGGAGTGTTTTGGACAAGCTACCTAGATCTCCTTGACCAGCTGTCTGTTGGCAGACATTGCTCAACAGCAACAATCCACCCTTACCATTGTTTGTGCCAATGCCATAGTTTTGGCTACTGTAAGCCTAAGAACGCAGAAAACTCCCTAGTACTTAATTTACGTGCGTTTCTACGAGGATAGCCGACAAAGTCATCATGACCATGGTGGCTTTGCTCGGCAATCCTGTCAAGAGCGCAAGCCTTTTCCCCCGAGTGACACCCCATAAACCAAGCCAGATGCTGAAAGAACCCACCGTCACGCATCCGACCCCGCAACCGCAAAAACCACCAAGTTTCTACCCAACTGCGGCTCTACGAGACAATCCTACGGACGTCTCTACGACCGCAGGAACCTCCAACGTATACGACATCGACGATGACGATCGATGCCGCACCTGCTCGTCGATCGACGACGATAACTCAACACCTGACCCTCCATTCTTCCAAGAATGGGACGATTTTTACAAGGACTTCAAACTTTTTATTAACTCGAATGGTGCCTCCATCGTGAGCACCCAAGCGACCCACACCGACACCATCGTGCCCGCAGGCTCTGTCGTTGCAACCAGCGATCCTCCTGCGGCCGCCGAACAAGACCGCACTACCTTTTTCAAGGAGCTGGATGCTCTACATAACGAACTTTTCATTCATTCGAAAGGTGCCTCGATCGTGAGCACCCAAGAGACCCACACTGATACCATCGTGCCCGCAGGCTCCGTCGTTGCAACCAGCGATCCTCCTGCGGCCGCCGAACAAGACCGCGCTACCTTTCTTAAGGAGCTGGATGCTCTACACAACGAACTTTTAAGTCAGTCGAAAGGTGCCTCGATCGCGAGCACCCCAGAGACCCCTACCGATACCATTGCACCCGCAGGCTCTGTCGTTGCAGCCGACGATCCTCCTGCGACCGCCGAACCAGACCACATTACCTTCCTCAAAGAATTGGACGCTCTACACAACGAACTGACCCTTATGCTTCAGCCCAGCACCAATCTTCCACGTACCATTGAAGCTACACACACACAAACAACTGTTGCAACGAACGACAACCGCGACCATACAGTCCACATCACTGCCGAACCCAACAACATTGAAACCCACCACACAGGCGACCAGCACCACGATTATGGCTCCGCCCACCACCCAGATGACAACCATGACAGCAAAGACCGTGCCAACGAAACCAGCGACCCCGCAGACCGACCCAACGACGTAGGCGGACACGATGACCATAAAACCGACAACAAGAAGTATGTAGAATGTGACACTACCTGTGACAACGATGGCTACACCAAGCCATTGCCCCAGAGGCGGCACAGACGACAACACACACCGACCCTCCCCACCATCTGCCATGCGACCGATCATCAGTACAAGAACCAGACCGCTTCAGCGCCCTCTGCCACGGAACCGCGCGACATGGCAACGACTCAAACTGGATCGGTTACTGACATACAGCAATCCCCACGACAGACACCCACTGACGATAAATCCAACACGACTCTTACGCAACTGTGGCGTCTTCTGGCGCAGCTGGAAGTCATTAACAATCAGTTTGCCCAGTGGCTCGACACCTTCACCATCGAAAAATCAACTACGACACCTGACGATTCCCCGGGCATCCCAATGAATCGATTGGACGCACCCTCCGAGACCGCGTTAATGATCACTCCGTCAACTCCCTCCCTGCCCACTAAACAACCTGCCCACCTACAATTTGCAACCTGTGTCAGAGAACCAACTGGAAGGATGTTCCTTCCATTGTCGCCCTTGGAAGGACATCCACCAACTGTGCGTATACCCCCTTGGCCCCCTCCAATCTCACAACCGACAGGCCACAACCAAGATACTCCATGGAACTATACAAGAATCACCAACCTGCTCCCTACCCCTGCCACCCGTACCTTACGACTTACACCGCACCGACACAATCGCACCTGGCCATCCCCCATACTTAACCACATCCCTTGTCCCTGGGATTTTAGGAACAAGCACGACCATAAACATGTCCGCTTCAGAACCATGACCCTTTGTCATACAGGACCCATGATACTCTGGCCCAAGGAGGACATGAGGCCTCCCTAAATGTACTTCAACCAATCGAGATCTGAATAACAAGCTACCTAGATCTCCTTGACCAGCTGTCTGTTGGCAGACATTGCTCAACAGCAACAATCCACCCTTACCATTGTTTGTGCCAATGCCAGAATGTGTTTTGACATCATTGCTCATCCCCTGGCACCATGGTTTGGTGCTGCCTTGGAGCCCTGCTGGAGGCTACAAACACAATATTCCTCACAATCCAATTCATGCAGTTCTTCCTCCACATGGTATATGCTGATTTGGAAAGCTTTATGGTGGTGGCTTGATGATTCAGCCTTCCAGGGCATTTGTCAAGGCAATGGTGCCACTCAGGCAGTCTGGTTTGCCTTAACAATACATCTGGTTCATATGTTGTATGAGTTTGGACACCAGACATCTATCTGTTATGCTATCTCTTTGTCAACAC